>Ga0209594_1000035_pt1 | contig 106950 bp, 93 predicted proteins | sample AshMeaCrysSpring_FD_184126 | JGI IMG/M metagenome (GOLD analysis project Ga0209594, IMG submission 184126) | Groundwater microbial communities from Big Spring, Nevada to study Microbial Dark Matter (Phase II) - Ash Meadows Crystal Spring... | ecosystem: Environmental > Aquatic > Deep subsurface...
TTATAAAAAACCTAGAAAATCTTAGATATTTCTAAAATCTTCTAGGCAAGAGCCATCTATATATTATGTCTCTCCTCACTTCCCTACAAAATTTTCTCATCTATCTCCGCCTCCATAAAGGTCGGAGTCGCAAAACACAGGAACAATATGCATTTCATATTTGGCGGTTCATAAGTTATATGATTCCTGAAATCGAGAAAAGCCATTCTCATTCCCCTCTCGATTTTCTCCCTCCGATGGATAAAGATGTAGTAAAAAACTGGAAATCGCCTCTTATTGAGCTCGCCAAAACTTTTAGAGAACCCACTATAGAAGATATCAAGAAAGAAGATTTTGATATCTGGAGACTCTCTCTCGCAGATAGTGGACTGTCTGTAAAAACAGTAAATGCTCATATAATTACTATTCGTTCTTGGCTCAAATATCTGAAAAAGGAACAAATAGATTGTCTGGACCCAACAACCCTTGATCTCATGAAAGTAGCTGACCGTGAAGTAACATTTCTCACAAATGAAGAAATAGAAAGATTTTTTGAAACAATACCGAGAGAGACTATCCAGGGGAAACGAGATTATGCAATTGCCGAGTGTATTTATTCGACATGACTGCGCATTTCGGAGCTGACAGCACTAGGTCGAAATGATGTGAACTTTGAAACACTCGAATTCGCCGTCCGAGGAAAGTGAGGAAAGCTCCGAGTTGTCTATCTGACAGAACAAGCAAAAGCCGCAATACAGGATTATCTCTCTGCCAGGACAGATGAATTTAACCCACTTTTCATACGACATAATTTCAGTGAAGAAAATATCAACTCTTCCCTCCTATCAGATGAATCCGTACGACTCACTCGATTTTTTATCACCAACATGGTAAAAGACTACGGGCTCAAGGCAGGTATACTGAAAAATATGCATGCCCATACACTCAGACACAGTTTTGCAACAACACTATTGACAAATGGTGCAGACATACGTATTATACAGGAACTTCTCTGACATGCTTCGATTACAACAACACAGGTATATACCCATGTAACAAATCCAAAGCTCAAGGAAGCACATAAGAAGTTTCATAAATAAAATTATTCATGTGAAAAATAACATCAGATAGCTACTCGGCACCATCCCAATATCCATTGGGTAAAAAAGATGTTCTAGAAATTGCAAGTCAAATAGTATCAAGCATACTTAAATGTTCACAAGAAAAAGCAATTTCACTCATTGAGAAAAGTGTAAATATTGCTTTCGATGAAGTGCTTGAAGATTCTCTTTTCATAACTAATAGAGCCAGAAGGAGATTTAGTAGAGAAACCTTTCTGAGTGCAAATCCCGAAATATGAAGTGCAGATATCGATTCTTTTTGTCATCGTTTTAAATCCGAAATAGCACTAAAGCTCTATCCTGAAAGAATCGAGGAATTGAAAATTTTATTAGAAAAAGAATGAGTTACAGTATGGAATCCGAACTTCTTACACATTAAGCACCGGTGACTAATGGGGTGGATTGGCAGAAATATTCGAAAAATGGATGGAAAAACAGACTGGACAAGAATTGAAGAAGAGTTGAAAAAAATATTTCCAGATTCTAGAATGACTTATACAGATAAACGAGAAGCTTTTACGCGAGATAGTTGAATAAAGCTTCTCCAAGAAATTGCTCAAGATTTAGTACAAGAAAAATGATACTGGAACCCCCTCTGAATATCTCATCAGGATTGAGAGCTGTATTCCTATATCACATGATTAATGGACTTTAGAAGAGTCCATGATAGACCCGACTTAGTAATGAGAAGGGAGAAAACTGGGGAACATTTTAGTAAAGAAATGTTAAATTCGCGACCAAACTGGTTCAAGATAGCTGAAGCAATGTGATGAAACTTTATAGAGACTATGCAAATCTGAAATATCAAAGGAGAAAGAAATGAGCCTTCATTAAGGGATATACAAATTGCTTGTGATGAACTGGATTTCACGGTAAGCCAATTATTAAAAATAAGTGACTCATGGAGACCAAAAGATATACAATTTTATAATCAGGCACTTTATAGATACTTTCAATCCCATCATAAATTAGAATGAATGGTAATTGATTGGGATACAATACTTTCTCGATGCAATGAAGTCACAAAATCATCCTTTACCAAATAACACACTTCTTTACACTTTTCATGCTATGCACCAATCTGAAAATATAGAAGACTTTTCCCTTCCTGGTACCTCTTGGAACTGAATCGACTGAGTTCATGAAGATGTTCCATGGGTAGACAATATTTCAACAAGAAATTTGGTGAACTGAGTATTGCTTCCTCAAAATCCAATTCCTTCTCAACCATGAATACTCTCAATTACAGGTACAGTTAAAAATGCTACTGTACAATTTCTCGACTTGTCTTCCTTGACTACTCTTCACTAATCCTCTCGAGAACTCACTTCTTTTCACTTGGAGTAAATCTCCTCCATTCACCTTCACCAAGATCTCAGAGATAAATATTTTCTACACGAACTCGCTTAAGTTTCTTTACATCATAACCGACAACTTCTACCATACGGCGAATTTGTCGATTTTTTCATTCGCGGATAGTGATAGAAAATTTCGATGAGGAAAGTCGTACAATATCACATGGTTTCGTTGTGTATTTTTTTGTGATAATAGTATCTTTTCAGTCAATACGCCGAATAATTCTCTTTCTACTTCCATTATCCTTGAGTTCTATTCTTACACCATTACGCATCTTTTCAAGGGCGTCATCCTCTATTTTTCCATACACTTCTACGACATATTCCTTTTCGTGTTCATATCGTGGATGCATGAGGTAGTTCGAGAGACGACCATCATTCGTGAGGATAATCAGACCCGTAGTTTCCTTATCAAGGCGTCCAATAGGAAAAACTCGCTCCGATATATCAACAACATCAAGTATACCCTTTTCATCATCTTTTCCGGATAGACAAGTCGTCACAATACCTCTCGGTTTATTATAAACATAGTATACGAGATTTTCTGTATCCTCTATAATAGTATCATCAACCTTTATAATATCCTTCTCTGGGTCAATAACTTGACCAATATGAGCAACTTCATCATTGACTCGAACCATTCTTTTTTCTATATATTCTTCTGCTTTACGACGAGAACAGACTCAGGCATGTGCAAGGTATTTTTGGAGTTTCAATGAACGAAAGATAAAAAATATTTAAGGGAGTATATACGAATTTGATTATTTTTCGAATTTTATTTTACAGAAACAAAACAAGAACCTCATTCCCTCTTTATAATATCGAGCGAAAGCTCATATAAAGAATCATATCCATGTTCTCTGCTTATTACTCTCAGTCTATTTATAGAGCGAATATATCTCTGTCTTACTGCGTCTCTGAGAATCTCTCCAGAGAGTACGTGTTCATACGATTTTAGAAATTTGATAATAGTAGCATCAGCAATTCATTCATCATGCCTACGAAGAGTAAGAGCATCGAGAAGTGCAAGTTCAGGACAAAGATATGCTATATTTTGTAAAAGAGATTCTTTTCTTGTGTTCTTTGCAAAAAATGAGAACATATTTTTTCGTCCTGTTTTCTCGCCACTCATGCATGTACGAAAATGCACTTCCCTTCCAGATGCAAGTCGTATACGAAGGTTTGTATCACGAGTATAGAGAATCAAAATATCCGGAGAGGAATAATTCTTTAGAGGAATTTCCAGGGACTTTTCTCCAGATATAATAGCTCATGCGGGTGCATGTATTTCTATAAGAGAGAAAACGATTTCCCAGTAGAGATCCTCTTCACTTTGTGTATCAATTATATAAACATCTCGTGCTACCCTTCTGAAAGAACGAGAAAGGAGGAGGCTTACTGCGTAAGGAAGTCTCGACTTTGATCATCATGAGCGCAACCAGAACCTCTCGATATCTGACTTTTTTAACAATTGCAGATTACTTCCCAAACATTTTTTCACAAATATGTCAGAAGTTGATTCGTTTATTTTCTTCATAAAATCAATATAATCATACTATATATTTTTGCAAATCTATACTATACGTTTTTGATGAAAATATACTTATTATATAAATAATGTAAGTTTAAGTTAATTTAAAGTTATTATTTAAGGTATATCTTATTTGTCTGTTATTTACCACGTTATGTCTCGAAAAAAAGTCTTTCTGTCTATAATTGTCCTTACTACCCTATTTTGAGGTTATTATTTTTTCTTTGTACGAGGAAAAACAGAACAAAATGTGACATACATACCAGCAAAAGTGCAAACTGGTTCTATTAAAAAAACTATTAAATCAACAGGAAATATATCACCCATCCAACAAACAACTCTTTCATTCACGAAACAATGAATAGTTTCAAAAATATATAAAAAACCTCATGAAATCGTAAAGGCAGGAGATATTATTGCGGAAATAGATTCAGAATCTGCTGATATTGAGCTCAAGAGTGCAAGTATAAATCTAGAAAATGCTCAGCTATCGTATCAAAAACTTTTTTCGAGCATAACAGAAATTGATATCATAAAAGCAAAGAATACTTTGAGTGAATCTGATTCTGCTCAAAAACTGACTGAGGCAAAGTATGCTGACCTACTTATTTCACAGAAAAATGCACTCAAACAAGCAGAAGAAAATATTGCAGTACTTGAGGCAAAGGCAACTATTGCACAAAATGATTTTTCATATACAGAAAAAAGTATCCAAACAGATACGACAACAAATACTCTAGAACGAGATATGCAATCAACTTTTGTAACATTGCAGGATATCGAAAACAGTATGAACGATATTCGAAAGACATACTATGATACTCTACTTCTCGCAGATAAGAATAATCCCAGATATGGTGATCTTGGGATAAAAGATCTAGGAAATAAGACTCTTGCTGAAAGTACATTTTGGAGTTTTAGTTGATGAGTAGAAAATTTCCAAAAAACAATGAAGAATTTAAGAAGTCAGACAAATATGAGCTTTGATTCACTTCTCTCAAGCGCACAAGAAGCAAGTAATATCTTGACGCAAAGTTCAAAACTCTCGAGCCTAATACTTATAGAACTGGATACAACAACGAGCATATATTATACGTCAGATAATATAGATAGCCTAAAAACAGCTATAAAAACAGCAAATACTTCATCTACATCGAAGCTCTCATCCATAAATAACAATATTGCAACACTCAAAAACTATGGGAATGAAGATCTTCAAGCACTTTCAGATAAAAATAGTCTCGAGAGTAAAAAACAATCCCTGCTATCAGCACAAAACGCACTCATACAAGCAAGAAGAGATTTAGAAGCGCTCAAAAAAAGCCAAGAAACAGCTCTCGTTTCAAGTCAAGATGATATAATAAAATCAAAAAATACTGTCACTCTCAATACTGCAACATATAATGAACTCAAGAATGGTCCAACCCAAGAGGAAATTCTCCAGGCCACAAATAGCATAAAATCTGCTGAACTTTCTCTCGAAAAAGCAAAACTCTCGAAAAAAGACTATGAACTCATTGCTCCGTTTGATGGAGAAATCGAGGATATTCCTTGGAATATCTGAGATACCACCCTTAGTACTGAGTGAATCCTTATATCAAACAAAGATACCTATGAAATAAAGCTCGCTCTTGATCAGATTGACATAGTCAAAGTAAGTCCATGAATGCGGGCAGAAATTACTTTAGATGCATTCCCAACAGAAACTTTTACAGGAACCGTTTCGAGTATTAGTGCTACACCGACTGTAACATCAGGCGTTGTCTCTTATACAGCTATTATACAGGTACAAATCCATGGAAAAGATATTATGACAAATATGAGTGCCACAGTTACTCTCATTCTCGCTGAGAGAAATAATACCCTTCTCATACCTACAAGTGCCATCAATTATGAAAACGGAAAAAGTTTTGTAAGAGTAGGTTCATGATGACGAAATACAGCAGAAATGAGAGAAATAACAACATGACTCTCTGAAAATGGAAAAACAGAAGTTCTTTCATGAATTACTCTTGGAGAAAAAGTTTTAGTAAAAGTAGCAACAACCTCATGAACATGAAGTGCCTCGAGTCAATCAAGTACTTCCAAAAGTAACACTAGAGGGACATTCTGAGGATGAGTAGGATGACCTCCTGGATGATTCTAAAAACTTCTTATACCAAGCCTATGTTAAAAATGGAGAATATCATCAAAGAGTATACGATTTGATGAGAAACATCCCGCGTACTCAAATGAGTAAGTCTCTCCATCGAAGCTGGAGAATTTGTCGCCATCATGTGACCATCATGAAGTGGAAAATCAACTCTTATGAATATTATTGGACTTCTCGATAAACCGACGAGTGGAAGATATTTTCTCGATGAAAAAGATACTATACTTCTTTCTGATGATGAAGAAGCTGAATTTCGTGGCAAGAAAATCGGATTTATATTCCAGGGATATAATCTCATTCCTCGCCTTTCAGCACTTGAACAAGTAATGCTTCCTCTCGACTATCAGTGAATCGGAATAAAAGAAAAAGAAATGCGAGCAAAGAAGGCTCTCGACCGAGTTGGACTCTCAAATAAATATATGAGTCTCCCTACTGAACTCTCAGGCGGACAACAACAACGAGTATCAATAGCACGAGCTATTGTTTGAGAACCTGCGGTTCTTCTCGCAGATGAACCGACAGGAGCACTTGACTCAAAAACATGACAAGAGGTACTCGAGATATTTCATTCTTTGAATGAGGAATGAAGAACTATTATACTTATCACACACGACCAAGATATCGGAGCATCTGCAAAACGAATGATAAAGATATTTGATGGTACTATAACCTAACTCACTATTTGACTGTAATTTCTCTCATTTCGTAATGAACGAGGACTGTCACGACTTTCTGATATATCAATAGGCTAGACCATATGTTCCACAGTGAATGGAGAAATCAGAGAAATAAAAATACCTTATCAAATACACTCTCATGCAACTCTCTCGAATCATCCAAACATCTCTCCGCAATATGCTCGCAAATAAACTTCGAGCATGACTTTCTTCTCTTGGTATTATTATTGGAGTTTTTTCTGTCGTAGTCCTCCTCGCAGTTGGACAATGAGCAACGAGTAAGATAGTAAATCAAGTTTCTTCTCTCGGAACAAACCTCCTTACCATCAGACCATGAAGTCAGAATTCTGGAGATGTTCGCAGGCAATCAGGTGGAAATCAAAAGATATTTACTCTCGATCATGTCGAAATGATAAAAAATATCGATAGTATCTCTGGAATCTCTGCACAAAGCTCAACACAGAAACAGGTTATCTATGGAAATAACAACACAAATGCGAGCATCATAGGAGTTATGCCTGCATATGAAAAGGTAAATAATACTTCTGTTTCAGAAGGAACATTTATCACAGAAAATGCTTATACAAATCGAGACAAAGTTGCAGTTCTCGGACCAACGGTTGTGACAAATCTTTTTTGAACAGAAAGTCCACTTGGAAAGACTATTCGTATAGGAAATGTCCTTTTTACTGTCGTATGAGTTACAAAGGAAAAATGAACTTCGATGAGCAGTACTGATAGTTCAATACTCGTTCCTCTCACAACAGCACAAATATCACTCTTCGGATCTCCATACCTCTCAAATATATCGGTTGCCGTAACGAGTGAGGACAAGATGGATCTCGTAAAGTCAGAAATGACAAATATTCTGATGAATGCCCTCAGAATCACGGATATAAATAAAATAAATTTTACTATATCGAGCCAGGCTGAAACACTTGAAACACTCTCTACGATAACAAATACCTTGAAGATATTTCTCGGTGGAATTGCAGGAATATCACTCTTTGTATGAGGAATCTGAGTGATGAATATACTCCTCGTAACTGTCTCAGAAAGAACGAAAGAAATATGAATCAGAAAAGCGATAGGTGCAAAAAACAGAGATATTATAGAGCAATTTCTGGTAGAATCCGTCCTCCTCACACTTTTCTGAGGAATTGTATGAATACTCCTCTCCTATGGAATCGTCGGACTCATAAATAAGTTTTTTTCATCTCAGATTACTGCAGTGATTACCAGTTCTCAAATTCTCCTTGCACTCTCATTTTCAGTCGGTACTGGTCTATTTTTTTGAATATTCCCAGCATACAAAGCAGCAAAGATGAAGCCAATTGACGCACTCCGAAGCGAATAATCTCACCTCATGGTGAGATTATTTATATTTTTTAACTTTCCTTAAACATATATTGATATACTTCATGGCGTACTCTCGAGGAAGTAAAACTTCACATAAATCATGTGGCAAAGAATAATACAAAACGCTCATGTTGTGAAGAAACAAACCGAAAGAGACTTGTAGGAGAAACGAAAGAATCTAAAATAGAGAGATTCCGGGTCTAATATATTCTCGATTCAACGACTTCCCTATCTTTATCATTATATTTTTTAAACACATAACACATATGAAAAAATCACTTATTATCGGTATGGCAACTATTGCTGTAGCAAGTACTGCTCTCATAGGTTCTAGTATCTATGCGGCAACAAATTCAGGAACAACAGGTGGTGAACGAACACACAAGATGCAAAAAATGCAAAAACGGGGAAATGAAACCCTCACACTCTCAGGAGTATCTACAGAGGCGAAAACTGCATTTACAGATCTTCAAAAGAAGCATAAACAAGAGATGGATGCGCTCCGTACACAAAGTGGAGTAACAGAAGATCAGCTACAAGCAAAACATGAGGCATTTAAAACAGAAATGGATGCACTTATCACAAAATATCCAGAACTAAAAAATGCACTTGCACAGACAGGTGGAAAAATGTGAAGAGAAAATCCTATGGAGACAATTCTCTCTGGACTCTCTGATACTGATAAGGCATCAGTAAAAGCAATCCATGAAGAATACAAAACAAAACAAGAAACCCTCCGAACAGAGGAGAAAACAAAAATCGATGCTATCATAGCAAAGTATCCTGACCTCAAAGCAAAGCTCGATACAATGGAAAAAAATCGTCCACAAATGGGTGAAGGCCGAGGACCTCATGGAATGATGGATGAAACTGGAGACCAAAACAGAGCACCATCTTCATCAAACTAAAAATAGAGAAGAGAACATATGGGAAATTCAAAAAAGTCCCCCTTGAGAAGAGGGGGGATTTTTATTGTTTCTGACAATAGAGGAGCGCTATATTTCGAGGACGAGTTTCAGTTCATCAAGTACTCATTGTATTTGAATGAGCTCATGCCATATCAGCCATTCACCAAGTTGAAGAAGGTGTTCAGAATCTTAAAAAAGCATCAGAAGGTGTATTTCAATCGAGATGTAATCAATGATTATGACTTTTAAACATATCCACCTGCCAACTCCCTAAAGTTCTTCCACTATCTACTCATCTTCCATTATCAAGTCATCGTATAAACTCTCATCGTAAATCAGGAGTTCCACTTGTACCATTTGCTGCTATCCATCCTGTAGGACAAGTAGAAAGATTAAATGCCATAATAGCACCAGCAGGAATAGAACTTCCTGCAGAAGCTGTTGTCTGTACTGTTCCATCAGGAAACTTATATCATCCACTCGTAGACTCTATAGTACCAGCTACAGAGAGTTTTTGTCAGGGAGTAGTTGTTCAAATTCAGACATTTCAATTTTCCATAATCTTAATACCTGAGGTACCATAATCCCATGGAGCTATAACCAATCACCCATTTGCACTTGTTGGATTATTGTCGTTAGAAAACATAAGCACACTATCACCTACTGATGTTATACCATTCCAGTTTCATCATCCAGCATTTAGTGCAAAGATTGCATGTTGAGAAGTTCATGATATTTGTATATAAGGACTTGGTCATACAACAGTATGCAAGTTTTGAATATGAAGTTTTGCGTTAGGGCTTGTTATTCAGATTCCCACATTTCCATCAGAAGAAACGAAAAAGTTATTAACATGGGAACTTGTATTCAAATCTTTTCGAACCGTTCAAATTACAACTCATCAATTTGAAAGAGATATAGATGAATATCATCAAGATCATCAATATAATGAAGCTGAAGCACTATCATCATTTCATCAAACAAATGCTGACCATCAAGATTGTCAGGATAGTTTAATATATCTATGTCAATCTTTAGTTATATCCAAGATGCTGTTGGGATTTCTTGTCCCAATCCCCACATTCCCCCCAGTATAGTAAATATCATTTCAACTCTTTCACCAGAGGTTTCCAGTATTAGAAGTAAGAGTATTTCGTATAGATACTATACTATCATTTACTTCCTGAAACCATCCATTCGCTATAACATCTCCTTGTGCTATAGACTGTGTCTGTACAGATATAATAGTAGATGAAGCATAGAGAATACCAGATACAAGAAAGACTGATACAAGAATCGATAAGATTCCTTTATAAGAAAATGAGGACATAAAAAGGCATGTTAGAGTATAAACATGCCAATGATTCGTTTTTATTTCTAAGTATATACAATCAGAAATTTATGGAGTGTTGGCGAAAACGAAGGAAGTAACAAAAAGAGCGGTCTTACTTCCTATGTTGAGTTTCCGCCAAGATTCTCATTTTTCTCAATCCTTTCAATTCTTACGAATAAGAGAGCGGTGAGTGGTCGTAAAACCGCTCCAGATTGGATCGTAAGCAATAGATAAGATGATAAAATGAGAACAGTAAAAAAAGAATCTTGGCAAGAAAAGTATAAGAAGAACATATTTTTTTGCAAAATAATCTCTCTTTAATTTTCCTTAAACAAGAAGTATAGAATAATTGTGGAAAGTGAAAAAATCACTATATTTACATTATTCCAAACTCTTTATGAGGCTTCGCCTCGAAGTTCTGCATTCCATTCGCGGATTAAAGCTTCGCTTTATCCTCTCACTCCATTTGAACTATGAAAATACTCATCATCGAAGATCATCCGAAAATCCGTGGAAATATCATAGAATATCTCTCTATAAAGGGTTATACCGCAGAGTGAGCAACTCATGGAGAAGAAGCACTCCATATGCTCCATGCACACTATGATGTTATCATACTCGATATGAATATGCCGATTATGAATGGGCAAGAGTTTATAGAGAAGATGCGAAAACTCGGATATGAAACTCCAGTAATTGTCCTCACATCGAACTCTCTGGTAGAAGATAAGATTACTATGTTTGATCTGGGAGCAGATGATTATATTACAAAGCCTTTTGATATGCGAGAACTCGAGGCTCGCATCATCGCGCTCGGTCGAAGAAAAGAAAAGAAAATAGAACAAGAAATATCTTTTGGAGAGTATAGCGTCGATATTGGCCGAAAGCATGTAAAAAGGGGAAACATAAACCTCGATATAACAGGCAAGGAATATGGAATTATAGCATATCTCGCAGAGCATAAATGATATCCAAAAAGTAAAAGTGAGATACTCGAGGCAGTGTGGGGACTCAAAGAAGCAGAACTCGCAATGGATTCCATAACTCTCGAGGCACATATATCCACCATAAGAAAAAAACTCTGAAAATGAGTTATAGAAACAATGAAATGAGTTGGATATGTTATCAATGGATAGAAAAGGCTCTTAAAAAAATCTCAATTTATACACATGGAAAATATTCTCGAAAAAAGACTCGCAGGAAAAATAACTTTCGCATCGATGATGATGCTTATTTTTGTGCTTGCGAGCATTATCGGAAGTAGCTTTATCTACAGCCGAAATACGACATATAGAGAGTTTGCAGGAAAGGTACGAAGTTTTTCAGAGTGACCTCGAATCATAGCAGAAGCAATGGGGAAACCTTTCGATAGAGAAATTCCTCGAATGAAAGGGGGAAAATGACCTCGTGAAATTATCGTCATCGATGAAGTGGAATGAGTACTCAAGAACGATATTATCAATCTCGATGAGAAAGATACACATTGACTCCTCAGTATATGAACTGATAGTATTATCGAGATGAAAATCGGAGGAGAAGATTTTCTCATAAATAGACAAAAAATATGAAGTACTTCTGTATTTCTTTTAGAAGACATGGATAGAGTGTATGATTTTCATATACGACTCATGGTCATAGCATTATTTTGAGTGATAGTTGCCACTACAGTGATATATATACTTGCACGATACTTGGCTCATATTACTATAACTCCTATACGAGAACATAATAAAGATCTTGAGTCCTATAGTCACAATGTTGCCCATGAACTCCGAACTCCCCTTTCAGTCATGCGGTCAAATATAGAACTTATGCGACTCAAGAATGATGAGAAATTTCTCGATTCTACCGATGATGAAATAACAAATATGGAACATATCATCGAAAGTCTTCTTTTCCTCGCAAAACCATGAATGACAAAAGAAGAAATGAAAAAGCTCGATATAGTAAAACTCTCAAAAGAATGTCTCGAAAAATATGAAGAAAGAAAAAGTGATATACAATTCAAAATAGATGAAACTCCTCTCATTTATGGAGAACAGGAGCTCTATAAAAGAATGCTCTCAAATCTCATAGAAAATGCCCTCAAATATAAATCTGAATGAAAGGTAGAAGTTCTTATTGGTAAAGGATTTCTCGAGATAAAAAACTCTATCGAAGAAAACATACCAAAAGAACAAATAGAAAAACTCACAAAATCATTTTACCAACTCGACACATCGAGAAATACAGAGTGATATGGACTTGGACTTTCTCTCGTAGATAAGATAGTAAAGATATTTCACTGGAAGATATCTCTGGAATCAAAAGATTCCTCATTTCTTGTTCGAATATCTTTTCCGGAATAGAATATACTTGACAAATAATTATTTTTAATATAATTATCATATTAATCTATAAAATATTACCGTATGTCATGAGGAGGACACTGACATGAAAGTCACGGACATGGTGGACACGAAGGAGGAGGAAATAAATGATGACTTCTTACAGCTTTTTGAGATGCAGGAAACCCTGCAAGTCAAGTAACAAATATGTTTTCATCACTCATCACATGTCTTTTTGATTCTGGATGAGGCGGAGGACATCATCACGATCATCATTAAAAAAATCTCGGATATACCGAGATTTTTTTAAAGAGAAAAAAACTGAAGAGAGTTTTGGTATACCTGAGAGATAATCTGTTCTTTCGATTCAGAACGGAGCTCTATGAGTTTTTCCAGTGTATAGTAGGTATTTGCAGGCTCATTAATAGTTCCACGAAGTGGTTCAGGAGAGAGAAATGGAGCATCCGTCTCAACGAGTATACGATTGAGTGGAACATGAGTCGCTGCTTCTTGTATTTTTTTTGCGTTTTTATAGGTAAGAATACCTGAAAAAGAAAAATATATCTCATCTGAGAACTCGAGAAGTTCTCGAGCAAATTCCAGATCTTCAGAAAAACAATGCATAACACACCGAGTTATCTCATTTTCCTTCATGAAAGAAAGGGTCTCATTCCGAGCATCTCGAGTATGGATAATAAGCGGAAGGTTATATTTCTTTCCGATTTTCCATTGTTCGAGCCACCAGTATTTTTGGTTTTCGATTTGCCTCAGAGCAATTTCAGAAGGATGAGTTCTATCAAAAGGGGTTTTTCCGTCATTTGTCCCATCAAGGTAATGAAAATCAAATCCACACTCCCCTACCGCAACAACATATTCTCGATTGATTTCTATTAATTTTTCGAGTTCATTGAGATATTCTGTATTTGGAAACATATTTTGAGCAGTTTCTGGATGAAAACCAGCTGTTGCAGAAAAAACTCCAGGAAATCTCTCTGCAAGTTCTATCGCTTTCAGAGAGGTAGAAATATCACATCAAATTTGTGTTACCTTTTGTATTCATTTTTGTTGCATCCGTAAAACAATATCTTCGATATGAGGAAGAAGTGAATCCCAGTAACAATGTGCATGTGTATCAAAAATCATAAATCTTATTTTGAAGTAGCCCCTATTTGCATCTCAAATAAATGCCCATCATATGATTCACAACGAGGAAGTCCGAGAGAGAAAAAACAGGTTCGTATTCTCTCTTCAGTTAGAAGAGTCTTACTTTCACCTGTTTGCCTGTTGAGGAAAACAAAATATGAACTTCCCTCAGAGAGATTTGAAAGTTTTATTTTTTTAGAATCATCACGGTCAATATATCAGATTCTCTCATAAGGAGAAATATCGATAAAATCAGTAAAACGAGGATTCTCTACCACTTGTTCTCAATCATACATATATACTCAATCTTGTGTTTTTATCTTCCAGTCTGATGTATCAGAAACAGAAAGAATAGTTTCAAGAGGAAATGGTACCTGTATATGTTTTTTTCAGTCAAATGAATAAATATCCGTACTCTCTGAGTGAGGAATAGACGCAAGGAGAAACTCGGAAGAGGCATCCAAAGAGAGAGAGATATTTTTTTCGGAAAACAAAAGAGTTTCGGTAAATCCACCTGAATCAATTACTCAGAAGCTCGTACCAAAAGCCGTTCAAGTATATGCAAGAAATTTTCATTTTCACATTTTTCAGAGGAAAGTATAACCCGAAGCTGAAGTAAGGTTATTTTCTCATGTATTTGAGTCTATAGGAATAAGGGAGATATTTGGAATAAAGATATATTTTACTTTTTTTATCTCTCAAACCCCCAGATTGACACTATCAGAAATAGGAGACATACCTGATGATGTAAGAATAATCGTGTAGTCCACAGGAGGAAGTGGCGAGAGAATACATTCCTTATCTTGACATAGGGAAGAAAAATCAAGTGTTTTTTCTGCAAGAGGAAGAAATGTGTATTTGAGCTTTCACTGCAAATGGACAGTAAAAGTATCACTATTTGCCATGACATGAAGAGACGCAACTTCCTTTTTAGTAAAGTACCAATAAAAAAATACAGGAACTCAAAGAAAAAAGACAAGTATGAAAAATGAGAATATTTTATATCGCATATATAAACTTGAAAACCTTGCTTTTTAGAGTATATAGGAAAGACATAAAACATCAACCTCGGATGCAAAGAGATATAAGTACATACATAGATTCCCTCCAGTGAGAACATGCCATCACGCCTATATGCACAAATAAAAAAACCTGCAAGAAAATCCTTGAGGGATATCTATGAGTAGATATAGATACCATAACAGAAGAGCTCTCATCTCTCAAAAATACTTATATATACACCATACCTGAAGGGAAAAAACAGTTTGATATACTTACTGCAAGACGCATTACAGAAGATATTGCAAAGAAACCATATACTGGAAAATCAGTATTTGTCCTCCTCGACTTCCATACAGCAACAATAGAAGCTCAAAATGCTCTTTTAAAAACAATCGAGGATTGTCCCGAATATGCTGTAATTATTATCGTAGTAGAATCTCAGGAAAATCTCCTTGATACTATTATCTCACGAACTATACCCCTATTTTCAGAAACAGAAGTGACAGGTATTCCAAAAGAAATAGAGGAAATGATTGCATCTTATTTTAAAAATAATAATGAAGTATTTCTCTCTTACCTCTATGATGGAAAGTATTCACGAGAAGAAGCGGAGATAATACTAAAAGCAAGTATGCATTATAATCCCGACAATACCTCGAAGTATGAAAATGCCCTTATGAATATCTATACTTCAAATGAACCTCAAAAGAATATACTTGATACAGTGTTTATAATACCATAGAGGGTATACAGAGTAATATATTATAGGAAATAAATTATGGTAAAATTTACCTTTTCAAAGAGTTACAATTATCATAAGAATACAATATTTATAGAGAAATTCCATAAGAAATACCCCCTATTCTTTTGACTATAAAGGGAAGTATGATAATATGATGGCTGATTTACAAATTATGCAAAAAAGTCAGACCCAAAAAAACCAAAAAAAGTGAGAGAGTCAAAACTCTCCAAAAGTTCCAAGTTTTTTCTCAACCGAAGAGAGACCGTGAACCCTGATTATCGTAGAGTGATCAGACGGATCAGGAAAATCAACACAGCTTCTCATAGCCAAAAACCTTCTTGAATCAAATGGATTTTTCTGTGTGCATAGCGCATGGAATTCATCTATAAAGATTCACGAAATGCAAAAAAAGCTCAAGAAAACAGATATTCACATGCCTGCGGCAGTATTTGATACTGTGTATGGGGCAGACTTCATGGAAAGATATTTGACAGAAATGCGCTGAGCACTCAAGGCATGAATGGTAGTGCTTTGTGACAGATATATGTACACCGCTCTTGCTCGTTGATATGCTCGCTGACTGAAAATGGAATATGCTCGACCATTTTACGACATGTTCTTCCCTGTTCCAGACCTTGCATTCTATTTTAGAATACCTGTAGAAACAGCATGTGAGAGAGCAATTGGAAGAAATCCCCTAAAACACTATGAAGCTGGTATGGATGTTCGTTACTCAGATAACATCATCGAAAGCTTCAAGAAGTTTCAAAGCAAAGTTATAGAATGATATGACATTCTCGCTGAGGAAAACTGACTCCATATCATTGATGGAACAGCTCCAGTATACAAAACTACTCCAGTATTTATCAATAAAATAGCTGAGTACTTTGAGAAAAAATATGATGTTCGACTTATTTGACCTCACTATTCAAAATAAAAATTTCTTCTAAATCAAAATCTATGCGTCCAAATATTAGTAATTGCCATGCCCTTCCTGGAACACTCATTGTGTTTGAGGGGGCTGATGGATCAGGAAAAACAACACAAGTACGAGCTCTCAAGAAAATGCTTGAATCCGAAGGAAAAACAGTAACGGTAAGCTCTTGGAAAACCGCTCCTATTCTTTGAGAGTTTCTTAAAGAAAATGAAGCAAAAAAGAAGATAGATGAAAGAATCCTTCCTGAAACAAGTCTTTTGCTTCAATCTGCAGACTTGCTTTATAGAATAGAGAGAGAAGTAATTCCTGCCCTTAAAAGAAATAATATTGTTATACTCGATCGTTCTATCGAAACTCTTAAAGTTCGATGAAAAATACTGGGACTCTCAGATGAACAAATTGATAACGGTCTTCTTTGGTGGAGAAATACTATTTATAAAGAATTGTTTGATAAAGCAATTATCATCTATATTCAAGTCGATAAAGCAACTTCGCTTGAGAGACTTCACGAAAGAGCAAGAAAACAATCATGAAAAAAGAAAGGAGAATGAACTCTTCTTACACTCCACTTCATCAATAGCACAATATATGCTCCTGATGGAAAAAAGATGACAAGAAATGATAAAAAACTTTTCGTAGAAGAAGCCCAAAACAAAATTATCAATACCTATACAACAGTATTTCATAAAATAAGTGGAAGATTTATTCAAATCGACGGGACTGAATGAATGGAAACAATAACAAATACTCTCAATAAAGATATCATAGATATGATTCTTTAAAAAAATCCCCCAATTAAGGGGATTTTTTGGCTTCTTCTCGCTTGATTTTTGGAGGAGAACTAATATATTATGAAAGATATTTATTCTTTCTATTCTGAATAGCTTATGAAAAAGGGTCTTTTCATCAAAGTACTCCTCGCAGTACTCTCCATATCTTTTATACAAACAGGATTCGCTGTTTCGGATAGAATCGATTTATGAGTATCTCCAATTCGAGATGAGTTCACTATGAATCGTGGACAAAATATCACACGATATATAAAGGTGTATAATAACACTAATGAAACCCAAACACTCTACATGTCAGCGGAAGACTGTCTGGCAGGAAGTGATTATGGATCACCTGAATGCATACCGTTTAATAACCCAAACTGAGAAAAAGATATAGAAAAAGCCTCTACATGGATTACTCCATGAATTAGTGGAAATTTTACTATACCTCCAAAATGAGAAAAAACCGTAACATATACGATATCTGCCCCAATAAACGCTTCCCCAGGAGGACACTATGGTGCAGTATTCTTTAATAGCCCTGTTGGATGAGTTCAGTCATCAGATTCTACAATCTCTATGGTTCGAAGAATAGGTATGCTCTATCTCATAAATATATCTTGAGAAATTGTTGTGGATACAAATATATGACAAATAAGCTTTACCCAGAATGGTGGCGGATCAGCATGATTATCATCTGCACCCGTTTCTTCAAATACACCCCAATTTCTTGATAGCCCTGTAGAATATATTAAAGAGAAGGCAAAAAAATTTGTTATGATTTTTGAAGATACCGAGGAACTTAAAAAGGTTGCAGATGAAGTAAACCCATTTTGGGAAAAACCAACCCTCGATACAACAGACTTCCAAGTAACCCTAAAAGTTCCTGTAGAAAATAAGTGAAATACCCATGTTCGTCCCACATGAAAAATCTATCTCTACGATGGTGATGAGCAATTGAAGAAGATATGAAAAGAAGCTATAGTAAATGAACAATGAGTATTTGTAGGAGAAAAGATTGTTGATTATCTCCCAATTAATGACACAAAAGGAAATGTTCTCCCAAATACAGAAAGAGTATTTTCGGTAAACTGGCTTTGATTTGCTTATGGAGATATGGATACTGCATGAAAATATAGTATCAACTTCGAAAACCCAAGTAGTTACTATTCAAGACTTTCAGAAGAATCAGGAAAGTTTATGTATCCATGGGAACGTCTCGCGATACGAGATGCAACAAAAACACTCGATGCAAAAGTGGAGATGTCCTATATAAACCCCTCCAATGGAAAAGAAGAGCCATATAACATGGAAGTACCCGTAAGTATTCATTATTCATATGTTGCAAGAACGACAAACTGGAGTGCAATCATACTTATCCTCGGTGTAATATTTCTTGCATGGAGAATTGTACGAAGAAGAAATAGAGAAATAGACTTTTTAGAAAGTGAAGTAGATGAACTTGAAAGCGAAATAGATGCACTGGAAAAGGCTCAAAAAAGTTATTCTGCCAACAAAAAAACAGAGAGTGAGAAAAAAATAAAATCTACTACTTCAACAGGAAAGAAAGCTCCTATAAAAAAAGAGGAGGAAAAGAAAGAAGAAGTAAAGCCAAAAAAACAGAGGGTAAAGAAAGCTCTTGAATCTACTCCTCCCTTAGAAAAACCAAAGACAGTTCGAGCAAGAAAGGTAGCAAAGAAAGATGATGATTCTACAAAATAAAAAATCCCCTCATATGAGGGGATTTTTTATTTATCCAATAGAACCATAATTCACTCAATTTCAGAAACTTCTCCTATTCTCTTTACTGAAAGTCATTTTGGGACATTTCCTTCAAAAGATTTTGGGATAATCACTCACTCAAGTCAGAGCTTAGCTGCCTCTATGAGACGCCTCTCAAGCATATAAACATTCTTTATCCTTCACGTCAAAGAAACTTCACCAAGCCATATAATCCCACCAAGGGAAAGTCATTTCTTACTAGAGATAATAGCCGCTATTGAAGCAAGATCAATTCCAGGATCAGAAAGAGAAAGTCATCGAGCAATATTGAGATATACATCATAACTTTCGAGTTTTATATCAGTAAACTTTGATATAACCGCCAAAAGTAAATCCAGTTTTCAGCCATGAATTCATCGACTTGAACGCTTTGGATATCAAAACTTTGTATAGGTACTGAGTGCCTCTATTTCTATAAGAATAGGACGATTTCATTCCATCGCAAAAGAAAGAGCAGAACCAGAAGTAGAGTTTCTCAGATTTGTATCGATAAATTCAAGTCATGGATTTGGGAGATCTACAAGCCCACCTTGTTCCATACGAAACAGCCCGACAGCATCTGTGGAACCAAATCGATTCTTTAATGCTCGAAGAATTCTATAGTTTTCCGTGCGAACACCCTCTAAAAATAGAACAACATCAACAAGATGTTCTAATGATTTTGGTCCTGATATACTTCCATCTTTGGTAATATGCCCTATAAGAACTATAGATTTTTGCATTTTCTTTGCAAGATGCATACACATTTCTGTCATCACGCGTATCTGTGATACACTTCCAGGCGATCCCTCAATAGAAGAGGATGATAAAACTGAAAGAGAATCAATAATAATTATTTCTGCATCTGACTTTTCTATGGTAGAAAAAACAATATCAAAATCTGACTCTGTAAGAAAAGATATATTATCACTCGAGACTCAGAGTCGTTTGGCACGCGCAAATATTTGTTCCAAATGTTCTTCTCAGCTGACATACAAAACAGGAATAGATGCATGAGCATACCATTCACTCATTTGAAGAGCTAAGGTAGACTTTCAAATTCATGGTTCTCATGAGAGAAGAACAAGAGAGCCACGAGAAAGTCCATCACCAAGGACAGTATCGAGTTCAGAAGACGAACTTTTATAATATCAAGGAGCATCTCTCTTCTGTTTCCTTCATTCATCATGGGAGATTTTTACAAGAGTTGCAGCTTCAACAGAGTGTATTTTTGAACCCTTTATTTCTTTTTTTTCTATGAGTGTATTCCATGATGAACATGAAAGACATTTTCATGACCATTTTGGAGAAGTTGCAGAACAGTTGGTACAAATAAACATAACAAAAATATTAGGAATGATGTATTGTTTGGAGAAAACTGAGGGCATCTTTATAGGGGAAACCTTTCCTTATAAGGAAATCTAGAGCCTTTTTTTTATCTCATAAAACAGAAAGATTATATTTCGAGAGAATTCTATCCTTATGAACTAAGAGGTTTTCATCATTTATTTTATGTGAAAGAATTTCTTTTATTTCTTCACGAAAATATGGATATTTCGAGATAAGCTCTGCTTCTATAAGACGATTCGATTTTCCGCTTCTTTGGTATTTCTGGATGAGAAGGATTATTTTTGACTCATATTCTTGCCAGTTATAAAGAGCATCTTTATATAGGTCAATTCCCTTCTGTATTGTCTCTTTGAGAAATTTTTTCTTCAGGAGTCGAGTTTCTATATCACGTTTTGGTCGACCAAGTGCAATATAAGAACGAATCCATAGCTCACAAAAAACTATTTCATCGAAACCTATTTCTTGAACAGTTGTATCAATATCACTCAATCACTTCCTCATGGCATACTCTTTGAGCCGAGTAAGAGATGGAGCATACTTACCAACATAACGGAGAATCAGAGAGATTTCAGACATACCATGAAGTCTATTTCCTTTCAGAAAAAAAACAAGAAAGAAAATATTTGACAGTATAATATAAATATGTTAAAATTAACATGAAAAATAACAACTACATATATGATTCCTGATATTCACCCTGTCCTTATGGGACCTCATGCTCTCATGTCATATGAATCTCGAATGCATGCACTCGCAGAGTTTCAAACTCATGCTCTTATGAAGCAAGAAGAAAAGCGTTCTGTGGTAAAACAGTGAAGAGAGAAAAGAGAGCTTGTTCTTCAAGAAGTGTAAGAGTCTTTTAAACGCTCATAACTCATCCCTAGATAAATTTAGGGATTTTTCTTGCATTTTACAAAAAATATGTATTATGTTTTATATATTTTTGGGATTATTTCTTTTTCGTATGTTTATGCGATTTTCCCCATCTCATGCATGAATGCTCTGAGTCATTAGTGTCTTCACTGGAATGATAGCACCTGTTTTTTCTGTTCCAGGAAAGTCTCTTCCTCTTTCCCTCACAGATGCTCGATTTATATCATATATTGTACTCATCAGTCTGTGTATACTTTTTTATGTCTACAGCACAAGAAAATGGCGTATTGCAAATATTATGAGTTGGATACTTGGGATTCTTCTTGTACTTGTGGCATATATGTGAGCTACTTGAATGATACGCGACGAAAACAATATTCAAGTAAATGGGTTTTCATGGGGATGGATTTTTATAATAACAGGGTGTTTTCTCTTTCTTTGGACATGATGAGAGAAAGAGAGATGACATGAGAAATATTCATGAATATTATTTGATGCTATCCTCTGACTGGTTGGATGAAGTACTATATTTCTTCTTTCAACAATGATGGTATACATCTCTGCAACTCACTTTAATAAAACAAATCAAAAATCTATTCTTGAAGAATACTTTTCCTCCTGAAAAGTTCTTTCATTTTCATGAGGAAAAATGTCTCCAGCATTTGAAAAAATAGAATCATTTCGTTTTGAAAGAAAATATGATGCATTCTCTGCAAGAGTACAAACTGGATGAGAAATACAAATACTATGAGCACTTTCATGAAATACTTCTGGAGAAGCTCAGTGAATCTGAATTATAAGTAAAGAGAGATTCAGTCTGAAAGAAAATTCATGATGAATATATGCAATCTATAAAGACGGGACTCTTTGGAGAAACTTTGATACATGAGCTATAAAAAATTCATTCAAAACTCTCGGAAATCATTTTATCTATCAAAAAGAGGAAAATAACATAAAAAAAATTGTTTATAATGATATCCCTCTCTCTCAAGAACTTTCTGAAGTACGCGAGATATTTCTCCAAAATAATTGATCATCCTATGCATTCTTTTGAAGACCCCTTGGGGAAACGAAGTATTGCTTATTTACTCGATATAGGTGAAATATCTGTGGACTAGAAGGGTATATGAATCCAAGACTCGGTGCCGATGGAAGTTCTGTTATTTATGCAGGACTGAAAGATGGAACTTGGTCTCTCTATCGAAACACTGATATTCTTGTAAAAAATACCGGCTATAGAACTCTCACTACTGTGGAAAATGACTATCTATTTTTTGATATAACTAATCCAAGGCATTATATATTTATAATAGAACAACCTGATGGAAAGTATATACTCAGGAAGGAATGAAAAGAGGTATCTGGATTATGGGATGATGTATGACTTGATATAAGTTTCTGATACGATTGAAAAATTCTTATGACCGCAAAGAAACAAGATGGGTGGCATATAATCGAAATATAAAACTCTACACACCGTAGAGTTTTTTTCTAAGATTTTCTTTATTCTCTGGAAAAAGCCTTGCTTCATAAAGAAGTGAAAGGAGATTCCAATGGTGATGAAAACGAGTATCAGAGGAAAGCTCCAAAAATTCATCGAAAGAAACCTCAAATAAACGAATTCTCTCTCCGGCATCAGGAGTAATCTCAGAAACTTTTGAAAGTCCATGAGCGATAAAATAATGTGTGAAGGTTATAACATTTGCCGTTCACTCGAAACAGAACCAATTATCAATTTCTTGAGCACTATAGCCTGTTTCTTCAAGAAGTTCCCTTCTTGCGCATTGAAGTGGATTTTCTAAAGGAAAATCAAAAGATCCACCAGGAAGAGAAATAAATTCTTTCCTTCAGGGCTGTTCTTGAATTGTGAGGAGTATATTTTTATTTGGTAAAATAGGAATCACAAACGCCCCATCAAGGAAACGAATCCGCTCAAAACGAGCCATACTTCCATCATACATAGTCTGATTCCACTGAAAGATATCAGCACGAACTCCAGAAAAGACACATTCAGCATCTTCTGGAATTGCAGGATGATACATATATTTTGATTGCATGGCTTTTCTTATTTTATTAAACTTCTATTCTCATATAAAGAGGACTTCCCTTCTCTTTTACAGAAAATTGCTGGGGTATATAAAAATTCTCATCAAATGAAAGATCTTGATTGTATGGTGTATTTATACGATGAAGAAGCTCATTCATTTTATCTGGAAAGAATGGAAGAAGCATAATAGCAACAATACGTAGGGCTGATGCTAGCTGAAACAGTGTATCATTGAGCTCTTGAAGTCATTCCTTATTCTCAAGATTAATTTTCCATGGAGCTTTCTCATCAACATACTTATTTATATCTGATGCATATTCAAATGCTGTTTCAAGAGCTCACTTGAGATTATTAGACTCCATTTGTGTAATATATCTCTCAACAGGAGGTGCTTGAAACAACTCTTCATGAGTTCCATGTATTTTTCCATCTATTTTGAGAGAAAGGGCAATAAATCGATTCAAGAGATTTCAAAGATTATTTGCGAGTTTTGCATTATATGTAAGTATGGCTTGGTTTTGATCAAAATCACCATCTTCCCCAATCGGAAATGCTGTAAAGAGATATAAGAGCAGCATATCTCGTGAGTATTTTTCGACATACTCTACTGGATCAATTACATTTCCTATAGTTTTAGACATTTTTTGTCCATCAACCGTGAAATAGCCTGTTGTGAGGAGTTGTTTTGGAGCATCATATCCAGCACTCCAGAGCATAGCAGGCCAATAAATTCCATGAAACTTTACAATATCTTTTCCGATAACATGGACATCTGCAGGCCACCATTTTTTCTCATCATTCTGAACAACTGTCAGATAATTAAAAAGTGCATCATACCAAACATAGGTCACCTGAGTTACATCAAATGGAAGTGGTATACCAAATTTATTAGTCTCACGAGAAATCGAAAAATCCTCGAGCCCACTTTTTACAAACTCAATAATCTCATGAAAACGGGATCGTGGTTTTACAAAGTCAGGATTTTTTTCGTAAAATTCCAGAATTTTATCTTGATACTTTGAAAGACGAAAAAAATAGTTTTTTTCTTTTAGGCTTTGAAGTGGCTTATTTGGATGGTCTGGACAAACTCAGTTTACGAGGTCTGTCTCCTTTTTAAAAGATTCGCATCCAACACAATAGAGTCATTCATATACTCACTCATAAATATCACCATTATCAAAAGATTTTTGCAAAACCTTTTGAACAAATTCATGATGGCGAGCCTCTGTTGTACGAATAAAGTCAGTATAACGAATATTAATACCATCCCAAACCGCACGATGTTTTCCTGCCATCATATCAGCATATTCCATAACTTCCATTCCAAGCGCATCGGCAGATTCAACAACTTTTTGTGAGTTTTCATCAACTCACGTAGAAAAACGAACTTCTCGTTTTTGAAGCAAATTATAGCGAGCGATAGTATCAGCAATGAGAGACGAATACGCATGTCAAATATGTGGAACTCAATTTGAATAGTAAATAGGGGTGGTTATATAGAATTTTTGCGACATAGAATAAGATAAATTCGGTAAGGATTATATAGAGACTCATAGAAAAAACAAATATCAATAACGAAAAATAGAGTTTCTTAGACAGTAGGTAAATTTACTTGCATAAATAAAACTAAACTCTGCAAATATAAAAAAAATAAAAAGTGGCATTTACACAAAAAATTAATAAAATCCGTTTGATTATATAGAAAACATACTTAACCTATGAAACAAACAACCACATTCGTTATATCTCTTATAGTTATACTATCAGCCATAGGCGGATATGCTTTATGATTAAACTCAGTAGAGCCAGATATATCCCACGAAAATGATGAGGTAAAAAGCATACGACAGCCTGGATATAAATTTACCAACCCCCTTCTTGAGTGTGAAACAAAGAATATAGTAAATAACCAAAGATATATTCCTTTTGAAAAAAGTATTCTAAATAAGATTAAAGCAACTGTACAAGATAAAAACCCTGATGTAAAACTTTCACTCTACTTTAGAAACCTCAATAATGGTCCATGGTTTTGAATTAATGAAAATGAATTATTTTTTCCTGCAAGCCTCATCAAGCTTCCAATTCTAATAATGTATCTTCACTGGTCAGAAATGAATCCTTGAGTGTTTAAAGAGAAATTAAAAGTAAATGAAATATCGGATGTTCCTCAGGTATATCCATGAGAGAAAAGTCTAGAAGTATGAAAAGAATATACTGTAAAGGAGTTACTAGAACAATTGATTATATATTCAGATAATAGTGCAATAAATCCTCTCTTAAGCATCCTCCCAAAGGAAGTTCAGATACAAGTATTCAATGAACTATGAGTTCCTGTGCCAATAGATCAATGATACCAACTTTCAACAAGAGACTATGCATCATTTTTTCGTATACTCTATAATGCATCATATCTATCTACATGAACTTCTGAAAGTGCTCTTGCACTTCTGTCACAAGTAACATTTAAAGAATGACTTCGTGCGAATATTCCAGAAGATATACTGATTTCTCATAAATTTTGAGAAAGAGAAATTGTAGATGAAAATTGAGTTATTCATAGACAACTTCATGATTGTGGAATTGTATACTATCCATGATACCCGTATCTCCTTTGTATAATGACAAAATGAGAGGCATCTGTTCCAATGAGCAAGCTCTCAAAGGTAATTAAAAATAGCTCCGAACTAGTATATCGCGAAGTATCAAGTAAATATAATGCAAAACCAGTGCAACAAACATGAAATTAAAAATATTAAATACGCCCTTTTCGGGCGTTTGTTGTAAATTCTTTGTTAATATTTAATTTGAAAATGAGTATTCATCATGTAATAAAAAAAGAGTACATCTAATGTACTCTTTTACTTAATCTTATGGCTCCCCAAACTGGATTCGAACCAGTGACCTCCCGGTTAACAGCCGATTGCTCTACCGCTGAGCTATTGGGGAATAAGAAAGTGAGTGCATATTATGAAAGCGAGAACAAAAGTCAAAAAAAATTTTCACTTTTTTCATATTTCTCTAGAATCTCCCTATGAATCATCTGAATATCAACATAGAAAAGCTCGAAAGAAATGGAGAAACTATTATCTGAAATATACGAACTGTTCTACTTTCTGACGCTCGAGTGGCTCTCGTTTGACCAAATGGGGTAGGAAAAAGTACCTTCATGAAAATACTTTCTTCTGAAATAAAGGACTACGAGGGAAGTATAGAGAATGTCGGGGGCATCACTCTCGGGTACCTAGAACAAATTCACTTTCGAGATGAAACTATATCTATTCGAGATACCCTCAGAGACTCATTTGAAGAAATCAGAACCCTCGAAAAAGAAATAGAAGAAGAAGAGCTCCTCATGTCAGAAACAGGAGAATTTGAGAAATACACAGAGCTTATTGAACGATTCAAACTCATAGGGGGATACACATATGAAAATGAAGTGGAACGCGTCAGTCGATGAATAGGAATATTTCACCTCCTCGAGACAAACCTGATGGATATATCTGGTGGAGAACGAACAAAAGTTGCTCTCGCAAAAATACTCCTTTCAAAACCTGATTTCCTCCTCCTCGACGAACCAACAAATTTTATCGATCTCCAAAGTCTCGAATGGTTAGAGAAGTATCTGATAGAAAACTGGAAAGGTGGATACCTTATTGTATCACATGACCGAGAATTCTTAGATAATACATGTACTACCGTTATAGAAGTTCTCTGACCCCCTGGAATAGAAGTATACCATGGAGATTATTCTTTTTCAGTACTCGAGAAGAAAAAGAGAAGAGAAAAAGCAGAAAAGAAATACGAGGAACAACAGACAATGATAGAAAGTGAAAAAACTCTGATAAATAGGTTTCGAGCAGGCTCAAGAGCAGGATTTGCAAAGAGTCGAGAACGAGCACTCGAACGTGTAGAACTTCTGGAAAAGCCAGAAGTAAAACGAGGAGTACAATTTCTTTTCCCCTATGAAAAATGATCTCCTGAAAATGTACTCAAAGCAGAAGATGTTTTTATCTGAAGAAAGGAACCCCTTTTTTATATACGAGAAGTGCTCATGACAAAGTGAGAACGAATCTGAATTGTCTGAGAAAATGGTGTAGGAAAGAGTACTTTTCTAAAAACTATTCTCAGAGAAATCAAGCCTCTAGAGTGATATCTCCATCTTCATGAGAATATCTCTTGCCTTTCATTCTCACAGATGCATGAAACTCTCGATGAAACAAAAACGATTCGAGAAAACTTTTTTCTCCATGGGCTCGATTATACAGATGATAGAGTGGGTGGAATTATTCAAATGTACGGATTTGAATTCTTTGATAGAGAGAAAAAAGTAAAGAGTTTATCAGGAGGAGAAAGATCGAAGATACTTTTTGCAATTCTCGGGCAAAAAAACTCAAACCTCCTTATCCTCGATGAACCAACAAATCATCTCGACTATGAAGCAAGAGAATTTCTCGAAAAAGCACTTCTCGAATATCCAGGAACGATTCTTTTCATCTCACATGATAGATACTTTGTAAATAAAATCGCAACAAAGCTCTGGATTATAGAAGACAATGAGATGATGACCTCATATGGAAACTACGAAGACTATAGATACAAGAGAGAGCATGGAATCAGTCTCGATATGTCACTTTTCAATCTGGATGGAGAACTCGACCTCGTACTCGAAGAGAAACTCTGAGTACAAGAAGCACGAAGAATTAAGGAAAAATTTGCCCGAAGAAAAACCATGCGAGGAAAATAACACAATATCCATAAACTAAAATATATGTACATATTTGAAACTACTCTCTTCTGAATACACATAGCACCAACATGGTATGGATTTATGTATGCCCTCGGTTTCATATCCTGTTATGCTTTTGTGAAGAAATATGGGAAACTCAGATGAGATGATATAGATGTTCTTCTCACCTATGTTTTCTTTGGAGTGATTCTCGGATGAAGGATAGGATACATTCTTTTTTACAACTTCAACTTCTTTTTTGAAAATCCAAAAGAAATAATCGCAATATGGAAATGAGGAATGAGTTTTCATGGAGGACTTATTGGAGTTATAACTGCGGTATATATCTTCTCAAAACGATATAGCTACAAATTCTTTGAAGTGATGGATCCTCTAGCAGTTATTGTTCCTACGGCAATATTCTTTGGAAGAATCGGTAATTATATAAATGGAGAACTCCTCTGATATAGTCCGTATAATGGACCTCTCGCAGTATATAAAAATAGTATATGACACTTTCCGAGTACGCTCATGGAGGCATTTCTCGAATGAATCATGCTTTTTATAGTTATGCTTTTTGCATGGAAAACGATAAAAAAATATCATGGCATCCTCTCTGCTCTATTTCTTATTGGTTACGGTACTGCTCGATTTATTAGTGAATTCTTTCGTCTTCCTGATGAACATATAGGATACCTGCTCGGAACTACCTGGTTAACCCTCTGAATAATATATACCCTCCCTATACTCCTCGTATGAATTTTCATACTCGTATATTCTTTTAAAAAAACAGTGAAGTAAGTTCTCTGTTTTTTAGTAGTTCTCTGGAAAGTTCAAAACCTCAGTTTCTATATTTTTGCGAGCTTTGTTCCAGGAAGAAGGAGTCCAATTCATGTTATATTTTTGAGAGTAATAAAACTATTCCAGAAATCTACGGATGAGTTATACCCTGAAAAGAGTGACTTCATAGCCCTCTCATGATTGATAATAAAGTCACGAATATACAGAAAATACTCGTGCTTCTGAAGATCTGGAATATGCATAGAGAGTTCAAAAAGAAAAAGTATATCTCTTTGTATGCGAGCATTGTGCTCAAGTAAGTGGTAGATGCTCGTATATTCGTTAATAATAGCTTCTGTATGAAGTTTTATAATAGAATCAAACGCTGATGCATCAACTACATAGGGTCGCATTACCTCCACGAGAGCAGGAATCTTGGTTACTTTCTCTGAAAATATAGAAAGAATAGCATTTTGGTCTTTCTTTAGTGTCTGTCGAGAGAAAAAAAACACAAGAATATACAAACTGATATATACTCCAAAACCGAGAATGAGAATAATGTATAACTGCATAAAAATGATGATAACAAGTTGTTTTTCTTTTGCAAATTTTTTGACGAGTTCTATAATCGAGAACAATGCGAAAATATGAAATCATCCGTACACTCCTCCTTCCTATAATAGAGCTTCTCTGAATTGCTATTATATTTTTTCTCGCCTATAAACTTCGCACTATTACTGATGGAATTCCATTTATTCAACTCAGAGTCCCCTATATCCCTGAAAGTGCATTTATTCCTTTTATTATCTCTGGGGTAATTCTTTGGTGATGCTCCTTTGCTTATGCAGGTCTCTATTCAAAAAGAGATGAAAAGTCATTTACTGAAGAAATCAGACTTGTCTTGAAGTATGCAATTATATGGTTCTTTCTCTATATGAGCTTTATCCATCTTGCATGAGGTTTTATCTTTAAGGAAGAAGTTCCACGCCTTATCATATTTTATGTATCACTTTTCGGCGGTATATTTTCTATTATTCTCAGAAAATGTGAAACTACCTATTATACTACACTTATTCGTAAGTGATATCTCCCAAGGAGGAAAATTTTAATCATAGAAAATGAAGATGATTCTGAGAGCTCATCTATCGAAAAAACTCCTGAAAAAGAATATATACTTCATAGTATTCGAGCATTTTGAACAATAGAAAGCCTTATTCGAGAGAAAAAAATCGATGCAATTCTCTGTACAAACATGAACTATGAAAAAAGTGAGGTTCATGAAATTATACGACTTGCAAGAATTTATGGAGTTCCTTTTCTTTATCCAAAGATTCTCCCAAACACAGATAAATTTGTAAGAAAAGATACATTTATCGGAGATATGCCTGTTACTGAGATATTGTCTATATCGATATCACCTTGGGAAAGAATCACAAAAAGGATGGTAGATATAGTATGCTCATTGTTCGGGATATTCATCCTCTCTCCGCTTCTTGTCATCATAGCGATAATCATAAAAATAGAAGATCCTTCGGGTCCTGTTATTTTCAAAAATAGAAGAATCGGACAGGACGGAAAAATATTTTCACTCTATAAGTTCCGGTATATGTACTGGAAATACTCTGTAAAGGATGCCTACGGTACACCTGAAAAAGAAGATGAGGCTCTGAAATACGAAGAAACTCTGAAAAAAGAAAGTGATACTCGAGATGGACCTCTCTATAAAATCAAGGATGATCCTCGAAAGATGAAGTCTGGAAAGATTTTCGAGAAACTCTCTCTCGATGAACTTCCACAACTTTTTAATGTCCTTATCGGAAACATGTCACTTGTATGACCGAGACCACACCAACCACGAGAAGTAGAACTCTATGATGAGGATGATAAACAAGTTCTCACGATAAAACCATGAATCACAGGAATGGCACAAACATACGGAAGGGAGAAAAATACCTTTGATGAAGAGATTCGGCTTGATAGGTATTATATAGAAAACTATTCTCTTTTTCTCGATATCGCTATACTCATACGAACAATAGGTGTTGTATTCTCTCGTGCTTTTAGTAAAAGATAACTTGCAAACAGAGAAAAATCAATATACTGCAAATATGCAAAAAGCCCTTATAGCATCTGTGGTGGTGAGATAATCTTCCTTTGGAGGTATTGTACCACTATGTATAAGTGCAGCCTCCAATATGGAGGCTTTTTATTTTTGTTTTTCTAACTATATTTCCTCTCTATGTCTCTCGATTTCCCAAAACACTATGATCCAAAGACTTCTGAACCAAATGCTCAAGCACTCTGGGAACAGGAAAAAATATATTCTCCAAAAGAGTCTACAACAGGAAAAACTTTTTATGTACCTATTCCCCCTCCGAATGTCACAGGAAACCTCCATATAGGACATGCTCTTACCCTCTCCATAGAGGATATCATGACTCGATTTCATAGACTCCGCTGAGATAGTACCCTCTGGATTCCTGGAACTGACCATGCAGGGATAGCAACACAGGCACAAGTAGAAAAACGACTTGAAAGTCGCGGAACTCCTCGAAAAACACTTGGACGCGAAAAGTTCCTCGAAGAATGTTGGGAATGGATAAAAGAATATGGCTGAAATATTCAAAATCAAATGAAGCAAATGGGTGCGTCAGTTGACTGGGATAAAGAGCGTTTTACCTTCGATGAAAAATCAAATGATCTCGTAGAGAAAATCTTTATAGATTTGTATAATAAAGGGCTTATATACCGTGGTGAGTATATGGTAAACTACTCCCCTGCTCTTGAGTCTGTTATTTCTGATATAGAAGTAGAACACCAAGAAGTAGAAGAAAAGATGTATTATGTAAACTATTTTGTAGCAGGAAGTGATAAAGAACTTCTCGTTGCAACGACACGACCAGAGACGCTCCTCGGTGACCAGGCAGTTGCAGTTCATCCAAAAGATAAACGATACAAAAAACTCATCGGACGAACTGTTGTTCTCCCAATCGTAAACAAGGAAATACCAATTATTGGAGATGAGATGGTTGATATGGACTTTGGAACTGGAGTTGTGAAGATCACTCCTGCTCATGATCCGAGTGACTTTGAAACAGCAAAAAGACACAACCTCAGAACAGACTATCGTGTTATCGATAAAAATGGTATCATGACAGCTGAAGCAGGTATATTTGCAGGACTTCCAGCAATAAGTGAAGCACGAAATAATGTCGTAGAACTCCTAAAAAGCAAAGGAAATCTCGTAAAGGTTGAACCCTATACTCATAAGGTTGGATTTTGTTCTCGTGGAAAGTGTCGTATCGAGTCTGTTGTTTCTACACAATGGTTTGTAAAAGCAAATGTCATGGCAGAAAAAGTAATCTCTGGATATGAGAAATGAGAGTTTACGATTCTCCCTGAACGATTCAATAAAACATTTGAAGACTGGATTTATAACCTGCGCGATTGGTGTATCTCTCGTCAGCTCTGGTGGTGACATCAGATTCCTGCATACTACCACCGTGAAACAGGTGAACTCCTCGGAGTAACAGCAAATCCTGAAGAACTCTATGCAAAGTATGGACAAGAAAATGTTGTACGAGACGAGGATGTTCTCGATACTTGGTTTTCGAGTGGACTCTGGCCATTTGCGATTCTCGACTGGAATTTCGATACACCGAGTGAGCTCTTCAAAAAATACTATCCAGCAAATGTTCTCGAAACAGGATATGATATTCTCTTCTTTTGGGTTATCCGTATGCTCCTCATGGGATACGAATATACTGGACAAACTCCATTCAAAACTATCTACCTCCATGGACTCGTCCTCGATGAACATGGAAAGAAAATGAGTAAAAGTTGGGGGAATGTTATCAATCCACTCGAAGTGATAGAAAAGTACTCAACTGACGCCCTTCGTCTTGCCCTCGTTATCGGTAATACTCCATGAACAAATCTCAATTTTAGTATGCGTTCGATTGAGGAGAACTCCCTCTTTCTGAATAAGCTCTGGAATATCACACGATTCTCATGGATGAATGTGGGAAATATCGAAAAATCTCGAACAGAACTCTCGGAAATCATAAAGAAAAATAAAAAATCACTCCTCCCGTATGAAAAGTGGATTCTCTCTCGTTTGGCAGAAATCACAGAAAAAATGACAATAGGACTTGATTCATACAATTTTTCTCTCTCTGGAAGTGACCTCATCGCATTTATTCGTGATGAATTTGCAGACTTTGCTATCGAAGCATACAAGATAGAAAAAGACCGAAGTGAGCTCGGAAAAGAAGTAATATCACTCATTACTCTGGATATTCTCACACTCCTCCACCCATACGCCCCTCATATCACAGAAACACTCTATGGATATATCACAGGAGGAAAAGTTCTCGCAAATAGTGTATGGCCAGTAGCTACTCTCGATAGAAGTATCGAAGCAGAGATGAAAATAGAGAGCATATTCGGTATCGTAAAGACTATCCGAAACCTCCGAGCAGAGCGAGGGATAAAACCAGGAGACCTACGAGATGCCTACATCGTCACTCCGAGCATCGAAACAGAAAACCTAGAAAACAATGCAGGACTCATACGATGACTCGCAAAAGTTCAAAACCTCACTGTCGGAAAAAAGCCAGAAAATGCTACAGAATTTGCCTACGGAGTAAGTGAAAGTTTTGAAATCTATGTCGATGCAAAGATAGATGATGAAAAAATCGCAGAAGAAAAGAAACGACTCGAAGCACAGATAGAAGATAAAAAATCATATCTGCGTGGTATAGAAGCAAAACTCTCGGCTCCATCATTTGCAAAAAATGCTCCAGAAAAAGTAGTGCGAGCAGAAATGGAAAAGAGAAATGAAACCCTCTCTCAAATAGAGAAGCTGGAAGAAAAGCTCAAAACTCTCGGCTAAATATAAGTTATAATATATAATGGATGTTATTTATGAAAAAATATTTACTACCAACTACAATAATATTAATGGGTATTTTAAGTATATTTTTATACTTATTTATTCATAATAGTTGTGTACCTAGCTATTGTACATGAATGATATGTAGTTCTGACTGTGATAGTGAAAATAGGAACTACTCACTTGTATGGATAAGTTCAATAATTACTCTAGTTCTTTCTATTACTTGGTTATATACATTTTTTATAAAGAAAGATAGTATTCAGAACTAATTACTTATCCGAAACATATAATTATCTTCTACAAATCTTCCCTTCAGTGCTGAGAGACACTTGATAATATTTCGATGCCAGTTTGCATTTGATGAGGCATAGATAGTTCCATCTTCATTTCCCCATCGAGAGAGCTCATCGACATGATTATACTCCCGAAGAAATTTATTATTAAATGTCTTTGTCATCCACTCCACTCATTCATTCGGAGAGGTGAACTGATAGGTTCCACCGTTGTCAGTATTTCAGACATTTCCGATATTATATGGAGTTTTGAGATGATTTCCGAGAGTTGTCTCTGCGAGTCCGACACACATCAGGAAGCTCGGATCAATACGGGCAGAAAGAGCTGTATCTACCCACATATCCCATGATTGAAAGTCAGGAGTGGCATATGTTTTTAGAAGATATTTTTGCCTTTCGGATTCATTTTCACCATGAAGAACAAATTTTCTCTGAAAAGAATCTCGGCTTGTTCCAGTTCAAGTTTTCTCTACAAGATCAGAGATAAATTTTTCTTCATAAAGACTCGGAAGTGTCGTAAAGTTTACCTCCGCAAGAGAAAGATATCGAAACGGGTCAACAGGAGCCTTGTCTTTCCATACTTCAAAATGGAGATGTGCCCCACTCGTCATAGGTCCTGCACCAGGAGTTCATGGAGCTCAACCACTTTTTGCGATAATTTGACCAGCACTTACCCATTGATACTCTGCAACGAGGATTTCTGAGAGATGACCATATACGGTAACGAATCAGTCTGGGTGACGGATAGCGAGGTATGAATATCCACCAGGTGCAGGAGGAAGAATATACGAAACATATCATCCTGCTGCAGCATATATATCACTCCCTTGTTCGGTACCAATATCTATAGCATCATGTTGGCTTCAAAGTACACTATAGTATCCAGGATCTCGGAAGAAAGTAGTAACCCTCTTTGTTTGCGTAGGCCATGAGAGAATATTTATTGTACCTGTTCAAAATGTCTGAGTACGAAGTGCTCTCTCGAGTTGAAAATACCTTTTCATTTCCTGACATGCAGGAGAGAGGGATTCAATACCACCGTGTATATCGTTCTCTGTACATCCACTTTTTGCGAGAATATCCTCGAGAGCTGAAGAGTATTTTTCATTTGCAGTTTGCCATGCATTTTCTACAACTTGAACGGCTTCATTTTGGCTTTGTATATATTTTTCAAATACTGCTTCTCGTCATTTTGTAATTTCGAGAAGTTTTGCCTGTGCTTCTTTTTGTCTTTCTATTGTTTCCTTTTGAAACGCGAGACTTTTTTTTGTTTCATCCAGAGATGCAATTTCTTTATCGAGATTTGTTGTTAATACATAATAATCTTTTACAAGTCACTTATATTCATCAACAAACTTTTGTCCGAGGAGAGTGACAAGTTCTTTATAAACAAGATCTGTAAAGAAATAATCCGTATCTTTATCTGTGAGAATAAGGGATTTCATCACATCGATTTGTCCGATATCATCGGATATATACGAAGATTCTGTATAGATATTTGAGAGATACTTGAGGATGATAGCTCTATGTTCACGAATTTTCTTCCTATACGAAAGAGAAACCGATTGAAGTTCTTGTATCTTCTGGGTACGAGATTCTATGTCTGTCTCTATTTGTTCTATGTTTGATTCGGTAAGATCTATCGCATTTTGTATTGCTGAAATAGTTCATTCAAGTGTTTGCCTCTTGTATGAAAGTACTTCTTTTTCTTTATCATATATACCCTTCATGGCTTCGAGACGAGCTTTCAGAGCATGGAGTCCATTCATTGAATATTCATGTTCGAGGAGAGTATTCTCAGAACCTTGCATCGGAGTATTTTCAAAAAGAATCTCCTTTTGTCCTTCTTTAAAAGTATCAAGAATCCTCGCAGAGGTATTTTTATCTATAGCCACAGAAGAAAATGGTAAAGCAAAAAGAAGGGTTGAGGAAATAAGAAATGTAATCAGAAATTTATTCATAATGAATTGAGTTGAGGAAATATGAAACGAAGAATCATATTCCTGAAGAAACAGAAGGTTTCTAAGGTTTTTAGAAATTTGATAAAAACATCCTAACACATATAGTAAGAGAAGTCGATTCCAGAAGGGAAAAAACAAAAAAAATCCTTGTAAAAAAAAGGATTTAATGTTTTGTAATAAATTTTAAAATGTTCTATAGAACTTTTCCTTTTTTATAAGCCACTCTGGTGTTTGGCGACAGAGAAGTTTTTCATCTGATGCATTTGCAAGAAAGTACTTTATTCCTTCTTCCAAAAATATGGTATTCTGACTTCATTTTACATAAATCATTGTTGGAATTTTTGACGATTCTTGAACAAAGTCAGCTATCTTTTTCCCGAGAATGCGTGAAGAAAGAGATGTTTCTGTTTGAAAATATTTTCAGATAATTGGTGCTACATATGTCTGCATGAGTGGACCAACGAGAAAACATGATACGGATGAATCATGAGGAAAAAGTGAGATAATTTCATGAGCAAGTTCCTCATGAATTCTGGCAGATTCCTCACCCAGTTCACGCATATCACCAAGAAAAAGTATAATCCGGTGAGCAGGAACAAAGGATCTCATGGAGACAATTCATCATCTCATACTGAGAAATCATCCATTGTAACTTCCATCAACGATAGTGGAACCTCAAATTCATGAAAGAATAGTTGAACGTCCAGATTCTGGGGTATATTTCTTTGCATAAGCCTCGATAGACTCAGAGGGAAATTTGAGAATATCCGAAATAACATAGAGCGGAAGGAGATTTTCTATATGAAATGCTCAAAAAGCCTTCACAGAAACAGGAAAATCTTTTCAGAATGCATGCACGGTTGCTCGCGTTCCATTTGTATCAACTTCTATGTGAGACGCATCTACATCAGACATGGCTCAAAGTCAGAAATATATAGCCTCTCTATCAACAAATGGACGCAAGCTATCATGGAGAATGAGGAACTTTGAATCTTTAGTCATTTTAAGTTTCTCTGCCCTATATGCTTCGAAGGTAAGAAATTGTTCAATATGATTTGGAAAAACCTCCGTAATAATTGCTATATCTGGGATAGCTATAGAGAGAAGAAAATCCATTTCATTTGGATGGTCGATTCAGTATTCTAAAACAAGGTATTTTGGATATTTTTGGAAAAGTCGGAAAATTCATACTATAAAAACCCAGATCCATAAAATGGGATTTGAACCAGGAGTCTTTACTCAAATAATAGAAAGAGGAAGTCCGTATTCCCCATTATAGTGATACGGTGAGTATCATACATCTCATGGAAAATGGGATTCAAGAAGCGAAGAAACATGTGCTGTCATAGTTGTTTTTCAGACAGTACCAGTAATTCCTATGACATAAGGCTTATGAACGATGATTATCATCCTCGCTATAATTCTAAGAAAAAAAAGTATGATTTTTTGCATAAGATAAATTTTTCTGACAATAAAGTTGGAAGTTTCCAAAAGCTTTTTTAATCATAAAGAAATGGCAAAGGAAATCAAGCATAACCGCATACTTATAAGAAAAAAATGATTTGTGTAATGAAAGAAGTTGAATATAATCGGAAAGTAAATTTTAATCTCAAAAGGATATGGCACAAATCACTCGGAACGGGTTTACTTTTACAGTACTTGATGAAATCCAACTCCAATATGCAGAACTCGTAGAACTCATACTCGGAAGCGAATCAATAGATAATAATGAAAAACAATATTGGTTTGACATTCTTCCTTCGATGACAAATGAACAAATCGACAGACTCTTTAATATCCTCCTAACCGAAAAGAAACAACTTGAAGAACTCAATGTAAAATACCAAGAAGAAATAAAAAACCTGAACGAAAAACATCTTATTCAATGGCAATCTCTCCAGACACAAAAGGCGAAAGAGAAAATACAAAAAGCAGAAAGTGAAGATACTTCAAAAGAAGAAGCAAAAGATACTCTCGATATGCTCGGAAATATATAATACTCAAATTTCTCTTCTTTCGTACTCTATGGTTACAATACAGCAAATTCACTATCAAGCAGAGAAATCTAATACTGTAATACGAACACACAAACTTTCGCCAACAGAATGAGTCACTATTATTATAATCCTCTCTGGAAAAAGAGAACAAACACTGAGTATCATAGAAGACCATATGCTTGAGGTTATTTTTTCTGTCTTTTGGAAGGAAGAAAGCCAAGAGGTAGACTTTAATTTTATATCAGAAAATTATAATAAATTTATACGAACAACCCCCCTCTGAGAAGAATCGATTCTCGGAATGTGTTTTGCAGTTGTTTCATGAGAAACTCTCATGGTATCATGTATTGGGGAAAGCCAAGCAATCCTCACTCATCCAGAAAATGATATAGAAGTCATTGCTGAATGAAACATGAATCATAATGAATTTCATGCCGTTTCAAGCGGGAAAATCAAAGAAGGGATAAATATTTATCTCTCAAGCACTTCGATTCTCGAGAAAATATCAGATGACCTCATTATCGAATCATCCCTTGTAGAAGATGAAAACTGGGAAAAGGATTTTCTTTCAATCCTCTGAAGAGAGTCAAAAGAATCACTCCATCTTATTCGAATAAAGAATAATCGAATAAACAAGAATAAAGTACACCCAGGTACGGTGAGCAAGAAATTTGGAAAACAGATTCACCTTATACAATCTCAAGCAATAAGAATTGGAGAGCTTATATCTCTTGTAGCAAAAAGGTATAAAATTCCCGAACTTGGAACTCTCATGAAAAATAAGAAAACAGAATATGCTTTTTTATTTGTGGGAATTGCTCTTTTATTTGCACTTATATATTCTTTTATACAGGCAATTTTTTATACAGTAAATACTCCAAACAAAGACTCGAAGAATGAGCTCCTAAAAGCTCAAACTCTTATAGAAGAAAGTCAAAAACTTACAAGTAATCCAGCGTCATTTAATAAAAATATCGAAGAAGCTGAGAAAATACTTCTTGAACTCAAAGAAGAACAGCTTCATATTGCAGATACTGAAAGCCTCCTTTGTCGGATTGATGCAATGAAAAAGGAAATAAATGATATAGAAACAGTAAACCTTTCAAAAACTTCATCAATTGTTCCATTTAATGCAAGTGATATTTCTCCAGTAGGATGTTATGAATTTGACAAGAAAATCACTCTTCTTGGAAAACAATGAGCAATATTTGCATACAGTCGATCTGAAGCAATACAAAAAGTAACACCATATCCGAATGGCGAAAAACTTCTTGATTTTGACTTTAGTGATGATGGGAACTCGTTTATTCTTACTGAAGCAAACACCCTCCTCTCATGAAAAAAATGAACACTTACCTACATAAATGCATCAGGACAAGATGTATGGGAAAAGGCAAAGAAAATAAAACTCTTTAATGGAAATATCTATCTTCTCTCATCTGATGGAAGAATTCTCTATAAGCATAAGCCATGAATTAATGGATTTTCTAGTAAAACTCCTTCATTTGAGACAAGCTGAACAGCATCTATTCTTGATATTTGAATTGATGGATGAATATACAGCATAAGTGATGAATGAAAGATAATACGATTCATATCAGGAAAACCTGACTACCCAAAAAATATAGTTATCAATAAAGTACCGTGAATATATGATATCGGGAAACAAGAACCTCTAAAATTTGTAGTAAAACCTAATCTTTCATATATCTATATACTGAGCGGAAGAAGTCTTTGGATTTTTGAGCCTAATTCTAAAAGATTTCAGGATGTTACTGCATGGACCTATGTAGCACAGGTTGAACTTCAAACAAATGAAGAGATACGAAATGTCTGTATACCCCGTGATTGACTCCTATATACAGTAACGAACCTCGGACTCTATGAAACAAAATTCGAGATAGCAAATTGAAAGATTATTCTGAGATAATATATGTTTAAAGTAGATGCAATCATTCTTGAAAAGGTGCAAGTACGAGATAAGAAAATAGGGGTACATCTTTTTACGCGAGAATATGGAAAAGTGTTTTGTTGGTACAATAAAAAATCTTTTCAGCATGATATTGGAGATATAGTATGCCTCTACATAGAAAGAAATGAATGAAATAATGCCATAAAAAACATAAGTTCTAGCATCTGAGTCCCTCTGGAAAATTGGTCATATAGTGGATTATATAACTTTATGGAAATAGTATGACTCTTTGGCAAGGGCATAGCAGATGGGGATCCTCATGTCTCAATATTTGATGACTATAAGAATCTTCTTATGAGTATTCGTCTCTGAATACGACTTGAGAAATATCATTATGACCTCTATAAATTTAGAATACTCAAACACCTTTGAGTCATACATATATCGGAAAAAGATATCTCTCCCGTCATAAACTATATTCATACAAATATTTCGAAAGTACCTATAAATACACTTATTTCGTCCAAGAAGATACAAGATCATGACGCTCTTCTTATAGAAAGAATTAATTTAAAAGCACTTCATGAAGTGCAAAAAACACTATAAAATATATGACTCTTCTTATTTTATTTATTATTTGACTCTGTTTCTGAAGCTTCAGTACAGTACTTATAGAGAGATGGCACTCCTGAAAATCAGGAATTGTGAATGGAAGGAGTGAATGCCCTAAATGTAATCATATACTAAGCGCAAAAGAACTCATTCCTGTTTTATCGTATCTTCTACAATGATGAAAGTGCAGAAACTGTGGAAAAAAAATTCCATTATTTTATCCAATGGCTGAAGTTTTCATGTGAATTATTTTTGTAATATGTTGATATGTATGACTCATGTTCTGATATGATGTAACTTCTCTAAATTTTTGGTTATTTATCATTCTCGGTTTTATAACCGGACTATATATGATGTATGATATTCGATTCATGGAAATACCCGATCAGGTTATGATTCCATCTATTGTATGAATTATCATACTTTTAGTAGCATGATTTTTTTCAGATATTTTTCATATATTCTTTGACCTAGGCTTATATGATTCTTATAAAGACTTTTTTTTAAATCATCTCCTATGAGCATGGTTTCTTTATACCTTCTTCTTCTTACAAATCCTCATACCATGAGGCTTTTACTTACTTAAAAAAAAGAAGTTTGCAGAATTCTTTACGCTATGTTCACAGTATATCACATTCCCCCTTGATGTAATTATTTGATTTCTTGATAAAGATAGATATCAAGAAGTTGAAAAAGAAGAAGAAATCCCAAGTTGGGTATGATGATGAGATTTACGAGTAGGGCTATTTATAGGACTTACTCTTTGAATATATCATTCAATATTTGCACTGATGTTTGCATATATCTTCTGAAGTATCTATGGAATAGGAACATTTATAGCCAAGGGGGAAAATAGAACAAAAGAAGATAGTATAGTTCCATTTTGACCATTTCTTTGAGTAGGATGGATTCTTGTACTAGTTCTCTATGATAAAATACCAAATATATTCTTATAAATAATCTCCCTCTAAAGTGAAAATCTATAGACTTCTTTTGAAAAACTATTAGAATACTGTTGAAATCAGTTTAATATACATATAACAAATTTACCAAATTATTCATATGGAAAAAGAGCAAACAATACGAGCATTAAAAGACTTAATTAATTCTGCTCAAAGTTCAATAAACTCAGCAAAAAGACTTCTCTCATCACTTCTACCAGATGAAGAAACTTGAGGGGGAGATATAGATATAGAATATGGAAAAGTATATACCTCTGGAGAACTCAAGATTATAGAATGAGTGTTTACTGGGGAATCCATGCTTGGTCCAGATGGAAATACATATCCAGTTCCTCAGAACTATGCATCAAAGTCACTTCTAGTACAATGAAGTAAACTTAAAGCAACTATAGAAGAAAATGGAAAGATAAAATATAAAATAATAGAAGAAATCCCCTTTGAGACAGAAAAAGGAATAGTAACAAGAAATGGTGACAAATATCAAGTAAGTACAGAGAAAAAAACATATAATGTACTTATGGCGGCAATCACATTTCATAAATGCGAAATTGGAGATACGGTAACTATAAGAATCCCTGCATGAAAAGAAGCAACTTATGCAGTCATAGAATCAGTAATACCAAAGAACTAATTTAACTATTAATACTTCTTTATGCGTACATCATACGAACGAACAACTCATACTAGAGGAAATGAATCTCTTCCATGGAAGTGGATTCTAGGGATAGGGGCAATTATCCTCATACTTATTGTTTCAAAGTATATAAGTAGCACTGAATGAACTCAAAATAAAGAGGGTTCCCTTCTTGTATCACCCATTGAACAGTCTGTAGTATATATATCAAGGGAATGAAAAGATAAAACAAAAATTAAAAGTAATGATTATCTCTATCCTCAATCAGACATCCTTTCGGTTGAGGTATGAGGAACAAAACTTACATGAAAAAATATTTTCATGGACATTGATAAGAATTCTGATATTGTCTATGAAAGTGAAACAACAACTTGAATGACACTTTCTCTCACAAAATGAAGAGCATGGATACAGTCATCAGACTGACAAAGTATAGTAAAACTGAAAAATCTTTCAGTAAATATATCTGGAAGCTCAAGTATACTTATAGAACAGAATAGTCTTTATAGTAATGTATATGTACTTGAAGGAGCAACCGAGATTCAAACAAAAATTGGAAACAAGACGGTACTTGCAGGAAATAGAGTAATGATAGCCTGATCTGACCTTGTTTGAGATGCATCAAAACTAAATGATATAATGGGATCAATTGATGAAAGCATCATGCAAAATCCAATATTTATCAGAAACTGAGGTGAAAAATTCCTTGAATCACTTAAGTCATGAACTGGTATCACAGGCTCATGAGCAACCATCTCATCTTCTGGAACAATAAATTCAAGTACAGAAAGAACTATTGCAATAAAATACCCAGCAGATTGAACTCTTATAAATGCGTCAACTGTTATTGTATCTGGTGATATTTATTCTGAGAATGTAAAAAGAGTTACCATAAATGATATAGATGCTGTTGTCAGTCCTGTGAATAAAACATTTACCCTTGCTGAATTTCCTATAGATAAAGATATTATAAATATCGTATATAAATCCTATGATGAAAAGGGAAATCTTCTTGAAAAATGAGTAACAACTGTTTTTTGATCAAAATCAGCACAGCTGGGAAATAATAAACTTGTACCTGATAATTTTCCTCTAGAAAATAAGGATTTCAAAATAGTATTTCCAACTGAGAATCCCTATAAAACAACAGAGAGTAATGTAAAAGTACAATGAACTGTTCCAAAAAATATGGTAAAGTATATTGTTGTAAATGACTATAAGCTCCAAAAGTTTGTTCAGAATTCAAATGTATGGTATTACTATGCAAATACACAATCAGAAACCATGAAAGATGGAATAAATCTCTATAACATCAAGTTTTATGGAAATAATGGGAATCTCTTATACACTCAGCTCTTTACTATAGTAAAAGAAAATAAAAATGTACTCTCTGGGGAAGCAAATTAATAAAAAGTGAGCTACTCTTGTAGAGCTTGCTATCATGATGGTTATACTTTCAATAGGTATTACTTCTGTACTTTCTGTTATGATTGCTACAGGATATTTTGCAAAAGATACAGAGGATACTATTCAGGCAACGAACCTTGCACGAGAATGAATCGAAGGGACAATAAACTGGAGAAATACGAATTGGATACGTTTTTCAAGTGACAAAACAAATTGTTTCCGAGTAAAAGACTATGATAGCACTTGCATAGGATGATGAACACCTTCTGTCCTTGTTTCATCATGATCATACATTCTTTATGAAAAAAATGGAGCATGGTATCTATCATCATGAACCACTCTTCAAAGTGATTGGTCAAATTGGTTAGCATATAAGAATACTTATAAAGTCTATATTGGTACTGATTGATTTTTTACACAAACTGGTATTACTCATAGTATACCCTGTACAAATACAAAAAGAACTGACTGTCTTACACAGTTTACTCGAGAGATATATCTCGGTGTTGCAAATACTGGAAGTATAAATGTATCAAGTATTGTTCGCTGGCAATGACAGAGAAATAGGGAGGTCAAACTCGACTCAATTATAACAAATTGGAGATCAAAGTTCTAAAATTTGCAAAGATAAAAATTTTATGCTAAAGTATGGAAAGTTCCATGCTTTTTTCATATAAAAACACATATGTTCCCAAAAAGAATAACCATACTTCAGTATGGTATCATAGCAGTATGGATATGTAACTGTCTTCTTGCAAGCTTTATAGCAATAAAAGAAGTCTGGATTCCATATATGTCAGCAGAAACAGATGCATACATAAAGATTCAAAGTGATCCTTTTGATTGAACTGTAATGCCAATTTCATACATACCTGATTGGAGTAAGACGGAAAATCAAGATAAAACAAAGAGATTTGAGGATATTAGTATATCTGACTACTTACCTATACCTTTATATGATGCTCTTTCGCTCAGTTCAGATATACAAAGTAGTACAAAGTCTTCACTTATATTACATTATACCTATATCACACCCTACATGGGAAGCTATAGACTTAACTATAAGGAAAATGATGGGAGTCATCTCTGAGTCGATATTCGAGCACCCCTATGAACTCCTATTCTTTCAATAGCTAATGGTGTAGTTGTTCGAACAATACAAGCAGATGCTACAGGAAATAAAATTATTGTCATACGGCATGATGGTGTACCTATAAATGGAAAAAAAGAATCCCTCTACTCAGGCTACCTTCATCTTTCAGAAATTTTAGTAACTGAATGAACTAAAGTAAAGAAAGGCGATATGATTGGTCGTGTAGGAATGACAGGTATAGCAACAACACCTCATCTTCACATACAGATAGATACAAAAGATGCACCATTTCATCCGTACTGGCCATTTACATCGAGTGAATCCAGACAATCATGATTAGGCTTCTTTGAGTCAGTAAACGCATGACTATGAAAAGATAAAGCATCACTTTATAGTATTCACCCAATGAATTTTATAAATATGTATCTTGGATGACTTCAAAATGAGCAAGCAGCTTTAAACTCGGAACAAACAAAACAGAATATAAATGTACAATCACCTGAAAAGGAGAAATTCGAAGTAGCATCATATAACTCAGCACCAAGAGAAGAGTGTGAGAAGAAAAGATTTCTCGATGTTGCAGAAAAAAGCACACTCTGAAAAATGCTCTATCCTCTCGTGGATAATAAGTGTCTCTTTCAATCCGATTCATCATATTTTGCACCAAAGGAAAGTTTAACAATGAGGGATGCTCTCGTGATGATTATGAATTACTACAAGGTAGAACCAGAAATCGGAACGAGTCCATTTCTCGATATTCCTATTGGTGATGTTATGCAGTGATATGCCACCTCAGCATATAGACTCTGAATTATTGACGGAAACTATGCATATCCAGACAAGGTTCTCTCGAAAGAAGAATTTATCGAACTTCTGGTAAAAGTAGCAAAACCCGAAAAGAATCCGAGTCAGCTTCGAATATTTGCTGATGTAGATGCGATGAATCCGAAGTTTAGTACCATACAAGACTATGCACTCATGATTCGTGCAAAATGAGGAAAAATCTATCCAAAAACAATTATGACAAAGGCTATTGCAGTACAAGCGCTTGCAAATATAGAAAAAGCAAAAAAATAAAATAGATTTTGGGAGAAAAGTGTATAAAATAGGCAAAGTTTATTGCCTATTTTATTTTTTATGTCACCTCGAAAAATCATTTTCATGATAGTTATAAGTGTTTTTATAATTTGAGTTATAGGCTCTGTATTTTACCTTTCAAATAAATCAGAAAAAAAGAAAGTAGCACCACAAACAATGAAGGTATGGATTACAGATTGAACAACTGAATCATACAAAGATATTATAGCAGGTTTTAAGGCCTATGCTCCTGACTATAAAAATACAAATATAGTATTCGAAAAAAAGACATCAGATCCTGTTCGGTATAGGACACTTCTTTTGAGTACAATGACAGATGAAACTGGTCCAGATATTTTTGTAGTACCAAATGATGAAGATGCAGTAATTAAAGAAAAAGTAGAACCAATACCAGCATCACTCATAAATATTGATGGATTTGAGAAAAGGTATGAAGATATCTTTCTTCCTCTCATATTTTCTACAGGTGCAAAATGACAAGAACAAAAATACATCTACGGAGTTCCTCTCGGATATGAAACTCTTGGAATCTTTTATAACAAATCACTCCTTCGAGAAGTTCCAAAAACATGGAATGATATAGATAATCTCTATGGACAAGGTGGAGGAAATGGAGTATATCCAACAAATCTGGGACTTGGTCCTCGTTATACTCCAAATATGGCCGATATACTCGGACTTCTTTTTATACAAAACGAAGTACTTTGATTCGATAAAATCGAAAGTTCAAACAACCAAGTAAGTTCATATATGAATTATGGAACAAAATGAGTATGATGAACTGGAGAAGAAGGTGATATATATGCTGGAAGCATAAATCTTGCAAACAAAAAACAAGATATGGATAATGATAAGCTCACAACATATGATTTATTCATGCAGTGAGATATCTCTATGATTCTCTGATATCCAAGTATTGTTTTGGAACTAGAGAAATCTGCAAAAAGAGCATGAGCAAATGATGCAAGTAAGTTTATCCTTACTGAAAGAGCTCCCGTTACGCAAAAAAATAACAAAGAAATAGCTGAGAACATAGCAAAATACCAATTCTTTTGAGTATCAAAAGCCTCAAAGAATGGTGAAGTTGCTGCAAAGTTTCTAGAGTATTTGATGACTGAAGAAGCAGAACGAATATACATAAAAGAAAATCCGTACATGATTCCAGCATTACGAAGCTTTTATGCAAGCGTAGAAGGACAAAAACTTTCAGAAGTGCTCTCGAGAACAACTCTCGATGCATTTATTCCATGACAGTGAGAGATTCTTCATTCATTTAACTATTGATTAAAGTCTGAATTTGAAAGATTCCTTGATGAATATATTGACAGAAATGAAAATATGGATATGAATAACATTACTTCCCTTCTATCAAAAGAAATAACTTGTGCTCTCGAGACATACCATGGAAACGAAGTCTCAGATATTTGTGAGAAAAAAACGAATCAATAATTGATTTTTTCTTAAAGGTATGCTACGATGAGGATATATAAAATTTGTTTATGAAAAAAACTCGCTTCATAATCTCTCTCATTATCGGATGTGTTCCGATGTTTATGGTACTTCTTCCTACAGCATCAGCTGGATGTGATGGATGGTTTTGATTTAGTACAAACTGTGAAGTAAAACCACCTTACTGTGCAAACGGGGAATGTACTCTCGAGAAGTGAGTTGAATCAGCAAAAAGTGCTGTAGGAAACTCCGTAACATCAAAACCTATTTCTGAATATGCTCAAGATATTGTAAAATATCTCATGCAGTTTATTAGTATCATTGCAGTCATATATATAATATATGGAGGATTCCAAGTGATGATTGGTTGAGGAGATGAGGAAAAAGTGAAAAAGGCAAAAAATATTATCATATATGTTATTGTCGGTATTCTTATCATGTGGCTCGCATATGGTATAGTAAAATGGACTCTTTGAGTTATAAATCCTTCATGAAACACAACATGGTCTCTTATAAACAAGACCTATGCATATAGTGATAGTGACAGTGATACTTTTAATGAATATAGAGATAGACTGAGACGAAGTGTGCAAGATTTAGAAAGCGAACTCAAGGTAAACGGAGCTGTAAGAATTCAAAGCCTACAGAATATAAAGTCTCTGGTACAAGATGCATACAATAGACTCCCAGATACAGGGACCTTCTGATCTGAGAATGATACTGCAAAAAGATGAGTTGATATGTACATAGACATAGCAATTCAAAATCCTCGTTCCACAAGTGCAGTCGCAAACGCAATCTCAAAGATTGCTCTTTTTATGGATACTGCGAAGATAAATAAAATTACTGGGGAAATTATTGCAAATCCAACAGAAGGAAACGCCCCCCTTACAGTATCTTTTCGTGCAAATAATATAGTCGATCCTTCTGGAACTACCCCAAGTTCAAATAACTACGTTTGGTGGATACGAGAAAATGGTGGTTATAAAAGAGAACTTGGTCGTGGACCAAGTCTCGTCTATCAATTTAACAATGAGGGGACCTTCACGGTATTTCTCGATATTGTATCTGGAAGTCGAAATAGTAAAGGGAAAATCGATACACTTCCCCTCTCCGTATCAAAACAGATAGAAGTAAAGCCAAAATTAGGTGAAGTAACACTCCTTTTAAATGGAGTAAATGTTACTAATCTTTCAAGTATTAAAATTAATCCCTCTATCTGAAAGAATGGAATCATCCTCGATGCAACAGCATCTCGTGCTATAGGAAAATGAAGCATTACAGATACTACATGGGATTTCTGAAACGGGAATACTATCAGTTACAGATGAAGTCCTATCGTTGAAAGACAGCTCTATACAAACCAGGGTGTCTATACATTAAAACTCGAACTCAAGTCAAACGATGGTTCTACTTTTAGAAAAGAAATACAACTTATCGTTAGAGATCCTTCTGCAGTAATAAAACTCGATAATGATATTGGACATGTATGAGAGGAGATGTCTCTCTCTATAAATACTCTTTTTGGAACTTCAAACAATGTTGAGTACTCTTGGCAAATCCAGGATGATGACAACAAGAAGATTCTTAAGTCATTCGCTGGAAATACTCTTAAGTATACCTTCACAACTGTTTGAAAGTATATAGTAACCCTCACATCGAGAAATCCAAATGGCACAATGGATTCTGATTCAAGAATTATAAATATAGAATCAAGAGAACCTGTGGCATATATAGAATCACCTCGTCCAGAAAATAATGAAAAACCTAATGTATTTCTCTTTGATGGAAGCAAAAGTTATGATCCTGATACGATGAGTCGAAAAGGACTCACATATACATGGAGACTCGATGGGGAAAAAATAGAACTCGATAATCAATCCCAAGACGGAGCAAAATGAACATATTCATTTGATGAGAAATGAAGTCATACTATCTCTCTCACTGTAGCAAATGTATATGGAAAAGTAAAAAGCATAGAAAAAACGTTTGATATTAGTTCTGTACTTGATATCTCACTTTCTGTAAGTCCTCAAGTTGCCCCTCTATGAACACCTCTTACATTTATCGGTCGATCAAGCCACGCAGATTTCTTTGAGTGGAACTTCTGAGATAGTAGCCCTCTGATTAGTGGTGATACACGAGTAACTCAACATATATTTAAAAAAACAGGAATATACGATGTAAATGTTACTGTTCGAAAAAATGGCTCTGATGAAACAAATACCATTCGAAGAAAAGTATATGTTACAGATACGGAAAGTCCTTATGCTGTTATTGAAGCAAATAACTCATCTAGTAGCATTTCAGAAGACCCTGATGCCTGTGGAGGAGCTGGTGCAATTGTTGTAAATAGATCAGAAGCAACTACACTAGATGGCTCAAAATCTATAAATGTTGATGGAACAAATAATGATCTTACCTATACATGGAATTACTTTGGAAGAGTAAAAAATACTTCAAGTATTTCAGAAAAATTTACAGATCTTTGATGTTTTCCTGTAAAACTCACTGTTCGAAGCAATAAGACGGGGGCAACTCACACAACAGTAAAGAACCTCTATCTCAAAAATCAAGCACCAGAACTTACAAGTATTTCAACAAATATAGATTCTTCCAAAAAAGATTCACAAAAACTCCTCGTACGAGTAACAGCAAATGGAGTAAAAGACCCTGATGGTGTTGTAACCTCGTATATTTGGTATTATACAACTGAATCTGATAAAGAACCTCAAAATATACAAATTACTCAAAAACCTGAAATAACATTTGTTCTTCCAAATATCACAGAAAAATACTATTTTGGTGTTATTTTAGAAGATAACGACGGCGCTCGATCAAATAGCACTGACTCAGGAATAGACCAAACACCGCTCATTCTCGATAATCAAAACGGGAATATCTATATGCCTCTTATATCACTTCGAACTGGAAAGACAACAGTAAAGGCAGGAGAGTCCCTTCATATAAGTGCCGAAGCAAAAACAATTCTCGGAACAAATATTACAAAGAAAGCAGAATATGCTTGGGACTTTGATGGAGATGGTCAATTTGATCAAAAAACATCAGATTCAAGCATAGATTATACCTATGCAAACCCTGGGACATACGCCCTTAAGGTACGAGTAACATATAATGGAGTATCAAACACAAAATATCAGACAGTTTATGTAAAGAATGAACTCAAAGCATCTCTTTCATGATATAAACTTCCTGATGGGAGAGTATTTCTCTTGAATACGAGTGAATGAATATACGATACAGCAAATTGGACTCTTGGAACAGAGAGTATAGATTCTCCGTACAGCATAATGATTGACTCTGAAAAAGTTTCAGTTTTATCAGGAAATGTAGGAAAGCTCACAGTATCATCAAATGGAAGCGAAATATCAACAGCTGATATAAATTTTGATACCCTCCCAGGTATAACATCAAGTGGCTGAATCGTATATCAGTCATCACCAGTAGCGGTTGATGATGTTATACATATTAATGCATCAAATCAAAAAGTACTCCTGTCTCTTGTTTGAAATGAAGAATGAGAATATAGAATTGATTCAGATACTTCTATAGATAGCGATTTAGATGGTGCTGCGGATAATGACTTTGACAATAATGGAACTGTATCTTCGAGAGAAGGAACACCTTTCGTCATTGATGGATTCGAAGGAACAAAATCAAGAACGAGAAAAATAAAGGTAACTCTCTTCAAAAATAATACACCCGTACAATCAAAAATTATCACCCTCTCGTTTGATTATATCAAGAAATCAACTACCGCCTCATCTGAAGAAATGACTACTCCTACTTCTTCATGAGCCATTAGTGCATTTGATAAAACCAAGCTCGATGAACTTTCCGAGACAATTCGTGGACTTTCCCCTGATAATAGAATTATCCTCATGAAGGACTATAACACCCTCATGGAAAACTGGACTGATTCTGTTACAAAAGCGCAATCACTCATAAATATCCAAGAATCTATAGACTCTACAAGTGAATCTGACCAAACAAAACAAAAAATAACAGATATTATTGATGAGCTTCTTGTCGGTGATGCGAAAGCGAACGATGAAATTACTATTGCTGCTACCTTGATTCAGTCTCTTATTCCAGCTTCAAGTGAGAACAAAAAAACAATAGAGGAAAAACTTGATATGATTTTAGCTCATCCTGGAAAACTCGAAGAAAATAGGTCTCTCGGAAAGGAAATACTTACTCTCGTAGAGTGAGATGCTACTATTGACGCAAAGTATAAAAACCATATTAAGAGTCAACTTCAAGTAATAATATATGGAGGACAGCAAAGTGTTCCTGAACAAACAGTATCAAGCGAAGAAACAAGTTCTACTGGAATACTTGGATTTATCGGATGAGTCGTAAAGATATTCCTCCTCATACTTGCTATAATCATATTTGTTATTTTTGGAGGATATATTCTCTATAGAGTAACAAGAAAAAATGAGGATATAGGCTTTCAGGACTTTCTGATTGACTCTGTATTTCATGCAAAAAGAAATACTGGAGCAAAGGAAAACGGAGAGGTTTGAATACCTACACAAGCTATACAAAAGACGGAGCCTCAAGAGCTTGTAAAAAAAGAAATTATCGATCCTCTTGCTGAATATAAGGAAAATCTAGAAAAAACTCAGGGAGCTATACAGAATGAAGAGAAAACAATTTCTCCAACAGTAGATCCTCTCTCTGAAGAAGACAAGATTGCCATAACGACTACCCCAGAATGAAGTATTTCTCCTGAGGAGAATCTATGAGAACACCATGAAGAAACCTCCATACCTGACTGGCTCAAAAACCCTGCAACAAATACTGAAAATACAGTAACAGAAAGCTCTGTTATAATTCCAGAAACACCTTTAGAACAAACTGTTGCCGGAGAGGAAGAGGAAATGAAAGAGAATGTTGTAAGCCTAGAACTACCTTCATCGGAAGAAATCACAGAGGATGTTGCACAGGAACCGGAACGAGAGCAAAATGAAGCTCCTATAAGCAAAGAGGTTATTGATGCAGGAGAGGTAATAGCAAGCCAAACAGAATGAGAAGATAGTGTTCCTGATTGGCTCAAGTCAACTGCTTCAGAAAGTCAAACGACAGAAATTCCGGAAGAATCCCCTGAAGAAACAGAGACCCTTCCTGATTGGCTCATAGATTCAGTAAAGACTGATATTCCTGTAGGAGCAACTCCTTTTGATAATACGGAAGTTCAAGAAGAGATTCCTAGAGAAGAGCCCGTCCAAAGGAAAAAAGAAGAGAAAAAAACTCCTCAAAAGCCATGAAATACTCCTGTTTGAACAGAAAATCTTCCTGACTGGCTCAAATAAATAATAAAATCCCATTCCTTACTCATGGATGGGATTTTCTTTTTGACAGGATTTAAAGCTTTGAATATACTGAATCTCAATTACTTTTTCCTCATATACTATGGAAAACACTCCACAAAACCAACCCAAAGAAACATCACTCCTTGATACGATTATAGCAACTTCAAAAGAAGGAGAAAAGGAAGTAAGTCCTCTGGAAACAATTTCATCATGAAATGAATCATGAAACAATGGAACAAATCCACCAACACCTCCTCCTGAAAACTCATGAGAGAATACTCCAAAGAAAGCAAAAGAACAAATGAGTGCAGGGATTCTCCTAAAAGGTATTCTCTCGATGCTTTTTGTAGCGATAATATTTTTTGGGAGTTTTCTCTCTTATATAGTCTTTAATCCTGGAGAGGCACAATTTTTTGTGACTGTATTCGGAATAGATCCAAATGATATTGCCATACTTTTGAAAAAGCTTATCAATGGAAGTTTCTGAGTTATAATTCTTGCACTTTCCATAGTGTGGATTATTTCTCTTTTTCGAGCAATTTGGACACCAAAAGAACAAAAAAGGAAAAGAATGATTGCATGGCTTATTGCTATTGGAATGTGAATACTTCTCTTTGCAATACTTACATTCTGGTCATATCTCTTTAAGATTATTAATACAACAAACTATAGCAATCCAGGAGGAAATATTATTGTTTATGATCAAAATCTCTTTGCAAATCCATCGACAGCAACCCTTTCACAAATTCGTGATACGAGTAATCTTATAGGACCTATAACTTTAAAATTCGATATTTCAGAAAATGCAAGTCAAATAGCCAAGAAGAATCTCATAGACATAACAGAGTATAATATTAACTTTGATGGAGCTATCTGTAATGATGGGACTGCGAATGTACGAGGTTCAAATCCAGAGAATGAAAAATGAATTATTTGTACATTTGATACAATAAAACCATACAATATACGATGAACCTATACAACAAAAGATAGGCTCTGAAAAATATGAGAAGTTGCTATAGCTATAACACCTGTCGAAATACGCTGAGTTCTCGATATAAAAGAAGGAGAGAATAAAGATGGAAAGAAAATTATTACCCTTGATGCAAAGAAACTTGAAAAACTCGGAAACCCTCGATGGATGTACGGAACGAGTGGAAAAGAACTTGATCAACCGAGTATAAGTATAGAACCAACAGATACGCCAACCGTTTTATCTCTGAAACTTTTCTGAGCTGATATAGATAGAATTTTTATCATTCAAAATAAAGATACATCTCTCTCGAGTGGGAATATTGATATTGTCTTTGATACTCTCAATCCTCTCTGAGTAAAAGCAACTGTAGGGAATATAGGAAATGAAAGTTCTGTCACAAAAATAGAATGGAGCCTCGATGATGGATCTGTCATTTGTAAATGAGCGTCTACAGCCTGTGAATATGCTTTTGGTGCATATGGAAAAAGGAAAATTATTGCAACAGTTATTTACGCAGATGGTCAAAAAATAAAAATAGAAAAAGATGTTATTATCGATGAACCTATCCTTCTTTCTCGACACGCAATTGTACGAGATAGTATCGGAAATATAAAGAATAATGAAGATACATTTGATGCCGCTCTCCGAGCATATGTTATCAAGGATATTGTTCCACCAGATACACTGTCGTTTGATGCTCGATCAGTAGTAACAGAAAATCCTGGGTACAGTATTGATAGTATATCATGGAAGATGACTGACGGAAAAACAACAGAAGAGAAAAAATGAGATAAAGTATCTTTTGATATTTCTGGAACACGAAGATATACTATCGAGTGAATATACACTTTCAGAAGAAATGGAGATACAGGAGATGATGCCCTTATAAAGACAGCAAAAGATGTTGTTATTCTCGATATAGAAAATCGTTTTCTGACACCAAAAATGAATATTGATATACCATCAGACTATGTTCCTGTAAAAATAACTGTCGATTGATCTCAATCAGAGTCTGAAAATGGGGAAATAAAAAAGTTTATCTACGATTTTGGTGATGGAAAGCCTCCAGCAACAGGAGATGCTATTCAGCAGTATGAATATACAACAGCATGAGAAAGAGATATTACCCTTACTATCATCAATAGTGCTGGAGAAACTGCAACTATAAAAAAGAAAATTGTCCTAAAAGAAACTCCGAAAACAGTTTGATTTACGTCTAGTATGTCTCCTGGAGTAGTATGAACAGCAGTTGATTTCAGTGCTGAAAATACAACAGGACAAGTAGAGGATTATATATGGACATTCGGTGATAATACACCATCAGACAGGGGAATAAGTGTTAGTCATGTTTTTTCTAAAGCATGAAGCTACCAAGTAACTCTTACGGTTATTTATGCTGATTGAACTCAAAAACAAACAGCAAAAACATTCAAGGTTGACGAAACACTTGAGTAAATAAAAAAGAGAGGGACAATCCTTCTCTTTTTTATTTATTGTTTCATATAGGTTTTTGTATGAACGAATGTTCCTATAATTTCTTCCGAAAGGAGACTATCAACATCATCAATTTGACAAACATATATTGGCATATTTTCATCGTGTGCAAGAGCTATAGCAGACTGATCCATGACACGGAGATTTTTATGAAGTGCCTCTTCGAGAGAGAGGATTTCGTATCTCTCTGCATCATCATGTTTTTTTGGGTCTTTATTATAGATTCCATCTACCTTTGTTGCTTTAACAACAACTTCACAACTGAGCTCAAGTGCGCGTAAAACCGCTGCAGAATCAGTGGAAAAATATGGATTTCCTGTTCCTCATACAGATACAACAATTCTTCCCTTCTCAAGATGCCGAATAGCTCGACGACGAATAAAATCTTCAGCAACCTTTTGCGTAGGAATAGCTGACATAACACGAACCGGAACTCATGCTTCTTCTATTGCCTCACCAATAGCAATTCCGTTGATAATTGTTGCGAGCATACCCATATTATCACCTGTTGCTCTATCAAAGCCACCTCGTTCAAGTTCAATTCCACGGAAAATATTTCCTCATCAAACAACAATAACTATTTCAAGTTTGTTCTCAGAAACAAGAAATGCTATCTTCTTTGCAATATAAGAGAGAAACTCTGGATCAATTCCATATCACTGAGATCATTGAAGGGCTTCTCCAGAAAGTTTTATGAGTATACGCTTAGGGGTATGATATTTTTTCACAGTAAAAAATGTTTAAAAGAAAATTAAAAAAAACGCTCCTATATGAAGCGCAATGAAATAAAAAATACAATTGAGAATCCAAGAACGAGTACAAAAAGTACCGCAAGGGTAATTATTGCTGAGTTTCTTTTTGAGATTTCTTTCTCGAGAGAATTCACCTTTGAGGAAAGACTTTCCTTATCAGAATCACTTCGCACCTTTGTACTTTCGAGCATAAAGGTTGCCTTATTATATTCAGTAAGAGGGATTGAATTTTTTAATTCCATCTCCGTCTTTCCAAGTTTATACGACAAATCCTGAATTATCTCGTCTTTTTTTGCGATAATTCCTCGAGTTTCCTCATAGAGCCTCACAAGTTCTGTAACTGCAACAGTATCAACAAGTCATCATTTTTGCTCTGGACGAACAATTTCATGAGAAGAAGCTTCATTTTTCTCATCGAGAATAACAATATAGTCATCATTTCTTCTCGAAGAATCCCCTTCTCGCAACGCCTCAACATCAGCATCATCGAGAAAAGTTTTTTTTCCGATACGACGAGTACGGATACGCCCTGCCTGAATATGACGGTCAATAGTTCGAGATGACACTCCCAGACGAAGCGCAGCACCCTCACGATCAAGAGTAAAAGCCATAGCAATAATGATAAGTAATGGACGGTATTTTATAAAAAAGCACCGAGAAATCAAGCATGAAAAAATATGAATAATTTGCATTTGCAAAAAAATGCATATATTAGAAAAAGCTCCCATATACTTTGAAAATATTTATATTTTTTTAAGCGTATTTTTCATGATTTCAACCATTCATCGTCGAAACATCCTTTCTTTTATCGAAAAGGAGTGAACAACACCCATGACAAAACTCAAAAAAGAATTTATAGAATCATGATATATGAACCAAACAACTCTTTATAGGATTCTCGAAAAATTCTTATCTGAATCACTTATTCATCGTGTTGACTTTACTTCAGAAAAATACTTCACACTTTGCCAATGTTATAAAAGAAAGGCAGAAGCAGTAAGATTAAAATGCTGTATAAGTTGCTACAATATCGAAGACAGTCATAGTCCTTTAAATCCAGAATCGCTTAAATCAGAAACCATCGAACTCGTCAAACACTGTGAAAAATGCAAAAGATAAAATCCGAGTTTTATATCCTTACTCCTAAATAGTATCTATGCTCCCCGTCACTGTCCTCTCAGGATTCCTCGGAAGTGGAAAAACCACACTCCTCAATCACATACTCACCTGAAACCATGGACTCAAAATCGCTGTTGTGGAAAATGAATTCGGTGAAACCTCTATCGACTCAGATCTCATAGAAAAGTCGACTGAAGAAATCATCGAGATCTCAAATGGCTGTATGTGTTGTAAAGTAAGAAAGGACTGGATGGATGCTATCGAGCGACTCCTCGACAGCGGAAAAAAAATCGATGCTATCGTCATAGAGGCATCTGGCGCAAGTGAGCCACTTCCGATTGCTCAGTCATTTCTCATGAACGATATGGGAGGTCGCGTGAAGCTCGATTCTATAGTCTGTCTCGTAGATGCACTCAACTATGAGTCACTTCTCACAAATCATACTGATATTGCTCTCGATCAACTCGAGTTCGCAGATTTTGTGGTACTCAATAAGTGTGATCTCATCCCTGAGAACAAAAAAGAATTCCTACACACACTCATCCGTCGAGTCAATGCCTTTGCTCCGATCATCGATACCAGTTATGGAAAAGTCGATCTCGCACTCCTTCTCTCGACCGGGAGATTTGCCATCCAGCCAGGCATGGAAGATGAGTGGAAAAACGAACACAAGCATGGACACGAAGACATACAAGTATTTGCGTATAAAACAGCATCGAGATTTAAGGCTTGAGAACTCGATGATTTTTTTAAAGATATCACTACTGACTGTTACCGTATCAAGGGATTCATCGAATTCACTGAGCGTCCAGGCGAGTGGTGGCTCGTACAAAAAGCAGGTGCGAGATTTACCATGGATCCATGGACTCGTAGTATCCCTCCTGAAAAAAGAATCGTTTTTATCGGAAAAGGCATGAATGAATCTCTCATCCGAAAACTTCTCGATGAATGTAGTGATTCAGGCAGGTCAGTACTATTTACAAAATAAAATATTTTCATCATGTTCCTCCCTCTCCTCATCCTCACACTCATATCTGCTACTGGACTCATGCTCTATTTTTTCAAAAAAATAAATACCACTATTCTGAATCTCCTCATCGGACTCGGGGCTGGTTCTATGTTGTCTGTTTCGCTCGTTCATATTCTCCCAGAATCTCTCGAACAAACAGAGTGGGCAATATATGCATTTATCGGAGGATTTCTCATTATATATCTCATCGAAGAAATACTCACACCTCATAATCACGATCATTCACATGGAGACCACCACCACGAAGATCCACATGAGCACTATAATCATGTCGCACTTGTATCATTTATTGCTATATTTATCCATACACTTTTCGACTGACTCGGTATCAGGGCAGGATTTGGCATGTCAGAAAATTTTTGATATATCATACTCCTATGAGTATGACTCCATCAGATTCCAGTATCACTCGGGCTCGCAGCACTCATGCGAGAAAGTAATTTTAGAAAAGGAATACAAGTCTTCTTTCTTTCACTCTTTGCTCTCGCAGCACCGATATGATTTTTTGTTTCTGACATGCTTCTCTCAGAGAGTTCTATCCTCTTTACTGGGCTTGCGACAGCATTTGCTGGTGGATCACTCCTCTATGTAGCGACAGCAGATCTCTTGCCTGTTATTCATTCACAGGCAAAGAAAAAATATGCAACCGTTGCTCTCTTTATTATCGGATGTATCCTCATGACGGGAGTAAAACTCTTTGAATGAGAACATCATCATGGAGAAAGAACTCATACAGAAGTACATGAACAATAAAAAAATACCTTCCACAATTTTGGAAGGTATTTCTTAAGTTATAAAACTGGTGGAGATGGCGGGCACCGCCCCCGCGTCGAAAAAGGTACACCATATACATCTACTGCCTGTAGTTCAGTCTTGGTATTTTAGAGTATAAAAGATGAACAAAAATCACTCTAAAAGCGAGTTTTCTGATATTCAGTTCCTATGAATTCCTCACACTAAGATCGGACTGAAACCTGTAAATTATGATAGAAGACTACAGATTTTATCTCCTAAAATGTGTAGCAGGCCATCTGGCACTCATGTCTTTGGACAAGGCTACCTCTGTTGTGACTAGGCAGCAACGAGAGTGCGTCCGCTCATAAGAGAAGCGAGACGAGAAAGTGGTGATTTTGCACCTATTTTTTGTTCTTTGATAACGAGGCGAACAGCCCCGAAGCAGCATATATAACATACGAGTCTTTTCCTCGAATCCTATATCATCCCCGAGATATTAAAGTACAGCAAAAACAAGTATATATGTTTTCTGGTAAATTCAAAAAGCTTTTACAAAAAGCCTGTGCAAAAACCAATATGCACAGGCAAAAAACGGGGATGAGGTGAAACTATCGTGAATGAAGTGTCGCAAGTATGGTCTTAGCTCGACTCGATGCGAGGTCTCACTCTATAACTGCTATTCCATTTGGAAGACGAGAGTATGTACGAGGGACATCTTCAGTGTGTTTTTTTTCTATATCGTTTATAGAATCTTTTGTATAAAATGACACTTTTACTGTTGAATCCTTGTACACAAGTCCGTCAGTTGGTGAAATAACAACAACATCAATTGAGCTTCCTGTACTATTTTTATAACTATCACCCGTAGTTCAGCGGAATCAATATCCAAAGGTCTCATTCCAATAGGCACCAGATACACTTTGTGCTATTGGTTGATTTTTTGCATATGTTGTACCGTATGAGTCAAAATTATCTACGGACATAGCAATTCCAGAAAGAACTGTGAGAGTAAAAATAGCTTGGAGCCATTCGACACCGTATCCACGATGTCCATTATTATGAGAATGTTTCATACCTTTACAAAAAGAACAAAATAATTATAACATATAAAAATATCGAAGTCAATACTTTTTCAATATATTTTTAAAGTGTCAAATATAAGTTCTCTGTTGTTCTCGATTTTTCTGTATTTATAGCTATACTTCGCAAAATACTTTCCATATATAATTTATGAGTCTTCATATCTACAACACTCTTTCTCGCGAACTCGAACGCTTTAAACCACACAAACAAGATGAAGTGAAAGTATATTACTGTGGACCAACTCCATATAACTATGCTCATATAGGGAATCTCCGTGCCTATCTCTTTGAAGATTTTGTTATCAGAACCCTACGGTTTCTCTGATATAAAGTAAAAACCGTTATGAATATCACCGATATTGATGATAAAACTATTCGGGATAGTCAGAAATCAGGAAAATCTCTCAAAGAATTTACAGAGTTTTATGCGGAAGAATTTCTCCGAGACCTCGATAAGCTCTCTGTCGTGCGAGCTGACACCATTGCCCCGATATCGACACTGATCGATGAAATGGGGACAATGATACAATGACTGATAAAAAAATGATATGCCTATCTCGCAGATGATGGGAGTATTTACTATAGTGTATCAAAATTTAAGAAATATGGTGAACTCGCTCATCTGGATATGAGTGGAATGATTTCCAGTGTACGTATAGACAACGACGAATACGAAAAAGACCAAGTTGCGGATTTTGCACTCTGGAAAGCATATGATGCAGAAACAGATGGACCAAATAAATGGACTATTACGGTAACCATAGACGGGAAAGAGATAACCCTCGATGGTCGTCCTGGTTGGCATATCGAGTGTAGTGCGTGTAATTATCGGTTTTTTGGTGAGCAAATAGATATACATATGGGTGGCATAGATAACCTCTTCCCTCATCACCAAAATGAGGTAGCTCAAACGGAGGCATTCACCGGAAAACAATTCGCCAAATACTGGATGCATGGAGGGCACCTCCTCGTGGATAATAAAAAAATGGCAAAAAGTGCTGGAAATTTTTATACACTCAGAGATATAGTCGAAAAGGTAAAAGATACCTCTCCTGAACTTATCTACCGTGGTTTTCGAATTATGACACTACAAAATCAGTATCGAGAAAATTTTAATTTTACATTTGAAAGACTCAGTGCAGCAATAAATACAATAAAGTGACTTGATGAGATGATGAAACGGCTTGGTCGATATACAATTACCTTTGAAAGTCAAAGTACAGAGAGGACTGCTCGTGGAAAACTCAAATTTCATGAAATATCAAAAGAATTCCGTGAAAATCAGCAGTATTTTATGCAAGAATTCGTAGAAAAACTAGAAAATGATTTCGATACAAATTCAGCGATGACCGTGATTTTCGAGTTTCAGAGCTATGTAAATAGTGGTATTGATGGTACTGTTTTTTCACTAGAAGAAACAAAGTCCCTTATAGACATACTCAGAAGTTGGAATGAGGTTATAGCAATTCTCGATTTTTCTCTTCTAGAGCAAGAGTCATTACCAAAAGAAATCGAAGCACTCGCAGTGGCACGATATGAAGCAAAACTCCAAAAGAACTGGACAGAAGCAGACAAAATCCGTGATGAACTCGCATCACTCGGATGGAAGATGATAGATGAAAAAGATGGCTGGAGGGTGGAGAAAATATAGCTTGACTTATTTATAAAAAAATCTATATTTCAAATTATGAAAATAATTATAACTTCTCGTCGTCGTAATACTCTCTTTGAGGGCTATTTTCGGACGTTATAAGTTATGAAATCCGAAAACAGTCCTTAAAGGGACTGTTTTTATTTTTAACTTTTTATACTTATGGGACGAATATAATCACACTTGAACCAGCTTGTCTCAAAAATCTCGATGACATAGTATTTCTGAGAGAAAATCATACAAAAGTATGAGACCTAAAGCATCTCTCTATAGACTATATAGGATATAGAATTCGAGAATTTTATCTAGCACTTATGGATGGAGAGATTGTTGGATGTTTCAGAATATTTCACCCAGAAGCATACCCACAGTACTTGGAACTAGGATCTGTTGTGAGCAAATATCCACGACAATGAATAGGTATAGCCATAGTGAGTCATGCTCAAAGGATAGCAATACAAAAAAATGCTATGCTTATAGCCATAACAAATTGAAACCTAGATTCTGTATTAAAAGCTCTCTCATGGATAGAGGAAGATAGGTGAGTTTTACTCAAAAGAATGAAAGAAGCTCCTGAAGATAAAAAGCTTTGGACTTTTAATAGCAGAAATACCTAATTTCCTCTCGATTTTTCTTATTTTTTCTCTATAATCTGGCACATGCAAAATATACAATCCATCATCAATTCTTCCATAGAAAAGCTCTATAGTTCAAACTATAGCCCAGAAATTACGATAGCTCCAAAGAGTGAACTCGGAGAATACTGTATCAATATATTTCCTCTCGCAAAAACCGCAGGAAAAGCTCCTCAAATCATAGCAGAGGAAGTAGCGAATACACTTGCAAAGTATAGCGATATATTCGCTCGGGCGGGTGCAACAGGTTGATATGTGAACTTTTTTCTCACGAACTCTGTGTGGATGGAGATATTTCAGAGTATAGATATTACGAAAAAGTCCTCAAACAATGAAACTATCGTAGTCGACTATATCTGAGCAAATGTAGGAAAACCTCTTCATATCGGGCATATCTGTACTCCATCTATCGGGCAAACTCTATGCAATATATATAACCATCTCGGATACCGTGTCATCGGGGATTCGCATTTTGGTGATTGGGGTGGGATATTTTGACAAATTATTTGGGCATGGAAAGATTTTTTAGATTCCCAAACAATTTGAGAACTTATTGAGGAATTAATCTCAAAATTTTCATTAGATAGAGATTCTGATAAGAATCTATCATCCAAGATAACCGAAGCCATTGAAAAAGACAATAAATGAACAGTGGCTAACCTTTACCTAGATAGAATCACTATAAATGATATAGTTCTATTTTATCAAAAATTTCATGCTCCCCTTGTTACTTTATGAAATTGAGGAATTAATATTAATAAGGAATTAGAATTATCTAATCGTGAAAAATGAGCTCGACTCGAATTCCAATACCTCTCCTGAGTTGGTATTGATTTATCAAACCCTGAGGAACTAAAGCATCATGAAGAAAATGTTGAGCTCTGGAAAAAATTTACAGCTATTTCCATAACAGAAACAGAGAAGAAGCTCGACCTCCTGAATGTCCATGCAACCTACAACATCGGCGAGAGTTTTTATGAAGGGATTGGGCTTCCTCGTCCAAGTAACGAAGACTATCCAAACCTCGAGTATACCATGAAAGATATTGTTGCTGAACTCATAAGAAAGTGAATTGCGAAACAAAATGAAGATGGAAGTGTAGGAGTGATATTTCCAGAAGAAACAAAGATGCCATCATGTATCCTCCAGAAAAAAGACGGAACAGGACTCTATCTCACATCTGATCTCGCAGCTATCAAATATCGTCTCACGAACGGATGGAATCCATCGAAGATTATTTATTCGGTTGATGTCCGTCAACAACTCCATCTGAAACAGGCATTTTGGATAGCAAAACAAGCATGGGGGAAAGAACTCTGAGCAGATACTATAGAATTCTACCATGCATTTAATGGCTTTATAAAGCTCAAAGAAGGTGCTATGTCGACTCGTCATGGAACAGTGATTTTTCTCGAAAAACTCATCGAAGAAGGTTTTGAAAAAACAAAGTCTATACTAGAAGAAAAGTGACGAACACTCTCTGATACAGATATACAAGCAATAACTATCGCAGCTATAAAGTATTCATATCTCGCACAAGATAGAGAAAAAGATGTGACATTTGACTGGGACAAAGCCCTCAATTTCGAGGGAAATAGTGGACCATATATTCAGTATGCTTTTGTCCGAGCAAAAAAAATCTACTCTGAAGGGGAAATATCCGCTATAGGAGAGAGTATTACACTCTCAGCTTTTGATAAATCACTCGTCAAGACCCTTGCTGAAATGGAGAGTATCATAGAACAAGTGGCAACCACCTACAAGCCACACCATCTCGCGCTCTACGCATATAGACTCGCAACAGAGTTCAATAGCTTTTATGTACATACGCCGAAAATTTTAGAAGAAAAAGATGAAAATCTCAAGAATTTTCGACTCACGCTCGTAAAACAAACGACGAATCAGCTCGAACTCGCATTTGACCTCCTCGGAATCAATATGCCAAGTGAAATGTAGTCTTGCGATTCACTTTATTCTCTCTATAATGCATCTATGCGTCGTATTCTGTTTTTCATTCTCATAAGTATAGCCTTGCTTCCGCAAGTATTTGGTGCAGAGATACCTTTTACTGATGTGAAAAAAACTGATATATACTACGATGCTGTAAAGGCGCTCTATACATCAAATGTTCTCCCAGATACTGCTGATCATTTATTTCGACCAAATGAACTCATGCAAAGAGACTTTTATGTATCACTCGCTGTTGGGGTAGGATGTAAAAAATGTATCACTCCAAGTACTGAAGATATTATAAAGTATCAGACTTCCCCATTCACGGATCTTCCAAAAACGAATCCATACTACTACTGTATAGCGTATGCAGAAGATAATAGCATAACTCAATGATATCCCCTAGATACGACTGGAAAAGCATATTGCGAAAATAAAATAGGATACTCAAGCACTCCATTTTGTGCAGGAAATACTATCAGTCGAATAGAAGCAGCTGCCATACTGCTGCGTCGAGCAAAACTCTGGGATGACACTCTAAATATAGGATCATTTCCAAGGGATAAAAATATACCTGATGCAAGTTATTACTGGTATGGGTATGCGAAGAAAGCAATAGAAGTATGAATGATTACACAAAAAAACGATTCTACAATCTGACAAAATGAAAAAATAACTCGTGGAGAATTTGCTATTATGGCATCAAAAATCCTCGGATATACTCAGTGTAAACTCGACGAGAAGAATAGCATAGAGTCTGATATTAAAACAAAATCTCCAGATGGAACTTTGTCTGAAAAAAATAGGTTTCCTGAAAAATCAACTGATGTTCTTGTTCCGATAACAAATTCAAGTGGTGCATATGAATATCGATGGAAACTGACAAATCCCGCAACATGAGAAATAAGAACAGGAAATGATAGCACTTATCCTGTAAACTGACTCCCTTGTGGACAATGGGTAGTTGAAGTAGATATAATTGATAAAACTACTGGGAAAAAAGTTAGCACTTCCACACAAACAATAGTTATAGAATGTTCTAAAAATTCATGAAGTAATAACCTTTCAGTAAGCATATGAGCAGATCCTCTTGTAACTTTTATAGATAATCCTATTTCTTTTACGAGCAATGTATCTGGTGGGGTATGAAGTCCTAGGTATAATTGGGACTTTTGAGACGGAAGTATATCAAGTGAACAAAATCCAAACCACTCATATCAAAATCCATGAGTATACACTGTCACTCTTACTGTAACTGATGAAAATGGAAATACTGCACAAAGTCGTATCGTGGTACGAATTACCTGAGATAAAGACTCTGATAAGGATGGCGTATTCGATACGGATGACATATGCCCAGCAGTATATGGAGAAGTAAACAATAAATGATGTCCAAAAGTTGAAACTTTCTCATATGAACTCCCTAGTTCTATAGGGAAAAACTCCTGTCTCCTAGGGAAAAATGATTCTGTATGACTCATCATATGAAACCCTGTATGCACAACTTGTCCTTGTGAAAATAAAGTGAGCATACTCACTCCTCTCAGGTCGTGTGATATTGTATTCCCAACAATTCTCTCGAAAGATCTTCAGTGAGTATATGCACGATGAGGTTTTTATATGATTCCATAATAACTATGCCTTATATTTTCTTTCGTTCTCATATAGGAAGAATTGACACCTCTGGGAGTTCAAATTCCCTGAGATATGGACGTGGATTTGATTGGGATACCCTTAGACTCTATACACCTTGAGATAATACAAGAGATATTGCATGGATGAAATCATGAATTGAAACATTCATAAGAAATAGAACAGAAACAGAAAATTTTCCTATTTACATTCTTGAGGATGTAGGTACGGAAAATGAATTTTTTACAAACACTCATCCTATCTCAAAAAATGAATTCACAAAAGAATTCATAAGGGTATGTCATGAAAGCGCAAAAAAATATGGACATCCTTTTAAAGGGAAACTCCAGAAAAATGGAGAAATAAAGAATGCTATGATATTTATTGTATCCAGTACTTTAGATATGCAGGATGTTTGATTTATCAAGAAATTTTCTTTATTCAATGATGTTATATTTCTTCACATCCTCCATCCATTTGAAAAAAATCCTGATAAAACTATTCTCTTCTCCTTTAAAAAAATAAAAGTACAACAGTATGTAGAAGAATTTGAAAAAAGGAAAGAAGAAATAAGAAAATTCATTATAAAAAACTGATGCTCTTATGTAGATATATATACTCATGAGAGTATATATGATAAATTAAATTTCTTTTTTAAAAATCGCTATAAGCATGGATAAGATTCTTTGACTCATACTCCTCCATAAAGCATGATTTAGTCACGCTGATTTTAAGAAAATTTCTGGCGAATTGGATGATTTTTGATTCCTCTATAGAGAAATACTCGAAAATAAAATACAAAAATTCCCTTGGATGACGGATGAAAAGTGGAGAAAAATTCGAGAAAATGTATCGAAGATATCCCCTACTCACTTCGAGAAAATTCTCAGAGAAAAAGAGATACAAATCATTACTCTGGAATCAGAACAGTATCCTGAGAAGCTCAAAAATATCAAACAAGCACCCTATATGCTATATGTTCGATGAAATCTCAAGGAGGAAAGAAAGATGCTTGGGATAGTGTGATCTCGGAAGAATACAAACTATGGAAAGAAAGTTCTCGAAAACATCATCCCAGAACTTATACAGTCAGGATGTTGAATAATTAGTGGCGGTGCATTTGGCATCGATGCAATAGCCCATGAAATAACTCTTATGCAGGGATGATATACTATCTCTGTTTTTGGATGTTCAGTGGACATATACTATCCATCTCAGAATACGATTCTTTTTGAAAAAATCCTCGAAAAGTGATGAGCTCTCGTATCTATATTTCCTCTTGGAAGTAAAGCTGAACCATATATGTTTCCAGTGAGAAATGAAATCGTTGCAGCACTTTCTGATGGAATTATTATACCTGAAGCATGAAGAAAAAGTGGAACACTCATAACAGCATGACTCGCTCTAGAACACTGACGAGATGTATTTGTAGTTCCGTGAGATATATTTCGTGAAACAAGTGAGTGATGTAATGAATTAATATCAAGGGGTGAAGGAAAATGTGTAAGCTCAGCCAGAGAAATACTGGAAGAGTATTTTGGAGAAATATCGAGAGTAAATACCTCTCTTTTTTCTCAAAAAGTCTTTGATACAGAAGAAAAAAAGATTGTATATAATGCAATATCTGAATGATATAATACTCCAGATAGTATATGAGAAAATTCAGATCTGACGATAGATACAATCATAATGACCCTTGCACTTCTAGAAATAGAGTGATACCTCCAGTTATGAAGTTGATGAAAATATGAAATTATTTGTTAAATCATAAAAAAATAGATACTGTATTATCCCTAAAAAAGAAATTATGAAAACCGTTGTTCGTTCCTTTCTCTTCAATCCTGAATGAAAGATTCTTCTCGTAAAACACAAAAAAGAATCACCATGGGTACTCCCTGGATGACATGTAGAAAATGGAGAATCTCTCCATGAGGCAATGCATCGTGAACTCAAGGAAGAACTTTCTCTCAAAGGAAACTTCTTTGAGATTGATAATGAAGAGGTACTACACCACAAATGAAAGAAACTCAAACACTTCCCCCTTCCTATCTCCATATACTCCCTCGAATACAAAGATAGTAACTGAGTTGATAAATCAAGACTTGAACACATATTCCTGATGGAAACAGAAGATACGATAAAAGAAACTCAGAAAGAAGAGATATGTCTCTACCAGTGGTTTGAAGTAGACGAAATACTTACGATGAAGCCAAATATCGAAATATGGGATTTTACCATAGAAATGCTTGAGAAAATAGTGGGAGAAGAAGGTGAAGAAGGTGAAGAATAAAATACTTAGTTCCGAGCATTAAATCATATATCCATACATGAAAATATCACTTTCTGAATTTCATAAAATCGCATTCGTATGAGGTGGAACTGGATGACACGTAACACCTATTGTTTCACTCATAGAACAACATAAATGAGAAGTAAAAGAATATATTTGGATAGGATGAGGCTGAGACTCCCTAGAGGAGCGGGAAGCAAAAAAAAGAGGGGTTCCGTTTTTTGAAATACCCATACAAAGACTCGGAACAACAAAATCATGGAAAGCTCTTCTATCCCCTATTCTTCTTATACAGAGCATATTTAGGGCAAGAAAAGTACTCCTTCAGGAAAAGCCAAAACTTGTCTTCTCAAAGTGATGACCTGGATCACTCGCAGTAGGAATAGCAGCATGGCTCCTCATGATTCCTCTTTGGATACATGAATCTGATACGATACCATGAAGGCAAAATAGAATTCTTTGATTCTTTGCAAATAAAGTATTTCTATGATTTGATACAGCAATGAAATATTTTCAAAGAAGAAAGGTGACAGTAACCGGACAAATACTTCATCCAGATATAGAAAAACCAGCAAAAGACTTTATACCCTGGAAAACAGAAAAAAACCATATTCTCGTAATATGCTGAAGTCAATGATCGAGAAATGTTTTTGATGCAATTGCAGAGTATTGTGACACTCTTGATGTAGAATGGATAATTCTCCTATGACTCTTAAATACAGACTCAAGAGAGAAATTCAATCATTTTAATAATATTACTCTCTATGATTGGATAGATGCTCATACTCTTTGAACTGTGCTCCGAGATACAGACTTAGTAATTACGAGAGGAAGTGCAACAACACTCGGAGAGGTAGACTTTTTTAGAATAAAGAAGGTTATGATTCCTCTTCCATGGAGTGCAAAAAACCATCAATACTATAACGCACTTTGGTACAAAGAAAATAAATGAGACACTCTTTTAGAAGAGAGAGATATTGAAAATCTCCAAGAAGTCGTAGTAAAAACCCTCTCAGATGTCATCATTAATCGGTCAAAAGAAAAAGAATTAGACTTTGTAAGATAAAAGTCCTCATGTTAGAGGACTTTTATACAACTTCGTTTTGAAGAACAGTCTCTGATTGATGTGCTCTATTCATTACAGAATCAACATCTGACTGGTATCGTGATCGAAGTGCATTAACCTGCTCGATATATACTACATCTCCTTCCAAACGAGCAAGTTTTCCAGAAAGAGCAAGAAGTACCTGAGGAGACATATTTCGCTTCTCTGCTAAGGCAAGCATGCTTGCAACCTTATTTGGATTATCCATAGCCCCATTAAGAGAAGCTCTAAAATCTTGCTGAATCTTTTCATTATTATGAGGATTATCAAGATAGCGAGCAATTTTTAGAAGCTCAGCTTGAGGAATTTCAAGTGTGTGAGACACCTCTTCTTTTATAGAAGAGCTAGGAATATCCATCCTATATAAAACATGTGGTAAAGATATTGGGAATTTCATAATCCAAAAAGTAAAATACTACTCATATAGAGTAGCATTTACGAAGAAAATAGGCAAGGAATTTACCTTGACGAAGAGAGAAATTAATGACATCAGCTATCTCCACACGATCCACATCCTCCAGTTCCACAGGAATCACCACATCCATGATCATCCTCATCTCAGAGAATAGAAACAAACATAGATTTAACTTCATCATAAGCAGGAACTTCTCATTGAAATATCATATCACGAAAATCAATAGATTCCTCCTCTATACAAAGAGCAGGATTTTCGGTAATACCGAGCTCCATTTTATAAGCAGAGTCATCTGTTGTTTCAACAAGAACAGCATCATCAAGGGCAAGTTCTGAAAGAGCTTTTTGGACGAGAGAGTGAAGGTTGTCTAGTTCTGACCCAGAACCTACGAGTTTTATAAGCATAATAAGTAAGTGTATTTAATAAAGGACATGGGTAGTATAGATTTTTCAAGAAAAAACTCAAGAAAAAAACCACCAAATTCATGGTGGTTTTTTCAGCAAGGAAGGTATTATTCTCATGCTGTTTCAGGTTTTGCTGTAGCAACACCTACATCTGCAACAGAAACTTCTGTTGTTTCTTCTTTGTGAACCTTATGAGCATGTACAGAAACTACAGCTTCATCAGCATGAGAAAGAACATGGAATTTCTTTGTATCAACAATAATATCACTTACATGAAGAGTCTTTCCTACATGGTCAATAAGGGAAATGTCTAATTCAAATGCATCGATAATATCAGCTGGAAGACACTTAACATCAAGTGCATCAAGTGACTGATGAAGTTCACCACCAGCAACTACTGCAGGAGAAGTTCCTACGAGTTTTACTGGAATCTGAACATGAACCTCAGCCTTCATATCAACAGTAAGAAAGTCAAGATGAAGGAATGCTCCTGTTACAGGATGACGTTGAGCCTCTTGTACAAGTACAGAGTACTTTTTCTTATCAACCTTGAGGTCGATAACATGATTTTTTCCAGCAACGCGGAAAACTTTAATGAATTCAGACACCCCAACGGCGATACTCGTCGAAGGGACATCCTTACCATACACAACAGCAGGAATAGAACCATTTTCACGGCATTCGCGAGCTGTTTCTGTACGGATCTTTGCTTCGAGAGAGTGCATAATCCTAAAGAAAAAGAAATAAAAGCGGGCGGATTATATAACAAAAGTATTGAAAAGCAAGAAAAAACTCCAAAGAATTTTCTTTGGAGTTTTTATATATTTTCTTATCCACCTCAAACAGCACCCGCAAGACTCATAATTGGTTGAAATATACCAATGGCAATAAAACCAATTACAATCGCCATTATACCCATGATAATTGGCTCGATAATTTTTGATATACCATTAATCGCAATATCAACTTCTTCATCATAAAAAGATGCAATCTTTACAATTGTTTCCCCTATTTGAGCAGTCTCTTCACCTACTCGTATCATTGCAACGAGAAGATCTGGAAAAAGTGGATCCTCTTCGAGAGATTCTGCCATTTTTAGACCATTCTTGACATCTTGTCTCAAAAGAAGAAGTCGTTGATGATATACCTCATTGTCTACTGCACTTGATACGATTCGAATAGCCTCGATTACAGATACTCAACTTGAAATAAGGTTTGAGAATATACGAGCAAATCGTGAAAGAATAACCTTACGAAGAAGTTCACCAAAAACAGGCGCTTTGAGAATAAGTCCATCATAGATATATTTTCCATTCTTTGTTTTCTTCCAGAATCAGACGAGAAAGTAGAGGATAATCATTATAATAACTACCCAGTACCAATAGTTCTGAAAAAACTCACTGGTTGCGATAATTGCTTTTGTTGCACCAGGAAGGTCTTTTCACTGAAAAAGCATCGTGAGCGTTGGGATAACTTTTACCATAAGTACAGTCACACAGGCCACCATACCTATAATCATTACCATTGGATATGTCATCGCTCATTTAAGTTTTCGACGAATAGAGTCAACCTTTTCTGTTTGGTCTGCTATTTGTATAAGAGCATTATTGAGTTTACCTGTTCTTTCACCTGCTTCTATAATAGAGGTTTCAGCATCATTAAATCCTCCATACTGAATAAGGGTTTCATGCATATTCATTCATCCTTGAATTCGCTCAATCATAAACTGATAAAAAGCAATCATGCTCTTCTCTTTTTCTTGTTTCTTGAGAGCAGAAAGAGATTTTAATACAGTAAGATTTGCATTTACCATGGTTGCCATCATTCGAAAGAAGGTAACCTTTTGACGAATTTTCAAAGGAGGACGACCATGAAGAAGGTTGTTTATAAAAACGGCAATAGGATTTGCTTTTATTCCAGCCTGACCCTCTTCCACGTCGAGAATGACAATGTTTTGACTATTTCCTGCCATAAAAATAAAAATAAGGATTATGCATTTTCTTTTGCTGCTGCGTATACTTCATCGAGAGAAGTTTTTCCATTAAGTGCCTTTATAATACCGTCTTGTTCCAGAGAAATCATACCGTCTTGAACTGCAACATCATTAATGATAGTAGCACTTGAACCTTCGATAATCATCTTCTTGATATTTTGAGTAATTTCTAAGATTTCATAGATACCAACTCGACCCTTGTATCCAATATTATCACATTCAGCACATCCAACAGCTTCGTAAAAGACTGGTTTCTGGAGGACTTCTGGAGGAATTCTCTCAATCAGTTCTTCCTTTGCGGTTCTTTTGAGAGCTTTTTCTACTTTTGCCTTAATAGCAGGATCAAGGTCTTGCATAGGAACTGGTTTCTTACATTTACAGAGACGTCGAATAAGTCTTTGTGCAATGATGGCATTTATTGAAGCCGGAAGAAGAAATGACTGAATTCCCATATTGAGAATACGTGTAATAGTCTCCGCTGCAGAGTTTGTATGTATCGTTGATACTACGAGGTGACCAGTAAGAGCTGCTTCGATTGCAATATTAATTGTTTCATGGTCACGGATTTCTCATACCATTATAATATCAGGATCTTGACGCAACGCAGTACGAAGTCAATATGCAAAGTTATACCCAATATCTGGAAACATTTGAGACTGATTGAGTCCGTCAATTTGGTTTTCCACTGGATCTTCGAGCGTCATGATATTTACATCTGGCTTATTGAGCTTTGTGAGACATGAGTAGAGTGTGGTAGACTTACCTGAACCGGTTGGTCATGAAGTGATAATAATACCATTTGGAAGAGCTATAGCCTTTTCGAGAAGCATTTTATTGTGTCATTCAATACCAAGGTCCATAAGATCAGGAATTTTTTTACTCTTATCAACGATACGCATAACAATCTTTTCTCCATGTACTGTAGGAAGCGTTGAGACACGGAGGTCGAGCGCTTTATTATTAATGATTGTGGAAATACGTCCGTCTTGAGGAATACGAGCTTCATCGATTTTCAGGTTCGACATAATCTTAAAACGAGCGACTACCTGTTGATGAAGAAATGTCTGATATTCAAGAACTTCACGAAGAGCACCATCAACACGATATCTAAGACGAACAATATTTGTGAGTGGTTCAATATGAATATCCGAACTTCCCATTTCTACGGCTCAGATAATCATTAAATCACATATTTGTCCTATATTTTCTCATTTATATATTTGTTCCTTTAATGTTTCAATAGATGTTGTTGCCATACCGAGTTATGTTTATTTTTGTAAATCTGAAGGGGCGACTATAGAAAATTCTTTTTCTATAATCTTAAGAGAACTGAGTTGTCCTGTAATGACATATATTTCATCTGCTGGTGAAACAAGGGAAGAACGAGAGTCAATAGAACGAGTAAACTCGAGAAATTTTGTACGCACTTGTTCGAGACGAGAAAGCTGATTACAAATATTTGTATTCTTTTTACATTCAGTAATCGCAGTATCAATGTCTTTTTCGAGTTTTTCTCTACGAGACTTGAGATTTTGCTTTAAAAAGGCAACATCGTCAAGGGAAGAACCACGAATATAGAATCGAATGGTCATTCTTCAGTTATTTTGATCCGATGGATGATCCATATCGAGAGTATTTTGAAGAGAAAAAGACTCAATTGTAATAAGTGGATTACTCATGGCATTTGGAACCTCATCTTCAGTAATAGAACCAGTATTAAGAAGGAGTTTTGGATTTCCTGATTTTTGAATAAATTCAATGAGTTTTTCTATATTTTCATTTGTACTATTAAAATCAAGATTGAGACTAAAACTTCAGATATTTTTTGGTACTTTATTTTGAGAATCACCATACGTTACACCTTGAATACCCAACGCCATATTTGTATCAATATCAAAAGCCTTTAAAATATCATTCTCAATGAATTTTATATAGTCCTTCAAGGTAATATTATCTTCATCAGAATATGTACTTACAGGACTCATGGTAGGAATAATACTATTTATCTTCTGCTTTGCTTGTTTAAGAGACTTTTTTTCTCATTCTGTTTTTCAGATATTATCTTGAAGCCAAGAAACATAGTCAGAAGATCCTGAACTTACAAGAATTTTCTTTGTTTCTTCTGGTGCAGACTGAATAATCTTTCGGAGATCATCTCTTTCAGACATACCAGCAAGAGTAGAAACAAGAACATCATATGGAATTCCTTCTTTCTTTAAGGTAACATATGAATTATAGGCACCTTGGGCGAGTTCCTTATTTTCCTGTATCTTTTGAAAACCAGGAAGAACATAGTACAGTGCAAATATGATAAGTCCTATAATCACTATAACTTGTCCTATAGCTGAGTATATTAGAGATTCTTTTTGTGTATTGGTAATCATAGAAATAAATTAAGGTGTTTGATCAAATGGAACATAAATAAGCTGAAGCGGAACAGTTGTTCGTGTCTGAAATATAGGAGGATTATTTCACGTAAGGCTATCAAGTTTCTCAACAGAGAGAGATGATGGAGGATTTAGGAGTCGGAATTGGCTCTTTGGGGTATTTCAAAGAATATCAAGAAACTTGAGGGCCTCGATACGAGCTGAAGCAAGTTTTCCGTCCGAACCATCTTCACCAAATGCTCATCCATACACCATACATTGTGTCACGAATGAAAGATCTTTATCGATACTTACACCTGAACAACTAATATTATCGAGATTTTGGTATTCGGCACTCTTTTTTATCTTTTCAAATTGGCTCATGATATCAATCACACTAATTTTATTTGCATAGGTACTAATAATAAATGCTCTTTCAGGTGAAGCATCTACTATATTTTTTGATACTTTGACAGGAATATAAGCAGTCAGTAAGTCTATAATATTCTTCTGAAGAGATACCGTACTTTGATTGTATTCATCAGCAATCATAGAAAGTGTTTTACATCCTTTATTTGGGAAATCAACATCATAGTTAAAGTATGGACAAAGGAACTTATAGTTCTCGGCAATAGTACTTCGTTCTTGAGTTCTCAAAAATACATGAACCGAAAGGATGATAAAAACAAATATAAGAATCGATATAATGTATCAAAGAATACTTACAGTGATTTCGATAGGTGTCTTTTTGGGTTTCTGAGGAGCAGATTGTGCCGATCAAGAAGATGAAGTATCAAAAAAGTCTGAATACATACTCGATGTACTCGTAGATTCAGTAGATGTATTTGATGAAGAAGACTGAAGAAAATCTAATGCTGCTCCTGATACTGGAGGAGAAGATTGACCATTTTCGGAAGGAGTTCCAGATGTTGGCATAGGAATAAAGTTATGTACCTTAGTAAGATAGCAGATACACTTAAAGAAAACAAATTTGAGAAAAAAAATCTCTTGCAGAATCAAGAAGATAATACATAAAATAATTATATCAAATTCTCTGAGAGTTTCCTTCACCATACAGTCTCGGAAAGCCTTTCATCAAGACACTGTATAGTTATATCTTTATTGACGGAAAGTATCCGTCCTATCAGAGTATTAATCTTATGTGCAACAAGTGGCTGACTATACGAAGAAAAATTATCACTCACTCCATGTGTCCGAACAAGAAAGTATGAATCTGTTGGTGGATCAAACGGAAGTTTCGCAATTATGACAGTATCTACAAAAGACCAAAGATGGAGCTCATCTTTCCATGTATCAATAAGTCAAACAAGTACACTTTTTTGGCTTGAACTATGAAAAAGGGAAAGCATTTTTGATTTTCATCCAGAAATTCACTGTATAAATGCAGTATAGCCATCTTGTTTCATCTTTTTTCCTATTTCTCGTATATGCCTCATGCTCGTAGTAAGTATAACTGTCTTCTTCCCCATCTCAGGCTGAGATGAAATAAGAACTCACTTTGTTTTCTTTGGGCTATATATACTACAAGGAAGATTCTCTGAAAGAGCAAATTCTCGCTCCAAAAAAGAACAAAGAGGTGGAAAATGAATTCCATATCAAGAGAGGATTATGCTTTTTTCTGGATATGAGAGAATTGGTAAAAAGAACTCGTGAATTCGATAGGGTATATATTGAACTGATATTGCACCTTCTTGGATTGAGAGGATACATCCATACTGTCATCACTCTGTATGAAATGACGAAAGCATATCCATATATTTTTTTAAAGTATGAAATCTTTTTTGAGCAATACTCGATGTTTTAGAGAGAAGATTTTCTGAAATAAGAGACCATTCTCTCATAAGTTTCTCATTTGCGAGAGCGAGTTTTTCTCATCATCTTTGCCATACTTCCTGTTGCGTAAGAAAGTATGTTTCTCCATGAGATCATGGAGGATTTTCGAGAGGTCATGTTGGTCGAGGAACAAGAGATGAATATATTCACTCTATAAGTCGGACAGAAGAAATGCAACCGAAAGAATCTGGAAAATATGAGAGGCACTCTACGACTCCATCAAAAGAAATAGAGGCAGAGTTCACGCGACGCAAAATATCTTCAAAAGAAAGTATATCTTTTATAAAAAGAACTTCTGGTTTTGAAAGAGACTTCCATATATGAGGATACGTATACATATCCGAGACAATAACATGGACTGACTGGAGAAACTGTGTATCATTCTGTCGAAATATATTCAGTTCATCAATTGAAGAACGAAAAATAGGCAAAAAACTTTGTTCTTCTCCGTAAAATTTAAGCTCATGAAGAAGTCCTGTACGAGTTGATTTCAGCCAAAAAAGAATCTTTACTAGAAAAATAGTTATTTTTCTTTCCCATTTTAGAGGACTATGTAGATACTCCTCTAATGAGAGAAGGGAGATATATTTTTCAGGATGCCATGCATATCCAACTGTATATCAAAGGGGTTCAAGTATATCTTTTAGAGGTTCATAAAGTTTATTGGATGAGAGAACAATATGTGCTCTTCCCTTTCATATATTCTTCCTATACATCTCCTCTTCTTCATCTTTATATCATGAAAGTGAAACAAGAGAAATGTTTGGCTTTTCCGAAGAATTTATTTCATTTATATTTTTTTCATTCACTACTTCCTGTACCAGAAGTGGATGGAACTGAGGAAGAAAGTCCTCTCTATTTTCGAAAGAAAGTCCAAGAAGCTCAATCAAGTATCCTATACTCTTTTTTTCTTCTTTTGTTGAAGCAAATAACAAAACTGACTTTTCATACTCTTCTAGTTTCTCCATCTTTTCAATATAAAAGAGAAATAACCGTATAGAAAGTTTTACATCATCGAGGGCTCTATGTTCGAGAGAATCTCATATAAGATTGTATCTTGATGCGAGGAATCCGAGATTGAGACTTTCGATATCTTGAGAAAGGAATTCAGAAAGTTCAAAAGTATCAAGAACACTATTTTGTTCAAGGTTGATACCATGAGTACTGAGCATGTTTATATCAAAAAGAACATTATGCCCAACGAGTATATCTCCTCCAATAAACTCTCGTACATCTTCTCGTACATCTTCCCATTTCTTCGCATCATAGAGCATATCATCAGTAATGCCTGTTATCAAAGTAACCTCTTCCGAAAGAGGAATTCATGGTGCTACAAGAAAAGACTTTTCATCAATATAGTGAAGTTCAAATTTCTTATCGTTTTTCTCAAGAGAAAAACGAATCATAGCAACCTCAATAATGGTATCATTATCAGGGGAAAGTCCTGTGGTTTCGAGATCGAGGGCAACGAAAATCATAAAAAAGAATAGGAAGACATATTGTACTTTTCTACTCTATGAAAAAAACTGGAAAAGTCGAAAAAAAAGTCCCAACCGACGTTGGGACTTTCATTATTTTCCGAGCTTATTTCTGAGAAATGCTGGAACATCATAGTCATTCTGTACTTCATTTGAGGCAAGAGGATCTTTTTGTCCAAAGAGCTGAGCCTGTCCTCCGCTTGTTCGTGGAGATTGCATAGGAGTATTGTTCGGTGATCCAAAAACACGACTCTGCCCAAATCCACCACGGCTCACAGATGCAAGTTGTGCATTTGTTTCCTCAGAGAATCCAGTTGCAATAACCGTGATTTTGATTTCTCCAGTATAACGTTCATCGATAGATGTACCGAAAATGATATTTGCATTTGCATCACATGACTCTGTAATAAGACGAGATGCTTCATCAACTTCAAACATAGAGAGGTCAGAACCACCTGTGATATTGAGAAGAAGTCCCTTTGCGCCATTAATAGAAAGTTCAAGAAGAGGGCTTTCTATAGCTGAACGAGCTGCATCGATAGCACGATTTTCTCCGCTTCCATACCCGATACCCATAAGTGCAGATCATGCATTTTCCATAACAGAACGAACATCAGCAAAGTCTACATTGATAAGTCATGGATGAGTGATGAGATCAGAAACACCCTGTACACCTTGCTTGAGGATTTCATCAGCAACGTGAAATGCTTCAAGAAGTGGAGTTTTTTTATCAATAATTGAAAGAATCTTATCATTTGGAATAGTGATAAGGGTATCTACTTTTGCACGAAGCGTTTCAAAACCCTCAAATGCCTGAGTTCCACGACGTTGACCCTCAAACGCAAATGGTTTTGTAACTACTCAAACGACGAGAGCTCCGAGGGATTTTGCTATCTCTGCGATAACTGGTGCAGCACCTGTACCAGTACCACCTCCGAGACCACATGTAACAAACACCATATCAGCACCCGTAAGGGCTTGTTTAATTTCTTCACTTGATTCTTCGGCAGCCTTTTTTCCAATATCAGGGTTTGCACCTGCACCAAGACCACGAGTTGTTGCACGACCAATATTTATACGCGTTTGTGCCTTTGATGTAAATAGAGCCTGAGCATCTGTATTTACAGCAATAAATTCAATCCCTTCGATACCAGACTCAATCATTCGATTTACCGCATTGTTTCATCCACCACCAACACCAACAACCTTGATGTTTGCAACAGGAGATATGTGCCCACCCATATTTACTTCCACAGGAGAAGGCGCATATGTTGGAGCTTGCTGAGCTTGAGTTGCTGTATTGCGAAGAAGTTTCTTGAGACGATCTTCATTTGAGTTATAAGAAGCAGACATAGACAAAGGGTTAAAAAAAGAAAATGATTATTTAAATATGGTAATTATGGCATGACCTTATGAATAAGGTTCTTTAGAGAAGCAAAGATTCCCGAAGCAGAAAAGGCTACCTTGAATGGTCTTTTTTGAGTTCAGTACTTTCCAGAAAGAAGAAGAAGTCAAATAGAAGCAGAGAAAATAGGATCACTAATAGATGTACCACTTACTCCATCGATATTCTCCGGAACACCGATACTCGCTGGAAGTCTGAGGTAATCACGAGCAATATCAACAAGTCATCTCATCTTTGAAGCACCACCAGTGAGAATCGCACCCTCTGGAAGCATTCCATCACGACCAACCTTCTTGAGTTCCATATTTACATGATGAAATATTTCCTCATAACGAGCCTGTATGATTTCATTCATAAACTTTCGACTGATAGCTATTTGATCAACAGAAGAGATACGAGAAAGATCAATCTCCTCATCATAATCAGGCTTCATTCATTCTCCAAATGAAAGGTCACCGTATTCGAGTTTGAGTTTTTCAGCAGTATCAATAGAGATACGAAGCCCGAGGGCAAGATCGCTCGTTACATGCTCTCATCCGAGAGGAATAACAGATGCATAGATAAGAGCCCCTTCTTCATATACTGCAAGATTTGTCGCACTTGAACCAATATCGAGAACAACTACACCGAGTTCTTTTTGTCTACGAGAAAGGGTTGCTTCACCGATAGCGAGAACATTTGGGTATATATCACTAATTTCTACACCAACATCATATACTCATTTTTTAATATTCGAAAGAACATTCGAACTCATGGAGATAATATGACTTCGAACTTCGAGTTTTTTTCCACTCATTCCGATAGGGTTTTTAATACCATTTTCGAGATCAAGCCCAAAACTCTCAGGAATAACCTTTAGAACACTTCGGTTCACCAAATCAACTCCATTTTGAGACATATCAAGTGCACGATTTACATCTTCATCACTTACATCAACTCCAGCAACGGCAACAATACCAGTTTTTCTTATAACATCAATATGTACTGACGAGAGTCCGAGACATACATGAGAGACTTGTTCTCCTGTCATTCTCTCAGCCTCACCGAGAGCAAGGTCGAGATTAGCCTTAAATTCCTCCATATCGAGGATATTTCATTTTCGGATGCCACGAGATTCAGCAACTCACACTCCGAGTACACGGAGCTTCTTCTCATCATTCCAGTCAGCAATGATGACTTTTATGCGAGAGCTCCCTATATCTATGGCAACGAATTGTTCACCTGATACCATATATTGTATGAAAAATTAAGTGTATAAAGTTTTTGTTCCGCTTATTTGGCTTTGCGGAAAGAATATGTGTATCTGTATGAATTTTTGTATGAAGCTATTATATGTCGAGATACTGATTTTTCAATCCTATTCTCTCCTTCCCGTATACACTTTTTATACTAGGCGAAACTTGCAAAAATCACTTTCGCAGATAGAGTAGGCACCACCTTGATGTAAAAAACTTTATGGAGATAAAAACATACTTCGTTAAAACATTCGGTTGTCAGATGAATTATGCAGATAGTGAGAAAATTCATATGATTCTCAATTCTGCATGACTCAAAAAAGTTATCGACCCTATAAAGGCAGATATTATTATCATGAATACTTGTTCCGTAAGACAAAAATGAGAAGATAAAGTATTTGGTTTTATGCATGAGGTTGCACGATATCATAAAAAAAATAAAACCCGTATCTCTCCTCTTTTTTGAATCACAGGATGTATGGTGAGAAAAAGTGGCATAGCAAGAAGATATATCATAAAACATGAAGAATCCGAAATTTATCCTCAGTTACATGAAGAATATAAAAGAAAAAATACCACAAAGATTACCCTTCTAGATTCTCTAGAAAGTATATATAACTATGATGATGAGCTTTTTATTCGTTCAGAATATATAGATTTTACTTTCAGAATTGAAGAAGTATCCTTCCTTACAAAAATCCTCTCTCTCATAAGTGGAAAAGATATAGGAAATGATGCAAAATTTAATGAATATCTTGCTGTAAAGCAACTGCAGGAAAATCCATGAAGTGCAAATATTATTATACAAACTGGATGTGATAACTTTTGTACATTTTGTATTGTTCCACATACCCGTGGAAGAGAAACATCGAGAAGGCGTGCTGATATCGTAACAGAAATTCGTTCAGTCGTCGAGAATGGAGCAAAGGAAGTTACACTCCTCGGGCAAAATGTAAATAGTTATGGAAAAGAAACAAAAGCAAAACTCTGGAATTCTCTCGAACTCACATGGACAGATAAAAATGTAAAAACACCATTTCGAGAACTTTTAGAAGGACTCGATAGTATCAATGGACTCGATAGGATTCGTTTTACGAGCTCAAACCCTCATGACATGACAGAAGATATACTTTCTGCACATTTTGAACTCGAAAAGATGTGTCATTATCTTCATTTTGCTCTCCAATCTGGAAGTGATACGATGCTCAAACGAATGAATAGAAAGCATTCATTTGCTGACTTTAAAACTCAACTCGATTACTTACGAAAACGAGATCCTCTATTTGGAATTTCAACAGATATTATCGTCTGATTCCCATGAGAAACTGAAGAGGAATTCATGGCTACAGCAGAGGCAATGGAAGAATGTGAATTTGATTTTGCATATATTGCTCGCTACTCACCAAGAAATGGTACAATCGCGAATGAAAAATACGAAGATGATATCCCTTCCGTCGAAAAAGCCCGAAGGTGGAATATTCTTAATTCACTTCTCAGAGAATCAGTGCAAAAACGATCAAAACTCATGATCGGTCGAACGGAAAGCATACTCATATCTGCAAAATGAAAGGATGACCTCCTTGTTGGAAGAACGAGAAACTTTAAAGAGGTATATATACCAGCTATATGAAATATCCATATATGAGATATTGTTCCTGTAGAGATAACCGAGCTGGATAGATGGGTGCTTAAGTGAATAATAAAATAAAACTGACCTTATGGTCAGTTTTATTTTATGGAAGAAAATCACACCGCATCTCACCACTCGTCCATCATACAGCCTGATATTGTGCAGAAGGGATACGATTCCACCAGTCGCCATCATACATAACTCTAGAACCAAGAGGACAGGCCGTAGTTGTTCAAAATGCTGGATTTACAACTCGATGGATACGGATACAGCTCGGACGTACATTTGATGATGTAGAATTATAAAAATCAGAAGAATAGTTTTCTGGGAAAGCTATTGGTGCACCACATCAGTTGTATATTCGATACCAATATCAATCTGTTCTATAATAAGATACCCATGAACCATTGGCAATAGGTCAATACATCTGTTCTGAAAAAACAGCTTCAACAAAAAATAGAGATAGAAAAAGTGTAATAAAAAGACGCATCATAAAAGAATTATTTACGAGAAATGAGAGATTTGAGCTCTTCTACCTGTTTCTTGAGGTCATCGATTTCCTGTTGTTGAGCCTTATTTTGTGCAGAGAGTTCCTTGGTAGCCTCGATAAGAGGAGCAACGAGGTTTCCATACTGAACTGTTTTATAAGCATTTCAATTTATGTCTGTACTCTCAGAAACAATTTGCGGAAATTCCCTCTCAACCTCTTGGGCTATAACTCAAACTGCTGAAGAAGAGTTACTCTTCCAGTTAAAAGTATATCCTGATAGTCTACTTAATTTATCAAGAGCACCTGTTATTGTTTTAATATTGGTTTTTAATCTTTCATCAGAATAATAGTAGTAATTATTGGCATAAACATTTCCTGATTGATTTACTTTAAATAATTCAGCATTCCATGGACTATTTATGAGACGAAAATCGCCATTAAGGTTCTCCACCCACATATTAGTCCCATTATTTCCATCCAATAAAATAGTTCATCATTCTCCATTTATAGAACGAACTCGAATATATCAATTAACATCAAGTTTACGAGTAGGAGATGAAACCCCTATACCAACATCTCATGATATGATTGCACCTCCAGCAGGTCATGCCGTTCATCCATAACCAGCAGTGAAGCTCCCATTTGTACCAATATTACCAGTATTTGCCCAAATACTTGCATTATTATATGTACGAAGCCATGTTGCATCCTGAGCATACCATCCTGGACCATAATCTTGCCAGTAGATACCATTTGTTCCCTTTACTCGAAACCATCCACCATTTGCCTGAATATCGCCAGCAACATCGAGCTTCCATGAAGGAGAAGTTGTTCAAATTCAAACATTTCAGCCATTGTTATATATATTTTGACTTGCTACCCATGCAGAACCATTACTATAGAGTGTCTGACCTGCAGTACCAGCCGATGGAAGGGTTGATATAGATTGCCAACTAGCAAGTCCATTTGCATCAGATTGGAGAACTTTTCATGCTCATGGAGTGCCCCCAGTGATTTTTACTTGTCAGGCAACTTCGAGTTTTGCTCATGGAGAACTAGTACCGATACCAACATTACCTCATCATAGAGCAAAATGAGCAGATCAATCATCAAGAGCAATTCGAGAAGTAATGGAGCTTGCATTATTGAACTCTATATAATCAGGGGTTCATTCATTATAATTTATTCCCCAAGTTCCTACTCATAAGTAGTCTCAAGAGGGGGAAAATATTTTTGCATCAGGAGCTCCTGTTAGTGCTGGAGTAATTCATTGTGCAAATGCACCGTATGAAGTACTTCGAATATTTCCATTAACATCTAATTTTGCTCATGGTGAATTTGTGCCAATACCAATATTTCATGATGGTATAATAAGTGCATTTGTACCATTTTCTAAAGCTATATTAAAAGCGGATAAATCATTATTTAATCAAACCCAAGCCCTACGCGTACCATTTGACTGTAACCATTGAGTATAAAGCCATGTATTATCAGATGTTTGTAAAATGAATGGACTATCTGAATCTGATACAATATGCAGTGGTCAAGATGGACTACTCGTTCCAATTCCTACATTTCCAGCATTGTAGTAAATACTGGAACCGTTTTGTTGCCAAACGCTTGATGGAACAACACAGACAGGAACACCATAGTTGATACCAGCCCCAGTACTAAAACCGACGATAACTTGTCCTGCAGGACAGCTTCCTGTTCAGAGCGAACCTCAGACGATATTTGAAAAGTATCGTGCAAAAAGTCATCCATTTGGCATACCAGATGGCGGACTCGGAGGTCAAGCAAAAACAGAAAAAGAGCCCGAAAACAGCATGATACCACACAGGAGACGGACAACGAAAAATCGTAGCATATTATTACGAGAGATGATATAATTGGTACGATTATATAACAGCTCGGAGATGAATCAACTTTTTTAGCATAGACATACCATAGAAATGGGTCATATTATATGTTTTCTGCTACAGAAAGAAGTTGTTTAAATTCAATAAATGAGAGTACTTGTACAGATAGTTCTCTTGCCTTTTCGAGTTTAGAACCAGCATTTTCACCGACAATAAGGTAATCGAGTTTACTGGATACGCTCGTACGAACTTCTCATCCTGCTCATTCTATGATGGTATGTATATCTTCACGAGATATCCCATCAAAAGAACCTGTAACACAAAATGATTTTCCTCTGAGAATTCATGATTGATTTGATATTGTTTCTCTGGATGAGATTTCTAGAAAAAGTTCTGAAATGAGACTTTTGAGTATTTCAGAATTTTCTGAAATATATATAACAAATGCACTCGCTGTCTCTGGTCAGATATCTTTTACTTCTGTGAGTTCATCCTCTGTAAGAGAAGTAATAGTTTCAAAAAGAAAAATGCCTTCTTGGTGTTTTTTATATATAACATTTGCGATGAGTTTGGCTGTTTTTTTACCCACATTTGGTATACCTATGGCAGTAAACACTTTATCGAGAGTAGTATTTCTCGCTTTTTCTATAGATTCTAGAAGATTATTCACTGATTTTTCTTTGTATCACTCAAGAGAGAAAAAGTCATCACGATGTTCATGAAGATGAAAAATCGAAGCAAAATCATGTATCCATCAGAGACCCAGAAAGAGCTCTATCTGTTTTGTTCAGAGACCATCGATATTCATACCCTGTTTTGAAACAAACATTTCGAGCTGTCCGAGTATTTTTGCAGGACAGTGTGAATTAGGACAATATATCGCAACCTTCCCTTCATCTTTTTTGAGAGGAGTAGAACAGACTGGACAAAATGATGGAGGAAAAATAGGTTGCTCGTTCCCAACTCGGGCATCAGAAATAACAGAAACAATTTCTGGAATCACCTCTCCTGCACGCATAATAAATACATAATCCCCTTCTCGAACATCTTTTTTTGCAAGTTCATCATAGTTATGAAGTGTTGCTCGTTTAACAGTAACCCCTGTAACATCTACGCTTTCGAGATTTGCAACAGGAGTAACAGTACCAGTTCTTCCAACAGAATGTTCGATAGAAAGGACTCGTGTGCGTACTTGTTTTGCGGGAAATTTGTAAGCAATAGCATATCGTGGATGATGTTCGGTTCGACCGAGTTCATCCCAGAGAGTCATATCATCGAACTTGAGAACCATTCCATCGATGTCAAAGTCAAAATACTCCTTTCTTTTATGAGTCTCTCTCTCTATAATATCAGTAAGATCACCTAGACCATAAGCAAATATAAAAGGAAAATCAACGCGCTTAAATCACCATGTTGCAAGAGTGTCCATAAGAACATGATATGATTGTATACTCGTATGGGTATCTATTCATTGTTCTATTTGAGGTATTGCATAAGCAAAAAACTCGAGATTTCGACTTCTCGTTATGAGTGGGTCAATCTGGCGAAGCGATCCTGATGCACAGTTTCGTGGATTTGCAAAAAGTTTCTCTCATACCTGAAGTCGTTCTCGGTTTACTTGTTCAAATGTTGTTCTACTCATCATAACTTCCCCACGGATTTCCATTCTCTCGACATTTTTTAGGGAAGCAATACTTTTAGGAATAGAACTTATTTCATAGGCACCGAGAGTAACATCTTCCCCCTCTACACCACTTCCTCTCGTAACTGCCTGTGAAAATACTCAATATCTATAAATGACCGCAAGTCAGAGCCCATCGTATTTTGGTTGTATATAGTAAGTAAAGGATGCTGGGGATTTTTCCTTTAAAACTCTTCGCATTCTCTCTTCAAAATCCATTACATCTTCCACGCTATAGGTATTATCAAGTGAAATCATCGGATAAATATGTTTCACTTTTTGAAATTGTTCAGAGGCAAGAATAGCAAGTCTTGCTGTAGGTGAATCATCATCCAGCATATCATAATCTGCCTCTGCCCGAGCAAGTGCATGAAAAAGTTCGTCATATTCAGTATCGGAGATGACAGGAGATTCAAGTTCATGATAGAGACGATTATGTTCACGAATAAGCTCCCGAAGAGGCAGTATATCTTCTTTCTTAAGAAGATGAATTCGAGAGAGGTATTCTGTAGAGAGTGTAATAAGTTCAGATGTATGCATGGTGATGAGTATAAATGATTTTAAAAGAAGTCAAAGGAAGAAAAAGTAAAAAAGTATTTTTGCCTTTCTCTACTTTTTCTATATAATATGCGTCGTTTATTTGACGATTTTCGAGAAAACACAATCGAAAATCATAACTCTCTTATCTCATGCAGTCTACTGTTACACGCAAGAATAGTCATACACTCGTTATAACCATAAAAGAATCAGGTGTTGAATTTGAAAAAGCAAAAAAACACGTTATCGAGGAAATCCGAACAAAAGGAAAAGTAAAGGGATTTAAGCAGGGATCAAGCATTCCTGATACTGTTATCATCCGTGAATACGGAGAAGATGCTATCGAACAACAAGCTCTCGATAATGTAATGAATCATATTTATCCGAAAATTCTCAAGAAAGAAAATATCGTTCCTGTTGCTCCTGGAAATATCACTGAAATAAAAAGTAAAAGTCCTATCGAACTTACACTCGAAGTGGAGATATTTCCAGAGGTAGAAATCGATGTAAAAAAACTCGATAAAATCAAGGTAAAACGAACAAAAGTAGCTGTAGAATCAAGTGAAATTGATGCAGAAATTGATGCAATAAAAAAGCGTTTTACTCACTTCCATAATGCTGGAGAACATACAGAGGATGGTGCTGATACAAGCAATACAGCTATAGAAAATGGCGATAGAGTTACCATCACGGCTCAAGGATATGAGAAGAAGGGTGGTGAAGCCATAAAAGAAACATATGTCCCAAGCTATCCTCTCGTTATTGGATCAGGTTCATTTATCCCTGGTTTTGAAGAAGAACTCATCGGAGCAAAGGTTGGTGATGAAGTTGGATTCACTATTACATTCCCAAAAGATTATCATAGCGAAGATTTTAAGGGAAAGAAAGTATACTTTGTTGCAAATATTGAGAAACTCGAAAAGCCTCATACTCCAGAATTTACAGAAGAATTCATCGAAAAACTTCGTGGTGAAAAGACTGATATCGAAGGACTAAAGAAGATTCTCGAAAAGGAAATACTCGCAAAGAAAGAACAAGATACTCGAAATAAAGACGAAGATACTCTCATGAAAGAAATACTCGCTGTTGCAACAGTAGAAGTAGGACCAAATCTTCTCGCAAATGAAGTAGATCAACTCTACCGTGAACATAGTGCAAACCTTGAACAGCAAGGACTCTCTATGAAGATGTACCTTGAACATATGAAAAAATCTGAAGAGGGTTATAAAGATGAAATTGTAAAACCTGAAGCAGAGCGCAGACTCAAGGCAGAACTCATTCTCCGAAAAATCAGAGAAACTCGCGGAACTGAGGCAACTCTAGAAGAGGTAAATGCAGAAGTAGAGAAGGTTATCGCTATGTACTCAAGTGAAGATGTAGTAAAGCGTCTTCGAGAAAAACTCGTTCCAGGCGATGCATACTATGAAGATATTAAAAATCGTGTTACCTATAGAAAAATCGTTGACAGTTTCTGGGCATAAGAAAAAATCCCTTCTCATTGCAAGAAGGGATTTTTTATAGGAAAAGCTGAAGTATTTTTATGGTGCCCCCGACAAGAATCGAACTTGTGACTAAGCCTTAGGAGTGCCTTGTTATTCCACTTAACTACGGGGACTTTCAGATTTTGCCCGATTCTATAGAAAAAAACATGTTTGTAAAAAGAAATTATTTGAAAAATAATATTTCTTTCGTACAATTGGCGCGGATTTTTTTAAGATATTTTAAATTTCTTAATTACATTCATTACTTATTTTACACTTTTTCCATGCTCCCTATTTTAAAATATATTTTCTGAGATGTAAGCGATAAAAAACTTAAACATTATCAAGGAGAACTTGAAAAGATTAAAAAGATTGAGGATGTGTTTCAAAATGAAATCCTTACCATAGAACAAATACAAGCAAAAACACATGAGTTTCAAGCACGATTTTCAGAATTTGACACAAACAATGAAGAGCATCTTCCTCTTATAAAACAAGCTCTTGAGTCTATAAAATATGAAGCATTTGCACTCCATAGAAGAGCATGTCAAATAATCTATGGAAAGAAATTTGATATTGGGATGCCTGAAAGCGTCGAATGGAACATGATTCCATATGATGTTCAAATTATTGGTGCACTTGCACTCCATGATGGAAATATCGCAGAAATGAGAACTGGTGAAGGAAAAACCCTCGTTGCAACACTTGCTGCATATCTAAATGCACTCGTTGGAACAGGAGTTCATGTAGTTACAGTAAATGACTATCTTGCGCGTCGTGATGCAAAAGAGATGGGCATTATCTATGAGACCCTTTGACTGCGAGTCGGAGTTATTACACATGGACAGTCATTTGAAGAAAAAAGCTATGCATACAGTGCGGATGTTGTATATGCAACAAATAATGAGCTTGGATTTGACTACCTTCGAGATAACATGGCGAGCAAGAAAGAAGTTCGTTCTATGGGAAAAAGATGGTTTGCTATTATCGATGAGGTAGATTCTATCCTTATAGATGAAGCGCGTACACCTCTTATTATCTCGGCACCTGATGCCGAACCAACTTCTGGATACATTCGTTTTGCAGCTATAGCAAAAAGGCTTACAAACGAGAAACACTATAAAATTGATGAGAAACAAAAAACAGCAACACTCACAGAAGATGGTATAGCAGAAATAGAAAGTATTCTCGGTATTGATAATATCTATGTGAGTCAACACTATAATGACATTCATCACATAGAAAACGCGCTAAAAGCAGGTGCTGTATATAAAAAAGATGTTGATTATCTTGTGAGAAATGATGAAATACTCATTATCGATGAACATACTGGACGAGTCCTTCCGGGTCGGAGATATTCAGATGGGCTTCATCAAGCTATAGAAGCGAAGGAGAATGTTACTATTCAGCAAGAATCTCGTACTCTTGCATCGATTACATTTCAAAACTACTTCCGTCTCTACAAAAAACTCTCAGGAATGACCGGTACAGCAAAAACAGAAGAGGAAGAATTTTATAAGATATACCACCTCGACGTTGTAGTCGTACCAACAAACAAACCCATCAAGAGAATAGATAGATGAGATTTATTGTTTCGTTCAGAAAAAGGAAAATTTGAGTATATAGTAAAACTCATTTCCCTTCTTCATGAAAAAGGACAGCCGATACTCGTCGGAACCGTAAGTGTTGCAAAAAGTGAGTACCTCTCTGGACTTCTCGAAAAAAAATGAATACCCCATGAAGTATTAAATGCAAAACAAGATTCTCGAGAAGCAGATATTATTGCTCGTGCTGGTCAGTATGGAGCAGTAACAATAGCAACAAATATGGCATGACGAGGAACTGATATTAAAATAGATGACCGCGTAAGGAACCTCTCTGGAATAGTTACCATAGAATGAGCAGCATGAATGCAAGAATATCCTCTTGGCTGACTCTATGTGATTGGTACTGAAAAGCATGAGACTCGAAGAATTGATAATCAACTCCGTGGGCGCTCTGGTCGTCAATGAGATCCTGGACTCTCTCAGTTCATGCTCTCTCCACAAGATGATATTATGAGAATATTTGGGGGAAATAAACTTTTTGGAATTCTCGCAAGTTTTGAATCTCACCCAGAATGAGATCCTCTTATTGAATCAAGAACTCTTGCAAAAAACATAGAAACTATCCAGAAACAAGTGGAAGGACGTAACTTTGATATCCGAAAACATATTCTCGAGTATGATGATGTCCTCAATCACCACCGTCTCGCAACTTATTCAAGAAGAAATAGAATTCTTGAATGAGCAAATATCCATAGTGATATTGATAAAATGATTGAGTCTGAAGCTGAAAGAATTGTAGAACTTTGTATCGGAAATGAAACAGAAATCACAGATGAAGCAAAGATAGCTCTTGTAGAACACATATGTGATTTTGCAGAAAGTGATATAGCAAAGATTGAACAATTTCAGGATATATCAACAAAAGAAGGACTCATTAGTACAACGAAGCTTCTTCTTTCTGGAAAAATTGAGATACTCAGAGATACTGGAACTGATGACGAATTTAGTGAATTTGAACGGAGACTCACACTGAGTACTGTTGATGAGTTCTGGATGCAACATATAGATCATATGGCACATCTTCGTGAAGAAGTTGTATTTGAATGATATGCTCAAAAGAATCCTCTCGTAGTATACAAAGAAAAGGCCTACGATAGATTTCTTTCCATGGTAGGAAACATAGAACACCGTGTGGTGAAATGACTCCTTACTGCAAAGCCAAGAGAATCAATTGATAGTGTTATGCTTGAAGAAAATCTTCTAACTTCTTATCTTGATACATGAATAGAATGAAGATGAGAGGAATGAAAGTGAATGAATGAAAATGTCCTCCTCCGCCATGAACCAAAGGTTATACGTCATGTTGATGAGTCCTCCAAGAAGGAAACTTATAAAGATGTATGAAGAAATGATCCTTGCCCATGTGGAAGTGGAAAAAAATTCAAACAATGTCATGGTGCCTAGAATCCCTAATTTTATTTTATGTCAGAACAAAATATAGAATCATCATTTGAGATAGAAGAAATAAAGAAAAATACAAAGAATACATTTCGTGAGCTTACAAGCTTTTTCAGAGATATAATTATCATACTTATAATAGTTATATTCATTCGATCATTTATTATAACACCTTTCCGCATAAACGGAAGCTCAATGGAATCAAACTATCATGATAGGGAGTATATTCTTGTTGATAAATTCTCTTATCTAGACTTCTCTGAGCGTTACAAACTTACTGGAAAGGAGACATGAATAGACAAGAAAATCTTAACTATCCTTTCTAATATTAATATAAACATAGGGAATCCAAAGCGATGAGATGTTATCGTTATAACACCCCATGTTGATAAAGAGAGAGAATACTATGTAAAGAGAGTTATTTGACTTCCATGAGAAGTTATTCGGTTTGAGAGTGGTTCTGTTTTTATAAAGAAATCATGAGCAGAAAATTTTATAAAACTAAATGAGTCATATCTTGACTCAAAAAACTCATGAAAAACATACCTCCCAGAGTACATAGAATGAAATCAATTTCTTGTTCCAGAATGAACATACTGGGTAATGGGTGATAATCGACTCAATTCATCTGATTCAAGATCGTGTTTTAGAAATTGTTTCGGGGAAGAGGTTTCAGCACACTTCATCAAAAGGAAAGATGTAGTAGGGCAAGTATACATGAACTTCTGAGATATAAATTTTTGATACTTTAATATATTTAGTACATCCAGTTTCTTGAACTCTGAAACAAGTCTATGGGATCACCCTCCTCGATTTCTCGCACATCCGAGAACTGCAACCTATGAAGAATTGAAATAATATATGTTTTATCTCGTGAATAAACCCATTTGAGTGTCGAGTTTTGATATAATCCGTACACTTCGAAAAAAGTTCAATATTCGAAAAATGGGGCATACTGGAACTCTTGATCCTCTCGCTACAGGGTGTATGCTTATTGCAACAGATAAAAGCACAAAACTCATACCCCTCTTGGAGTGAAAGAAAAAGAGATATCGTTTTACAGTGAATGTATACCAAGAGTCAGAGAGTCTCGATTTATGAACAGAAACGAGAGAAACTATAAAAAAAGAGGAGAAAAACCCAAAAGATGAAGATTTAATAAACTTTTTAGAATCCATAAAAACACAGGTACCTCCAATATTTAGCGCACTTCAAATAAATGGAAAAAGGGCATATGAATATGCGAGAAATTGAGAAAGTCTCCCTATGAAAAGTCGAGATATAACAATAGAAAATGTATATATTCATAGTATCAACCTCCCTTTTATAGACATAGAACTCACTGTATCTTCTGGTTGATATATTCGTTCTCTGGCACCAGTAATTTGAAACTTTTTTTGATATTCAGGAGGGTGTATCGTAAAACTGGAACGGACTGAAATTCTTATATCAGAGAAATCACTACTCCTTTCTGAAGCCAAGAATTTGGATACTATAATCAAAAATGACTTTATACCATATGAGAAACTCTTTTTAGATATACCTTTTATAGAACTATCTGAGAAAAATATAGAAAAATTAAAAAATGGAATAGTTTCAAATGAGATAGAAGAAAAATATAAAAATTGACATAATTATATAATATTTTTCTATAATGAATACTATTCTCTCTGTAAAAAAATAGAAGATGGCTTAGGGATAATAAAAAACGATGTATAGTATTCACATAAAATTTACAGAGAAAAACTTGCATTTTAAGAGGAGGTAGGTATTCTTGGTGAGATGAAATTCTTACGATATACCACTTTCTTTTTTCTTTCTTTTCTTCTCTGTATATGAGGAGCCTTTTGTGCTCAAAAAACAGAGCAAAAAAACGAAACGGTACCGACAAAAAAAGAAATATCAATAACTCCTTCTACAAAGCCATTACAAAAAACAAATACTGGAGTAAAAAGTGATACCGAGGAAATAGACTCAGCAATTATTGATTCTGTAAAAACTGATGCAGAAAAAAATATAAAAGAACTCGACTCAAGTCTCAAAGAACTCTATTGAGATGATCTAGATCAACTCCTTGAAGCATATAAAAGAATCAAAAAAACGCTAGTAAGTCAGAAGAAAAAAGCGGTATCAAAGGATATGAGTGATAGTAACCGTAAGATATGGGATGCCTATCTTGACTACATGATATTACTTATAGACAAGCGAATTGATACTATCGAAAATGGAAAAAAAGAAACAAAAAAAACAATCCTTGATTCAATTGTTTCCCTCTTTTCGGATGACCAAAATAAAGACAAAAAGAGTGAGTAATTTCCTACTATCCTCTCTCCTATGCAAAATGAACTCCTTCTATGGGTAAAAAAAATATGAATACTTCTCCTTATTAGTGGGATTCTTTATATATCATATCTTCTTTCTGATGTTATAATAAATCTCCTCATAGCAGGATTTATCACAATACTAGTTAACCCTCTTGCAAACCTCTGAGAAAAGTACAAAATTCCAGCATGGTTGACTGTACTTTGAGTATATATCGTCATTCTTCTTCTTTGAAGTATTGTCATAGGAACACTCATACCTATCATCGTAAATTATGTTACAGATACTGCTAACTTAATTATAGGATGGGTAAATAGTGCCCAAGCAATATACCTCAAAGAAGGAATTGCAGGATTTCATTTTCATCCCTATATAGAAAAATGAATTGTCCTTGTATTTTGAGAAAAGAACATTGAGCACACCCTTGATATAATAAAACAGAATATCTGAAATATTCAGTCAATTCTCACAAGTCAAATAAGTTCAATAACAAGTTCTGGAATATCTGTTGTAAGTACGGTTGGATCTGTTGTTTGAAACTGGGCGCTCATCATGATAACTTCTTTTCTTATGGTACTCGAAAGAAGGGAGATATGAAAGTTTATCCTCGATATATGTCCTCCAAAAGTTGATTCATACCTCAGAAATCACTACTACTCAATTCAAAAAGTATGCAGCTCTTGGATTAAGGCGACTTTAGTTCTATCTGTAAGTATTTTTGCTACAACATATATCTGACTCTTTCTTGTAGAATGGATTTTTGATTTTAGTACAGAGAAACGCTTTACTCTTGCCCTTATAGGAGGAATCATGGAATTTATACCCTATGTATGACCTCTTATTGCACTTATACCAGCAGTAATTATCGGACTCTGAATATCATGGAAAGCGACGCTCGTACTCATAATCCTCTACTTCATCATACAAAGACTGGAAAATGATATACTTGTCCCATATGTTATGAGTAAAGCTCTCAATCTTTCACCTTTCCTTGTTTTTATCGTCATGATTATTGGTGCTTCGATATGAGGAATTCTCTGAATTATACTTGCAGTACCGATTGCTGGAGTTGCAAAAGTGATATTTGAAGACTATAGGAATAGGAAAAATATACTCGCTGGAGAACCTTTAACAAAAGAAAAAACCAAAACAACATCAAAGAAAGTTTTGACAACTGAAGAAAAATAACTATTTTTTAGGAAATACATTTCTATGAACCATCTCTCCTCTACATTCTTCTATTTTTATTTCTTCTTTCAGAATTCACTGAAGGGTAGATTTATGTAGTTTCGAGAATATTCGAGAATATATACACCTCTCCTTCAGTGAAAACTGAAGGAGATTTTTTTATTTTATTTATATTATTTATATGCATAATTCTAAAATAGTAGATACTCTCATCGGCCATGAAGCCCTAAAAGCAAGAATACCACTATGAGAAAAAGCTACACAAACGGTTGTAAGTGCAACAAACAGAGCAAACTCAATCATTCAAGAGCCATCTTCTTCAAAACAACTCCTTATAGTTTGACCATGTTCAGCCGACTTTGAAGATAGTCTTTTGCAATACTGAGAATTTATAGCAAAAATGAGAGAAAAGTATAAACAAAGTGGACTCGAAATTATTATGCGCTATTACACAGGAAAACCAAGAACAATATGATGATGGAAATGACTTGCAAATTCAAATCCTGGAGAAGAAGCTGATACAAATAAAGGAATAGAGGAAAGTCGAAGAATTGCAGTTAAGCTCTTGGGCATGGGAGTCCCCTTAGCAGATGAAATGCTCCATCCAGAGCTTATTCGACATTTCGATGATATATATTCATATCTGGCTGTTGGTGCAAGAAGTACAGAAAACCAATACCATAGAGAAGTTGCTTCTGGACTTGATATGCCCGTATGAATGAAAAACCCAACAAGTGGTGACCTATCAGTTATGTTGAATAGCATTCAGGCATGACAGTCTCCGAGTCACTACACTATAGGAGATTCTGTGATTGATAGCATAGGAAATTCAGGTGTACATGGAATCCTTCGATGAGGAACAAACCCAAACTATGATATAGAAAGCCTAAAACAGTTGGAAGGACTTATAGAAAAACGAGGGGATAAAATCAAAAACCCCGGAATTATCATCGATGCAAGTCATGACAATAGCAAATGAACTGATGGAAAAAAAGACCCCATGAAACAAGGAGAAGTTGTAACTCAAGTAATCAAAGATAAAGCAACAAATCTTGTTCGAGGATATATGATAGAGTCATACTTGCAAACTGGCAGACAAGAGTATAGTGACAGTGCCATTCATGGATTATCGCTCACTGATGGCTGTATATGAATCGAAGAGACTGAGAGAATTATACAAACAGTTGTCGATTCAATCAGCTAAATCTACTACACCATAACATGGGCCTCAATTTCCATGAGAATCCTCTCGATGACCTTCCTATCATTATATGGGATAGGTCATTTTTGTGTTACTTGGACTGTTTCAGCTCATTTCCCAGCAACAAGCAGAACATCTCCAGCCTGAAGCATAATAAGAGCTGTTCTGATAGCATCTTCACGAGAAGGAATAATCCAAAAGTTATTTCATTCTTTCCTATGAATACCTGCACTTACTTCTCGAATAATCTTATACGAGTCTTCTGTATAAGTATCATCATCCGTGAGAATAACAATATCAGATAAGGTATCTACAATCTTCCCCATCTTTGGTCGTTTTGTTCTATCTCTATCCCCTGTTGCACCAAACACGGTAATAACCCTCTTTATTCCATCAATAGAACGAACTGTTTTTAGAACGCTTTCGAGAGAAGCTTCTGTATGAGCATAATCAACAAAGATTTTTGCATTTTTATAATTTGGAATCTCTTCGAGTCTTCCAGGAACACCAGAAAAGTCTGCAATAATTTCTTGTATTTTTGTAATATCAACTTTCTGCGACATAAGAACTGCTACAGCTGAGAGGATATTTTGAATATTAAAATCACCTTGTAGGCGGGTTTTACAATGAAAAAGATTTGAAGGGATACGGATATCAAACTCACTTCCTGAGAGAGTATGAACAATATTTTCTGCACGAATTTGAGCGCTTGATCCCATGCCAATGGTATACATAGTATCAACAACAACATCTTTTGAGAGAAATGTACTTGCATAATCACTATCAATATTCACAACTCCAACTTTTCTTACACCCTTTCGAATACCGTATTTATAGAGATTTTTAAATAACTGGAGTTTTGTTTGAGCATAATTCTCCATGGTCTTATGTAAATCGAGGTGGTCTTGGGAAAGATTTGTAAGAACAGCAACATCGTAACGAAGACCGTGAACCCTATGATAATACAAAGCGTGACTCGATGTTTCAATGACCGCATATTCACATCCAGCTTTTTTCGCATCAGAGAGGAATTTCCAAAGAACAAATGGACCTGGAGATGTCATTTTGAGATTATTTTCGGATATCTTCCCATCAATCATCATATTTACTGTAGAGAACATCGCAACTTTCTTCCCTGCAAGAGTAAGTCATTTTGCTATAAGATTTGTTGTAGTGGTTTTTCATTTTGTTCCAGTAATACCTATAATGATCATATCTCGAGCAGGATTGCCAGAAAGCCAAAATGCAAGGAGTCATCGAAAATAATGATATGATACACGAATTGATGAATCAAGTGGAATAAGTTTTCTAAAGAAATTGAGCATAAGAGAAAGCAAGAATTATTCTTGAATTTTATAAGAAAAAACCTATTATTCAACTATATTTTTTGAAACATGACAAAGCTCATTATAGAAACATGAGAGGAAAACGAAGTCCTCAGAAGCATCTCTGAACCAGTAAAATCATATGAAATGGCAAAGTATAAACCGATTGCTATGGATATGATAAAGTATATAAAAGACGAAAGAAACTGAGGGGTATGACTCGCAGCACCTCAGATATGAATAAATAAAAGACTTATCGTTGTTGCTCTCATGAGAGATTATGATGACGAAAACTATAGGGTTATTGCAATGATTAATCCTGAAATAATCGAACATTCATGAGAAAAGTGTAGTGCTGAAGAATGATGTCTCTCTGTTCCTGGAGAATCAGGAGACGTAGAAAGGTGGAGCTGGGTAAAGGTAAACTTTATGGACCATGAGGGGAAGAAATATTCACTCAAACTAGAAAATCTGGCTGCACGCATTATACAGCACGAAATAGATCACCTCGACTGAATACTTTTTACTGACAAAGTTATAGAACAAAATATTTTAAAAAAATAGTCTCTTTTTGGACTATTTAGTTTCTATAACATTATTAAGGAGAGTTCTTTTATCACCAGGATATCGAATATTCTCGAGAAATCGTATGAGGCTTGCAAACATTTGAAATTCATTTACTTCTTCAAAGAGGAAAGAATTTCATTCAAATTTCATAGGATTAAACTCGGAAAGTTTTTTAGGGGCTGATTCACTTGGAAGAATTGGGACTACTCAATTATGAAGAAGTGTATCGAGAGGAATTTCTTGAGTAACCCTATCTGATATAAAAGCATCTGCACCCTCTATCGCCAAATCATCACTCGTCAAAAGGAGTTTTACTCAAATTGCTTCTGTAGCTCGGAGAAGGAAATCTCGAATTTTATGATCCTCTATGTACGAAAGAACAAGAGCTCGAGTATCTTTTTTCACTCATATAGCACGGATAAGTGTTGCTCTTTTTTCCTCTTTTTGATTTTTTATATTTATTAGCATATGTATTTTTATTTTTGATATACATACAATGTAGCATAAAGCAGAGAAAAATGGGAGTTTTTTTGATATGTATGCTGGTAAATTAGTTGACATTATATTATAAAAAATTCTAGCAACGAAATTGTATCCTATGAAAAATTCGCTTTTTTTTATTTTTCGTTTATATTCTTCGGCATGAATAAGAATTTTTGGAAAAATCTCGCATGAAGCTGACCTATATCTACACTGGCTCCAATGGATGGGTATACAGATAGTCCATATCGACAGATAGTCAAAAGTATAGCTCCTGAAACAGTAGTGTTTTCAGAATTTTATAGTGCTGATGGTCTCGTTCATTCAAAAGATTTACAAAAAAAAGCACTTACACATAACCCAAGTGAATATCCTCTTATAATTCAAATCTTCGGGAAAGATCCAGAGAAATTCAGAGAGGCTGCAAAAATTATAGAGTCTTATGGAATTACAGGAATTGACATCAATATGGGATGTCCTGCAAAGAAAGTTGTCAAAAGCGGACATGGTTCATCTCTTATGATTCACCGAGACACTGCATTTCGAATTGTAGAAGAAATGGCAAAAGCTGTAAAGATTCCAATCTCTGTAAAAACACGCCTTGGATGGGAAAACAGCGAACTCCTTGTGGATTTTGTACAGTGACTAGAAAACGCTTGAGCAAACCTCATTACTGTACATGGACGAACATACAAACAAGCATTTACTGGAAAGGCAGATTTTACAGGAATATATGAGCTCAAGCAACATGTAAATATACCTGTTATCTGTAATGGAGATATCCTATCTTATGAAGATGGAATGAAAAAAATAATGCATCCTGAAGAGGGTCTTTGAAAAAAGAATCTTGATGGCTTCATGATTGGACGAGCATCATTTTGAAATCCTTGGTGTTTTCTTCCATGAGGGTATGAACCAACTTTAGAGGAAATTCTCATAACTATGGAGGAACATGGGAGACTGCTCTGGGAATGGAAAGAAAGAAAAGGTATGATGGAAGCAAGAAAACACCTTGTACAATACCTTCACGGATTTCCATGAGTGAAAGAATACAGAACATCACTCGTACATGTTGAGTCGGTGACTGATATAATGAATGTATTATGAAGAATTAGAGAAGATCACTCTCAGATTCTTTCGAAAAAAGTCGGTGGCTATAATCCTGAAAGTCAACTTACAGTATGGGGATGCTGAACAGACTAAAAAAAACAACCTTGACCAAGGTTGTTTTTTTAGAGGTTAAAGCATTCTTTTAGAAGTTTCCTGTAACAGTAATAACTACAATATCTCTATAATCACCTGCTGGTGTCTGCGCATTTGGTCTAGCAGAAACAGCGAGCGAAAGATCATCCACATTTGTAAGTGGTTGTGGCTTATTTGAAGAATAAATAGTTACTGCAGTAGTATTACTAACTTCCTGATCAATGGCACCTGACTGAGTAAATCCAGGAGTTGTAGAGTCTGTTGTACCGAGAGTACTTTTAAATCTATAACTATCAGCAAAACCATCCGTAGTAAGACTATTGATAATAGTACCACTATTTGTAATATTCTGAAGTCATCCATTTGTTGACCTTGCAGTAATAGATGCACCATTAACTGCATTTGTACCAAGTTCGATATTAATAGTACCAGTTGAATAGGCGGAACTTGAGAGATTTCCAAGAGCCATTGTACCACTACCAGAGATAGTCATATTCAGTGTAGGGAGAACTCGACCAGTTACAACTATACCATTGATTGCACCTGAAGCAGTCCCTGGAAATGTATCATTCCAGTTAATATTTACATTAAGTGCGCCACTTCCCTGAACAGTACCACTACCAATAAAAGCAGCATTTGTAGTAGAAAGTCCTCATGTAAGAGATTGTGTAATAATCAATTAAGACGAGTAGAACAAATTGTTCTTGAGCCGACATAATCATTGTTTCATATCTGAGATTTTTTATCAAGAATACTTAAATCTTTTTTAATATTTATATAGACAATTATCATTATTATATTAAAAAAATAATCTCAGATATGATTATATATCTGAGATTTTATTTTTATGGAGCCACCGACGGGAATCGAACCTGCGACCTATCCCTTACCATGGGATTGCTCTACCACTGAGCCACGGTGGCATCAAGAAGTGAGCTGATTATAGAGTTTTCTCGAAAAATTCAAGTTGGAGTGAGCACTATATTTCCATTTTTAACAGATATATATCCCTCTTGTTCTAGATCTCTCAAAATCCTTATATCAAAGTATTTGCTCTTCAGAGAAAAAGTCCGTATACCATAAATTACTTTTTCCAGAAATAACTCTTTTTCATTCAGGTATTCTTCATAATCAACTTCCCCATTATAGTATCAAAGAAATCCTGAACTATTTTGCCACCTTTTTAAAGAAGAATAACTCGTTGCCGAGAGTCAAAATCACCTATAGGTTTCATGATTCCAATATCATAAATTATGTGAGCATTCATATCATGGCTTTGACCAGTTTGATATCTCATAGTGTTTCCATCATATTTCTTTGAAATACCTACATATATCTATGTATTCGTTCTCTATGGTTACCTCATCTATACAAAGATTTTTCCAGTCTTTTGGATAGATTCATTTTTCAAGCATATAGACACTTGTATGAGTAATTCAAGGAAATTTTTTATGAATTTCCTTTATATTTCTGAGTATTTCTCAGGGAGAAACATACGGAAGTCACAAGATAAAATCAACACTCAGAGAAAAGTTCGCCTTGCTGGAAGTGCCTATTTGTCCGAGACTATGTAATGCTCAAAATATAGCATCTTCTGAATATCTACCAATTTTCTCAAGTGCCTTCCTGTTTAAAGACTGAATTCCAAGGGAAATGCGGTTCACCCCAAGATCCAGAATTCATAGAATATACTCTTTTGTAACATCTTCTGGGTTACATTCAAAAGATACCTCTCTCGGTCATGTGTATGGAAAAAGAGAGAGAAGTTCTTGTATTTCGGAAAGAGAGAGAACAGAAGGAGTTCATCATCAAAAGTAAATCGTAGAAACTCATATTCATGGGTTTTCTATAAAATATTGCTCTATCTCTCGAGAGAGAAATTTTAGATACTTATTCTTTTTGAATGAATTAAAAACCGGCGTAAGTGCAAATTTACAATAGGTACACTTTTGCCGGCAAAATGGGATGTGGATATAAAAACGAGTCAAGATATTTTATTTATCTAGGAATAAGAATGTTTTTATAGTGACCTTATAACAAAGTCATTCCCTTGTTTAATTATAATAAGACTTCCCTGAAGAATAATTCATACTACCGAATTACCATTAACTTGAACACAAAAAGATTCTATATCATCTATTTTTCCCTCTTGAACGAGAAATTTTTCAAGTGCATTCAAAGACTTTTCATCATTTGTTTTTAGAAAAGTTTGAATAAGTCTCTCAATATCATATAAGGAAACTTTCTGAGTAAGTCAGTTTGAAATAACTGACTCAACATTCGAAGCAACCGTATTTACTTGAGATTGAGCAAGTACTTTTTGTGGTATCGAAACAAGTGCGATTGAAAGAACTACAGAGTAAGCAGTATTTCTCATTTTATAATTAAATGAATGATTCAATTTTAGAAAATATCTCCTCTTCACTTTGGTTTGCATCAATTCGATAGACATTGTGTCCATGAGACTCCCAAACAGAGAGAAGTGGAAGAGTATCAGCAATAGACCAAGCTATACGCTTTCGGATAGCTTCTTCTGTATCATCAGCACGAACAACAAGAGTATTTCCTGTCTTTGGATTCACATCACCAGTAAAACTCATTGGGAACGTTTCTTGTGTAATAGGGTCGATACGGCGTCCACAAAGTCTCTGTACTGCAGTTTCTTCATCGAGATCAAGATAGAGTACAGAAAAGTCTCACCATTCAGCTTCAAGTGCATCATTTTGCTCCTTTGAACGGATAGCACCATCAATGAGAACCTTCTTTCATGGATTATCAGAGAGGAATTTTCTTGTAAGTTTTACGATATACTCAGTTGGAGCCTTGAGTCATTGTTCCAAGAATGAACGAACATGTTCACCATCTGGAGTACCATTTTGAGCAAAACGACGAAGCTCTGCACCCATTTCAAATAAAGTATAGTCTTGGTATTTTTCGAGTATTTTTCGGGCTTGAGTTCCTTTTCCAGAACCCTGGATACCAACGAGCATAAAGTGAGACATATCAAATTTTGAGTAATTAAAAAGCTGAAAAAAGATAATAAGCCGGATTCTGTACTTCGATATACATCTATCTAGGCCATGAGTCGCCCCATGGCTCGAGCGGAGTATACTCTTCCCTCCTGCTTTCGAACATAGAGAGAGTAAGAGTACCATTCTCCTTGCATCAGAGAGGGTTTACCACTTCTCCTGTAGGAGGAGAACCCATCTGTAGCCTTTTCTCTTTACATATGAATCATCATATAATCAAAAGTGAGACACCAAATGACTTTTCACATTTTGTTGCAAAGCAACGAGTATAGTCTCTGTGGCACTTTCCGTATTTATGGTTTTATGTATATCCATAAACCAGAGCCGTTAGCTCTTCCCTTTCGAAAGAGATGTCCAGACTTTCCTCTCGCGACTAAGCGAGCGTATATCTGTCTTCTTTCAGCAAGCGAATCATATGAAAATATTGGAAAAAGGCAACTTTTGTCTAATATACAAATATGAACTATATTATTGGCATCGATGAAGCTGGTCGTGGACCATGGGCATGACCTATTGTTGTAGGAGGATGGTTCTGCGAGAAAGAAAAGTATGAGGAAAATATTAAAACACTTCATGGACTCGGAGATTCAAAAAAACTCAGTGAAATAAAAAGAGAAAATATATTTTATAGTATAGAAGGACTTCAGGAAAGAAACCTCTGTCAATATACATTCGCATATAGAGAAGCTCATGAGATAGATAGTCTTGGAATACGCGAAGCAAATCGTCTTTGTATGCAAGATGTACTCCTTTCACTCCTTCAGTATACTGAGGAGAGTGATTTCGTAGAGATATATATAGATGGAAGTGATAATTTTATATTTGATGGAATAGACTGTTCATATACCTTTGCAAAAAAAAGAAACCAAAAAGAGAAAGGAAAAACATGGGAGAGAAAAGAAAAACATATTTATTACATCATTTGATGAGACGCTACTATTCCTGCTATATCATCAGCATCAATTATAGCAAAAGTCACTCGAGATCGAATGATGTGTGATTTTCATGAAAATTTTCCAGAATACTGATTTAACATCCATAAAGGCTATGGAACAAGGAAACATAGTGAAGCTCTCGTGAATTATGGCATAACTCCTCTTCATCGCAAGAGTTACGCTCCTGTGAAAAAATTGATTTTTTAGTTTTTTTTACTAGAGTATTGACAGTATTTTTAAAATATTTTCGTATGAAAAAAATTTTCGTACTTGTCCTTGCCGGACTTATACCTCTTTCTCTCTTTGCAGAAGGAACTCTCGATACCGACACTGTTCTTATTCAGACAAAATCAGTACTTGATCAGTACGCAAAAAGAATTAAGTCTCTTGAGGCTGAAAATAAAATGCTTCGAGAAGAAATGACAAAAGCAGGAATTAAAATTCCTCTTTCAGTGTATACAGGAAGCACCGGAACAGCCAGTACTATATCAAGTACAGGTGTACAAATACCAAGTTCATCGGGATGAGTACAATCAAGCACAGGAACATTTACAGGAACAATTGATGTTATATCTCTTCATGGACAGCGATACGGTTGATTTATCCAGAAAATTACAAACGATTGGACTGCAATACAAGGTGCCTATAAACTTCCGACAGAATCATATATAGGAGGCTATGAATTTGTAAAAAAAGGAAATGATAACAACGTCTTCGTAGATATTATATTTAAAACAACAGGAGAAAAGTGAGTCTATGATGCAAAAATTTTGTATGAATATAATACAGGAACATTTCAAAGAAAACTCATCGGCTACTTTGAATATGAAAAAGCAACAGGTTACTATAAAACAAAAACAGGATCAAATCCATTTGCATGAGTTGAGAGAACTTTCATACCAAATCCATATATACAAAATCCAATTATCCCTGCAACTGCATCAAATACATCAACAGGAACAACAACAGGAACAACAAATCCTATTGTAGCAAGCTGAAGTGTAACTGTACAGAATATAGAAAAAGCCTACAGTGAAAAGAGATATTTGTCTGTTATATCACTTTCAAATACATATCTCACCCAAAATGCTCCAACAGTCGATGTTCTTCGTATACGCTATAGAACATATTTTATCATAGGAAAATATACAGAATCTCTCGCTGAAATAGAAAAGATAAATGCTCTCGGAAAGCTCGATAAGGCAATAGCCTGTGATGCTCAGGTAATCGCAACATACAATAAAAATACAACCCTCATAGATACCTACACTAAAATATGTTCAAAGAAATAAAAAAACTGCTCTATCCTATAGAGCAGTTTTTTTTATGCATGATGCTTTCCTTGGCTTTCTTTAAGCTTGGATTTAAGAAGTTTAAGTTTATCAATCTTCACATCACCAGTTGAAAAAGAGAAGCTCTTACCACAACCGCATCGAGTAAGTATAGCACTACTTTTTGTTATCCACTTTCCATTTGCATATGTAAAGTAGAAATCATGGGAGTCAAATGTGACGCTGTCTTTTGGGTTGATATAGAGAGGAATTTCCGACTTGCCTTGAAACTCCTGAAAGGTTTCTTTTTTTAATCAAGGACTTACAACAATCTCCGTTCCTTCACAACCACGAGAAATAAACTCAAGAGAAACAAGAGAAACATTTTGCTCTTGCCAACGAATCAATGTTGCTTTATCAAACTGTATCATATAGAGAGTATAAATTAGTAAATCAACCTTACTTATAAAAATTCCAGAAACCTCATTTTTTTAAAAGACGATATCATTCTTGTCCTTTTATAGTAGGAACAAACGGTATAAGTCTTTTTTGAACCAAAATACTTGCATCTTGTATTTCAGGAAAACCTTTTGCTTTTTCAGAAACGTATGTTATATAGAGAGCCTTAACTCATCTTCTAAAAGAATTTACACAATTTGTTGCTGTTTGAGACTCAGGAATACTTGGTGTGGCAGTATCGAGCATATTTTTTTCTAGAGAAGATATTTTGAGAATAAACTCTGAAGTGATATCTGAGGGGGTATGTATAACTTTTAGTATATCAAGTACGGTATTTTGACAAATAAATGGGGGAGAATCGTATCCTGATACTCAAACAAGAAATGAGGACATAGCACTCTCAAAGGGTTTTCATGAATACGTTAGAGCAAGGAGTGCAAGGTACTTACTTGCTTCTGGGGCATCATCATTCAGACTCGCTATTTTATAGTATAGATGCGCATCCTTTCCATCTGAAAGAGAAAGTAAAGCATGCATTCAAATATAATATGGTATAAGTCCTGTAGGGCAAGGATTTCTGAGGGATTCATTTTTCCATAAATCTGGAGAAAAAGGTTCATTCTTTATTTTTTGAATCTTTTGTATATCACAAAGAAGTTCCATTCATTTCTTTCCATACTCTATACTCTTTTGTGTTACATTTTTTTCAGCAGAAGAAGCATTTTCATGGAGAATTGGTGTTACAAGAAGATGTAGTTCATATGCTGGAGAAAAATTCGGAAAAATCTTTGTTATATATTCAAGAAAACCATGAGCCTCACGAACAAAGTCTTTATTTGAAAAATTCTGACCAAGAAACTGTATAAGATGAATCCAGAGAGTATCTGCATAGGATTCTTTCTGTGATTGAAGAAAAAACAAAGAAACATCTGGATTTACTTGAGAGAGACTAAACCTCTCATAATCATTTATTCTTTTATATAGAGAATATGGTTTTCCCAAATAAAAAAGAGAAAAACCAATAAAAGAAATAGAGATAATGACAACCAGCAGGATACTGGAAATATACCTTTTCATGATAGAATTGAACTATGAATTATATTCAAACACCATCTTCTGAGATAAGAGAATCAATGGAAGGTTTTTTAGAAACAGGAGAAGTCTCAGAAACAGGAGGAATATATGAAGCACTTGGAGAAATAATGAGCACCCTCTCCTCACCTTCACCTTCACTATGAGTAGATATATCCGCCATATTTTTACTTGCAATGTAATCATGAGCCTTTTTTCTCTCAAAAGAATTGAGATTTTTAACAGTAGTTGATTTTCCTGTTGCGAGAATAAATTCTATTTTTGAATCAAGGAAACGAAAAAGCCTTTCATCCTTTGATTTCATATAGTCATTCACTTCAAGGTGAACTCGTACAAACTTTTTCTGATCATGTTCTATCATTCGAGAGAGAAGGTGCTGAAATGCTGGAAGATTTTTTCCATGCATTCAAATAAGAAGTGAGCTTTGTTCTGTCTGAAGAGAAATATCGACAACATCTTCAGTCTGAGAGACCTGGATATCAGAAAAGGAGATAGAGAGATTATGAAAGAAGGAGGTAACGATTTGTTCGCTCATAGAAGTAGTATTAAAATCTCGCATGATTATAGCAAAAAAGTTTAAAAAAGAAACTTTTATTCATCTTTATTTTCCGAGATTTGCAAAAGAACATTTTTTTCATAGAATGAGGATTATTCTTTTTTCCCTAATTTTCTAAAGTTATGAAAATCAAAGATGCCTCTCAAAAGAAACGAGTCTCAGACAGACTCAGACGTATAGAATGACAGATTCGATGAGTAATACAAATGATTGAGGATGAAGCAAATGTTCAAAATATTGTACAACAACTCTCTGCCATAAAAAGTGCAATGAATCAAGCAATAAATGAAGAGATATTTTGTGCGATAGAAAAAAGTGTCAATAAAAAAACAGCTCCAACTGAGAGTGAGCTCGAAGAAATACGAGGACTTATGAAAAATAGTAAGGCTCTTGCCTAGAAGATTTTAGAAATATCTAAGATTTTCTAGGTTTTTTATAAAAAGTTTTAATCATTGTAGTTAATTCTTGTTCAAGTTCAATATTTGTTTTCGTATACCTCCATTCACAT
>Ga0209594_1000036_pt1 | contig 106434 bp, 94 predicted proteins | sample AshMeaCrysSpring_FD_184126 | JGI IMG/M metagenome (GOLD analysis project Ga0209594, IMG submission 184126) | Groundwater microbial communities from Big Spring, Nevada to study Microbial Dark Matter (Phase II) - Ash Meadows Crystal Spring... | ecosystem: Environmental > Aquatic > Deep subsurface...
TGAACATTAATGTTGGTCAACCCTGACTTGATTCCCAACCCAAGCCATCCCAGCCAACTATTTTGAGCGCGATTCAATAAAATTAACGACATTTTCGAATTCATTCCGCGCCCTTAACAGCTCACGAGGCATAGTACGACGAAGGTGGGAGACTAGTTCCAGTAGCGTCGCAGAACTAGTATTGTTTTCGTCACGAAGAGACATGACGTATTTTGAGTTATCGCCTCTTCCTCGAATAGTTAGGTCGTACTGAAGCACGGCCTCTACGCATCGCTCCACATTCTGAAACGACTCAATTTTACACATTTTGCCAAGAATAATCGCCTTAGTAAAGGCGGCATTTTTTTGGGTTTTCCGTGTTCCGTCAGCTTCCGCTTTTTGCACATATTGCAGTGACTCCTCCATTTCAGGGATTGTCTTTGCAGTATATAATTTGGCTTTTGCCCATTGTAGCCAAAAGTCTGGAATGTGCCCAAAGTCATCCCTCAGCAATGGGTATATAATCTGTGCTACTTGGTGGTAAGACTCCGGAAGAACAGCCTTCAGCGTATCAACCCGGATGAATTGAAACCGTAGCGACGTCTCCAAGGACGTACCCTTAATTCGGCGGGTTAGATCTAGTAGCAATTCTGAAAAACGATCCGCCTTTTCGAAGGGGTAGCGTTTGGTAAAATATTGCGGCAGCCATGGTTTACAGCCAAGCACTAGTTTGTGCTTCCCTGTGGAGACCGGCTGGAAATCGTTATCAACAAGCTCCACGACGGGAGAAAGAATGCTGACCATTCGAGAAAAATCGTCGCGAGAATACCCTAAAACGCGAGCCTCCTGAAGCAGGACACTTTCTTTTACAAATAGGAAAAGCATTAAAGCTTCCATGCCTGTGTCAAGGCTTATGTCCGATGGAAAAACTGTTGATTCATACTGATGGTAAATCTTTGTTGAGTAGTAGATATTCTCCAAAAGTCGACTATTTTGTCGCCATCGTGAAATACCTATTGCATCGAACGTCTTGTTGATCTCCCCGACTTCGTCGTTAGAAAGCTCTTGTGTTAAATAGATAGACTCCTCTGGATATGCATCGAAGATCGGCGAAGATATCTGGTTCTCTGATGGGGAGCAGGCCACCAAGATTCTCGTCGCATTACGGTCTATTTGATGCCTAGCGTGAAGTAATTTGTGTATGTGTTCTGCGCTGAGGACTCGGCTGTCAAAAACAAAAAGCCTCTCCTTCGAAGCAATTACCTTGTCTACGAGACCGCGAGTTATACGTGATGTGGAATCGAAATAGTAAGGATCCCTGGACTCGTAGTACTTCATCACCGTCTTAAGTGCCGAAGTCAGCCCAGAAAATCGTCGCCCTTCAATCATTGTGAAGGCGTTCTTGTCAATTGAAGACAATATTCTAGCGAATGTATCACGCCTTGCCAGGTAAGGCGGGTACAACCGATCAAAATCAGGGTGCGCCTCCAAAAATCTCTTTTCACGAATAAGGTGCTTAGTGCATTCCAAAGAGCTCCCCTCAAGTCGACTGACTTTGGAGAAGAGGTAGGCCTCTAACAGCGCGCCCCCTTCCGTAATCGGCTCAGGAAACATCTCCATTAGTATCTCATACACTTGAGAATCGTGTTTAAACACTATCACATGGGTTACTCCAAACTCATATTTTAGGCTTTGCACCCTCTCTGCAGATACTGCGTCCGGTGTAAAGAAAATACGGCTAGTTCCCAAATTTCTTGTAAGCTGACTCGAATCCAAGAGATACAGTAGATCCTCTTCCTTGGTAAGCGAGCATCCGATAAAAAAGACGTTCGCCTCCTCCCACAAGTTCCTTACAACACCCATAAGGTCCTTGTTTGACTCGATACTTTTCGAATAATCGGAAGAAGAAAAAATGACTTTGCTCTCACCAGTTGGGTCTGAAAATTCAGAAAACGCGTCCCCATGAATTTTAACAAGGAGCTTCTCATCCAGTATTTCTGAATTATATCTCCGATTGCATACAATCTGCTTGTACCTCGACGTAGAGCTCTCGATACCATCGTCTACGTTAAGTGTTAGTATATGGCTCCAGCCTAGCCTTAACATTGATTTTTTAATATCGGACAGAACCACGCCGGTAAATCGATCTCGCAACAAAAGCGCGCAAGTTTTGGCAGGAACTAGGCGTCGCCATTGCACGGCTAATCTTTGAAATTCGAGTGATTTTAAAAACTCCGACTCAACCGTACTTGCATTTTCGTGGATTTGTGCGACCATTAATTCACGTAGTTGGTCTGTTGCAGGCACAACACCTGACCGTGACTTGGAGCCAGAAGTAAAGCCGGATCCCAAGAAAGGAACAGTGCGCCTTGAGGCAAGAGACTTTCTAACAATATCCCTAGCCTCTGCGGATTCTATCGAAATTATGGGTATTGACATCGGATCAATTTATTCAAGTACTATCGGATATGCAACTAGCTGGGAAACCACAACATTTTAAATTTCATGATATTTCAAACGTCATGCGCGAAGTTTTTTGCAACCTTATTTGCACACATAAATTTCTTCAAGGCTTAGTGTCAGCACTAAAAACCACCATCTTCCATCACGAATACCCGCAAGTCACCCCCAAGCATTCCACCCTCAATCCCTTGATTTACACCCGGTTGCCCCACCCACCCCCGGCAACCCCGCCCCCGTTTTTGTCTCAATTACCTTCCTGACATAATCCCGAGTTCCCGCCGGCCTGCGCCTGAGTTCTGAGTTCATAGTTCTGCACTTCTTCTGAGGCCGACATCGCCTTGCCTGAACCCATCTGCCCCAACACAGCGCCGCAAGTAAGCCGATTTTTTATTCAAAATCATCGATTTTGACGACTTTATCCATTTTACTCAATCATTGAGTATTTTTACTTAATGATTGAGTAAAATCCATGCCCGCCTCCTACACCCACCCCGTCGTCGCCCAGGTGCTGTCCGCTCTCGAGAAGGCGCGGCCGTTTCTGCACATCCTGATCGGCCCACGGCAGGTCGGTAAAAGCACCGCCGCAAACGACATCGTCAAACGTTGGCGTGCGCCCGCCCACTTCGCCGCCGCCGACGGGCCGCTGCCCCCCGGTCCCGAGTGGGTCACCGCCCAATGGGAAGTCGCACGATCACTCTCGCGCACAAGCGACACCGGTGCGTTACTCGTGCTCGACGAAATTCAGAAAGTGCGCGGCTGGAGCGAAACCATCAAAGCGCTGTGGGACGAAGAAAAACGAACGGGCGGCACGGTCAACGTCATCCTCCTCGGCTCCTCATCACTCCTCATGCAGCAAGGCCTCACCGAAAGCCTCGCCGGGCGCTTCCTCCTCTACCGCTGCCCGCATTGGGGCTACCCCGAAATGCGCGACGCCTTCGGCTTCACGCTCGATCAGTGGCTGTACTTCGGCGGCTACCCCGGCGCGGCCGCGCTCGCCGACGACGAAGAGCAGTGGCGACGCTACGTCGCAGACGGTTTGGTGGAAACCGCCCTCGCTCGCGACGTGTTGCAGATGCACACCATCGCCAAACCCGCGCTCCTGCGCCACCTCTTCGGCCTCGCCGCCGCGTACCCCGCGCAAATCTTCTCGTACAACAAAATGCTCGGCCAGCTCCAGGAAGCCGGCAACACCACCACGCTCGCGCACTACCTGCGCCTGCTCGAAACCGCCTTCCTCGCCACGGGGCTCGACCTGCGCCGCAGCTCACCCATGAAACGCGGCAGCAGCCCCAAGCTCATCCTGTGGAACAACGCCCTCATCTCCGCCGTGCGCAACCGCACCTACGCCGAGGTAGTGGAACAAGACCCGACCTTCCGGGGACGGTTGGTGGAGAACGCCGTGGGCGCACATCTGCTCAACCACCTCGGTGCGGGAGCCGTCGGCTACTGGCGTGACGGAAACGACGAAGTGGACTTCACCGTCACAACGCCCCGAGGTATGTGGGGCATTGAGGTGAAATCGGGAAAACCGGTGAGCCCACGCGGCATGGAGAAGTTTTTGAAGCAGTTCCCGTTGGCTAAACCGCTCATTGTGGGAAGCGGCGGTCTTTCGTTGGAAGACTTCTTCACCACCATGCCGGGGGAACTATTTGCTTGAGCGACGCACGTGAATGGAGATCATTCACGACGCGGATAGATTCGCAAATGTGCCGGAAAACCTTGACTTAGACCGGTTTTTGAGCCACAGGGTTACGATCAGCCGGACCTAAACCTTACGATCAGCCGAACCCTAACCTTGCAATCAGCCGAAGATCCTGGGATATCCGTTCGTCCCAATCCGCTCAACCCCTTGATTTCCACCCGGTTACCCCCGCCCCCAGCCCCGAAAAACCCCTTGGTTTCATTACCTTCACCAAAGACCCGCCCGCCGACCCGCGCTTTGCAAATTCTGAGTTCTGAGTTCACAGTTCTGCACTTCCTCTGAGGCCGACACGCCATGAACATCCTCCTCGTGTACCCCGAAATGCCGACGACGTACATGACCATGGAATTCGCCCTCGAGTTCACGGGCAAAAAGGCCGTTTACCCGCCCCTGGGGTTGCTCACCGTGGCCGCCATGCTGCCGGGAGGCTGGAACAAGCGCGTGGTGGACACCAACGTGAAGCCCCTGACCGACGAAGACATCGTCTGGGCCGATTACGTGTTCCTCAGCGCCATGAACGTGCAGGTGAAATCGGTGCGCGAAATCATCGCCCGCTGCAACGCCCTGGGCGCCAAAATCGTGGCCGGCGGGCCGCTGTTCACCCACGAACACGAAACCTTCCCCACCGTCGATCACTTCGTGTTGAATGAGGCGGAAATCACGCTCCCCCTGTTTCTGAACGACCTCGACCTCGGCCGCCCCAAGCCCCTGTACGCCACCAAGGAATTCGCCGACGTCCGCGAAACCCCTATTCCGCAGTGGGATTTGATCGACCTCAACGACTACGTGTTCGCCATCATGCAGTACTCGCGCGGCTGCCCGTACATGTGCGAATTCTGCGACGTGACGGCGCTCTTCGGCCGCAAGATGCGCACCAAACCGCCCGAGCAGGTGACCGCCGAGCTGGAGGCCCTGGGCGACCTCAACCGGTTCGACCTCGTGCTGTTCGCCGACGACAACCTCATCGGCAACGCCCGCGACCTCAAGCAAAACCTGTTGCCCGCCCTCATCGACTGGCGCGGCAAGTACAAGTACCCCGTCAACTTCGCCACGCAGCTCACCATCACGCTGGCCGACGACCCCGAGCTCATGCGCCTGCTGCGCCAGGCGGGATTCGGCTCCATCTTCTGCGGCATCGAATCGCCCGAAGAAGAGACGCTGACCAACATCAAAAAGCGCCAGAACACCAAGCGCGACCTGATGGCCAACATCACGCGCTTGCATGAGGAAGGCTTCACGCTCAGCGCCGGGTTCATCGTGGGGTTCGACGAGGATACTCCCGAAAAGCACCAGCGCATGATGGACTTCATCCAGGACAGCGGCATCGTGTTCACCATGGTGAACCTGCTCAAGGCCCCTCCGGGGACGGCGCTGTACACCAAAATGCGCGAAGCGGGGCGGCTCATCGAGCCCTTCAACTTCGAGGAGAACGAGAGCAACATCATCCCCATGATGGATCCGGAATTGCTCCACGAGGGCTACGCCCGCGTGATCAAAATGACGTACGGCCCCGCACAGATGTACCACCGTGCCCGCATTTTTTTGGATTCGTTCGCCAAGCGCCCCCGCCTGAAAATCGGCACGCAACCCAAGGTTCAGTGGCGTCACATCCGCGCGACGTTCCTCGTGCTGTGGAAGATCGGCCTCACCGGCACCCAGCGCAAGGAGTTTTGGAAGTTCATCGGGTGGTCGCTGCGGCATCACCTCCGCGACCTGCGCTCCGCCATGATGTTCACCATCCTCACCTACCACTTCGAGAAGATGTACGAGCTATACATCGCCAACAACCAAAAGCGCGGCCGCAAGTTCGGCGCGGCCTTCAACACGCACGGCCAAGGGTACGGGCTGATTTCAGCGAAACCCGCTACCGTGGAAGCGCCGGCCATGACGGATGTAGCAGCCTAAACGAGATCAGAACCCTGTAGGGGCGAATGATTATTCGCCCCTACACCCAAAACGCGACATCAGCAAAAATCGGTGCCCCCATGAACATCCTGATGATCTACCCCAAAATGCCGCCCACCTACTGGACGATGGATCACCTCATGGAGATCATGGGCAAGAGGGCGAGCTACCCGCCCATGGGTTTGCTCACCGTGGCGGGCATGCTGCCCAAGGATTGGAACAAAAAGCTCATCGACCTCAATGTGCTGGATTACAACGTAGGCGACGACCTCGCCCCCATTCTGACGGACGAGCTCATCGCCTGGGCCGACTATGCGTTTGTGGGCGCCATGAACGTGCAGGCCAAATCGGCTCAGCACGTGATCGACCACTGCAAGGCTCGAGGACTCAAGGTGGTGGCGGGCGGCCCGCTGTTCACCCACGAGCACGAACGCATGCGGGGTGTGGATCACTTCATTCTGAACGAAGCGGAAATCACCCTCCCGCGCTTTCTCGCCGACCTCGCCGCCGGCGACCCCAAACCCCTGTACGCCACCGAGGAGTTCGCCGACGTCCGCGAAACCCCCATTCCCCAGTGGGATTTGGTCAACAAGGACGACTACGCCTACGCCATCGTGCAGTACTCGCGCGGCTGCCCGTACATGTGCGACTTCTGCGACGTGACCGCGCTGTTCGGCCGCAAGCAGCGCATGAAAAGCCCCGAGCAGATCATCGCCGAGCTTGAGGCCATGGGTACCATGAGCAAGCTGGGCATGATCCTGTTCGCCGACGACAACCTCATCGGCAACCGCAAACATCTGCGCGAGGGTTTGTTGCCCGCGCTCATCGACTGGCGCGCGCGCACAAAGCCCCCCGTCGGCTTCGCCACCCAGGTCACCATCAACCTCATCGACGACGTCGAGCTGGCGCAGCAAATGCTGGAGGCGGGCTTCCGTCATATTTTCTGCGGCATCGAAACGCCCGACGAAGAAGCGCTGCTCGCCAGCCAAAAGAAGCAGAACCTGCGGCGCGACCTGCTCGACAACGTGCATCGCCTCCACCGCATGGGGTTCATCGTCAACGCCGGGTTCATCGTGGGCTTCGACAACGACACCCCGGCCGGTTACGAGCGCATGGTGGATTTCATTCAGAAGAGCGGCATCGTGAACGCCACGGTCAACATGCTGAAGGCGCCGCCGGGGACCGAGCTGTTCACCAAAATGCGGAACGCGGGACGCCTGATCGAACCGTTCAACTTCGACGAGAACGAGAGCAACATCATCCCCGTGATGGATCCGAAATCCTTGCTTGAGGGTTATGACTTCGTGCTGCGCAACGTGTACACGGCGGATGCCGTGTACGCCCGCACGCGCACCTTCCTGGAAGGTTACCCCGGTGCGCAGATCAAGCACCCCATTCGTCGGCCCGCCGACCTTAAGGGCATTCTGCAATTCGTGCGCGCCACCTGGACGCTGGGCGTGGTCGACCCCGCGCGCGGAAAGTTCTGGAGCCTCATGTTCTGGGCCTTGCGGCACAACCGCCGCTTCGTATCGGTCGCGTTCCTCGACGCGGCGCTGGCCTACCAGTTTGGCCGCATGTACGAGAAGTTCGACGTGCACACCGCGACCCGGAACATGGAGCGCGCCGTGGTGGAGATGCCGCTACCGGAGGCGGTGGAGACCGTCGAAAGCGCGGCACAACGGGCGTGATGTCCCTCGCCTGAATCGCGATTTTTAACCGTCCAAATTTCGCCGTTTCACGGGGCGCCCCGGTAACGCCGTACCCTTTTTCCCAAACCACTGTAGATTAGCGTGACGTGCTCCGATGTCCGGTGCATCAACCAGTCGCGTCCGCCATGAACATCCTTCTCATCTACCCGAAAATGCCGTCGACCTTCTGGACGATGGATCACCTCGTGGAGCTGATGGGCAAAAAGGCCAGCTATCCCCCGCTGGGGCTGCTCACCGTGGCCGCCCTCTTGCCCAAGGAGTGGAACAAACGGCTCGTCGATTTGAACATCGGCAACGACATCACCGACGAAGCCCTGGCCTGGGCCGACTATGCCTTTGTGGGCGCCATGAACGTGCAGATGAAATCGGCGCACGAAGTGATCGCCCGCTGCAACGCCGCCGGGGTCAAGGTGGTGGCCGGCGGGCCGCTGTTCACCCACGAATGGGAAGCCTTCCCCACGGTCGACCACTTCGTGTTGAACGAGGCCGAGATCACCTTGCCGCTGTTTCTCGGCGACCTCGCCGCGGGCACGCTCAAACCCCGGTACGAGACCAAGGATTTCGCCAACACCCAGGAAACGCCCATCCCCCTGTGGGAGCTGTGCGACATGGACCAGTACGCGTACATGATCGTGCAGTATTCGCGCGGGTGCCCGTACATGTGCGACTTCTGCGACGTCACCGCGCTGTTCGGCCGCAAGCCGCGCGTGAAGACCGCCGGGCAGATCATCGCCGAGCTGAACGCCCTCGGCGACCTTTCGCGTTTCGGCATGGTGCTGTTCGCCGACGACAACCTCATCGGCAACCGCAAGCACCTGCGCGAATCGCTGTTGCCCGCGGTGATCGACTGGCGCGCGCGCACCAAGCCCCCCATCGGGTTCGCCACCCAGGTCACCATCAACCTCGCCGACGACGACGAACTTTCGCAACTCATGCTGGAGGCGGGGTTCCGCCACATTTTCTGCGGCATCGAAACCCCCGACGAGGAGGCCCTGCTCGCCAGCCAAAAGCGCCAGAACACGCGGCGCGATTTGTTGGCCAACGTGAAGAAGCTGCAGCACAAGGGGTACGTGGTGACCGCCGGGTTCATCGTGGGCTTCGACGCCGATACCGAGGAGAGCTTCCCGCGCATGGTGCGCTTCATCCAGGACAGCGGCATCGTGATCGCCACCATCAACCTGCTGAAGGCCCCGCCGGGCACCGAACTGTTCACCAAAATGCGGGCCGCGGGACGGCTCATCGAGCCCTTCGATTTCGACGAGAACGAGAGCAACATCATTCCGGTGATGGATCCCAAAACCCTGCACGAGGGGTTCGACTACGTGTTGCGCCACGTGTACTCGCCGGCCTATGTGTTTGAGCGCGCCAAAACCTTTTTGGAAGCCTACCCCGGCGCGAAGATCAAGCACCCCATCCGCCGCCCCGTCACCTTCGCGGCGTTCACCATCCTCGCGCGCATCTTCTGGCGCCTCGGCATCGCGAGCCCCGATCGCGGGCATTTCTGGCGCCTGTTCCTGTGGACCGCGCGGCATCGTCGCCATCTGCTGGAGTACCCGTTCTTCTTCGCGGGGCTGGCGCTGCAGTTCAAGCGCATGTACGAGCGCTTCGACGCCGCCACCGCCACGCGCAACATGGAGCGCGCGGTGGTGGACATGCCGGCTACGGGGGTGGGGGAAACCGCCGGGAGTTTGGTACGGAGAGCGTGAGGAGGATTTGAACATATCGAGACGACTGCCTCGTCTCGAATCCGAGCGTTCGCGGTGGTCTTTCTACCTCCGGCGGATCCAGCAGCGGCTCAAGCTTCTCGTAAATGTCGACCAACGCCTCGCCGTGAAGGCGCAGCGACAGCTCCGCTTCGGCCATGCGGCGGGCGAGTTCCTCATGACCGAGCGCGACCTGACGGAGCCGCACAAACGCGCGCACCACGTACACACTCATTTCGGCCGCTTGATCGCTCCGAAAGATATTGGCGGCCATCAAGGCACCGTGTTCGGTGAAGACCCACGGGAGAAATCGCTGATTTCTTTTTTGTTGGGCAGGCTTTTCGGATGCGGTCACAAATTGTGACCGCATCCCGGTGCGTCCCCCATTCAAACCGGTCACAATTTGTTGTCGGCTGCCTGAATCACCAGAATTTGAGCTATTCCCGCCACTTCCCCTTGCGGCCATATCGTCAGGGGTGGTCACAGATTGTGACCACATCATCCTTTCAACCTCCTCCGGAACCAGCTGAAACGCGAAGTCGGAGGGAAAACGGTTGATGTTGCGCTTGAGCGCTTGGTTCAGTGCCTTGGTCGTCACCCCGTACAGTCGCGCGAGGTCGGCATCGGGGATCACACGATGCCCACGCACGGTCAGAATCAAAGGTTCAAGCGAAGGCGTGCCGGAATTTGATGGGGGATTCTGCATCCGGGGAAATATCATCTCACACAGTACCCTTAAATGAACGCCCTGTGACGCCTGTCACGCACATGTGGTGTTTTGGGCTTCACACAACGAAAAAGGCCGACGTCACCGCCGGCCTTTTTGTGTTTTTGAGTTCTGAGTTCAGATCTCTGGGATTCCCCGAAGGGCCTATCGATCCAGCTCGCCCGCGATGATGTTGAACGACCCCAGAATCGCCACCACGTCGGCCAGCATGGCGCCTTCGAGCAGCTTGCTGAAGATGGGGTAGTTGATGAACGAGGGCGGACGCACGCGCACGCGCCACGGGTTGGAGCCTCCGTCCGACACCAGATAGAATCCCAGTTCCCCGTTGGGCGATTCGGTGGCCGAGTACAGGTCGGTGACCGGCGGGTTGAGGCCGTGGTCGGGGCCGGGCATGATCATCTTGAAGTGATGGATCAGCGACTCCATGTCGGTGTAGGTCGACATCTTGTCGGGCAGCGCGTGCTTTTGGTCGAGCGCGGAGATGGGCCCGGGTTCCAAGAGCCTCAGCGCCTGGCGCACGATGCGGATGCTCTGGTCCATTTCATCCAAACGCACCTTGTAGCGCGCCAGCGTGTCGCCCTGCGTGTACACGGGCACATCGAACTCAAGTTCGTTGTACACCAGATACGGACGATACTTGCGGATGTCGTAGGTTTTGCCGGTGGAGCGGGCGATGGGACCGGTGATGCCGAAGCTCTCGATCTCCGCGGGGGTGATGATGCCGACGCCCTCGGTGCGGTCGAGGAAGATGCGGTTCTTGTAGAAGCTGCCGCGCAGCTTCTCGACCGTCTCCTCCATGCTGTCCAGAATCGTCATCACGCGCTTCTCGAACCCGTCGGGGAGGTCGAACGCGACCCCGCCCACGCGCGTGTAGCTGGTGGTGAGGCGCGTGCCGGTCACCGCCTCGAACACGTCGTACAGCTTCTCGCGCTCCACGAAGGTCCACAAAATGGAGGTGAACGCACCGAGGTCCATGGCCATGGCGCCCACGCACAACGAGTGATCGGCGAGGCGCGAGAGCTCGGCCATGATGGTCCGGATCACCTGGGCGCGGCGCGGCACTTCGAGGCCCACCAGCTCTTCCGCCGCGATGGCGAAGCCGATGTTGTTGTTCAGCGGCGAGAAATAGTTGAGGCGGTCGCTCAGGGTGATGAACTGGTTGTAGCTGCGGTGCTCGCCCAGCTTCTCGAAGCCCGTGTGCAGAAACCCGATCTCCTGCTCGGCGCGCACGATGCGCTCGCCTTGCACCTCCATCATCACGCGCAGCGTGCCGTGCATCGCCGGGTGCGAGGGGCCCACGTTCATGCGCACCGTGTTCTCGGTCCGCTCCTCGATCTCATGCTCGTAGGAATACATGACTTAGCCCTCTCCCTCTTTGGGAGCGTTGTCCAGCGGCACCGCATGGTACACCGGGAACGCCCCGCGTTCCCCGCGACCGCGCAGCGGGTAGTCTTTGCGCAACGGGTGACCGTCGAAGTCGTCGGGCATGAGGATGCGCTTCAAATCGGGGTGGCCTTCGAACACGATGCCGTACAGGTCGAAGGTTTCGCGCTCGGTCCAGTTCGCTCCGGCGAACAGGTCGCAGAGGGAAGCGAGGCGCGGATTCGCGGCCGGCACAAAGGCGCGCACCTGGGCCTTCACGCCCAGCGCGGGCGAGAACAACGTGGTCACCACGGCGAAGCGTTCCGGCATGGCTTTGGGGTAACGCTGGTAATCGACGCCGCAGCAATCGACGAACCACGTGAACCCGAGCGCGGGCTCTTCTTTGAGGAAGCGCGCCAGATCGTGCGCGTCGGCGGCCTTCACCGAAAACTGGATGTACTGGGTCTTTTCCTCTTTGCCGAGTAGGCGCTCACCGAAGGCGGCCTCCACGCGGGCGGCGAGCACGGCGAGGTTTTCGCGCGTGTAAACCGGGGATGCGGACACGGGGGCGGCGGCGCTCACGAGCGGCCTTCCTGTACAGTCGTAAGCGGCGATAGCGGCGCCTCGGCGGGAATCTCGTCGGCCGCGGATTGCGGGCCGTCCATGAAGCGATCCGGCGAGCGGTAGTTGGGCGACAGCGACGGGTCGCGCGAGGCGTCGGTGCTGACGAAATCGTTGGAGCTCGCCTGCCCCTTGCGCGCCTTCTCCTGCACGGTCATCAGCGCTTCGATGAAGGCCTCGGGGCGGGGCGGGCAACCGGGCATGTACGCGTCCACGGGGATGAACTGATCGACGCCCTGAATCAGCGTGTAGGTGTCGAACACGCCGCCGCTGCTGGCGCACGCGCCCATGGAGATGCACCACTTGGGCTCGGGCATCTGTTCCCAGATGCGCTGCAGCACCGGCATCATCTTCAGCGAAATGCGGCCCGACACGATGAGCAGATCGGATTGGCGGGGCGAGAACTTGAGCACCTCGGAGCCGAAGCGCGACGCGTCGTACTTCGACATGAAGGTGGCCATCATCTCGATGCCGCAGCACGCGGTGCCGAACGGCATGGGCCACATCGAATTCGACCGCGCCCAGTTGATGGCGAAGCCGAGCTGCGTGGTGATCACGTCATTGATTTTGTCTTGGGCGCTCATGGTTGCACTCACTCCCATTCAAGCGCGCCGGAGCGCAGGATGTACGCCAGGCCGAGGCCCAGCACCGCCATGAACACCAGCACGGCCTGCAGGGCGCCGCTGCCGATCAGCGTTTGCCAGCCCACCGCGAACGGCAGCAGGAAGATGGTCTCGATGTCGAACAAAATGAACAGCAGCGCGAACACGTAGAACTTGATCGCGAAGGGGCGGTGCGGGTTCTGGATCTGGTCGACGCCGCACTCGTAGGGTTCATACTTCGCGCGGCTCCACAGGCGACGAGGGCCCAGGAACGAGGAGGCGGCCAGGCCGCCGACGCCGACGAGCAAGGCCAAGCCGGCGAAAGCCAAAAGCGGGTAGAATTCGGTGGGCAAAGCGGTGGTCCCTTGTCCGCGCTCAGCCTCGGGACGGACGAAAATGCGGGAGATTTTCCCGATTTCCGGTCAAACTTCCGGGGAGCGCAAGGCCGAAAATTAGGAAAAGGGCGGCATTTGGGAAGGGCAGGACCACAGGCTTTCGCCGCTCCGGGGCCTGTAACTGGCCCATCGGGCGTTGCCAGGGTTAAGGCGAGCCGGGACAGGTCATGCGGCTCGCGGACCAGCTTGCGCTATCTCCGTTCGGAACCCCACCCTGAGTGGCGTATGTGGTCCCTGCCAAGATACCGTTCGCGCCGAGCTTGCCCGAGTAATGCCCCTTGAGGTCAGCCTTCGCGCCTTCGAACGATTGCACGAAGGTGATCGTGTGCACGGGCGGCGGTGGCGGTACCGGCAGGGCAATGGAGATGAGGGTGGCTACCTCGCCCACGAGCGTCCCGGCGGGATGATTGGTCCACAACAGCCGGCCGGTCACGACCGGGGGATTGGTGACCGAAAGAATCATGTTCCCGGTGTAGGTGCCTCCGGGCCCGGTCTGGGTGATGCGCCAGCAGCCTTCAAGCGGTTCATCCGAAACGACGGGGGCGGGGGTGATCTCGGGCGGAATTATGGACAGGGAATCGGGGGGCAGCATCACCGTACCACACCAACCGTACCCGTACGTGAACGGATCCGGTGTGGGTGGCGGGAGTGTATCGGGAGGCGTTATCACCGTGTCCGGGCCCCCGAACTGGCAGGGCAAAAGCTCAGGCGTCAGCGGCAAGACCGGGCAGTCCGAAAGGCGCGCCGCCACCCACACGCCGCTGTCAAGCCCGCTGCTCACGCTCAACCCCTGCACCAAAGAATCGCCGTCGGCCGACAGGGTCGCCGCATAAAACCCGAGCAGGTTGGCCTTGGAGGTGTCGGTGAACCCTTGGCCGAAGACCACGCGGTTCGCCGTGGCGTAGCCGAGGAGGTGGCCGTCGGGATGGTTCGCCCAATCCGCGCGCCCCACCAACAGGCGGCCCGTCTGCAGCAGCGACAGGGTTCCCAGATACACCGTGCCGTTCTTGTTCACCTGGCGCACGGCCCATGTCCCCGTCAAGGACGCGGCGGCCGCTCCCGGGGCCGAAGTGTCGGTCAACGTGTCGGACATGGACAGCACCGGCGCCGCAGCCGGATTCTCGGTCCGGCTCGAACCCGCGCCGAGCGGCTCGTCGGTCACGCAGCCGGCGAGGAGGGAGAGCGCGAGGAAAAGGCCGCCGCAAGCGGCCGCTGCGGAGGGCGCGCGCCGCGCGAAGCGTGCATCAGTCATGGGAGGCCTCTTCCTGTTGTAAGGTCCATATCGGTTAATCTACGATTCGACGCCGCCTTCCGGGCCTTATATCAGACGCCGCCGCCTTTTTCCGTTTGAACAGTGTTTGACCCGGTTCCGGGATTTCGACCCAGCCTGCGCGCCGGGCGCCGCCCCGAGCCGGACCCCGGGAACCCGGAAATTCACCCCGGCGGTTTGCGAAACGTCCTCAAGAGCGTCTGCCCGCTTCTTGACCCTTATTGTCAGGCTTCGTCCATTTTGTACATATCGGAATCCTCTCCCGCGCCTCGGTTCCTCCGCGCCACGGGAGCGTTTCCGCCGCGCGCTCGGCCGGGCGGAGCCTGTAACCTTGTCACACCCGGCCGGACCACGGTCAGGCGGGTCACGTCAGCAAAGGATTCATCATGGGCGTCATCGAAGGCAAAATCAAACCCGCGCTTCCCACCTGGCCCATGGGCCTGTACCATCCCGAAAAGTGGTCGCTGGAGAAGCTGTGCCAGGTCGCCAAGCAACTCGGCGTGGAGGCCATCGAAGTGGTGGCTCCCGAGGATCTGCCCATTCTGAAGAAGTACGGCCTGGTGTCGGCCCTCACCAACTCGCACTGGTTCGACAAGGGCTATGTGCATCGCGCCTTCTGGCCCGAGGTCACGGCCGCGTACAAGAAGTCGATCGATGCGGCCTCGGCGCACGGGTTCAAGACCGTGATCGCGTTCTGGGGCCCCGGTGACACCTCCGCCTACGGCGGCGGCGTGGTCAGCCTCGAGGAAGGTAAAAAGAACCTGATCGAAGGCTACAAGACCATCGTCGGCTACGCGGAAGAGAAGGGCGTGGAGCTGTGCCTCGAGCCGCTCAACAGCCGCGACGCCGCCGACTGGAAAGGTCACCCCGAGTACCAAGGCTCCGACATGGACGACTGCATGGAGGTGATCAAGGCTGTGGGTTCGCCCAACTTCCGCTTTTTGATGGACATCTACCACGTGCAGATCATGAACGGCGATCTCATCCGTCGCATTCAGGACAACGCCGAATACATCGGCTACGTGCAGGCCGCCGGCGTGCCCGGCCGCTACGAGCTCGATGAAACACAGGAGATCAATTTCCCCGCGGTGCTGAAGGCCTTGGCCGAAAACGGCTATCGGGGTTATGTGGGCATGGAGTTCATTCCCACCAAGGATCCCATGGACGCCTACGTGGAGGCGGTGGAATTTTTCAGGAAATAAAATTCCACCGCAGGGCCGACGCTTGCGGCGGCCTGATGATTGATAGTGTGGAAACAAAAAAACGCCGGTGTTGCCACCGGCGTTTTTGTTTTTGACCTATGGACTAAATGAAGTCTATGAGTCTTTAGGTCGTGCCTTGAACACCCGGAACAACCACGCCAGCGCGGGCAAAATCAGGATTGAGCCGACGAGCAGCGCGCCCGCAAGTTGATTCAGCGTGGCCTCGGGCGCGTGGGCGTTGAACAACGTCAGGTCTCCGCCCGGCATGTTCACCAGCACCGGGAACTGCACGCGGAACCATCCCAGAAGCACCAGCGCCACCTGCAGCCCCGCGATCGCGCGGCCGGTCCAGATCCAGTCGCGCACCAGCGCGATCAACAGCCAGGGAAACAGCACGCTGGTCACCATCATCGCGGTGGTCGCGGTGCGCGTGGCGAGGAACTCGCGCACCAGCGGCACGCCGTCGAACTCCGCGGCCACGAACACCACCGCGCCCGCCAGCACCGTCGCCACGGCGCCCCACACGGCCTTGCGGATGAACGACCGGCGCAGCGCCGCATCATCGCTCTCGCCGACGAGGTAAACCGCCGCGAGGAATGTGAACAGGCACACCGTGAACGCTCCGAGGGCCAACGGGAACGGCCGCAGCCACGGGTCGACGTACCCCGCGGCATAACTCGCGGGCGCGGGGTTCAAACCGCCGGGCACCAGCGCGCCCATGGTCACGCCCAAAAAGAACGGCGTCCACACGCTGGAGAATACGAAGAACGCCGTGTAGGCGCGCTGCGAGCCGTCCTTGACGGCGTCGTAATGGCGGAAGGTGAACGACGTGCCCCGCGCGATCACCCCCAGCAGCATCGCGGTGAGGGGGATGTGCAAATTGATGGACACGCGCGTGTAGACCGCCGGGAACCCCACGAACAGGATCACCACCATGAGAACGAGCCACATGTGGTTGGCCTCCCACACCGGTCCCATCGCCTTTTCAATGACCTGGCGCTGCGCCTGCCGGCGCTCCTTGCCGAGATACAGTTCGAGCACGCCCGCGCCGAAGTCGGCGCCGCCCAGCAGGCAATAGAGGAACAGCGACACGCCCAGAAAGGCGATGACGACATACAGGGCGAACGGTTCGCCGGCAGGAAAAAATTGGGTCATGATTGGTCCCGCGCCGACGGATAATGTTGTTCCACCGTCGTGATGTGACGGATCAGCAGCCACGTGACCACCACGGCCAATACAGCGTACACGGCCATGAAGAGCAGGAACGGCACGGCCAGGCCCGGCATGGGCGTGAGCGCGTCGCGGGTCTTCATGATGCCGTAAATGATCCAAGGTTGGCGGCCGACCTCGGTGACCACCCACCCGGCCTCCACGGCGATGAAGCCAAGCGGTGCGGCCAGCGCGCACAACCACAAAAAGCGACGGTGCAGCACGAGGGGGCGCAAGCGCGGCACCGCGAGGAACAGCAGGTAGAGCGCACCCAGGCCCGCCATGGCCATGCCGCACGCGATCATGATCTGAAAGGCGAAATGAACGGGTTTGAGGGGAGGCCACTCCTCGCGCGGAAAATCATTCAGGCCTTTGACCGGCGCGTTGACGTTGCCGTGCGCGAGGAAGCTGAGCACTCCGGGGATCTCCAGGCCGTAGTCGACGGTGCGCGTTTCGGCGTCCGGGATTCCGCCGAGCACAAGCGGTGCTCGCGGCGCGGTCTCGAAGTGCGACTCCATGGCGGCCAGCTTGAGCGGCTGACGCACGGCGGTGTCCTTGGCGAGAATGTCGCCGCTGAGGGGCTGCAGGAGCGCGGCGATCGCGCCCACGGCCAACGCGATCTTGAACGCCTCGCGGTGGAACACCGACGGTTTGCGGAGCATCATGAACGCGTGCACGCCGGCCACGCCGAACCCCGTGGCCTGAAACGCCGAAATGGTCATGTGCAAGGTCATGGTTTTCCACGCCGGGTTGAACATCGCGGCGAACGGATCCACGTTCGACACCTGCACCTTGCCCGCCGCATCCACGATCCAATCGAACCCGGCGGGCGAATTCATCCACGCGTTGGCGCACACCACGAAGATGCCGGACAACACCCCGGAAATCCCGACCACCACGCCCACGACCCAGTGAACCCAGGGTTTGAGGCGGTTCCAGCCGTACAAAAACAGCCCCAGCGCGATGGCCTCGATGAAGAACGCCGTGCCCTCCCACGAGAACGGCATGCCGATGATGGGGCCCGCGTGCAGCATGAATTCAGGCCAGAGCAGGCCAAGCTCGAACGACAGCGCCGTGCCCGAAACGGCCCCGGTGGCGAAAAAGATGGCGACCCCGCGCGACCAGGCCTTGGTGAGGTCGAAGTACACCTGCTTGCCGGTGCGGATCCAGCGCCAATGGGAGATGGCCATCAAAAAGGGCATGGCCATGCCGATCACCGCGAAAATGATGTGGAAACCCAAGGAGAGGGCCATTTGCAGACGGGCTGCGAGGAGGTCTTCCATACCCCAAAGGTAGGTTGAGGAGAATGGGGAATTGAGAATGGGGAATGGGGAATATGAAAAGAAGAATTGGGGATAGAGCGATCGGAAAAAAAGCAGAAAATGGAGAATAACGTGCGAATCGGACCTTTTGGGTCTCCCCCCCGCATTCCCCATTCTCAATTCCCCGTTCTCAATTCATCCCTGTCATTCTTGTGGCGCGGGCGTGTCGAGTTCTGTATCTTCCCGTAACATGAACGTCCTCAGAGCCGAAATTCTGCTGTTGCGCGAGAAATGGCGCGACCAGCCCCGCGAACCGTTCTACGACGAGCTGTCGGACCTGCTCTTGCGGGCCGGGAAGATCACCGCGGCCATGAACCTGATGGAGGCCTCGCACCGCGTGCCGGCGGACGTTCCGCCCGACCATGCGCGCGGCGAGGCGGAGGATCAGGCCGTCACCGACGGGACCTGGTGGTTCCGGCGGGGGATGGAGTACGCCGACGCCAGCGTGTTCGAAGAGGCGACCGCATGCCTGACCCGGGCGCTCGCCGCCGGAGCCGACAACTTCGAAACCCACTACTGCCTTGCGGGCCTGTACAAAAGCCTGGAACGCCCCGATCAGGCGGAGGCGCATTGCCGGTCGTCGCTTGAGGCCAATGCCGGGTTCGCCCCCACCTGGCTGCTGCTGGCGGCGGTGCTGCGCCTGACGGGTCGGGTGACGGAGAGCGCCGAGGCGGCGCACCGGGCCGTGCTCCTGGATCCCGAGTGCGCCCCGGCCCACTACGACCTGGCCTGCTACTATGCGCTGGCCGGCGAGGCCGAAAAGGCCCTCGCGGCGCTGGAGACCGCGCTTGACAAGGGTTTCTGCGATTTCGAATGGCTGGGCCGCGACCCCGATCTGGAGGCTCTGCGCCCATTTCCTGTTGTTATATTAGCGCGGCTTTTGCAAAAACCGGCCTAAGTCATTGCCGCGCGACCTCGGGAGGCGGGGCTGTGGACGGCCGGACGGTTCGTCACGTTCTTAAAGGATTATTCCGGGGTGTCCCGGGTAGTAAAAGGGTCGCATGAAAAGGGAAACTGGTTTTCGCACCGCTATTCTGCTGATCATCCTCGTCTTGTGCGGCATCAGCCTCGCGCCGACCGTGATGGTGTTCTCCAAGGACAACAACCCGGAGCTGCCGCTCGAGCAGCGCGAGCGCGAGATTTACAAGCGCGAGAATCCCAAGGTCGCATCCAAGTCGATGAACCTGGGCCTCGACCTCGCGGGCGGCACGCACATCGTCGTCGAGATCGACCGCACGAAGCTCGATGAGTCCGCCGGCCGCGACGTGCTCGATCGCAGCCTCGAGATCATCCGCAACCGCGTCGACCAGTACGGCTTGAGCGAACCTGTGATCACCAAGTCGGGTGAAAGCCGCATCGTGGCCGACCTCGCCGGCATGGGCGCCGACGACGCCCGCCGCCTCATCGGCGCCACCGCCATGCTCGAGTTCAAGCTGGTGGCCGAACCCGAAGAAATCCGCGCGACCCTGAACCGCATCGACGCCTTCCTCGCCAAGCGCGCCAAGGCGTCCGGCGAACCCGGTGCGGTCGCCGCCGCGCCCGCGCGCAACGCGGTCGAGGACGTGTTCGGCCGCGTGGCCGGCGACACCGCCGCCGCGAACGGCGCTTCGGGCGCCGACACCCTCGCGGTCGCCGATTCGGCGACGAGCGACTCGGCCGCCCTCGCCTCGGGCGAACCCGGCGCGTACCCGTTCAGCTCGAACCTGACCCCGCTGGGCCGCGATATCGGCGTGCTGGCCGAGAACGTCGACAAGGTCCGCAAGCTGCTGGCCGATTCCGAGGTGCAGGGCGTCATTCCGGCGAAGTACCAGTTCCTCTGGTCGCGCGAGGAGACCACGCTGCAGGGCGGCCAGAAGGTCCGCATCCTCTACGTGCTCAAGCGCCGCGCCGAAATGACCGGCAAGACCATCGCCGACGCCACCTTCCAGCACGCCCAGGGCGGCCTGAACGCCGGCGAAATGGAAGTGGGCCTGACCTTCAAGGATCTCGGTCCCAAGGAGTTCGCCCGCATCACCGGCGCCAACGTCGGCAAGCAGCTGGCGATCGTGCTCGACTCGGTGGTGTACTCCGCCCCCGTGATCCAGGGCCGCATCCCCAACGGCCGCGCCTCCATCACCGGCCTGGGCAGCGTGACCGAAGCCAAGCAGCTGGCCGTGGTGCTCCGCGCCGGCGCCCTGCCGGTGCCGATGAACATCGTCGAGCTTCGCTCGGTCGGCCCCACGCTCGGTGAAGAGAACATCCGGAAGGGCGTGATCGCCGCGGTGGTCAGCCTTCTTCTCATCCTCGCCTTCATCCTGTTCTACTACCGCACCGCCGGCCTGATCGCCAACGCGGCGCTGGTGTTCAACATGATCATCACGGTCTCCATCCTCAGCGCCTTCGGCGCGACGCTCACACTGCCCGGCATCGCCGGCCTGGCGCTGACGCTCGGCATGGCCGTGGACGCCAACATTCTGATCATGGAGCGCATCCGCGACGAAATCAACGCCGGCCGCTCGCTGCGCGCCGCCATCGACGCGGGTTACCAGAAGGCCTTCCGCGCCATTCTGGACTCCAACCTCACCGTGCTCGGCACCGCCGCCATCCTGTACTACGTGGGCGTCGGCTCCATCCGGGGCTTCGGCCTCACGCTGCTCATCGGCGTGGGCGCCTCCATGTTCACCGCCATCATCGTCTCGCGCCTCATCTTCGACATCATGCTGAAGAACCCGGCGCGCACCTCCATCGCCTTCGGCGAGACCCTGCCCTTCCTCCGCAACGTGAAGATGCAGGTGATTCCCAAGTCGCGCGTCTACATGGCGATCTCCGCCGTGGCCGTGCTCATCAGCGCCGGCGCGCTGATCGTCAAGGGCCCCGACCTGGGCGTCGACTTCACCGGCGGCCACGTCTACCAGGTGAAGATGACCCAGACCGCCGACGCGGAGGACATCCGCGGCCGCCTCGACGCCATCGGCGTCGACTCGAAGGTGCAAACCCTCGGCGGCCTGAACAGCAACGAAGTGCTCATCTACACGCAGCTGACCCCGAACGACTCCGCCCAGCGCCTGCAGGTTCTCAAGACCCTGAACGACGGCAAGCTGGTGCGCGAGGAGACGGTGGGCCCGACCATCGGCGCCGACCTGAAGGAAGCCGCGCTGTTGGCCATCGCGCTCTCGCTGATCCTGATGGTGTTGTACGTGTGGTTCCGCTTCGGCGCCAACGGTCTGGGCTTCGGTCTCGCCGGCGTGCTCGCCCTGGCGCACGACGCCTTCGTGACCTTGGGCATCTTCGTCCTGCTGGGCTGGCAGATCAACCTCGAGTTCGTGGCCGCCATCCTCACCATCATCGGTTACTCGATCAACGACACCATCGTGATCTTCGACCGCGTGCGCGAAATCGGCTCTTCGGGTCAATCCCGCGAGAGCTTCGCGGCGCAGGTCAACCGCGCCAACGACGAAAGCTTCAGCCGCACGATCACCATCTCGTTCCTGGTGACGCTGTCGATCGTGGTGCTGGTGATCTTCGGCGGCTCCTCCATCCGCTCGATGAACGTGGCGCTGCTGATCGGTTCGATCGCCGGCACCTACTCGACCATCGCGCTGGCCTGCCCGTTCGCGGTGTGGTGGCACAACCGCCGCATCCGCGCGCCCAAAGCCTGAGCTTGATCCTCGGTCCCCAACAAAAAAGGCGTCCCCGGTGGGGACGCCTTTTTTGTTGCTGCGGACTTCCTGTCGGCTTCTTGCCTGCGCCGACTCAGTAATAGAATCCGCGGAAAAAGTTTTAGTCTTCCGGCATCGGCCCTTCGGGAATGCCCAAGGGGAAGAAGCGCTTTTGATCGGGCATGTCGCGGAAACGGCTGCGGAATTCCTTCGGCGTCATTCCCTTGTACTTCACGAACTGCTTGGTGAAGAAGCTGTGATCGTAGAAGCCCGATTCCAGCGCGATGTCGGCGATCGATTTGCGCGTGCTGGCGAGCAAGCGGCACGCCACGTTGAGCCGCACCATCGTGAGATAGCGCCCGGGCGTCACCTGAAACTCGCGCTTGAAGCGGCGCGTAAAGCGCGGCAGGCTCATTTCGGCCACCGCCGCAAGGTCGCGCGCGTGCACGGGCTGCGAATAGTTCTGCAGAATGTGGCGAATCACCGGCTCCATCGTGCGATAGGGCTGCAACGCCGAGTTCGCGCTCCGCAAGTCGTGTGTGATGCCGAGAAGACCCGCGTAACTTCCGTCGCGACCGTGAATCGGAATCTTGGTGGTACGATACCAGTCCACCAAACCGTCGGCCGTTGGTATGATTTCAAGCTTGTTGGTTTGGGGGATGCCGGTGCGCAGCACTTCGGCGTCATCGTGCAGATAGGCCTGCGCTTGCAATGCCCAGAAAAAGTCATAGTCCGTCTTGCCGATGATGTCTTCGCCGCGCGTGAGGCCGACGTTTTCCCAGAACAGCCTGTTGGCCATCATGAAGCGACCGCGCGAATCCTTCACGAAAAACTGAATGTTGTCGGGAAGATTCTCGAGGATTTTTTCCACCAATTCGTTCTCGCGCAAACCCGAGAGAAACGTGTGGAGCAGTTCCGTATTGTTTACGTTTGTCATGGCAGACCCTTCCGGCCGCACCTCACGAGCGGCGGCCGACGTTCGAATTGATTGTTCAAATAGTACCACCGAGTCCGCATCCGCGTCTGGTATTTTTCATGAAATTTGCCGAAAACCCGAAAAGAACGTCCCCGGCGCTCCCGGAAGACCTGCGCCGCCGGGCCGACGAGCGCTTCATGGCGCTGGCGTTCGCGGAAGCGCGGGCGGCCAAGGGGCGGACCCTGCCCAACCCGGCGGTCGGGGCGGTGGTGGTGAAAAACGGCCGGGTGGTGGGCCGCGGCGGCACGCAACCGGCCGGGCAGGCCCATGCCGAGGTCGTCGCCCTGAGGCGGGCCGGGGCCCGCGCCCGCGGCGCGACGGTTTTCGTCACGCTGGAACCCTGCAATCATTTCGGCCGCACCCCGCCTTGCAGCCGCGCGCTCATCGAAGCGGGGGTGACGCGCGTGGTCATCGCCTGTCCCGATCCCCACGTCAAGGCGGGCGGGGGCGCGGCGACGTTGCGCCGCGCCGGCCTCAGCGTGGAGGTGGCCGCGCCCGGAACCCCGTGGCGGCTTGAGGCCGAAGACCTTTACGCGGGTTTTTTCTTTTGGCTGCGCCACGGCCGGCCGCGCATCGTGGTGAAGATCGCGCAAAGCGCGGACGGGCGCATCAACGCGCGGCCGGGCGTGGAGACCCCGCTCACGGGCCCGCTGGCGCGGCGGTTCACCCACGGGTTGAGGGCCCGCGCCGACGCCATCCTGGTGGGAGGCGCGACGGTTCGCGCCGACGATCCCGACCTGACGCCGCGGCTTTCCCCCAAACGGCCGGGTGAAACGAACCCGCCGGCCCCGGCCGTGTTCATCCTGACCCGCGGGGGCCGCATCGACCCAGGCCTCAAGGTGTTTGGGCGGCCCCGCACACCCCGCACGCATGTCATCGGCCCCAAAAAACCCGTAAATTTGCCGGAATGGGTCGATTTTTCGGTCTTGCCCGCCTCCGTCGCCGCCGGGAAACCGCCGCGCGATTCGTCCGGTCCGCGCGCCTCGTCCGCATCGTCCCGGGCCCTCGCGCGCGCCATGCTCCGCATTTTCAAGGATCTGGGTCATCACGAAATTCTCGTGGAAGGGGGCCGCGCCGTGTGGACCCCGTTCCTGGAGGCCGGTCTGTGCGATGAGCTGCTGGTGCTGACCGCGCCGGTGCTGCTCCCTGCCGGCGAAGCCTGGGCGAAAGACTTGGGTCCGACATGGGTTAAACCCCTTGTATTTCATAGATTTACGGCCCTTGATCGGGACGGCCTGATCGAGTTCCGGCGTCGCGAGACCCCGCGCTGACCTTCCGTGTCGTCGGGGGGCTCCGGGGTGGTGCGACCTCCGGGCGTTTGGCGACACAGGCAACACGGCAGCAAAGATCGGACATCAGGGTCGGCATGTTCACGGGCATCGTGCAGGAATTGGGAACGATTCGCGACCGGCAATCAGCCGGAGCCGGGGGTGCGTTGCGCTTTGCGATCGACGCGCCCCGTCTTGCGCCGGGCCTGGCCGTGGGCGACAGCGTGTGCTGCGACGGCGTGTGTCTGACGGTCGAAACGCTCTATAAAGATCCTGAAAGCAACCCTGCGCCGCCCGGTACCGAATGGGAACCTATCGGTTTCACCGCCTGCGCCATTCCGGAAACCCTCTCCAAAACCACGCTGGGATCCTGGGCGGTCGGCGACCCCGTGAACCTTGAGGGTGCGCTCACGGCCTCCACCCCGCTGGGCGGCCACTTCGTGCTCGGCCACGTGGACGGCACCTGCGAGGTGACCGCCGTGCGCGAAGTGGGCGGCGGCGGCGACAGCGGCCGCGAGGTTGAGGTGCGCCTGCCGGACGCGTTCCGCGCCTACTGCGTGTACAAGGGTTCCATCTGCCTCTCGGGCGTGAGCCTCACCATCGCCGCGGCGGATGCGTCGCGCGAGGGAGACGCGCGCCTGCGCGTGGCCCTGATTCCTCACACCGTCGAGGTGACGTCGCTGAAGCGCGCCGCGCCGGGCACGCGTTTGAACTTCGAAGTGGACATCATCGCCAAGCACGTGGAGCGCCAGCTGGCGGTGCGCTTCGGTGCTGCGGGCGGTTCGGGCGCCGCGGATGATTTTGCCGGCGCCTTGCAGGCGTGGAACTCCGGAGCGCGCGCGTGACGCCCCCGAGGCCGCCACGACGCGTCAAGGGTGCGCCGGCCGCCAAGGCCGCGCATGCCGCAAAGTCCGTGAGGTTCGATTCCATCGACGCCGCGATCGCCGACCTGAAAAAGGGGAGAGCCATCGTGGTGGTGGACGACAAGAACCGCGAGAACGAAGGCGACGTGGTGTTCGCGGCGGTGAAGTCGACCCCCGCGAAGATCAACTTCCTCGCGCGCCATGCGCGCGGTCTCATTTGCGTGGCGCTCGCCGCCGACCGCGTGGATTCCCTGGGCCTCAAGCCCATGTCCGACCGCAACGGCTCGCGTCACGAGACGGCCTTCACGGTGTCGGTGGAGGCGCGCGAGGGCGTGACCACCGGGATATCCGCCGCCGACCGCAGCCTCACCGCCCGCATGCTGGCGGACGAATCCGTCGAGGCGGCGGCGTTCGTGAGCCCGGGCCACACCTTTCCCATCCGCGCGCGGCGCGGCGGCGTGCTGGTGCGCGCCGGCCACACCGAGGCGGCGGTCGATCTGGTGCAGATGGCGGGCCTGGGGTGCGCGGGGGTGATCTGCGAGATCATGAACGAGAACGGGACGATGGCCCGCCTGCCCGACTGCGCGCGCTTCGCCAGACGTCACGGGCTCAAGATCATCGCGGTGGCGGACCTGATCCACCACCGCCACCTGCGCGAAAAGCAGGTGCGTCACACGGGGACCTTCACCTTGCCCACGGCCCACGGCGATTTCACCGCGCACGCCTTCGAGGATCTGGTGCACGGACGCACGCACCTCGCCTTGGTGCGCGGCCCCATCGTGGCCGCCAAAACCGTGAACGTGCGCGTTCACTCGGAGAACCTGCTCGGCGACGTGTTCGGCGCGACCCGCGACGGCGCGGCCGGGGGCGGGGACGTGCTGGGCCAGGGCCTGCGCCGCATTGGCCTTGAAGGCGGGGTGTTCCTATATATGCGCCCGATCCAGTCCGAAGAGGTCCTGGGCCGCACGCTGGACCGCTACATCGCGCAGGACGCGGGGACCGCCCCGGCGCGGACGGAAGGGACGCGCGAGGCCGCGGCCCCGATGGATGCCCGCACCTACGGGATCGGCGCCCAGATCCTGTTCGAGCTGGGCGTGCGCCGTTTGAACCTGTTGACCAACCATCCCGGACGCGTCCGGGATCTCAAGGGACTCGAAGGCTACGGCCTGCGGGTCGTCGGCCGTTCCCCGCTCGCCGCACCCATGGCGGCGAGGGCGGGCGGCAAAGCCACGAAGAAGAGCAAGACCAGGGAGATTGCATGAGCGCCGATTCCGTCACCGTCCTCGAGGGAGAGTTGAACGCCGCGGGGAAGACCTTTGGCATCGTGGTGGCGCGCTTCAACGCCAACATCACCGAGCCCCTGCTCGAGGGCGCGCTGGAATGCCTCGAGGAGTACGGCGCCCGCGCCGAGGACATCGTGGTGGTGCGTGTTCCGGGCGCGGTGGAAATCCCCCAGGCCCTCGATCGCCTCGCGAACGCGAACGACTACGACTTCAACGCCCTGATCGCGCTCGGTTGCGTGATCCGCGGCGACACCGCCCACTTCGACGCCGTGGTCGACCTGGTCACCGACGGGTTCGCCCGTGCGACGGCGGACAGCGGGGTTCCCATGGCCTTCGGGGTCTTGACCACCGAGAACCTGGAGCAGGCCGTGGAGCGCACGGGCCAGGGCGCGGGCAACAAGGGCTGGGAAGCGGCGCTGGCCGCCCTCGAGATGGCCGGGCTGTGGGAAAAGCTGGGCGCGGGGCAACCCGAATGATCTCGCGTCGCAAGGCCCGCGAATACGCGATGCAGACCCTGTACGCCGCCGAAGTGGGCGGCGCCGAGTCGCGCGCGACCACCGAAGACGGCGAGAACGCCCTCATGCACGAGGAGCCCGTGGCAGCGGAAACCCGCGAATACGGCCTCGCGCTGTCGCGCGCGGCGCACCGCCGCGCCGCGGAGATCGACCAACTCATCGCCGAGGCCTCCGACCGCTGGGACGTGTCGCGCCTGGCGGTGGTGGACAAGGTGATTTTGCGCATGTCGATCGCCGAGCTGCTCACGCAGCCCGATGTGCCCGCCAAGGTGTGCATCAACGAAGCGGTGGAGATCGCCCGCAAGTTTTCAACGGAGAACAGCAGCCGCTTCGTGAACGGGGTCCTCGACGCCGTCTCGCGCCGCCTGCAGGCCTCCCCCGGATCAAGCAAGGCTTAAAGGACAACAAGGAACCCTCATCATGCTCAACGACAAGAAACTGGACTGGCTCCTCGCGCTGACGGTCTTTCTGATCTCCTTCGGCGTGTACTTCTCCACGATGGCGCCCACGCTGTCGTTCTGGGACTGCGGCGAGCTGATCGCCGCCTCGCACACCTTGGGCAACCCGCACCCGCCGGGCAACCCGCTGCTGCTGCTGATGTGGCGCCTGTTCATCATCGTGATCCCGTTCGCCGAAGTGGCGGCGCGCACCAACCTGTTCTCGGTGCTGACCTCGGCCCTGGTGGCCATGATGGCCTCCCTGATCGTGTTGAAGGCCATGCGCCTCGCGTTCGCGGGCGGCGGCCTCAACCGCGTGGCGCTCTACTCCGGCGCGCTGGTGGGCGGTTTCCTGGTGGCGTTCTCCGATTCGCACTGGTTCAGCGCGGTGGAGACCGAAACCGGCGGCCCTTCCATGTTGTTCGTGATGGTGATCACCTGGCTGACCCTCACGTGGTACGAGAAGCGCGGCACGAACGTCGCCGATCGCCTCATGCTGCTCATCGGCTACATCGCCTTCCTGGGCTTCGGCGTTCACCTGTTCGCGCTGGTGTCGCTGCCCATGTTCTTCGCGATGCTGCTCATCAACCCCGAATCGCGCAAAAACATCCCGCTGCTCCTCACGTGGGTGATGCTGCTCTCCATCGTGTGGAACGTCGGCAATTTCCTGATTTACGCCGGGGCGACCCTGGCGGTCACGACCATCGCCGCCTTCGCCAGCAAGGATCCGGTGTGGCGTCGTCGCTGGACCGTGTCGGCGTGGTTGTGCGTGGTCGCTTTGCTGGGCGTCTCCAGCTATGCCTACGTGCCGATCCGCACGAACGTGAACGTCTCGCTCGACGAGGCCGAGGCCAAGACCTGGCCGGTGTTGCGCGAGTACATCGAGCGCAAGCAGTACGGATCCGAATCGATGCTGGTGCGCGCCCTGCACCGCCGCGCGCACGTCCAGAACCAGATCCTGGTTCACCCCCACATGGGTTACGGCGGCTACATGCTGGCGCAGTACTTCCCGTGGAAGGTGGGCGACCGCGATCCCGAGTCGGTGGAGACCGTGACCCGCGGCGTGTTCGGCAAACAGGTCGACTTCCCGACCTTGTCGGACGCCCTGGGCGACAGCCCGCGCGGCCAGTTGTTCTTCTTCCTGCTGCTGCAGATCCCGTTCCTGTACGGCGGTTACCTGGTGTTCAAGCGCAACAAGTTCGTGGGGCTTTACCTGCTGGGCCTGTACGCCGCCACCAGCTACGGCCTCATCTTCTACCTCAACTTCGCCGACGGCACGCAGATCGAACTGCGCGACCTCGAGTACTGGCGCGCCAGCGGCGCCGACTCGAGCCAGATGCCCGCGCCGGTGCACATGGAAGTGCGTGAGCGCGACTACTTCTTCCAGCCCGGTTTCATCTTCATGGGGATTCTGTTCGGCGTGGCCGCCACGCTGCTGTTGAACTGGCTGGCGGGCCGCGCCCGCAAGCTGGCGATGCCGGCGGGCGCCGCGCTGGCGCTGCTCTCGGTCGCCGTGCCGGTTTGGTCGAACTACAAGGAGCACGACCGCACGGGCGACTACGTGCCCTACGACTACGCCTACAACCTGCTGATGTCGTGCCGTCCGAACTCGATCCTGTTCACCAACGGCGACAACGACACCTTCCCCCTGTGGTTCCTGCAGGAGGTCGAGGGCATCCGCAAGGACGTGCGCGTGGTGAACCTCTCGCTGGTGAACACGAACTGGTACATGCACCAGCTGCGCGACCACGAGCCCGCGCTCAACATCGGGTTCACGCCCGAGCAGATCGATGCGCTGCAGCCGCAGCCGTGGCGTTTCAACGGCCCGGTGGAGATCGGCGTGCCGGGCACCAAGATCCGCTACCAGCTCGACCCGCTGCCGTACCTGCGCGTGCAGGACATCATGATCCTGCACATCGTCCAGAACAACTTCCCCAAGCGCCCGGTGCACTTCGCGGTGACCATCGGCGGCAACAACGCCATGGGCCTCGACCAGTTCGCCATCATGGAGGGTTTGGTCTACACGCTGACCGAAGAGCGCCAGAACCGCGCCATCGACGTGCCGGCCACCGCCCGCCTGATCGACTCGGTGTACAAGTTCCGCGGCCTGGGCGACCCGAGCGTGCACATCGACAACAACACCGCGGGCCTTTTGACCAACTACTCGGCCACCAACTTCCGGCTGGCGGCCTGGGCGCAGGACAGCCTCCAGAAGCTGGCGCCGCTGATCGCCGCCGCGCCGGCGGGCTCGGGCGAGCGCGCGAGGCTTGAGGCCGCGCGCGACGAGGTGACGGCCTTCGCCGAGAAGTACCTGAACCTGAACGCCAAGATCCTGCCCAGCGAGTGGCGCGTGCATTACTACGCAGGCCAGCTCTACCAGCTCGCCGGCAAGACCGCCAAGTCCGACTCGGCGTACCTGCGCGGCCTGAACATCCCGGGGCCCAACGCCCGCCTGTTCGCGATGAACCTCGCGCAGTCGTACATGCAGCAGAACCGCACCGCCGATGCCGGACACGTGCTGTCCTCCATGGTGGACCGCTTCCCGGAAGACCTCGAAATCGCCTTCGGGTTGTCCGAGATCCGCCGCGCCAGCGGCGACGCCGTGGGCGCGCGCGACGCCTTGTCGGAGTGGCTGGCCCGCAACCCCAAGCACCAGTACGCCCAGCAGGTGGCGGCGCAAATCCAGCAAATGCAGGCGTTGGAGAGCGCTCCAGGGGCGCCCGCACCGGCGGCCCCGGCCGTCGCCCCCTGATCCGGCCCGTCCGATGGTGACCACGCTCCCGTCATCCGCACCCTCCCCAGCGCCGGCATCGGGCGTCGCGGGCGGGGCGGACGCGCCCCGTCCGCGCGTTCTCATCATCAACTGGCGCGACCCGAAAAACCCCGAAGCGGGCGGCGCGGAGGTTCACCTGCACGAGGTGGCGCGCCGCATGGCCGCGCACGATTTCGAGGTGATCCAGTATTCGCACGCCTTCGCGGGCGCACCCGCGGAGGAGGTCATCGACGGCGTGCGCGTGATCCGGCGCGGCGGCGCCATGACCTTCAATTACACCGTGTGGCGTCACCTGAATCGGTGGTGTGACGAGCACCGCATCGACGCGGTGCTGGACGACTCCAACAAGATCGCGTTCTTTTCGCCGTGGACCTGCGACCGGCCCGTGGTGCTGCAACTGCACCACCTGTTCGGCCGCGCCGTGTTCCGCGAAACCTCGTGGCCGCTCGGCTTGTACGTGCTGCTGTTCGAGAAGATCATGCCGTGGTGCTACCGCAATACGGCGGTGCTCACCGGTTCGGCCAGCAGTCGCGAAGAGCTGAAGCACAAAGGCTTCCGCAACGTGGACATCGCGCCGGAGGGCGTCGATCCCAAGGAATCGGTCATCGACGACCCTCCCGCGCGCGACCCCAACCTGCTCCTGTACGTCGGGCGCGTGAAGCGCTACAAGGGGCTCGACACCTTGCTTCACGCGCTCGCCCTGCTGCGCGCGCAGCGCCCTGCCATCCGCCTCTGCATCGCCGGATCGGGCGACGACGTGCCCCGCCTCAAGACCCTGGCCGTCAGCCTCGGCATCGCGGACGCGGTGGACTTCGCGGGGTTCGTGAGCGCCCGGCGCAAGGCGGAGCTTTACCACGAGGCCTCCGTCGTGCTCAATTCGTCGCGCAAGGAAGGCTGGGGTCTCACCTCGATCGAGGGCAACGCCTGCGGCGCGCCCGTGGTGGCCACCGACGTGCCCGGCCTGTGCGACAGCGTGCGCGACGGCGAAACCGGGTTCCTCGTCCCCTTCGGCGACGCACCGGCCTTCGCGGACGCCGTGGGTCGGTTGCTCGACGACCCCGTTCTGTGGAAAACCTTCTCCGACAACGGCCGCCGCTGGGCCGCCGCGCATACGTGGGAACCCGCCTACGAGGTGACGCGCGACGCCTTGAACACCGTGCTGAAACGTCCGCGGGCCGGCGGGTCCGGCGCCGCGCGCGGCTGAGGCTCCGTCGTCCCAGGTTCACCCCCCCGCCATCGCCCCATGAACGCCCCCGAATCCGAAAAGCCCGCCTCGAAGCTGAAGGCCCGCGTGTGGTTCTGGGTGCGCCTCGTGGTGGTGGCGGCCATTTTATGGAGCGTGTTCGAGCGCAACGGGCGCGAGCGCATCGCCGCGGCGCTTTTGGCCGCCGACCCGCGCTGGGTGACCGCCGCGATGGCGGTGTTCTTCCTCAGCATCGTCGCGGGGGCGTGGCAGTGGCATCTGCTGCTGAAGATCCAGGGCATCACGTTCGGCTTCCGTTCCTGCTTCCGCTCGTATTACTCGGGCATGTTCCTCAACAACTTTCTGCCCGGCACCGTGGGCGGCGACGCGCTGCGGGTGTGGGACGTGCACCGTCGTCAGCTCGCGCAACAGCAATCGTCGCTGGGCAAGGCCGCGGCTTCCACGCTGCTCGACCGCCTGATGGGCTTCAGCGCGCTGTCGTTCTTCTCGCTTTTGGCGCTGGCCGTCGAATTCCACCGTCAAGACCTGCCGCGCGGGCTCCTGCTCAACCTGCTGCAGGCCGTGGGCGCGGTTTCGGTGGCGTTCGTGCTGCTGCTGCTGCTTTTGCTCAGCCGCCGCTTCGCCAACCTGTTGCACGCGGCGATCCGCGCGCTGGGCATGGAGCGCCTCGGGCAGGTGCACGCCAAGGTGCAGGATTCCCTGCAGGCCTACAAATCGCGCTGGGGGCGCATCGGCGCGGTGTTCCTCGTGGCCTGCGTGGTGCAGCTGCTCCGCATCTCCGTGCACGCCTTCAGCGCCTGGGCGCTCGGGCTGTCGCTGGCGCCCGCCTTCTTCTTTTCGTTCATTCCGCTGATCGCCCTCACCGCCGTGCTGCCGCTCAACGTGGGCGGCTGGGGCGTGCCGCAGGGCCTGGGAGCCTACCTGTACGGCCTGCCGGGGGTTTTGACCGCGGCGGGGGCCGCGGGAGGCGCGACGGTGGTCGCCGGCGCCGCCGGGTCTCTCGACGTCAAGGCCGCGGCCGCCGCCCTCGCCTTCCTGCCCACCGTCATCGGGATGGTGGTGATGCTGGGTGGCGGATTTTACTTTGTGTTCCGCTCTTCACGCGAACCCCGGACATCCACGTGACGCAACCGCTTCTCACCCTCGTCATCCCCGCCTACAACGAGGCGGAGAGCCTGCCGACCCTGCTCGCGGAAATCCGCGCGGTGTGCGACGCGCACGGCATCACCTACGAGGCGCTGGTCATGGACGACGGCAGCACCGACGGCACCTTCGACGTGGTGCTCGCCGAGAACGCCCGCGATCCGCGCGTTCACGGCGTGCGCTTCCGCCGCAACAGCGGCAAGGCCGCCGCCCTCGCCGAAGGCTTCCGCCGCGCGCGCGGCCGGCGCGTCATCACCATGGACGCAGACCTGCAGGACAACCCGACCGAAATCCCTCCGCTGCTCAAAATGCTCGAGGACGGCGCCGACATGGTCTCCGGCTGGAAGAAGATCCGCCACGACCCGTGGCACAAGACCATGCCCTCCAAGCTCTTCAACGCGGTCACCAGCTCCGCCTCGGGCATCAAACTGCACGACTTCAACTGCGGCCTCAAGGCCTACAAGGCCGAAGTGGTGAAGAGCATCGACGTGTACGGCGAATTGCACCGATACATCCCCGTACTCGCGAACTGGGACGGCTTCAAGGTGGAGGAGAAGGTCGTGGAACACCGCGCGCGCCGCTACGGCGTGTCGAAGTACGGTTGGGCCCGCTTCACCAACGGGCTGTTCGACCTGGTCACGCTGCTGTTCCTGCACCGCTACACGCGGCGGCCCCTGCACCTGTTCGGATTCGTCGGGCTGCTCTTCGCCCTGCTCGGCGTCGGCGTGCTCTTCGGTTTCGCGGTCGACTGGATGCTCACCGGCGCGCTGCACGTGCGTCCTCTCATGCTCGCGGGCGTGGCCTCCATGCTCGTGGGCGTGCAGTTCGTGTCCATCGGGTTGCTTGGCGAACTGATCAACCAGCGCTTCGTCAAAACCTCGCCGCCGCCGCCCATCGCCGTGGTGACGCCGGGCGCGCCCACGGGCACCGAGTCCGCGGCCGACGCGGCGAAGGGTTGAAGGCCCGTGCGCGCTCTCGTCGCGGGCTGCAACGGCCTGCTCGGCCAAAACCTGCTGCAGACGGCCCCGGCCGGAACCTCGCTCCTGGGCATCGCCCGTCATGACGCGCCCGCGCGCCCCGACCTGCTCGCGGCCGACGCCTATTTCGCGGGCGACATCGCCGATCCGGCCACCTGGGCCTTCGTGCGCGACGCGCTGAAACCCGACCTCATCCTCAACGCCGCGGCCTACACCGATGTGGACGGCTGCGAACGCGACCCGGCGCTGTGCGCTCGCGTCAACCGCGACGCGGTCGCGCTGATGGCCGCCACCGGCATTCCGCTGGTGCAGGTCTCCACCGACTACGTGTTCGACGGCGCGGCCGGTCCCTACGGCGAAGACGACGCGGTCAATCCCCTGAGCGTGTACGGCCGGGTCAAGCTCGCATCCGAAACCGCCGCGTTGTCCGGTTCGCCGAAGAATCTCGTGGTCCGCACCATGTGGGTGTGGGGCACGGGCACGGGCGCCAAGAAAAGCTTCACCGCCTTCGTGCGCGAAACCCTCGCCGCCGGCAAACCCGTGCGTGCGGTGACCGATCAGGTGGGCAACCCCACCTTGGCCGAGGACCTCGCCCTCGCGATCTGGGCGTTGGTGGAACGCGGGTGTTCGGGGGTTTATCATGCGACGGGCGCGACGCGCCTGAACAGGCTGGAGTGGGCCCGCGCCGTGGCGCGGCATTACGGGCTGGACGACGCGGGCATCGAACCGCTGACCACGCCGGGCCTGAACCTGCCCGCCGCGCGTCCGCTCTCCTCGGGCCTGCGCGGCGACAAGCTGATGGCCGCCACGGGCTTTCGCCCGCGCGGCCTCGGCGAACAGCTCGACGCCACGCCCTGACGCGCGCGCCCGCGCGGCGTCCGCCCCTCCGTCGGCGGCGGATTCGCGGCGCGCGTTTGCGCAAACCCCATCCAGCTATATTGTCCCTTCGTCGCGTCCGTCCCGTTTTCAGACTCCGGATCCCATCATGTCCAAAACCCTGATCATCATCCCCACCTACAACGAGATCGAGAATCTTCCCCTGATGATTCCCGCACTCGAGGCGCTGAATCTCGGCCTCGAGGTTCTGATCGTGGATGACGGCTCGCCCGACGGCACGGGCGCGTGGGTGAAGGAACAACAGAAGACCAAACCTCACCTGCACCTCATCGAGCGGCAGGGCAAATTGGGACTGGGCTCCGCCTACGTGCGCGGGTTCAAGTACGCGCTGGAGCACGGCTTCGAATTCGTGTTCGAAATGGACGCCGACTTCTCGCACGACCCCGGTTACATCAAGGATTTCCTCGCCGCGATCCACGAGGCCGATCTCGTGATCGGCAGCCGCTACATCAACGGCGTGAACGTGGTGAACTGGCCCATGAGCCGCCTGCTGCTCAGCTATTTCGCCAACATGTACGCACGCTTCATCACCGGAATCCCCGTGCGCGACGCCACCGGCGGATTCAAGTGCTTCCGCGCCGAGGCGCTCCGCGCCCTGAACCTCGACGGCATCGGCGCGGGCGGCTACGGGTTCCAGATCGAAGTGAACTACAAGCTCTGGAAAAGAGGGTTCCGCATCAAGGAGATCCCCATCATCTTCAAGGACCGCACCATGGGGGCCTCGAAGATGTCGGGCGGAATCATCCGCGAGGCGCTCTTTCTGCTGATCAAACTGCGCCTGGGCGGCGGGCGGTAAACTTGGCGAACGGCCTCTCCGTCATCATCGTCTCGTACAACGTGCGCGAGCTGCTCGACGCGTGCCTGCAAAGCCTGCGGCATGCCGCCGCGTCCCTGCAGCGCGAACGGGGCGCGGCCACCGAGATCATCGTGTTCGACAACGACTCGCGCGACGGCACGGTGACCTTGCTCAAGCCGCGCTGGCCCGAGGTTTCGTGGATCGCCTCAGACCGCAATCTGGGCTTCGGCTCGGGCTGCAACCGCGGCGCCGCCACCGCCACGCACGACCACCTCCTGTTCCTCAACCCCGACACCTTGGTGCGCGAGGACACCCTCACGGTGATGCTCGACTTCTTCGCCGCGCACGCGGATGCGGGCGCGGTTGGGTGCAAGGTGGTCAACCGCGACGGCACGCTGCAGGCCGCCTCCAAGCGCAGCTTCCCCTCGCCGCGCGTGGCGGCCTACAAGTTCCTGGGGCTGGGAAACCTGTTCCCCAAAAGCCGGGTGTTCGGGCGCTACAACCTGACCTACCTCGACGAGAACCAGACCCATGAGGTGGACGCGATTTCGGGATCGTTCCTGTGCGTGCGCGCCGACGTGTACCGCGGGGTGAACGGGTTCGACGAGGACTTCTTCATGTACGGCGAGGATCTCGACCTGTGCTTCCGCATCAAGGCCAAGGGTCTGCGCAACTATTACCACCCCGCCACGCAGGTGGTGCACTTCAAGGGCGAAAGCGCCAAAAGCCGCCCGTTCCGGTCGTTCCTGTACTTCTATGAAGCGATGATCCTGTTCTCGCGCAAGCATCTGGAGCTGCGCGCGCTGCCCGGCCTATTGCTCACCGCGGGGATCGTGCTGCTGGGCGCGGCGAATTTCGTCTCGTCGCGCTTCCGCAAATGGCCGCGCTGGCTGGCCGACCTCGTCCTCGTCAACATCGCCATGGCGACCATCGCCTCGGTCTACCATGAAGTGCGGGGCCTCCCCCACATCGCCCTGGTGGAGCCGGGCGCCTACGCGCTGTGGCACGTGTTCGCCACGGTCGCGGTGCTGTTGCCCCTCGCCTACCTGGGCGACTACGGGCGACGCGTGGCGTCGCTCCGCGCGGTTCTGGTGGCCTCGGGCATCGGGTTCATGGCGTTTTTTTCCGTTAGTTTCTTTTTCCACGAATTCGTCTTCTCCCGCATCGTCTTCGGCCTGACCGGCCTCGCCAGCGGCCTGCTGGTCACCGGGTGGCGAGGCCTGGGGCAGGGAGGAGGCCGTTTGTTCCGCCGCATCATGGGCGGGAGCAAGCGCGTGGCCGTGCTGGGGACGGGTCCCCGGGCCGTGGCGCTCGCCGCGAGCATTCAGGCCCAGAGCCTGGAGGGCTACGAATGCGTGGGCTTCATCCACTTTCCGCCCGGCCCGGTTCCGGCCGATGTCCGCACCGGCGTCATCGGCGACCTCGATGCGGTGGGCAGCCTCGCCCGCAAGCTCGACCTCCAGGGGGTCATCATCGCGCTGGAGCAGGATGCCTACCCCGCCGCCCTTCAGGTGCTGGCTCGCAGCAAGGGGCGGGCTCTGGACATCAAAATGCTTCTCGGCGACCCCGGCTCCGGCGGGATCTCCCTGGTCGACCTGAACTTCGAACGTTGACGGCGCACGGGTCTTGATGCGTCCCCGAAGGTCACCGAACCGGAATCCTGCGAGGGGGAGAGGGGGAATGGGGCGCGATGGCCTCCGGGGTGTTTTATTCCGGAATCGGGGTCATTTCACCCTGTTTCGGCCTGTTTTGGGGTGATTTTCCCCTGATTTTGTGTCATTTCGGTTGATTTTACGCCCGTTCAACTGCTACCTTCAAACATTCGGTTTCTAGTTGACGCCGCCCCCCGGCGGTGGAAAGGACGTGTTCGCATGCCAGTCCCCAAGGGTCCCCACCTCGAGTTCGAGCAGCCGGTCGTGGAGCTGGCCATGAAGATCGAGGATTTGCTCAAGACCGCCACGGTGACCGACTCCGACGTCAAAAGCCTGCAAGCGAAAAAAGAAGCGCTCCAGAAGAAAATCGCCTCCAAGCTCACCCCCTGGAACCGCATCGAGCTGGCGCGCCGCGCCGGCCGCCCCTTCACCCTCGATTACGTGAAGGCCATTTTCACCGACTTCGTGGAACTGCACGGCGACCGCCGCTTCGGGGACGACCCCGCCCTCATCTGCGGCCTCGCCCGCCTCGGCGAACAAAGCGTGATGATCATCGGCCAGCAAAAGGGCCGCGACACCAAGGAAAGCATCCGCCGCAACTTCGGCATGGCCAACCCCGAGGGCTATCGCAAGGCCCTGCGCTGCATGAAGCTGGCCGAGAAGTTCAAGCTCCCCGTCATCTCCTTCATCGACACCCCGGGCGCGTTCCCGGGCCTGGGCGCCGAAGAGCGCGGTCAGGGCGAAGCCATCGCGCTGAACCTCATGGAAATGGCCGTGCTGCGCGTGCCCATCATCGCCGTGGTGATCGGCGAAGGCGCCAGCGGCGGCGCGCTCGGCATCGGCGTGGGCGACCGCCTGCTCATGCTTGAGAACGCCTGGTACGGGGTGATCTCTCCCGAATCGTGCAGCGCGATCCTGTGGGGGGACAGCAGCAAGAAACAGGAACTCAGCGGCACCATGAAGATCACCGCCGACGACCTGAAGGCCCTGAACGTGATCGACCGCATCGTGCCCGAACCTCTGGGCGGAGCGCACTGGGATCCCGAAGCCACCGCCGCCACGCTGGGCGAAGTCTTGCGCGAAGAGCTCGCCCGCCTCGCCGGCGTGAACATCGACACCCTCATCCGCAAGCGCGGCGCCAAGTACGCCGCCATGGCGCAGTTTTCGGAGAAGTAAAGGCCGAGAAGTAAAAGCGGTGGGGGATGGATGGCCTTCCGGCTTTCCCCTCACCCCCGCCCCCTCTCCCGTGGGAGAGGGGAGGAACACACGAACGTCATCCACAGGACGAACCATGATCGACTCCCAGCTCCTCGAAATCCTCTGCTGCCCCGAGACCAAGCAGGACGTGGCGCTCGCGCCCGCCGAACTGGTGGCGTCGCTGAACGCGCGCGTGGAAGCGGGCACCCTGACGAACAAGGCGGGCGCGCCGGTGCGCGAGAAGCTCGACGGCGGCCTGGTGCGCGCCGACGGCGCCGTGCTGTATCCCATCCGCGAGGACATTCCCGTGATGTTGGTCGAGGAAGCGATCGCGCTGTGAACGCTGCGGCGGACATGACGACGGACGCGCCGGCGGCCGGCTTCGCCCGACGCGCCGAGGCGCTGCACCTTCAGGGTGAAAGCGCGGAAGCACTGGCGCTGCTCACCGCCGGCGCGCGGCGGTTTCCCGGCGACGTGACGGCGCTTCTCGTGCTCGCGCGCGTATGCCGCGACACCGGGCGGGACGACGAGGCCCGCGCGTGGATCGATCGGGCTTTGCGCCTCGACCCCGCTTGTCCCGCCGCGCTCGCGTTCTTCGCCTCGCGCGTCGCGCGCGAGGCGGCACCCGCGGTGCAGCCCTCGGTTCCCGTCCCCGTGGCCGCTCCCGCGCGCGTGTCACCGCGTGTCGAATCGGTCTCGGTCGCCGCGGTCGCGCCGCTCGCCTCGCGCGCGCGCGTCGCAGACGAACAGGACGAAGAGCCCGAAATTGAAGAGGATTCTGCACCTCACGTTGCCACGGTCACTCTGGCCGAGATATATTTGCAACAAGGTCTGAAAGAGCAGGCCGCGCAGATTTATCGCCAGTTGGTGGAGCGGCAGCCAAGCGATGAGGCGGCCCAAAAACGGCTTCAGGAGATTCTTCGGGAACTCGAAGGATCATAAACCTTAAAACACCGCACCCGGATTCACGGGAACGGTCGGAAACGGGATACCGGCTTCCGAAAGGGATTTCACCATGCAATTTTCCGACGTTTCCAACCTGGTCAAACTGCTCGACAAAAGCGGCCTTGCCGAGATGCGCTTCAGCGACGGCACCTTCAGCCTGGTGCTGAAGAAGGAGTCGAAGCAGATCGTCGCATCAGGCGCGCCGGCCTACTACGCCGCACCCGCAGCCCCGGCGGCGGCCCCGGCTCCCGCCGCCGCACCCGCGGCCGCGCCGGCCGCCGCGACTCCCGCCGAAAAAGCCGCCGCCGCCGCCGCGTCGGGCCTCAAGGACATCACCTCGCCCATGGTCGGCACGTTTTACGCGTCGTCGTCGCCGGGCGCTCCCGCCCTCGCGACCACCGGCACCATGGTCAAGCCCGGCCAGGTGGTCTGCATCATCGAAGCCATGAAGATCATGAACGAAATCGAGTCCGACGTGTCGGGCGAGATCGTCGAAGTGTGCGTGGCCAACGAAACGCCGGTGGAATACGGCACCGTCCTGTACCGCGTGCGTCCGGCGTAAGCCGTTTACGCTGCGCCCAGTTCGCGGGCGATCCACATGCGCCCTCGCAACGGGCAAATCACATTTGCCCGCACGACGGGCTGTCGAAAACGGGGTCATTGGTGTTCAAGAAAATCCTCATCGCCAATCGCGGCGAAATCGCCCTGCGCGTCATCCGCGCCTGCAAGGAGATGGGCATCTCCACGGTGGCGGTGCACTCCACCGCCGACGCGCACTCCATGCACGTGTACCAGGCCGACGAAGACATCTGCATCGGCCCGCCGGCCGGAAAGCAGAGCTACCTCAACATGCGGCAGATCCTCGCCGCGGCCGAACTGACCAACGCCGACGCCATCCACCCCGGCTACGGGTTCCTCTCCGAGAACGCCCGCTTCGCCGAAGTGTGCCGCGACAACAAGATCACCTTCATCGGCCCCACGCCCGAAGTGATCAACAGCATGGGCGACAAGGCGCAAGCCAAGGCCACCATGCGCAAGGCCAAGGTGCCCACCATCCCCGGATCGGTCGGATTGGTGGAAACGCTTGAGGACGCGCTGAGCGAAGCCCAAAAGGTGGGCTACCCCGTGATCGTGAAGGCCACCGCCGGCGGCGGCGGACGCGGCATGCGCATGGCCAAGAACGAGGAGGAGCTCAAGCAGCTGTACCCCGTGGCCACATCCGAAGCGCAAATGGCCTTCGGCAACGGCAGCCTTTACCTGGAGCGCTTCTTCACCCACCCGCGTCACGTGGAGATCCAGCTCATCGGCGACATGCACGGCAATATGGTTCACTTGGGCGAACGCGATTGCTCGGTGCAGCGCCGCCACCAGAAGCTGATCGAAGAGAGCCCCAGCCCGGCGGTGACGCCGGAGATCCGCGCCAAGATGGGCGAGGTGGCGGTGAAGGGCGCGCTCGAGGCCGGCTACTACAACGCGGGCACCATCGAGTTCCTCTACGACACCGACAATTCGTTCTACTTCATGGAAATGAACACGCGCATCCAGGTGGAGCACCCGGTGACCGAAGAGGTGACCGGCATCGACCTGATCCGCGCGCAGGTGATGGTGGCGGCGGGCGAGAAGCTCCCGTTCACGCAGAAGGACGTCAAGTTCGAAGGTCACGCCATCGAATGCCGCATCAACGCCGAGGATCCGTGGAACGACTTCCGCCCGAGCCCCGGCACCCTGCAAACCTTCCACCTGCCCGGCGGCCCCGGCGTGCGCGTCGACACGCACTGCTACAGCGGCTACACGGTGCCCCCGCATTACGACAGCATGATCGCCAAGCTGATCGTGCACGCGCCCACGCGCAAGGAAGCCATCGCCCGCATGCTGCGCGCGCTGGACGAATTCGTGATCGAGGGCGTGAAGACCACGATTCCGCTGCACAAGCGCATCCTCCAGCACCCCAAGTTCGTGAAGGGCGACTTCACCACGAAGTTCCTGGAAGAAAACCCCGAGCTTTTGGTGCCGCCGGTCGAGGCGTAAGTCAGTCGCCAGATTGTTCCGATGTTCGAAAGGCCGGGTTTCCTTGGGAATCCGGCCTTTTTTCTTGCATCCAACCCAATTTTCTAGGTTTGCCCTCCATGTCCAACCTCCGCAGCATCTCCACGGCCTCTCAACTTACGGGCGTCTGGCCCGCGCTTTTTACGCCCCTCAAGGCCGACGACCCGAAGCGTCTGCGGAACTCCATCGACTACGACAAAACCAAGCTGATCATCGACGACATGATCGCCGCGGGCGTGACCGGCATCGTCCCCGTCGGCACCACGGGCCAAAGCCCCACGGTGAGCCCCGAGCAGCACCTCGACATGATCCGCTTCACGGTGGATTACGTGGACGGTCGCGTGCCGGTGATCGCGGGCGCGGGCTCCAACTCCACGCGCGAATCGGTGGACATGATTCAGGCCATCCAAAAGGCGCTCGGGCCCACGGCCGTTTTGTGCGTCACGGGTTACTACAACAACCCGCCGCAAGAGGGTCTTGTCAATCACTTCGAAACCCTTTCCTCCGAGACGGGCGCGAAGATCGTGCTGTACAACGTGCCCGCGCGTACGGCGAGCTACCTGGAGGCCGACACGCTGATCCGCCTGGCGGCCGACAAGAACATCATCGGCAACAAGCAGGCGGTGGACTTCCGCAGTGCCGGCAAGTTCCGCGACGATACCGCCAAGGTGATCGCGGCCACCAAGGGTATGGACTTCACGACCGTGAGCGGTGAAGACGACGGCGTGGCGGCGATGCTCGAGCTGGGCGGTTCGGGTGTCATCACCGCGTCGGGCAATATCCCCGAAGTCGCGAAGATCTTCCTCAGCATCATTGCGGCGCACAACGCGGGCGATGCGGCGAAGGCGCGTGAGCTTCAGGAGTCGGCCATGCCGCTTGTGAAGCTGGTGTTCAGCCGCAAGAACCCGATTCCGCTGGCGGCCCTGTTCAACTCACCGCTGTTCCAACCGCTGGTGTCGGTGAAGGAGACGGCGGGTGGGGAAGCGCTGCAGGCGGAGTTGATGAAGATGGTGAGCGAGAAGGCGCCGAGCCTCAGGAAGTATCAGGAGAAGTGATTGCGCGAATGTGACCACCCTGCGAGAATGATGGCACGGGGACGTCCGCCCTTCAGGAGTGATCGCGCGAGGATGTCACTACTTCGGAAGTGATTGTATAGGAAGTCCTCTCTGCGGGAGTGATGGCGAGAGGATGTCTGCACTTCGGGAATGATTGCACAGTGTGTCCACCCTTCGGAAGTGATTCCAAAAGAAGGGCCCTCTTCGGGAATGTTTGATCGGTGTCGGCTTCACATTGTTCGCCGACGAGCGGGGTAGCGGTCTTGGCGGAGCTTGAGGGTTTTTGAGCTGCTGCTGAGCATCGCGTTCAATTCTCCGGCTTCCTTGAGGATCGGACGCGCGTCGACATCCGTTACCAGGCCCGCTTCGGTCAATAACTCGAGCCAATAGGTGGTTTCTTCGAGCTCCTGAAGCGCCACATCGGTTTTGCTGATCATTTCCGCCGTTGAGCGACTGCGCTTGCCTTCATGCACATGTGCGCCAACGGAGGTCGCGGATCTGAAAACCTGATTTCCAATGATTTTCGCTCCCATCGTATCCGGCAGTCTATCGCACAGCCTTATGACCGAAAGAGCGAAATTTCTCGCGCGCCCGGGCAGAAAAGATCGTGGGTAAGGCATGGGTCAATCTTAGCGCGGCTCTAGCATCCACCACAGATGAAAATTTCCGTCGGCATCAGAGCACCCATTTGCACCGGAATTCTCGCCGTGAAAATTTACCCGCCCCGGAAAATCTCCACCCCAATGCCCCGAAGATATCCGTTCCCAAGGCGCAGCCAAACGGCGCAAACCACTATCGCAGAAAGGACATCACCACGCAATCACTACCGAAGGAAGCCACCATCGCGCAATCACTCCCGAAGGAAGGACATCATCACGCAATCACTTCCGAAGAATGGTCTCACAAGTGAACTCACTCCCGATATGGTCCACAGGGAAGCCATCACTATCAAACAACGTCAACCTCGAAAAGGTCATTCCTTCGGCCGCGCCGCCTGCACCTCGTACACGTTCGCACGCACACTCAATGCCCCATTGTCCATAAACATCCCGCGCACGGGTTTGAACCAGATATCCTTCTCGAACGCCGGGTCGGGGAACAGCATCGTCACGCGCGAACCGGGGCAGCGCATTTTGAGGAAGTAGCCGAAGTCTTCGTACAGCTTGTGGATGGCCGCCACGGATTTTGGATCTGCGACCTCGCCCGCCCCCACGCGCACGCCATACGGCGGATTGGTGACGATCACCGCGCCCGTGTAGTCGCCGTCGAGCTTGCGGAAGTCGGCCATGCCGATGCTCACCGCCGCCGCCCACGGCGTCCGCTTGAAGTTCGCGCGCGCCGACAACACCGCTTGCGCATCGATATCGGCGCCACCGATGAGGCCCGGCGCGAGCGGCACGATGGCCGCGTCGAACTCTGCTTTCACCTTGTCCCACGTCGCCGCGTCGAAGTCGGGCAAAGCCTCGAATCCTTGCTTCGCCCGGAACCAGCCCGGCGGCGTGCGCGTGGCCAGCATGGCGGCTTCCAAAAGAATCGTGCCGCTCCCGCAGAAGAAATCGCGCAACGGCTCCTTCTTCTCGAACGGATCCCAGTGCGCGAGACGCAACAGCGCCGCCGCAAGGTTCTCCTTCAAAGGCGCTTCCACCGCATTCGCGCGGTACCCGCGCTTGTGCATCACGCCCACGGAGTAATAGAGGCTGATGACCGCCTTGTCGCGGTGAATGAACAGGTTGAGCCGCACGTCGGGTTCGTCTTTATCCACATCGGGGCGGTCGCCTCGCTCGTCGCGGATCACGTCGACGATGGCGTCCTTCAGCCGCAGCGCGGCGAACTGGCTGTGCGTGATCGTGGAGTCAGCGACGGACGCCGAGACCTTGAACGTCTGCCCCGGCTTGATGATGGCCGCCCAATTCAGCTCGCAGGCGTTCTCGTACAGCGCGTCGTCGCTGGGGCAGTCGAAGTCCGCCAGCGGCCGCAGCACGCGCGAGGCGATGCGCGACCCGTACACCACGCGGTACACCTCCTCACGCGTCAGGTCGGCGTCCACGCCCAAGTGGCCCATCCGCGCGCCCGAAACCCCCAACTCCTTGAGTTCGTTCAGGAGCATCGGTTCGAGATTGCGTGCGCAGGCGATGAAGAAAGGGTGGGAGCTCATGAGGGCCTTGGAGGAATGATGAAGGATGAGTGATGAAAAACGAGGGAAGTGCAGAACTCGGAACTCTGAACTCAGAAACTACAGGAACACAAACCCTCACGTGGCACTTGAACCCCGCGTTGGCGCGCTCAACATCGGTGTTAAAAACTGAATTGAACGAGCTCCGGTTTTTCTGAGTTCTGCGTTCCGAGCTCCGAGTTTTCATCACGCGTCAAAATCGGTCTCAGTACATCCCTCTCTGAATCACCACGATCTCGGGTTCCTTGGGCTTTTCGGGACGCGGGGGTTTGACGCGCGGGGCGCGCTCGCCCTGTTGGGTCTTTTCGCCGTTCTCGCCCTTCTCGCCCTTGGCGGCCTTGTCACCGCCCTCTTCCTTGGGACGGGCTTCGCGCACGCTGATGGCCCGGCCCATGAGTTCGATGCCGGCGAGGGCTTCGATCGCCTTGCGGCCTTCTTCCTCATTGGGCATTTCCACGAACCCGAAACCGCGGGAGCGGCCGCTGGCGCGGTCGCGGATGATGCGCGCCGACTCCACCGCGCCGTGGGCGGCGAACGCCTCCTGCAGGGCCTCATCGGTGGCGGTGTATGAAATGTTGCTGACGTAAATGTTCATCCGAACGTCCTTTTGAAATCCCGAGCGATACCGTCGTGACGGAGGGGTGGAACCCGAAGGGTGAACCGGGCGAGGCGGCGCGCCGCCGGAGCGGCGAACTCATTGCCACCGGGAAAGCCCGGTATCAGGCCGATGCGCCGCACGCCACCGTGGCGCGACCTTCTCCGCGGCGACGGCGGAGCGATCTTGTGGCTAAGGGTTCGGCCCTTGGTGAAACCCCCGCCGAAACGGCGTCCTGACCCCGGAAAATATAACCCGGATGGCGCTCTCCCCGGCTTTCCGAACCCCCACAAAACCTGTCGAAGGGGTTGGAATAGGGTATTTTTGCGCTCTGCCTTCAGGTCACCCCGAGCGGCTCCACCGATCAGGGGACACGCCTGCAAACACCTTCATTTTTCAACCGGATCATACTTCCCATGGCCAATTACTTCCTCGGACTCGATTGCTCCACCCAAAGCTTCACCGCCCTGCTGCTGGAGCAGGCCGTCGCGGGGGACCCGTCCTCCACGCGCATTCTGATGGAGCGGAGCCTGAATTTCGATGAGCATTTTCCGGAGTTCGGCACGCGCAACGGCGTGATCATGGGCAAAAACGGCGAGGTCCACACGCCGCCGCAGCTGTGGGTGAAGGCGATGGAGGAGGTTTTGTCGCTCCTGAAGAAGCAGGGCGCCCCGCTCGACAAGGTGGCGGCCATCGGATTCTCGGGTCAGCAGCACGGCTCGGTGTACCTCAACGCCTCGGCCGAAAAGGCGCTCGCCGCCCTCGACGGCTCGAAGGCGCTCGCGCCGCAGCTCGACTTCGTGTACTCGCGCAAAACCTCGCCGATCTGGATGGACTCCAGCACCTCCGCCGAGTGCGCCGAAATCACCGCGGCGCTCGGCGGCGCCGACGCCGTGTGCGCGCTCACCGGCTCCAAGGCCTTCGAGCGTTTCACCGGCCCGCAGATCCGCAAGTTCTGGAAGACCGAACCCGAACACTATCAGGCCACCGCGCACATCTGCCTGGTGTCAAGCTTCATCCCCTCGGTTTTGGCCGGGCGCATCGTCCCGGTCGACCCCGGAGACGGCGCGGGCATGAACCTGATGGACATCGCGCGCCGCCAATGGAGCCACGCCGCCCTCGAGGCCACCGCGCCCGGGTTGTCGGGCAAGCTGCTGCCCATTCTGGAAAGCGATCAGGTCGCCTCCACCATCTCGCCCTATTTCGTCTCCCGCTTCGGCTTCTCGGCCGACTGCAAGATCCTCCCCGGCACGGGCGACAACCCCGCGAGCCTTGTGGGCTTGGGCCTCGTCTCGGGCGGCGCTCTCGGCATCTCGCTGGGCACCAGCGACACCGTGTTCGCGTTCATGCGCAACGTCAGCACCGACCCGAGCGGCGCGTCGCACGTGTTCGGCAGCCCCACCGGCGGCTACATGGCCATCTCGGTTTACAAGAACGGTTCGCTCGCGCGCGAGGCCGTGCGCCAGAAGCACGGGCTGACCTGGGAGCAGTTCTCCGAAATTCTGCGCGTCACGCCTCCCGGCAACGGCGGCCGCGTGCTGCTGCCGTATTTCGGCACCGAGATCGTCCCGCACATCCAAAAGGCCGGTGCGCAACGCTACGGCTTTGCGGAGGGCGACGTGGAGGCGGAGGTGCGCGCCGTGGTGGAAGCGCAGATGACCAGCATGCTGCTGCACGCCGAGTGGATGGGCGAAAAGCCCGTGCGCATTCAGGCCACCGGCGGCGCCTCCAACAACCGCGAGATCCTGCAGATCATGGCCGACGTATTCGGCGTGCCGGTGATGCGCCAGGAGACCTCCAACTCCGCGGCGCTCGGCGCGGCGGTGTGCGCGCAGCATGCGGCCCTGCGCGAAGCGGGCACACCCGCGAGCTTCGAGGCCCTGACGGTGCCGCATGTGAAGGCAACCTACACGCTGGAGCCCAACGCCGCGCATGCGGCGGCCTACGCGGACTTCGCGAAGGTGTACCGCGAGAAGGAAGCGGCGTACGTGGCGACGCTAAAATAGCGGTGAGCTGACAGCGAAGACACAAACAAAGCGGAAGGGGAGACGGATGGATGATCCGCCTCCCCTTTTTTGTTGAATGACTTCAGTGACCTCGATGACGCCGCGCAGGCTTACGCCACCGAGCCCGTCGCCATCAGCTGATCCATGCGCGCGTAGCTGAGCTCCATGCCCTCCACGAAATTGATCTTGAGCGACTCCTCGCGTGCCTCGGGGGAGACGAACAGGATCGTCATCTCGAAGAGCGTTTTGCCCGGCGCCTGCTCCTTGAACAGGCAGGTGTTCACAGTCGGACCGCCGGTCCAGTCTTCATCGAAAATTTCGGTGAACACGAGACGCGTGTAAGGCTCGACCTCATTGAACGTGTCCGACCACCCCATCTCCGTACCCGACTCGCCGTGCCACATGACATAGCGGGCCGTACCGCCCACGCGAAGATCGATTTCGCAGGTTTTCATCGACCACCCGTCGAACCCGCCCAGCCACTGCGAAGCCAGCTCGGCCTTGGTGTGCGCGTCCCACACCAAACGCGGGGGCGCGGAGAATTCACGGGTGAGGCGCACCGAACGATCGGCGACCATCTCCATTTTGATTGTCTGTGCGGTCATGAGGGACTTCCTGTGTGGGGGTGGGGTTGGCGAATGATTCGTTCAGGGGCGTTCGACGCGGTTTTTTTCGAGGGGCGACGCGGACGTTTCTCGGCGGCGACCAAGGTGGCAAGCACCGCATCAAGTCGCGCGTAACGCGCCTCCCAGAGGGCGCGGTAGCCCTCCAGCCAGTCCACCGCGCCGCCCAAGGGTTCAGGCAGAAGGCGGCGCGGCCGGCGCTGCGCCTCGCGCGCGCCGGCCACCAGGCCTGCCCGTTCCAGAACCTTGAGGTGCTTGGAGATGGCTGGTTGACTCATGGCGAAAGGCTCCGCGAGCTCGCCCACCGTGGCCTCGCCTTGCGCGAGCCGCGCGAGGATCGCGCGGCGCGTGGGATCGGCAAGCGCGGTGAACACCGCGTCGAGCGCCGCGTCGCCCGGGAGGGCTGCGGACGGCCCCGTGAACGCCTGCGCCGACGCGCTGGTTGGTGAGGTGAGGCTGAACGGCTTTTTCATAACTATTTGGTTATATACTGATTCCCGCCGCGACCGTCAAGAGGCACGAGGAACCCGCGGCGGATTCCCGGTACCCGTTCCACCGATCCTGGAACCGTCCGGCCAACCCCACCACAAAAAGTGCCGAAATTTGCCGGAATCGGCCATCGTCCGCCCCCCGCAACAAGGCCCATACTCCCCTGAAACAAGGCCACAACACCGGACGGGTACTCTATGGCCATACGATTGACGGCTCCCGACAAGCCGCATCGCAAGCCCCGAAAGGCCGCCATGTCCGAATCGCTGTACAACCTCGCCCGACTCGAAGCCCCGGCCGTCGCGCCGATCCCGGTGGAGCTGGAATCCGCCTTCGCGGATTACCCGCGCAACCCGACCGGCATTCCGCCCATGGTGCTGGAGCGCGGTGAATACCGCCTGCACTTCGCCACCACGCCCGCCGAGCTGGATGAGATTCTGCGTTTACGGTACGACGTTTACAACCTGGAGCTTGGCGAGGGCCTCGATGAATCGGCGCGCACGCGCCGCGACCTCGACGCCTTCGACGCGCAATGCCACCACTTGCTCGTGCGCCACAAGGACAGCGGCGAGTGCGTCGGCACCTACCGCCTGCAGACCGCGGCCATGGCGCGCACGGGATGCGGGTTCTACACCGATCAGGAGTTCCGCATCACGGAACTGCCCGAGGCCATCCGGGAGGAGGCGGTGGAGGTGGGACGCGCCTGCATTGGTCGCGCGCACCGCAACGGACAGGTGCTGCACCTTCTGTGGAAGGGGCTCGCGAACTATCTGCTTTGGAACGGCAAGCGCTATCTGTTCGGCGCCTGTTCGCTGACCAGTCAGGATCCCGTGGAAGGCCTGGTCCTCTACCGTGAGCTTTCGGCGAACGGCAATTTGCATCCCGAAATTCGGGTGGAGCCGCGCGCGGGGTGGGAGTGCCGCACGAACACTTCGCTGCCGGTGATCGCCGAGGTTCCCGAAATCCCGCGGCTGCTTCAGGGTTACCTCAACCTGGGCGGCAGCGTGTGCGGCGAGCCCGCGCTCGACCGCGCGTTCAAGACCATCGACTATCTGGTGCTGCTCGACGTGGAGGCCATGCCGGCGGGGCTGTTCCGGCGTTTCGTTTCATGATCGTAGTACTGCGTGGCGCCTTGCGCGCTGCGGCTTTTGTGGTGTGGACGCTCACGTTGGGTGGGCTGTGGCTGGGCCTCCGGGTGTTCGTTCCGAAAAGGCGACAAGACGCGGGCGGGGCGCTGACGCTTCATGTCTGGTCGCGAGGGCTTTGCCTGTTACTCGGGATTCGCGTCACCGTGGAGGGGGAACCTCTCCGAGGCCCTACGCTGCGGGTCGGAAACCACATCGGCTACCTCGACGTGATCGTCCTCTCCTCGGTATCATCCGCTTTGTTCGTCTCCAAGGACGACCTCGCCGGGTGGCCGGTGCTGGGCTATCTCGGCAAATCGGTGGGCACTTTGTTCCTCGACAGGACGCGGCCGCGGGCCGTGGCGGAAGTCGGCGCGGGGATGACGGGGTTGTTCGCGCGTGGGAATTCCGTGATCGTGTTTCCCGAAGGGACGACAACCGACGGAAATTCGGTCGCGGCGTTTCACTCGTCGCTGTTCGAGCCCGCCTTGAAGCTGAATGTTCCCGTTCAGGCCGTCGCCCTGAAATACGCGCCCGCCGCACTCGCCTCCTGGACGGGAGACGCGACCTTCGCGCCTCACTTTTGGCGGCTTCTTTGCTCTGCGGGCGTGAGGGTCTCGGCGACGTTCGCGGAACCGGTTTCGGGGTATTCCGACCGACGCGAGGCGGCGACCGACGCGAGACAACGGATCGCGGAGGCCCTACAGGGACGAGGGGAACCAGCGCCGCACGGCCTCGGCCACGCTGCCTGACTCACGCGCGACGGCGTGCACGAACGGCGGCGCATGCGGAATCGCGACGGCCACGGCCGCCTCGCGGAGCAAAGGCAGATCATTGGCGGAATCACCGATGGCCAGCGCCCCCCACGCGCCCGGGACGCTGCCGACGGCGAGGCCGAGGCGATCGCCCAGCCGCCGCGCGCCCTCGAACTTCGACACGCCGCGCGGGGTGATCTCCAACATGTGGTCGGCGTAGAAGGTGTTCTTGATCAAGGCTGTCTCCACAGGGAGGACGTCGAGCGCGCGCTGGGCGCGCGTCAGGTTCTCCTCGTCACCGATGAGGATCAGTTCCACGACGGCGCGCCCGTCCAGCTCGCGGTAATCGGTGATCACCTGGCAGTAGCCGTCATTTTTGGCGGTGAAGTCGCCGTTGCGCAAACTCAGACGGCGGTGGTACACATCGGGTCCTCCGTCGGGCGCGTAGGCGAGCGCAAGGGGGTCCCAACCCAGACCCGCCAACACGTCCGCCGCCTCGAGGATCGCGCCCGCGTCGAACGCTTGGTGATGCAGCAGCGCGCCGGTCTTCAGATCCTTCACGACCGCGCCGTTGTTGATGATGGCGTAGTCGATCAGAGGCCACAGGGCGAGACGGTCGAGCACGCGTTTGAGGGTCGTCCAGCGTCGTCCCGTGGCCAGCACCACCGGGATGCCCTGCGCCTTCAGGCTTTCCAGTGCCGCCCGGTTGGCCTCGGGAATTTCGTTGTCGTCATCGAGCAGCGTGCCGTCGACATCGGTGATGAACCAGGTGGGAGCGGGCGTGGACGCGAGATCGGAGGGCATGGAGGGGAAAGGTACTTCGTGGGCCTTATAAGAAGTGATTTCAAAGGATGACTTCTCTGCTGGAGTGGTTCCAAAGGGGGACTTCTCTTCGGGAATGATGCCTTGGAGTAGGTCGCCGTGCGGGTGTGATTTTACGAGGAGGACACGCTGAGAGAATGATTCCAGAGGAAGGCCCCTCTTCGTGAATGATGCCGTGGAGTTGATCGCCGGGCGGGTGTGATTTTACGAGGAGGACACGCTGAGAGAATGATTCCAGAGGAAGGCCCCGCTTTGTGAATGATGCCTTGGAGTTGATCGCCGGGCGGGTGTGATTTTACGAGGAGGACACGCTGAGAAAATGATTTTAGGGGGAGGCCGCTCTTCGCACATGATGCCTTGGAGTAGGTCGCCGGGCGGGTGTGATTTTACGAGGAGGACACGCTGAGAGATTGATTTTAGGGGGAGGCCGCTCTTCGCACATGATGCCTTGGAATGAGCCTGATCTTGGGAGTGATCGACAGGGGCAAGCCTTAAGGCGGAAGAGACCTTCGTGCGGACTTCGCCTTCGACTCGCGGGTGACGGCTCATCGTGGGGATTCCAAAATTCCGTTTTTTGGCTCCCAGGCCGGGACAACGTGCGCCCCCCGGAATGACCCCGTTCAGATTTCATATTTCAGATTTCAGATTTCAGATTTCCGACTTATCCTTCCCCCATGCCCATTCACCTTCCCGAAGACGACGAGGCGCTCCTCGCCGAATGCGATTTCGAGGCGTTCCGCGCTTCGGGCAAGGGCGGTCAGCACATCAACAAAACCGACAGCGCGGTGCGGCTGCATCACAGGCCCACGGGCATCACCGTCACCAGCCAGGAATCCCGCAGCCAGTGGCAGAACCGCTACGTCTGCCTGCAGAAGATCCGCGAAAGAGTGACCAAGTTGAACTTCGTCGCCAAGCCCCGCAAGGCCACCAAAAAGACCTGGTCCTCAAAGCAGAACACGCTCGTGGAAAAGCGGCAGCATTCGGAGAAGAAGAAGAGTCGGTCGGCGAGGGAGTGGGATTGAAACGCCAGGGGACGTCGCGGGAATTTAAGGTCGGTGGTATGTGGTATGTGGTAGATGGTATGTCGGTCGAATTCGAACAGGCTTCTTTCGGACCCTGATCCGATCCGAACCATCTCTCCGCAATGTGGCATCAACAGCACAATCTGTATTAAGACGCCCCTTTACGACATACCACATACCACCTTCCACATACCGTTTACGACATACTACGCGACGCCCTGCCCCCTACATCCTCCCCATCGCCCTGTACGCCCATGTGCCGATGATCTCGTGCATGGCGGCGGTGGTTTCGGAGAGCGCGGCGCCGGACGGCAACAGCCGGTAGAACTTGAACGCCGGTTCGGTGTCGCCGCGGAAATCCGTGGGGGCGATCTGCACGCTGAAGCCTTGTTTGCGGAACAGAGCGGCGGCGCGCGGCATGTGCGAGGCGGTGGTCACAAGCAGGATGTCCTTTTTCAGCCCGCGCTCCTCGAACAGCTTCGCCGTCAGAACGGCGTCTTCGTGCGTGGTGCGGCTTCGCCCCATGCGGATCACGGCCGAATCGGGAACCCCGAACAGGTCGATGAGCAAGCGCGCGTACAGGTCGGCTTCGGTTCCCGGCGCATCGGTCATCAGCGTGATGTAGCCGCCGGTCGCCACGATCACGGGCGCTAAATCCACCTTCCACAACCGCGCCGCGTGCAGCACGCGGTCGCCCGACGCATTGGTTTGAGGATGGCGGTGGGCGGGAAGATACGGCGCCATTCCCCCGCCGAGAAGCACGATGGCGGCCGCGGGCGCATAGTCCCCAGGCGTCGGCGCCTTGTTCTCAAGGCTCACCATCAGGCGGTTGGCGACAATCGGGCTTGCCGCGACGTACAGGATGAAGGCGGCGCACAAAGCCGCGAACCCCGCCGCCCGGGCCTTCGCGCGAAACGCCAGCCACGCGGTCACCAGGCACAACAGAAGCACCAATCCGGCCGGAAACAGAAACGCGGGGATCACCTTGGAGAGGGTCAAAAGCATGGAGGGAAAGTAGCCAACAGCGGACAACAACGAGCAACTCAAAAACCCATGCAATCAACCTTCGCGCGTCAAAAGCCTGCCCACTTCCCCATAGGGTCCACCACCCCAAATCACTCCCGAATAGCGACTCCCCTGATCACCACTCCCGAAGGATGGCCTAATTCACGCAATCATTTCCTCGTGAGTCAACTGGCCTGCCCACTTCCGCATAGGACCCAACACCCCAAATCACTCCCGAAGCGGAAACCTCCTTCGCCATCACTCCCGTAGAGACATCCCCCATTGCAATCACTCCCGAAGAAGGGCCTAACTCACGCCATCATTCCCTCGAGAGCCAACAGGGCCGCCCCCCCCCATCACAAGGCCCGATAGTATCTTTCCCCCCATGTCCAGCCAGTTCGGTTCCCTCTTCAAAATCGCGACGTTCGGCGAAAGCCACGGGCCCGCCGTCGGCGTCATTCTCGATGGCTGCCCCAGCGGTCTGGCCATCACCGAGGCCGAAATTCAGGCCGATCTCGACCGCCGCCGCCCGGGCCAAAACCGCCTCACCACGCCCCGCAAGGAGGCCGATACGGTGCGCATCCTGTCGGGTGTGTTCGAAGGCCGCGCGACCGGGACCCCCATCGCCATGGTGGTGGAGAACACCGACCAGCGCTCGCACGATTACGGCGACATGCAGACCCTGTACCGCCCTTCGCACGCCGACTTCACCTACGACCTGAAGTACGGGTTTCGGGATTACCGGGGGGGCGGCCGCTCCTCCGCACGCGAGACCATCGGCAGGGTGGCCGCGGGCGCCGTAGCGCGCAAACTTCTCCGCGAGGCCTGCGGGACCGAGATCGTCGCCTATGTGTCGCAGGTGGGGGAGATTGAAACCGGCATCGACCCGTTGTCCGTGTCGCTCGACGCCGTGGAAGCCTCGCTGGTCCGCTGCCCCGACCCCGAGGCGTCTAACCGCATGGAAGCCGCCATCGACGCGGCGCGTAAAGACCAGGACAGCCTCGGCGGCGTGATTCAACTCGCGATCAAACGCCCGCCCCCGGCGGTCGGAGAACCGGTGTTCCACCGGGTGGAAGCCGAACTCGCGCGCGCGTTCCTCTCGCTGCCCGCGACCAAGGGCTTCGAGATCGGCAGCGGCTTCGCGGGCACCCGCCTGCGCGGCAGCGCGCACAACGACGTGTTCGTCAACAAAAATGGAACGATCGGCACCGAGACGAACCTCTCGGGCGGCGTGCAGGGCGGCATCACCAACGGCGAACCCATCCTCTGCCGCGTGGCGTTCAAGCCCACGGCCACGGTGTCGCAGCCGCAGCGCACGGTGGACAAGGCCGGGCATGAAGCCGTGCTCAACGCCAAGGGCCGCCACGACCCGTGCGTGCTGCCGCGCGCGGTGGTTTTGGTCGAAACCATGGCCGCGCTGGTGCTCGCCGACCTGTTCCTCGAACAGCGCGCGCGCGCGGGATTGTTTCCGGTGAAGTGAGCGAACAGCAAACAGCATACAGCTCACAGCTAAAATCCTAGCGCAAAATTCGAATTAAAAAAAGGCGGCTCCCCAGGGGATCCGCCTTTTCGTTTTTTCTGTCTTGCTGTCAGCTGTCCGCTGTAAGCTGTCAGCTCACCGCTATTTCAACCGGTAATCCGCCTCAACACTGGCGCTGAAGGACAACTGGCCCGGCTGCACCGGCATGCCGGTTCCCGCGTCGGCCTTCATGGCCCGGAATTCGGCCATGGGCATGGGCATGGGGCCCGGGCCGCCGACGCCGCCCATGCGGATGCCCGTCAGTTCGTCGCAGCTGCGCCCGGCGGTGGCGCACAGGCTCTTGGCGTTCTCAGCGGCGTTGCGGAGGGCCAGAACGCGGGCTTCGCGCGTCAGGCTGTCGGATTTGGAATGGCCGAAGGCGAGGTTGCCCATGCTGGTGAACGACGACTTGTTCACGTACTCCAGCAGCGAATCGAGGCGCGACAGTTCGCGCAAAGTGATCTCGAGGCTCTGGCTGGCCACATAACCGCGGAATTTGCGCTTGCCGTCGGTCCACTCATACTCGGGGTTGATGGAGATGCGCGTGGTCTTGAGGTCCGAGGCCAGGGGAACGACGCGGCGGGCCGCGGCCAGCACCGTGTTCATGGCCTTGCGTGCGTCGGCCGACGCGTCCACGGGCGAGCCGTCATTCTTCACCACTTCCACCATGATGGTCACCATGTCGGGTGAGGCCATGATCTCACCGGTGCCCGTGACGGTCACGCGACCGCCGAGCAGGGCAGGCGCGCCGCCGGAGGGCGGAGGCGGGGGCGCGATGTCGGCGGTCTGGGCCAAGGCGGCGGACACGCCGGCAAGGCCAAGGCAAAGGGCGAGGGCGGAGAGAAGGCGGACGTTTTTCATGATGGCTCCGAACGTGAAGGGGTCCAAACACAGGGCGCGCACAATGTACATGGGTCATGTGCGATCCGCAGGGGGATTCCGGGTGGAAACACTTCATCGGATAACGCCCGGCCTCTCGATCGAATGTCCCCGACGTCCGTCTTCAGGTTCGCCGCAGCTTCCACAACTCGTCGAACAGCGCGTATTTGGCCGCCTGTGCCGACGGGTACATGCCCTTGAAGAATTTTTCCCCCATGCGGCACGCCCACAACCCGTGCTTGAACTTCACGGGAAACACGCCCATGTTCACGCCGCTCACGTTGATCACCCAGTTGTCGCGGGCCGAAAGATGCCAATGCCCCGCCAGCCAGCGGTCGCGCGCCTCGCTCTTTTTGCGGACCTCGGCCTCCACCCTGCGGGGGTTCACCGCGTCGCCGGTGAGGCGTTCCGAGCACGCCAGGCACACGCCGATCGCTTCGTGATAATTGTCGTGCTCCATCACATGAACAAATCGCGTCCGCACCTCGCCGCACATTTCACACACCACTTCGCGGTGGCCTGTGTGCTTTTCGAGCATATCCACCACTTCCATGCAGCGCCAGTCTTCGCGCGGAACCTCGGGCTCGTCGAGCAGGCCGGGCATGGTCAGGCGGGTTTGGTGAAGCAGAACGCGCCGTACCGCCAAATGCCCTTTTTGAGCGTCGGGTATTGGTGGTAAATGGCGCGGGCGTTGTGAAGCTTCTCGTCGCCCACAAGGCCGAGCGCGCGGAGCAGCAGACGCCACGGCACGATCAGCGGCCCCAGGCGGAAGATCTTCCAGGCGTGAGGCAACACATCGGGGGTGATGTCCTCGGTGTGCGTGACCGTGAGACCGGCGGCACGCGCCGCGGCTTCCACATCCGCGAACGAACAGAAGTGCGGGACGGCCCAGCCTTTGAGGAAGTACGCGAACGATTTGGCCTCGGCCGCCGTGGCGGGCTCACGACCCGAGAACCCGTCGGCGATGACCAGGCGGCCGCCGGGCTTGAGCAAGGGCGCCATGCCGCGCACCCACGCGGCCTTGTCGGGCGCGTAGCAGAAACTCTCGAGCGCCCAGATCACATCGAACGAGCCGGGCTTGAACGCGGGGGTGGTGTAGTCGTTGGCGACAAAACGTGCGGGAGTACGGGCGAGGCCCGCGGGCGCGGGCGTGATGCCGAACGGGGTTTCCGCAGGGGTGCCCCACTTGGCAGCGTCGGCGAGGGCGAACGCGGTGGCCAGGTGGGCGTGCAGTTCGACCAGATTGATGCCCACGCACCACGCGCCGGTTTCGCGCGCCAGTAAAATGGACGAACCGCCCATGCCGCACCCGGCGTCGAGCACCTTGGGAGCGGCGGACGCGGGCCGCGCTGCATCCGCGGGGAGGAGGCCTGCGATCTTCGCGAGGTAGCGCGTCATGCGGCCCGTCGGGCTGCTGCCCTTGGGCAGATCCCGATCGAACCCGTAGTGCATGTGCTGGTGCTTGCGCGTGCCGTAGTACTTGAGGTAATCCTTGGTGGTGTCCTCGAAGTAACTGCGGACGCGGTGTTGGATGGCACGATCCGGCGCCTGCGGGGCGCCGGAAGATTGAGCCTCAGACATCCAGCTCGCCCACGAGGTGCGCGTTCTCCTCGATGAACTTGCGGCGCGGTTCGACCTCGTCGCCCATCAGCATTGTGAAGATCAGATCAGCCTCCACCACGTCTTCCATGGTCACCTTCTTCAGGATGCGGGTGCCGGGGTTCATGGTGGTGACCGCCAATTGCTCGGGGTTCATTTCACCGAGACCTTTGTAGCGCTGCATGTACAGGCCCTTGCGCTCGGCGCCCACCTCGGCGAGGATGGAATCCTTCTCCTCTTCGCTGAACGCGTACTTCTCGATCTTGCCCGCCTTGATCTTGTACAGCGGGGGTTGGGCGAGGTAAAGCACGCCGTTGTCGATCAGCGGCTTCATGTAGCGGCAGAAGAACGTCAAAAGCAGCGTCTGGATGTGCGAGCCGTCCACGTCGGCGTCGGTCATGATGATGATCTTGTGGTAGCGCAACTTCTCGAGCTTGAAGCCGCCGCCGGTCTCGGGGTCGGTCTCGCCGATGCCGCACCCGATGGCCTGCGCCATGGTGGAGATTTCCTCGTTGGCGAGGATTTTGTCCATGCGGGCTTTTTCGACGTTCAGGATCTTGCCCTTGAGCGGCAGAATGGCCTGGAAGTTCCGGTCGCGGCCCTGCTTGGCGGAGCCGCCGGCGGAGTCACCCTCCACCAGGTACAGCTCGCATTCCTCGGGCTTGCGCGACGAGCAGTCGGCCAGTTTGCCGGGCAGGCCGCCCCCCTCCAGCACGCTCTTGCGACGCGCCAGCTGGCGGGCCTTGCGGGCGGCCTCGCGGGCCACCGCGGCGTTGTACACCTTGTCGACGATCTTGCGGGCGACCGCGGGGTTTTCCTCGAGGAACGTGGACAGCAACTCGAAGGCCGCGGCCTCCACGATGCCCTTCACCTCGCCGTTGCCCAGCTTGTGCTTGGTCTGTCCCTCGAACTGAGGCTCGTGCAGCTTCACCGAAATCACCGCCACCAGGCCTTCGCGCATGTCGTCGCCGGTGAGCTCGATATCGTTCTTCTTCGCCTTGCCCAAAAGCTCCTTGGCCTTGGCGTTGATGGCGCGCGTGAGCGCCGATTTGAAGCCCACCACGTGCGTGCCGCCGTCCACCGTGTTCACGTTGTTGACGAACGAGAACATGCTTTCGGTGTAGCCTTCGTTGTAGCGGAAGGCGATCTCGAGCGGCAGGCCCTGGGTTTCCTTTTCGAAATGCACGGGTTTGTCGAACAGGGGCTTCTTGTTGGCGTCCATGTATTCCACGAACGCGGCGATGCCGCCCGGAAAGTGGAACTCATGATGGCGGTCCTCTTCGCGCTCGTCGCGGAGCGTGATGGTGAGGCCCTTGTTGAGGAACGCCAGTTCGCGCAGGCGCGCGCTGAGGGTGTCGAAGTTGTACACCAGCTCGGTGAAGATCTCCGGATCGGGCTGGAACTGGATGGTGGTGCCGCGCTGGTCGGTTTCGCCGATGAACCCGCCCGGACCCTGCGGCGCGCCGCGCACGAAGGACTGGTAGAAGGTTTTGCCGTCGCGGTGCACGGTGACCTCGTGCTTGACCGACAGGGCGTTCACGCACGAGACGCCCACGCCGTGCAGGCCCGCGGACACCTTGTAGCCGCCCTCGCCGAACTTGCCGCCGGCGTGCAGCACGGTCATCACCAGCTCGACGGTGCCGATGCCCTGGGTGGGGTGGATGTCGGTGGGAATGCCGCGGCCGTTGTCGGTGACGCGGATGCCGTTGTCCTTTGTGATGGCGACATCGACGCGCGTGCAGTAGCCCGCGAGCGCCTCGTCGACGGAGTTGTCGACCACCTCGTACACGAGGTGGTGCAGGCCGCGGCCGTCGGTCGACCCGATGTACATGGCGGGCCGCTTGCGCACGGCCTCCAGGCCTTCGAGGACCTTGATGTCGCTTGCGCCGTAACCTTGCTGTCCGTCTTCCATTTCAACCCCTGCGTGCGGCGAACCGATGGTTCGCCATGAACCGTATGCCTGTCATAACCGGCCGCAGCAAACTGCGGCCCTTCGGGAGATCCGGGTGCGTTACCGCAACCGGATCTCCCGCACCACATCAACTCCCAGCACCTCGTTGGCGCGCTGCCTGATGGCCTCGCACTGGTAGTGCAGCTCGTTGCGCCACACCGCCCCCTCCACCTTCACGTGGAGGACGAAGTCCTTCAGCGACTCGAGCGCGGCGACCTGCGCCGCCTTGTCGCCCACCACCCGCGTCCACTGCTCGCGCAGCTTTTGCTCGTGCAGCAGGAACCCAAGCCCTTGGGCCCGCAGAGCCTCTTGCAAGGCGCCCCCGATGGGGACCGGTGTACCGGCCATGGGTTAGTCTCCTGACGAGGCGAGGCGTGTTGCCCGGCCGCGCTCAACCTCGATCACCGACTCCACCGCGAACGGCAGATCTTCGCGGCGCGGCGTGGCGATGAACGCCTGCCCGCGGCCCGCGATGAGGGCGCCGAAACGCGCGCGCCGACCCGGATCCAGCTCGGCGAACACGTCGTCGAGAATCAGGATCGGAGGCAGACCCGTGGACTCTTCAAGCAGTCGCGCGGCGGCCAGTTTGAGCGCCAGCGCGACCGATCTTTTCTGTCCTTGGGACGCGAATTCCCGCACCGATTTTTCGTTCAAAAAAGTTAGCAAATCGTCACGGTGAGGGCCGACCGAAGTCAGGCCGTTTTCGCGGTCGCGCACGCGGCTTTCGCGCAGGCGGCCGGCAAGGGTTTCGGCCAATAAAGACGGGGTTTCCAGCGTCGCCGGCACGGGCGTGACCGCCATCGTCAGGGCCTCGGGCGAGGCGGCTTCCGGAGCGGCGGATTCGGCCCCGTCGCCACCCACGATTTCACGATAATATTCCGAGGCCAACGGCGCCAGTTTTCGCACCCACTCGCGGCGCCTAAGAATGATGCCCGCGCCCGCTTCGGCGAGCGTCGCCTCATAGGCGTCGAGCAGATGCTCCTCTTCGCCGCGCAGGTTCCATTTGAGGGTGGCGTTGCGCTGGCGCAAGGCCAGGCGATAGCGGCGCAACAGCTCCATGGTGGAGGGGTCGTGCTGGCACAGCAGCACGTCCATGAAGCGGCGGCGCTCCTGCGGCCCGCCGCGCAAAAGGTCGAGATCCTCGGGCGTGAAGGCGACCAGGAGCAGGTGACCGAGAAGGTCGCCGAGGCGGCGGCTCTCAAGCCCCTCGACCTTCACGCGCGACCCGCCCTCGCGGTACTCCAGCGACTGCACGTGGGACCGCACCCCGATGGTCGCCTCACCGCGGATCACGAATCCCGGGCCGTCCGCGCCCGCGGGCGCTCCCCAGGCGATGAGGTCCTTGTCTTTGCGGGTGCGCGCCGAGTGCGCGAGGGCCAGAAAATGCACGGCCTCCAGCAGGTTCGACTTCCCGTGGCCGTTGGGCCCCACCACAAGGTTCAGGCCCGGCGCGGGGCGCACATCGAGGCCGTCGAGGTTGCGGAAATGATGAAGCGTCAGGCGGTCGAGATGCACGGGGGAAAGGTACCTCCGGCGAGGACTGAAGAGAGAACGGCTCCGTGCGGACCTGACGCCCCCGGCGATCAGAACGGAGGCGCGACGCCCTTACCCGTTTCGATGAATGTTTTCAGGCTCTCCAGGATGTAGAACTCCCACCCGGCCGAGCAATTCCCGTAGCACGCGATGCGCGGCGTCAACCCGATATGGGTGAATCGCACGGCGGTTTTGCCGTCCTCGGCCCGGGAGATTTCGAACCGGATGGTCGTGCCCTTCCACTCTTCCTTGTCTTCCACGAAGTTGATGCTCGACTCCGTGACGGCCCACTCCACCACCGCGTCGGGAATGAGCGTGACGACCCGCTGGGCCGTGCGATGGAACTCCTTGTAGGCATAGACGAACTCCGCGCCCACGGGCGTGAAGGCCCCGGAGACGTCGCCGACCCACCACTCATCGACGCGATTGATGGCGTCGTAAACCTCGTGCGGGGAGCGGGGCACCGTGAACGACAGGGTGAAATCGGAGGCGGGGGCTTTCTGGGGCGACATGGCGGCGGGCCTTTCGGGAAAAGATGACGCCCCCTAGGGTAGGTTTATTGCTTGCTTTTTGCAAGCTATCTGTCCGGCCGCGACGTGCCCCCCCGCCATCCCGTGATTCTCCGGCTAAAACCGGTTGGTGGTGTGTTCGACTTCCCCGGCGGTGGCTTCCAGCGCCAGGAAGATCTCCCGCATGAAAATGGCGAGCGAAACGGCGAGGGATCCGAGGCTGGCGAGAAACAGGATCGCGACCGGCAGGCCCGACGCGATGCCGGCCACCGGCATCAGAAACAGGAACGCCACGAGCAGCACGGCCAGAAAAATGCAGAGGGAGACGAACAGGATGGCGGACTGGATGAGGCGCGCCCGGTGAAGGATCGACACGATCTGCGCGTCGATGAGGGGCTTGTGGGCCGCGCTCACATGAACGTACTCGCGGTTCAGCAAACGGATGCGGTCGATGGTGCGCCCCAGCCGGTTGCTCATGGTGAGCAGAAGGAGCCCGCACGCGGACACCACGATGGCGGGACTGACGGCGTTCTTGAGGAGCGTTTCGACTTCCGGCAGGTTCATGTCGGCCTCGCGGGCGGAGGTGCCGGCCAAAGAATAACAGCGCGCGGCCCTCCGCGGCCTTTTACGGCGCCGCCGGGCGAAAAAAAAACCGGTCCCTTTGCGGAACCGGTTTCAGGGTGGCGTGGTGACGCGCGGGGCGGGCAAACGGATTTGCCCGTGCGCCGCCTTTAAGCCGTTAAGCCGGGTTGTCGCGCTTGCCGCTGTTGTCGTACTCGATGCCGATGGTGCCGACCGGGCAGCCTTCGGCCGCTTCGACGATCTGGTCGTTCAGCGAGAAATCGGCGCCGCCCTTGACGACCATCTTCTCGGGAACCTCGAACACTTCGGGGCAGGTCGCCTCGCAGGCGCCGCACATGGTGCACTCGTTCTCGGATTCGTCGAGCCAGACTTTGGTAATCGTTGCCATCGTGATTCTCCGTGGAGCGTCGCCGGGGGTGGTACGGATTTCAAGGATCCGCGCGGCGCAAAAAACGGTTCTCATCCCGTTTTCAGGGGGAAAAGTTACTCGCAAACCCGGGGCCATGGCAAGCCGGGGATTTACGCCAAAGCGATGCGGCGTGAACGGCGGCGCACTTAAAACGCCAAAAAGAGCGAATCGCGCTTGTTAAATTTTGTCTCCATGAAACTTTCCGTCGGCATTTTGGGGGCGACCGGACTCACCGGCGTCGAACTGGTCCGCCTGCTGCAAAGGCACCCGGGCGTTGAAATCGCGTGGCTCAGCTCCGAGTCGCAGGCGGGGACCTCGTACGCCAAGGTGTACCCGGGCGTGGGCGCGCGCCTCTCGCCCTCGGTGGCCACGCTGATCACGATGGACGAGGCGGGACGGACGGCGCCCGACGCGGTGTTCTCGTGCCTGCCCCACGCGGCCTCGGCCGAGGCGATCGAGCCGTTCCTGAAGAACGGCAAGACCAAGGTGATCGACCTCTCCGCCGATTACCGCCTCGCGAACATCGCGGTGTACAACGAAACCTACGCGCACGCGCATCCCCACCCCGAGCGCGTGCAAAACGCGGTGTACGGGTTGACGGAAGTGCACCGGGATGCGGTCGCCAAGGCGAACCTGGTGGCCAACCCGGGCTGTTACCCCACCTCGATTCTGTTGCCGCTGATCCCGCTTTTGAAGGCGGGTATCGTCTCGCCCGCGGGCCTGATCGCCGACAGCAAGTCGGGGGTTTCGGGCGCGGGCAAAAAGGCCACCGAGGGCACGCATTTCTTCTTCGTGAACGAAAACTTCTCCGCGTACAAGGTGGCCGGCACGCACCGGCATTTGCCCGAGATCGCGGAGCAACTGGGCCTCGCGGCGGGCGGCGCGGTGGCGCCCGTGTTCACGCCGCACCTGGTGCCCATGGAGCGCGGCATCCTCTCCAGCATCTACGCCGACCTCGCGCCGGGCAAGACCGAAGCCGATGCGTTCGCCGCGTGGGAGAAGGCCTACGCGGGCTCGCCCTTCGCGCGGCCGGTGAAAGACCTGCCCGCCACCGCCGACGTGACGCGCACCAACGAGTGCCGCTTCGCCGTGCGCAGAATCGCGGGCACGGACAAGCTGCTGATCATCTCGGTGATCGACAACATGGTGAAGGGCGCGTCGGGACAGGCGTTGCAAAATTTCAACGTGATGTTCGGGTTGGACGAGACGATGGGTCTTTCGTGAGCGCGCCGGAATTGAAACCGACGATCGTCAAAATCGGCGGGTCGCTGATGGAAAGCCCCGAGGCGCTGCGCAGCCTGACCAAGGCGTTGGCCGAGCTCTGGCTGGGCGGCATGCCGCTCGTGCTCGCGCACGGCGGCGGCAAGGACATCAACCGCAACCTCGCGTGGCTCGGTGAAGCGCCGCAGTTCAAGAACGGGTTGCGCGTCACCTCGGAAGCCGCGATGGAGATCGTGGAGATGACGCTCAGCGGCGCGGTGAACAAGCGCCTGGTGTCGCTCCTGCAGTTCGTGGGCGCGCGCGCCTGCGGCCTCAGCGGCGTGGACGGCTCCACCTTGGTGTGCCGCCCGCTCGATCCCGAGCTGGGCCGCGTGGGCACCATCGCGCAGGTGCGCCCGGCGCTCATTGAAGCGCTTCTCAAAGACCGTTTTCTTCCGGTGCTATCGCCCATCTCGGCCGACGCGGCGGGCCTGCACTACAACGTGAACGCGGACGACGCGGCGTCGGCGCTGGCCACCGGCATGAAGGCCGAGAAGCTGGTGTTCGTGTCCGATGTGCCCGGCGTGATGGATGCGCCGCCCGACAAGGGGGGGGTCATCATCCCTGGGTTGAACCGCGATTCCGCCGAGGCGCTCATCGCCGAGGGCGTGATCGCGGGCGGGATGATCCCCAAGGTGCGCTCATGCCTGTCGGCCGTGGAGGCCGGCGTGGGCGAGGTTCACATTTGCGGGTTCACCAACGCCGAGGCGCTCGAGGCGCAGATCACCGGCGCGGTCAATGGCGGGACGATCGTGCGGTGAAGACGCAATGTTGCAGTGCAACAATGCAGCGATAGAACAATAAGGCAAGTCGGCAGGCGGTTCTTCAATCCGTGGCAGCGCGGAATGTGCGTTAATCAATATCCCCCGATCTCACCGTCATTGTTGCATTGCTGCATTGCTGCACTGGTGCACTCCTCTACCGTCCCAGCCCCACCCCCACCTTTCTGAACAGGCCTTTCTCCGTCCGCACGGTGTAGACCACCATGCCGCCGGTGACGCCCGATGACAGGCTCGCGAGGTCGTAGAGGGTGACGCCGTGGCCGGTGCGCGTCGAGAGCAACCGCCCGGCCGCGTCATGCGCGTTCAGAACGTGCGCGCCTTCCGCCCTCACCTTCACGCTTCGGGCCGTCAGTTCCAAGGGATTCCACCCCGCATTGACGGACCCGCCGCGCTCTTTCAGCGACGTCGCCCACACCGCTTTGGCGAGGCCTTTGTGCGCCACGGTTCTGTCGGGTGAGCGCATTTGCCCGTCGATGAACATGGTGGTGTCGCGGATGGTGACCAGGGAATAGTTGTTGCCGTTGGCGGTGCCCGTGCCCGTGGCGGCGATGGGACAATTCAGCATGGCCTGAAAGGTGATGTAGTGGATTCCGTTGATGCGCGTGTAGCCGCCCTCGTGCTTGTGGCCCTGGAACACGTGGGTCACGTTGCCGTTGGTCTCCAAAATGGTGCGGATGGTGTCGGCGTTGTTGACCGAATAGTCATCGGTGCTGGCGCCGTTGAGGTTCTGGTGGATGGACACGATGGTGGGGCGGTCGCCCGCGGCGCGCAGGTCGGCGATGAGCCAGTCGCGCTGGGGCTTGTGGATCCAGGTGTCGGTCCAGGTCCACGGCGCGAGGCGGCTGTAGTGCGCGCCGTTCGAGGTGTAGTTGCCGTCGAGCACCACGAAGTGGAACGGGCCCACGTCGAACGAGTAGAAGTTCTGCTTGATCTTGCTGAGCGATTTGGAGTGGATGTCGGTTTTGTTGAGCGAGGTTTGCTCGTGGTTGCCGAGCACGAGGTAGATGTCGCCCTGGAACCTGCCCGTGCGGGCGTTCATGGTGTCGAGGTCGGCCATGGTTTTGGTGGAGTCGGACACGCTTTGGGTGTAGCCGTCGACGTAGTCGCCGAGGATGAGCAGGAAGGCGGGCGTCGAGGGCGCCAGACGATTGTAGAACGCGACGGCGCTGTCCATCTTGGCGGGCGTGCCGCGGTAACAGCGGCTGGTGGTGGCGGTCGCGCTGCCGTCGGTGACCTTGTCGGCGAACTGCGGGTCCGCGATCACCGCGAAGCGCAGACTGTCGGGGCCCAGCTGGGCCTGCACGGGGGCGGGGGCGAGGAGCGCCGGTGCGAGGAACGCAAGGCCCATGGCAAACGGACAGAGGACGGGGTTGCGACGGGACATAGGCGGACTCCTGACCCGAAAGAAAGGGGGTTGTCAAATCATATGCAAATGCCTCGGTTTGCGCGTGTGGTTTCCGTTACGGCGCTGCGACCTCCCCGTTTCGGCCCGATTGGAGACCGAATCCGCAGCCCCGTCGGGTTTCGCCGCCCGGGACGCGCCGCGAGGCGGCATCAACACCCCGATTTTGTCCTGCGGTTTGGCCCCGATTTCGCTGTACCTTTGACCCATGTCTAACCGCATCCTCGTTCTGTTCGCGCACCCGGCACTGGAGAAATCCCGGGTGAACCGCCACCTCATTCACGCCGTCACGGAAATTCCCGGCGTCACGTTTCACGATCTTTACGAGGAGTATCCCGATTTTCAGATCGACGTGGCGCGCGAGCAGGAATTGTTGCTGGCGCACGATCTCATCGTGATGCAGCACCCGTTCTACTGGTACAGCGGCCCGGCGCTTTTGAAGGAGTGGATGGACCTGGTGCTGGAGCACGGCTTCGCGTACGGGCACGAAGGGAAGGCGTTGCGCGGCAAGGCGCTGATGAACGCGGTGACCACGGGCGGCCCGAGGGAGGCCTACGACCACGAGGGCTACAACCGCTTCACCATGCGTGAATTGCTCTCGCCGTTCGACCAGACCGCTTACCTGTGCGGCATGCGATACCTCGCGCCTTTCGTGGTTCACCGCTCGCTGGTCATCCGCGACCAGGACGAAGCCGCGCCGCACGCGGCGCTGTGGCGCAAGGCGCTGAAGGCCTTGTCGGACGGAACGATCGATCTCGACGCCGCGGCGGCGGCGGAGCGGCTCAACGATCTGCTCGTCGACGCCGGCAACGCGCCCTTGCGCGGAAACGACGCGGAGGTGCTGTCATGAGCGGCGATTTTCTCTTTCAGGCGTTCGTGTACCTCGCCGCCGCGGTGATCGCGGTTCCCGTCGCCAAACGGTTGGGGCTGGGCTCGGTGCTGGGGTATCTGCTCGCGGGCGCGGTGATCGGGCCGTACGTGCTCGGGCTTGTGGGCGGCGCCTCGGGTGACGTGATGCACTTCGCCGAGTTCGGCGTGGTGATGATGCTGTTCCTCATCGGCCTCGAGCTGCAGCCCTCGCTGCTGTGGCGCCTGCGGCTTCCCATCCTCGGCATGGGCAGCGCGCAGGTGCTCATCACCGCCGGCGTGGTCGGCGGCGTGGCGCTCCTTCTCGGGTTCCCCGCGCGCCCTTCCATCGCGCTCGGCCTGGTGTTCGCCATGTCGTCCACCGCCATCGTGCTGCAGTCGCTGCAGGAGCGCGGGTGGCTGAAGCTGCGCGGCGGACAGGCGGGATTCTCGGTGCTCCTGTTCCAGGACATCGCGGTGATCCCCATGCTGGCGCTGATGCCGCTCCTGGCGACGGGCGTGGTCGGCGGCGGCACGGAGGCCGCGCACGGCAGCCACTCGTTGCTGGAAGGCCTGTCGGCCTGGCAGCAAACGCTCGCGGTGCTGGCCGCGGGCGGCGCGGTGATCGTGGGCGGCCGCTTCCTGTCGCGCCCGGTGTTCCGCTTCATCGCCGGGGCGCGTCTGCCCGAGGTGTTCACCGCCTTCGCGCTGCTGCTGGTGGTGGGCATCTCGCTGCTGATGAGCCTGGTGGGCCTGAGCCCGGCGCTGGGAGCGTTTTTGGCGGGTGTGGTGCTCGCCGAAAGCGAGTACCGTCACGAGCTGGAGGGCGACATCGAGCCCTTCAAGGGTTTGCTGCTGGGTCTGTTCTTCCTCTCCGTGGGCGCGTCGGTGGATTTCCCCTTCATTCGGGAACACCTGGGGCTGATCATCGCGGCCACGCTGGGCATCGTCACGCTCAAGATCTCGGTGCTGCTCGGCATCGCCCGCGTGTTTCAGCGCCGCTGGAGCGATGCGTTCCTGTTCGCGCTGGCGCTTTCGCAGGTGGGTGAGTTCGCCTTCGTGCTGCTCGCGCTCGCGACGAACCTGGGCGTCCTCACCGCCGAGTGGTCGCGCGGCGCGGTGGCGGTGACGGCTCTCTCCATGATGACCACCCCGCCCCTGCTGATGCTGCTCGCCAAATGGCCGCGCCGCGCGGCCGCGGAACAGAACGAACGCCCGATGGACACCATCGAACCGGAGGTTCCGGGCAAGGTGATCCTCGCGGGGTTCGGGCGCATGGGCAACATCATCGGACGGTTTCTGCAGGCCAACGGCGTGCCCACCACCGTGCTCGACACCAACACCGAGCTGGTCGAAGGCGTGCGCAAAGTGGGCCTGCGCGCGTGGTACGGCGACGCCTCACGCCTCGACATGCTCCGCGCGGCGGGCGCCGAGCACGCGGAGCTGCTGATCATCACGATTTCCGACACCGCGAAGATCCGCGCCATCGGCGACATGGCCCGCAAGCATTTCCCTCACCTGAAAATCATGGCGCGCAGCCGCAAACGCGTGGACGCCTACGAGCTGATCAACGCCGGGTTCGACCACGTGTACCGCGAAACCCTGGGCACGTCGATCGACATGGGGGCGGACGCGCTGCACATGCTGGGGTTCCGCGCTTACCATGCGCGGCGCGCGGCACTGGCGTTCCGCAAGCACAACGAGGCGGCCATGCGCGATTTGGCGAAGCACTGGGGCAGCAAGAATTACTTCGAGCTTTTGCGCGCGAAGATCGAAGAAGCGGAGAACCTCGTGCGCGGCGGCGCCTCGCTGAAGGACCAGATCGACGCGGCGTGGGACAACGAATCGCTGAGGGACGAGGCGGCGAAGGGGACGTTGAGACGGTGACGCGGCAGGCGGAACATTGAAGCGCTGACGGTTTTTGAAGCGGGGCGTAAGAGCGAACCGAATGTGGATTCGACCTCACCCCCCCAACACCAGCTTCACCCCGGCGATCACCAAAACGCCCGCCAACAGAAGCTGAATCGTCCGCACGGGAAACCGGCGGCTGCCGAGGTATGACCCCAGCGTTCCGCCCGCAACCGCCGCAACCGCCAAGGCCCACGCCAGCGACGGAACCGGCCTTCCCGAACTGACGAACCCCGCAAGCCCCGTGGACGAGTTCACGAGAATGAACACCACCGATGTGGCCGCCACGTTTTTGGTCTTGGCCCATTTGCACAGCAGCATCAACGGCGTGAGAAAAATGCCGCCGCCCGTTCCCGTGAGACCCGACATCAATCCGAGACCTGCGCCGGCCGCGAGCGCGACGGGCACGCGCGGCGGTGTCACCTCGGCGGGGTCGCCGGGCTTGAGGAAAAAGCGCAGCGCGGAAAACAGCAATACAACCCCGACAAGCACTTTGAACACCTGCGTGGGCAGATCGAGGTAGCCACCCAGAAACGCCGCCGGCGCGGCCGTGAGGGCGAAGGGCCACAACAGGTTCCAGCGAAAATGCCCGGCGCGCGCGAATTGATATGACCCGATGGCCGCGACAAGGATGTTGAGGACCAGCGCCGTGGGTTTGATGACAGCCGGTGAGAACCCCGCGAGCGCCAGCACGGCGATGTACCCCGACGCGCCCGCGTGACCGACGGACGAATACAGAAACGCGACCGCGAGAACCGCGAAGGCGATCAGGATGAAGGTGGGGTCGAGATGCATCTACAGGGGCGTGATGGTGTGAAATGATGTTGTTGTGTTCGAGCTAATATGAATCAGAGCAGTACAACAGTACAGCCGTACAACAATAAAAGCGTAATCCTCGAATAGCGCTCCGCTACAGTTGTACTGTTGTACTGTTCCGCGTTCTACTGCTGTGATGTTGTGATGCTGTGAGGACCACCGTGTTGATGTCCCTCCTCCGCACACCCCGCGCACCCCACCCACTCCACCGTGCCGTCGGCGTAGAACTCGCGCTTCCAGATGGGAACCCGGTGCTTGACCTCGTCGATGATGTAGCGGCACGCGTCGAAGGCCGCGCCGCGATGCGCGGCGCTCACGCCCACCCACACCGCCATGCCGCCGATCTCCAGCGCGCCCGTGCGGTGAACGCATAAGGCCCCGAGTAGGTTGAAGCGCGCGCGGGCCTCGGCCATGATCGCCTCGCCTTCTCGCAAGGCCAAAGCCGGGTAGGCTTCGTACTCAAGCCGGTCGACGGCGCGGCCGTCGTTGTGGTCGCGCACGATGCCCTCGAAGGTCACGCACGCGCCGGCGGCGCGGTTCTCAAGCGCCGCGCGGAGGGTCACGGCATCGATGTCTTCCGTCGCCAGGGAAAAGGCCGCGGGCAAGGCGGGAACAAGCACGGGAATCTCCACGGTCACCCTCCCGACACCGGGGGAATGAACACCACGCGGTCGCCGGGGTTCAACACGGCGTCCCACGACGCGTACGCGTCGTTCACCGCCACGTGCACCGAATCGCGTGACAAGGCGAAACCGTGCCGGATTCTGGCGCTCTCGAAAATTTCCGTGAGCGACGAGCCGTCGAAGGGAACATCCTCGGAGGCGCGTTTCGCCTGCGCGCGGAACACCGCGAAGTACTCGATGGTGATCGCGCTCATCGTCCGACCTTTCCGATCACATAACCGCCCGGCTCGGGTTCCGAAGTCGCCGCGCGCGCCCGCGCGTAATCTTCGGGCGTGTTGGCGTTGGAGAGAAACAAGGCATCGACGGGGCGCAGTCGATGAACAGGCAAGGCGTTTCCGATTTTGGTGGGGCAGGTGAGCCCTTGGATCATCACCGCGCCCGCCTGCTCCGCGTAAGAGGGCTCGTAGATGGCGCACAGCGGCTCAAGAAAGTTTTCGCGCAATGGATTTTCGAACATCGTGGCGGGCCGGGACGCCTCGCGTGCCGCGACCAAAGCGGCCAACGACTCGGCGGACAAAAAGGGAAGGTCGCAGGCGACCACCAGGAACGCCGCCTGCGGGTGGGCCTTGAGCGCCGAGAGGATCCCGTTGAGAGGGCCGCCGATGTCGAAAGCGTCGGGAATGCGGCCCACGGAATCGGGAAGCGAGGCCAAAGCCGCGTCGTCACCCACCGCCTGATCGGGACGCACGGAGACGAACACGCGTTCGCACACCGCCCCGATCAGATCGGCCGTGCGGCGCACGTGCGGCACGCCGTCCCGATACGTCAACGCCGCCTTGTCGCGGCCCATGCGCCGGCTGCGGCCGCCCGCGAGCACGAGGCCGAACAAAGGAGGGATGAGGTCGTGATGTGTCATTATGTGTTTGGCGTGAGGTTTGATGGAAACGCAACAATACAGCAGTGCAGCAATGCAGCAATAGAACAATCAAACACAACCTTCTGATTGATCAGATCGGCCTTCATTGTTGCACTGTTCTATTGTTGCATTGTTGCATTGTTGCATTGTCTTCAAGCTTCCACACGATAATCCCTCTTCCCGCCCGTCTTCTCCAAAAGCCTCACCACGCGAATCTCGATCCCGTGCGACAGCGCCTTGCACATGTCGTACAGCGTCAACGCCGCCACGCTCGCGCCCGTCAGCGCTTCCATCTCCACGCCGGTCTTGTGGCTGGTGGCCACCGCGCAGGCGATCACCGCCTCCTCGCCTTCCAGCGCGATCGTGATCGTGCACACGTCGAGCGGCAGCGAGTGACACAGCGGAATCAACTGGTCGGTCTTCTTGGCCGCCATCACCCCGGCAATGATCGCCGTGTGGAACACCGGGCCTTTGGGCCCCTTGATGTCACCGTCCTCGAACCGCGCGCGCACCTCCGCCGGCAACCACACGCGCGCCTCGGCCCGCGCCGTGCGGCGGGTTACGGCCTTCGCACCGACATCCACCATGGCGGGACGCGCGTCGGAATCGAGGTGCGAAAAACCGGTCATGTCCTATCCGCCGATTTCATGCATCGCCTGCGCGACGCTTTCGAGACGCCCCGTGGGCTTCATGGCCAAAACATCCCGGAGGATATCGGCGAGCCCCGCGGCGTTTCCGTCCTCCGCGAGCCCGCGCAGCGACAACCCGCGTTCGCTCATCAGGCACGCGCGCAGAACGCCGGTCGCCGAGAGGCGCAAACGCGAGCAGGTGCCGCAGAACGGCTTGGACTCGGAAGCGATGAAGCCCACGCGTCCGCCCGCCGGCGTCGAAAAGACGAACGAGGTGGAGTCGTGCGGGACCGCAACGGGAACCAATGAAAACAGGGGTTCCAGCGAAGCGATCATTTCGTCCGCGGAGATGAAGCGGTCGAAGGTCGTACCATGGGCGGGGCCGATCTTCATGAACTCCAGAAAGCGCACCTCGATGCCCGTGGTCTCGGACCAGCGCAGAAAATCGGCCAGCTCGTCGTCGTTGATGCCGCGGAACACCACGGCGTTCACCTTGAGGCTGAAGCCCATGGCCGCCGCGCGCTCGATGCTGCTCATCACCGCGCGGAAGTCGCCCCCGCGCGTGACGCGCTCGAACCGCCCCGCATCCAGACTGTCGAGGCTGATGTTGAGGTGATCGCAGCCCAGGTCGCGCAGAAACCCAAGGTGACGCTCCAGCAACTGGCCGTTGCTGGTGAGCGAAAGCCGTTTCGCCGGCAACGTCGACAGCACGGTCATGATCTCGCGGAACTCGGGACGCACGGTGGGCTCGCCCCCGGTGACGCGCAACTCCTCGATGCCCTGGTCGACCAGCGCCCCGCACAACGCGCCGTATTCGGCGGGCGTGAGCAGATCGGCATGCCGCGTGAAGGTCGGATGTTCGGGCATGCAGTAAAAGCAGCGGTACTGGCAGGCGTCGGTCAGCGACACGCGCAACTTGCGCATGGTGCGGCCGCTGGAATCCGTCAGCGGGCCCATTGAGGAGGCGGGAACGGGGAACCCCGAAACGGGGCGGGAATCTGCGACGCGGGCGATCATGGCGACCATGCAAAGAAAGCCATTTGCGCGCCCGCCGGGTAGTGTTTTTCGGTCGGTGGAAGCTCCAGGAAACCATCGGAATGCCCCAGTGTCGCAAAATCACCCGACCCGTTGACGGCCAAGGGCTCGGGGACGGTTTCCCACACGGTTTCGGGGGGCTTGCCGAAGGGGTTTTGGGGGTTTTCGGGATCACCTCCGGGCACGGGGTCCGCCTGGCCGACGCGGGGCCTTGCCACCAGGCGGACGGGCAGGTACCGGGTGAGGCGTGAAGGCCCGGGAACGTCCGCCGCCAGCGGCACCGGACGCGGTGACGACGCAGACCACCCGAGGCGGGCCCACAACAGCGGCAAGACGAACCGCCGCGCGCACACGAGGGATGAGACGGGGTTACCCGGCAAACCAAAGACCAGCCTCACCCCCGGCCCCTCTCCCCAGGGGAGAGGGGAGGAACCCCGTTCGGACGTTCCGAACCACAGGGGTTTGCCCGGCTTCTGCGCCAGCTTGTGGAAGACCTTGCGGACACCGAGCGATTCCAAGGCATCGGGAACCAGGTCGAATTTTCCGGCGGACACGCCCCCGCTCACCAACACCAGGTCCGAGACCGCCAGGACGTTCTTCAACAGCGTCGTCAGGTCTTCGGGATCATCGCCACAGTGATGGATGGATGCTTCGGCGCACGGGGCGAACAGCGCCGCCAGCCCGTAGGCGTTGGACATGCGGAGTTGATGTTCCAAAGGAATTTGATCGACCCCGACCAGTTCGTCACCCGTCGCCACGATCACCACGCGCGGGCGCGCGGCCACGGGCACCGCGGACAGGCCCACCGAGGCGGCGATGGAGAGGTGCGCCGCGTTCAGGCGCGCGCCCGAAGGCACCAGCACCGCGCCCGCCGCGCAGTCGCTGCCGGCGCGGTGCACGTTCTGTCCGGCGCGCAGCTTGGAGGCCTCGTACCCGACCCGCAGCCTCGCGACACCGTGTTCGAGGACGATGTCCTCGTAGGGCACCACGGTGTCGCACTCGTGCGGCAACGCCGCCCCCGTCATGATCTCCATGCACGCGCCGCGCGGCGGCGCGCCCAGGCGCGCGTCACCGGCGCGGCTGAGGCCCGCGACGGGGCAGGATGATGACGTCAGGGTCGGGAGGTCGTCGCCGCGCAGCGCGATGCCGTCCATGCGCGAGCGATCTTGCGCCGGGTAGGCCCGGTCGGCGCGGATGTCCTCCCGGAGGATCCGCCCGGCCGCCTGAAGGAGCGGCACGGTCTCCACCGGCACGGAAACCCCATGAAACGGGGCCAAGAGTCGATCGGCGTCCGCGACGGACAACAGGGACGAGACCGGTGAAGACATAGGGAAAAGATAGCTGACAGCTGAGAGCTTACAGCGAACAGCAAGGCAAAATGGTATCACAACATCACAGCAATAAAAGGCAGGAAAGGGCTGCCGAACGTGGTGTTTTCCTATTGCTGTGATGTTGCGATGCTGTGATGATCGGGATTCAGCAGAGCACGTCCGCTGTAAGCTGTGAGCTGTTAGCTCGCAGCTGTTAGCTCGCAGCTGTCAGCTCGCTCCCACCCACGCCCTCCATCCGCCGTAGCGGCTGATGTCTTCGGCCTGTTCGCACGCGGCCGCCTCACCCAAAAAGCCCTTCACATAGGTTCCGTCCGACAATTCGATGGACCCCAGGCAGAGCGGTGAGGGGACACGTTTGAAAAACGCGCCCACCTGCTCGTCGGGCAACGACCACACCTCGCCCTCCAGCGGCACGCCCGTGGTGCCCGGTTGGCGCCACACGCCCGGCAGACGCTTCTCGCCGCGTTTGATCAACGCCATGCGGTACGATGACGAGGTCTTCACCGTGCGCTCCAGCGTGGCGCCCAGTTCGGTCAGTTCGGGATTGAGCGCCATGCCCGACAAGTGCAGGCCGAACACCAACAGCGGCGTGCGCGCCGACGTTTCGCCCGCAACCGGTCGGGACGGGATTGATGCGGGGCGGTGTTCCCACACCGCGGACGCCTGTTCCAAAAGATCCTCCTTGAAGGCGGGGGCGAGCACGGTGATGCCGAACGGCAGGCCGTCGGCGCGAAAGCCCGCCGGCAGCGCCACGGCGGACAGATCCATCAGGTTCACGAAATTGGTGAAGCGACCCAGCACCGCGTTGCGCTTCAGCGGTTCCTCCGCGATCTGCGCGTGCGTGAAAATGGTCGCCGCGGTCGGCAGCAACAAAAAGTCGATCGCATCCCACAGCGGCTGCGCGGCGCGGATCAGTTCCTGCAAACGCCCGAAGCCGCGGAAGGCGTCCATGGCGGTGATGTTTTGGGCGGGCTCCAGAATGGTGCGGAGCAGAGGAAGGAGAGCCTCGGGTCGCTCCGCGCCGAATGTCCCCGCGCCGATGATGGCCTCGGCGCGCTCGGCCAGCCAGGGGCCGGAGTACAACAGGCGCGCCGCCTCAAGCAGCGGTTCCACATCGACGGCCACGGCCGTGCCGCCGCGCGCCGTCCACTCGGCGATGGCCTCGGCGTACAGCGCCTCATACCCCGCATCGCCTTCGAAATCGAGCTGACCGGCGCGCGGCACGCCGAAGCGAAAGCGTTCGGTGAGAACAGGGCGTGCGGGAGCGTGGGAAGACTTTTCGGGCGCGCGGCGCGAGTACGGATCCGCCGTGTCGTAGCCCTCCATCACCCCCAGCACGGCGAAGGCGTCCTCCCCGCCGCGCGCGAACACGGTGACGCAGTCGAGGCTGGGGCATGCGGGCACCACGCCGCGCGTGCTTACCAAGCCCTTGGTGGGCTTTAGCCCCACGAGGTTGCAGAACCCCGCCGGCACGCGCCCCGACCCCGCCGTGTCGGTGCCCAAGGCGAACACCACCGCGCCGCCCGCCACCGCGAGCGCCGAGCCCGAACTCGATCCGCCGGTGATGTAAGCGGGGTTGTACGGGTTCTTGCACGCCCCGTAAGGGCTGCGCGTGCCCACAAGACCCGTGGCGAACTGATCGAGGTTGGTTTTACCGATGAAAAGCGCGCCCGCATCCAGGAGCTTTTGCACGGCGAACGCGGAGGCCACCGGATGGCGCGCGTAGCCTGGACAGGCCGCCGTGGTGGGCGCGCCGGCCACGTCGATGTTGTCCTTGACGGCGAAGGGGATCCCGAAGAGCGGGGGCAGCGGCGTCCCCTGCGCGCGATGGGCGTCGAGAAGCCGCTGCAACCGGTGAGCGTCGGCCGTCAGCCGTTCTTCGTCCACGATGTGGATCCACGCCTCCGCAAGGTCGCCGCGCAAAGCCCTGTCCCGCGCCGCGCGCGCCACCTCCTCCACCGAAACGCCCGCCTCATAGGCCCGGTGAACGTCATGGAGTGTACGGTACATGGTTTCCGGCGCGCTTGACATTTCACGACCCCTTGTGTGTGTTGACTCGAAAGTGGCAACTGAACCCCAAACCTTCATCCACCAAAAGGGGGATTTAAAAACGAGGAATTGATTTGAACAGGTTCCGGTTTGACAATCGACCGTAAGTGGTGGTCGGCATGGGAATTGCACAAGAACAAGGCATGAGGGATTCCCCGCACAGCGCGTCGAGCAACGCGTTCAGACGTGTTTTGCAGCGCCCTCGGCTGCAGAAAAAATTGCGTCAGGTCTCGGAAATGCCGCTTACGGTGGTGTGCGCACCGGCAGGGTACGGGAAAACCACCTTGGTGCAGGATGCCCTGCGCACGGTGCTGCCGCATAAAATCTGGCTGAATCTGGACGGCAAGCTGGCCCAGCCCTCGCGGTTCTATTGGCATATAATGTCAGCCTGCAGGAAAGTGTTTCCCGACTTCTGCCAAAAGTTCACATTCGAAGGACACACGGGGATTTGGCCGGAACCGGAAATCCTCCGCGACGCGTTGCTTGCTGAACTGGAAACCATCGGCCAACCCCTCATTTTCGTCTTCGACGACAGCACGGGTGAAATCTCCGGGTCAACCGCCCCCGAACTCGGACGCTTTCTGGCGCAACTTCCGGGCCATGCGCATGCCGTGCTGCTGTGCCGCGAAAAACCCACGCTCAACCTGAACCGCTGGCGCATGCGCGGCGAGCTTTTGGAGATCACGGCGGACGAACTGGCGCTCACACGCGCCGAGACGCGCGATTTTTTGAAGGCGGCCACGGGTCTTGCGTTTGAGGACGCCGACCTGAACGCGGTGCACGCGCGCTGCGAGGGTTGGGTGGCGGGACTGCAACTGCTGGTCATGAGGCTCGAGCGCGAGCGCGATCCGTTGGAGGCCGTCCGCCGCCTCGGCGGCGGGCACGCGCTGCTGTTCGAATACCTGATGGAGGAGGTGCTGAACGGGATTCCCGCCGCACAGCGCGATTTCCTTCTCGACACGGCCTTGCTGCCGCGCCTTCACCCCGATCTGTGCGATGCCGTGACGGGTCGAACGGACAGCGCCGTGCTGTTGACCGCGCTGCTTGAGCGCAACTGCTTTCTGGTGCGCGAGGAGGAGGGCTCCTTGTGGTTCCGTTACCACAGGCTGTTCGCCGAAGGGTTGCAGGGCCTGTTGCGGCAATGGCGGCCCGCGTCGGTGACGACGCTGCATCAACGCGCCGCGCGCTGGCACCTGGCTCACGGGCACGAACATGGGCAAATCGAAGCGGCCATGGATCACGCGCTGGCCGCGCGCGACGCGGCCCTGCTCGACGAGCTCGCGGAAAAGGCCTTGGAGAACATCTTCCGCAACTCCGACTTCGTCACGCTGCACCGCTATGCCGCGCTCATCCCCGAGGAACTGGCGGAGGGACGGTCGTTTTTGCCGATCTTCATGGCGTGGGCGTTTTTCCACATGGGGCGCGAGAAGGCCGGCGAGCGGCTGCTCGAGCAGTCGCACCACGTGCTGAAGGCGCAGTTCACGAGCATGGAGTCGGATGACGAGGGTTGCGCCGCGCGCGCGGCCTTGGCGCACGGGTTTTACCTGCGCGGCATTTTGCTGCGGCTGCGCGGCGATTACGAGCATTCCATTCAGGTGCTGCAGCGCGCCATCGCGCTGGTGCCCGCCAACCGGCCCTTCCTGCTGGCCTCCCTGAAGGTGCAATTGGGCACCGGTCTCTTTTTGGCGGAGCGCCTCGGCGAAGCCGCCGCCGCGCTGACCGACGCGATGGAACTGGCCGAAGCCACCTCGCACCACCTCGCGTTCTACGGCGCCGGGTACACCTATGCCGAGCTGCTCATGCTGCAGGGCAACCCGCAGCGCGTGCACCGCCATCTGTCGCGCCTCGCGACCTACGGGTCGCTCTCGCCCGCGCACGCGGGCTCGGCCTCCGGCTACGCGCACGTCGCGCACGCGCGCATGCTGATGCAGCGCGGCGAGCACGCCGCCGCCCGCGAGTTCGTGGAGCGGGGGATCGAGCGCGGCAAGTTCGGCGGCAACATCCGCATCCTCAACTACGGCTACGCGGCCTACGCTCACCTGCTCGCCGCGCGCGGGCACGGCGCGGAGGCGCGCGCCTACCTCGACCTCGCGGAAAACTTCGGGCGCCGCAACCGCATGCACTGGGGCATCGATCTCGACGATCTGGAGGCCGCGCGCGTGGGCGTGGACCCTGGCCTCGACGCGGACGCCGCGCGCGCGTGGGCGTGGACCCTGGCCTCGACGCGGACGCCGCGCGCGCGTGGTACGCGCGCCAGCGCCCGCTGCTCAAGCAGCCGTCGCTTTTGCGCTGGGACGCCTGCCGCACCGCACTGCGCTTTCTGATCGCCGACGACTGCGACGCCGAGGCCGACGCGCTCGCGGCGCGCTGGCAGGACTTCGCCGACCGCCTCGGCTTCGCCTCCGCCCGCGCGGAGCTCGCGCTCGCGCGGGCTCTGGTGGCGCAGCGCGCGGCGCGCCCGGCCGACGCGACGGCGCAGTTCGAGGTGACGCTGCGCGTGGCCCAGGCTTCGGGTTCAACCACTCCCTTCGGAGGCTGGAGCAAGACGGGCGCGGCGGCCATCCTCGCCGTGTCGCGGCAGTGGCGTCAAGGCGCCGCGGACGGCCTCGCGTCGGGCGCGCGCGATGCGACGCTCGTCGCCTTCGCGACGCGGCTGGAGGTCACAATGAACCCGACGGAATTCGAACCGCTCGGCGCCGTGAAGCCGGAGGGAGGCGAAGGGGTATTGCTCAGCGAGCGCGAGCTCGAAGTGCTGCGCGCCATGCGCGACGGCAAGTCCAACAAGGAGATCGCGCTTTCGCTGTTCGTCGCGTCCAGCACCATCAAAACCCACCTCAAGCACATCTTCACCAAGCTGCAGGTCAGCAACCGTACGCGCGCCGTGACGCTCGCCGAAGAAGCGGGGCTTTTGCGCTGAACACGGACGCGGCCGGAGCGTCCGATCCGAAAAATCCCCCGATTGGGGGATGCACGACCTCACCGCCTCCCCTCTATCCTTTGCGAAGAGTTCAGGGCCGGTCGCTTTCCGGCTTCGACTTCCGGACCAGGACCCCCGGGATGCGGAACGGAAAGCGCCGGGACCCCACACACCACAACGGGGAGAATCAACATGTCGCTTCGCACCACGTCCACGCACCGCAAGGCCCGCTTCACCAAGGCGCTGGCCACCGCCCTCACCGTCACCGCTCTGGCCGGCCTTTTCGGCGCCGCGCCCTCGCAGGCCCAGAACTGGACCGCCGCCAACATCCAGTACCTGATCGGCCCCGACCTCGAGGATCCCCCGGGCCCCAACGTCGTCCCCACCCTCACCTTCGAGGTGGCCAACGGCTGGAAGTACGGCGACAACTTCTTCTTCACCGACGTGGTGAACGGCCCCACCTACGACAAGAACAAGGCCGTCAACACCTACGGCGAATGGCACTCGCGCCTGAGCTACAGCAAGATCACCGGCAAGACGGTTGCCTTGGGTCCCATCACCGACGTGCTGCTCGCCAGCGAGCTCGACTTCGCGGCCGGCGTGGGCGCGGCCACCAACCACCTCATGGGCGTGGGTTTCAACCTCAAGGTGCCCGGCTTCATCTTCTTCAACGTCGACCTGTACGTGCGCGACGAACCCGCCGTGGACGGGGTGGGCTTTCAGGTCAGCCCCTACTGGCTGTTGCCCTTCAAGGTCGGCCCGCTCGACATGACCTTCGGCGGATGGTTCGACTTCATGACCGGCGAGGATTCGCAGGAGACGTGGTGGCAGATGCAACCCACCCTCATGGCCGATATCGGAAAATTCTGGGGTGCGCCCGGCAAGGTGTCGGCGGGCCTCGAGTACGAATACTTCAGCAACTTCCTCGGCATCAAGGACTTTACGGTCAACCGCCCGCAATTCGTGACCATGTGGAAGCTGTAAAAGTCGTCAACGCGTGATGAGGTTCGTGCCGCGTCAGCGGCGCGGATCGAAAACCTTTCGAAGACGGGGCGCGATCATGCACGTGCAAATGTCGGGCATCACCAAACGGTTCGGCGAAACCCTGGCCAACGACTCCGTCACGCTCGGACTCGGGGCGGGCGAAGTGTTGGCCTTGTTGGGCGAAAACGGCGCGGGCAAGAGCACGCTGATGAAGATCCTGTACGGGTTTTATGCGGCGGATTCCGGGGGCATCCTCATCGACGGCAAGCCCGTGGTCATCGACTCGCCGCGCGCGGCCATGGCCGCGGGCATCGGCATGGTGTTCCAGCACTTCAACGTGATCCCGGCGTTGACCGTGCGCGAGAACCTGTTGCTGGCGCACCCCGACGCACCCGCGCTGTTGCCCACGCGCGGCGCCGGTCAGGACGACTGGCTGGGAACCCTGAAGGCGCTGGCGCCCGACCTCGACCCGGGCGCGCGCGTGGCCGACATCAGCGTCGGACAGATGCAACTGCTGGAGCTCGCCAAGGTTCTGAACCTCGATGCCAAGGTGGTCATCCTCGACGAGCCCACCTCGGTGCTCACGCCGCTGGAGACGCAGGCGCTCTACAAGCTCATCCGCAAGATCGCCGACGAAGGGCGCGCGGTGATCCTCATCACCCACAAGTTCGAGGACGTGGTCACCTGCGCCGACCGCGTGGCGGTCTTGCGCCAGGGACGCCTGGTGGCGGACCAGTCGTCGGAAGGCATGAGCGCCGACGACCTCGCCGCGGTGATGGTCGGCGGGGGCACCATCCGCCACGCCGACCGCGTGGCCGCGCCCGCCTCCGCCGTCGCGCGCTTCGAGGTGCGCGGCGTGTCGGCCGGCGACGCCTTCGGCTCCATCAGCGAGGTGAGCTTTCAGGTGGCGGGCGGCGAAATCTTCGGCATCGCCGGCGTCTCGGGCAGCGGGCAGGACATCCTCGCCGATTGCCTCGCCGGCGTGCGCGCGCTCTCGGGCGGCGAGGTCATCCTCGACGGCGTGGCGGTGCACCGCGGCGGCGACGGCCGTCCCGACATCGACAACGTGGGGTACATCCCCGAGCGCCCCTTGCAGAACGCCACCGCGGCCGACCTCGACCTGCGCGTGAACCTGTTCCTCAAAAAACTGTCGCGCTTCCCCTTCTGGCTGAAGTGGGGCTCGGCCGATGCCGAGACCGCGCGCCTGCTGGAGGACTTCGACGTGCGCCCGCGCGACCCGCGCCGCACGGCGGGCGCGCTCTCGGGCGGCAACCTGCAAAAGCTGGTGTCGGCGCGCGAGCTGACGGGCCCGCGCAAGGTCGTGATCGCCTGTTACCCCACCATGGGCCTCGACATCGGCGCGACGCAGGCCATCTACCGCCGCCTGTTCGCCTACGCCGAGCAGGGCGCGGCGGTGGTGTGGATCTCCGAAGACCTCGACGACCTCATGCACTTCGCGCACCGCATCGCGGTGATCTTCCAAGGCAAAATCCTCGGGACCGTCACGCGCGAGCAGGCCGACCGCAACACGCTGGGCCGCTGGATGATGGGAGCCGCCGCATGAAACCCTTCGCCCTCAACCTTCCCTTTCTGAAAACGCCCACGGCGACGGCCTTGTTGCCCACGGGAGCCTCCGCGTTGGTCTTCATCGGGGTCAGCGCCTTGTTTTTCGCCTTGCTCGGTCACGAGCCCTTCGGTCTGCTGTGGCAGGTGGTGCTCGGCGCATTCGGGGACAAGTACTCCTTCACGGAAACCTTGGTGAAAACCGCGCCCATTTTACTGTGCGCGCTCGCGGCCGCCGTGCCCGCGCGCCTGGGCTTGCTTACGGTAGGCGCCTCGGGCCAGTTTTATCTGGGCGCGTGGCTGGGCACGGGCATCGTCCTGCTTTTGGCCGAGACCTCGGGCCTTGTGCTCTTGCCGCTGATGCTGCTGGGCGCGGCCCTCGGCGGCGCGGCGTGGTCGGTGATCCCCGGATTTCTGCGCGCGCGCTGGGAGGTGAACGAAACCCTCAGCACCCTGCTTTTGAACTACGTGGGCGCGCTCATCGTCGAATGGGCCGTGTACGGCCCGTGGCGCGACCCGGGCGCGCTGGGGTTCCCCGCGACGCGCGTTCTTCCCGACAGCATCAAGCTGCCCACGTTCCTCGAGTCGCGCGCGCACCTGGGCCTGCTGTTCGGCCTCGTGCTCGCGGTGGGCCTGCACCTGCTGTTCACGCGCTCGCGCTGGGGCCTGTCGCTCCGCATCATGAAAAGCAACCGCAAGGTGGCCGAGTCGGCGGGCATGAACTACAAGCTGAACGTGATCCTCATCATGGCCATCGGCGGCGCCATCGCCGGCCTGGCGGGCATGTGCGAGGTGTCGGCGATCCACGGACGCCTGCAGCCGGGCATCGCGCTGAACTTCGGCCTCACCGGCTTTCTGGTCGCGTGGATGGCGGGCCAGCACCTCATCAAGATCATCCCGCTGTCGCTGATCATGGGCGCCATCCTCGCCGCCAGCGACGCGCTGCAATTGTTCTACAGCCTCCCCGCCGCCATCGCCGTGGTGCTGCAAGCCTTGCTGTTCCTCAGCGTGCTGGCGGTCGGCGGCTTCCTCTCAAAACGGAAGAAGGCCTGACATGGAACTCGGAGTCTTCATCGCGGGCGTCTTGCTCTCGGGTCTGCGCAGCGCCACGCCGCTGCTTTACGTGCTGCTGGGTGAAACCCTGACCGAGCGCACGGGGGTGGTGAACCTGGGCGTGGAAGGTCAAATGCTGCTGGGGGCGTTCGCGGGCTTCGCCGCCACGGTGGTGACGGGGAACCCGTGGACGGGTTTGGCCGTCGGCGCTTTGGCCGGCATGCTGCTCTCGGTGGTTCACGGCGCGCTGTGCCTGGGTCTCAAGGCCAACTACTTCGCCAGCGGCGTGGCCGTGTGGATGCTCGGCGGCGGGCTCAGCGCCTACTTCGGCATCAGCATGGTGGGTCAACGCATCGACGGATTCGCGCCCATCCCCTTCGGCGCGCTGGCGAAAATCCCCGTGATCGGCCCCGCCATCGACCAAATCACGCCCACCGTGTTCCTCGCGCTCGCGCTGTGCGCTCTCACGGGGTTCTTCCTGTACCGCACGCGCCTCGGGCTGTACTGGCGCGCCGTGGGCGAGTCCGCCGAGGCGGCGAGCACCATGGGCATCCGCCCGCTGTGGATCAAGTGGCAGGGCGTGCTCGCGGGCGGGCTCCTCAGCGGACTCGGCGGCGCGGCGCTTTCGGTGGACTACACCCGCAACTGGATCGAGTGGATGACCGCCGGCCGCGGCCTCATCGCCGTGGGTCTTGTGATCGTCGCGCGCTGGAACCCGCTGCTCGCCTTGCCCGCCGCGCTGCTGTTCGGCACCACCGAAGCCTTGACCTTGCGCATGCAGACCTTGGGCGTGAACGTGTCGCCGTACCTGTTGGGTACGCTGCCCTACCTCGTGTGCCTCGCCGTGCTGATCTACGGCTATCGCCGCGCGCGCAGCCGCGGCGGCATGCCGCGCGACCTCGCCGCCGTGTTCGCGAAAACCGAGTGACCCCCGCATTCCTCCCGCACTGTCCCGCATCGCAACCCCACCCCGGAAACCTTCCCCCCCCCCCCCGCACACCATCAAGGAGAGTCCCATGTTTTCCAATCGCCTGCTCAACCTGACCTGGAAGTCGCTCGCGCTCGGCGCGATGCTTTCCGCCGCGGCTGTTTCGCCCGCATTGGCCGCCAAACCCAAGGTCGGCTACATCTACGTCGGCCCCAAAACCGACTTCGGCTACAACTACGCTATGGACCAAGGCCGCCTGGTGGTTGAAAAGAAGCTGGGCGTGAAGACGGTGTTCTTCGAGAACATCCCCGAGAACGCCGAAGTGGAGCGCGTGATGGAGCGCCTCATCAACCAAGGCTTCACGCTGATCTTCGCCACCAGCTACGGCTACCTCGACCCGGCGCTGAACGTGGCCAAGAAGTACCCGAAGGTGACCTTCATGCACGGCGGCGGATTTAAGTTGGCGCCCAATCTCGGCACCTTCTTCGCCGACATCGACGAGGTGGAATACCTCGCCGGCATCGCCGCGGGCGCGGCCAGCAAGACCGGCAAGCTCGGCTACATCGCCGCGCACCCCATCCCGCAAACGCTGCGCAACATCAACGCCTGGACCTTGGGCGCGCAAAGCGTGAACCCCAAGATCACCACCACCGTGGTGTGGACGGGCAGCTGGTCCGACCCGACCAAGGAGGCCGAGGCCGCCAACACCTTGATCGACGGAGGCGCCGATGTGCTCTCGATGCACGTGGACGGCCCCATCACCGTGGCGCAAACCGCCGAGAAGCGCGGCGTGATGGTCACCGGCTACCACGCCGACGCCAGCAAATTCGCGCCCAAGGGCTGGCTCGTGGGGGCCGCGTGGAACTGGGGCGAGCTCATGACCAAGATCGTGTCGTCGGTGGAGAAGGGCACGTGGAAGAGCGAGCACCTGCGCGGCAAGCTGTCCGACAACTACGTGAAGCTCACGGGTTTCGGCCCCAAGGTGCCGGCCTCGGCCAAGACCGCCATCGCCGCCAAGGAGAAGGCGTTCAAGGGCGGCGCCGACCTGTGGGTCGGCCCCATCACCGCGCAGGACGGTTCGGTGGTGCTGAAGGCGGGCGAGACCTTGCCGATGGCGAAGATCGAATCGATGAACTTCCTCGTGAAGGGCGTCGTCGCGACCATCAAGTAAGGCTCGAGTTTCGCGGGATGCTGTCCTGCACGGAACGCGCCCGATATCCGGGGCGCGTTCCGTTTTCCGTCATCCGTCACGCGCGCGTCGATCATCGTCCGTTGAACCTCATCGCTGAACGAGACCTCATGGAACCCTCCGGCATCCGCATCCAGGCCGATCCGTACCTCTGGCCCTTCGATGGGCCCGCGCACCCGTCCACTCTTGCGATCATCGTGATCGACATGCAGGTGGACTTTTGCGGAAAGGGCGGCTACATCGATTCGCAGGGCATCGACCTCGCCAATACGCGCGGGGCCATCGCCCCCATCCGCGCCGTGCTCGACGCGGCCCGCCACATCCCCGATCTGCTGGTGATCCACACGCGCGAGGGCCATCGGCCGGAGCTGGTGGATCTGCCCGAGAACAAACGCTGGCGCAGCAAGCAAGTGAGCACCGGCATCGGCGAAATGGGGCCGTGCGGGCGCGTGCTTGTGCGCGGCGAACCGGGGTGGGACATCATTCCGGAACTGAAACCCGTCGAAGGCGAGATCATCATCGACAAGCCGGGCAAGGGGTGCTTCTTCGCCACCGACCTGGAGCACATTCTGCGGACGACCGGGCGCACACGCCTGATTTTGTGCGGCATCACCACCGACGTGTGCGTGCACACCACGCTGCGCGAGGCCAACGACCGCGGATTTGAATGCATGGTGCTTGCGGACGCGACCGGCGCCACGCAATCGGAACACCACGCGGCCGCGCTCACCATGACCTCGATGCAGGGGGGAATCTTCGGCGTGGTCGGCGATTCCCAAACCCTCGTCGCCGCCCTGAAGGGATACGCGCCATGAAACCGCCGAATGAACCCATCGCCCGCTGGGACGTTTCGGTGCTGCGGGAGGGCAGGGAGAGCTGGCCCGAACTGCGGCCCGGCGTGCGCATCCGCGTGTTGCACGAGGGGCCGGGCGAGCACGAGCGCGTGGCGCTCCTGAGCTACTCACCCGGCGCCCGGGTGGAGTCGCACTTGCACAACGCGGGCGAACACATCATCATCCTCGAAGGGTCGCAAGAGGACGAGAACGGAAGCTTTGGCCCCGGGACCTACATGTACAACGCCCCGGGCACACGCCACAGCGTGCACGCCCCGGTGGGCTGCCTGGTGTGGATCCACTGGCAGGGCTCGCTGGATTTCAGCCCGGTGAACAAGGAGAACGCATCATGAGCGGTTTGAAAGTCAACGCAACGCCTTACACCTGGCCGTGGGATGACACCGTGCCGCTGGAGAAGCTGGCGCTCATCATCATCGACATGCAGACCGACTTCTGCGGCCCCGGCGGCTACGTGGAGTCGATGGGGTACGACATCTCGCTGACGCGCGCGCCCATCGGCCCGATCCAGTCGCTGCTCAAGGCCTTGCGCGGCACGCCCGCCACCATCTTCCATACGCGCGAAGGACACAGGCCCGACCTCTCCGACCTTCCTCCCAACAAACGCTGGCGCAGCCGCGGCATGCACGCCGGCATCGGCGACCCCGGGCCGTGCGGCCGCATCCTGGTGCGTGGCGAACCGGGTTGGGAAATCATCCCCGAGCTGCAACCCATCGAGGGCGAGATCCTCATCGACAAGCCCGGCAAGGGCTGCTTTTTCGCGACCGACCTGGAGCATATCCTCCGCATGCGCGGCATCACGCACATTCTGCTGGCGGGCATCACCACCGACGTGTGCGTGCACACCACCATGCGCGAAGCCAACGACCGCGGGTTCGAATGCCTTCTGCTGACGGATGCGACCGCGGCGACGGCGCTCAAGAACCACCTCGCGGCCATCGACATGGTGCACATGCAGGGTGGGGTGTTCGGAGCGACGGCGTCCACGAAAGATGTGCTGGAGGGGTTGAAGAACGCGGGGTGACGGGCCGATTCAAGTGATGAATGATGAGTGATTCAGCTCAGAACTCGGAGCGCGGAACTCAGAAGCGAAACAACAAAAGGCACACATCTCATGGGTTTATCCGAGGCGGCCCGTCCAAATTGGGCTCGGTGTGTTTCTGAGTTCTGAGTTCTGAACTCTGAGGTTTCCCTCAGATTTCCCCTGTCCCGATCACCGCCATCACCTGACCGGCCCGCGCCATCCCCCCGGGCGCGCAGCGCACGGCGCGGACCACGCCGGCCGACGGCGCCGTCGCCGGGAATTCCATCTTCATGCTTTCCAGCACGGCGATGACCTGACCTTCCTCCACACGGTCGCCCTCCGACACCGCCACGCGCAGCACGTTGCCCGCCAGCGGGGCGGTCACGCCTTCGCACCCGTCGGGCAACACGCCGTCATCCGCCGGCCCCTCGTCGACTTCCTCGGGGATCTTGTCGGTCCCGTCGATCTTCCACTGCTCGCGCTCTTTGGCGAACGCTGCGCGTTGCGACGCGCGGAACGCCGCGATGGAGTCGGCGTTTTGTTTGAGGAACACGTCGTAAGCGCCCAGGCTGAACGTGGTCTCTTCGATCTTCAAGGAGGCGCGGCCGCGCACGAAGTCTTCCCGGAAGGTCGTCAGCTCATCGTGCGACACCGGGTAAAAGCGGATCTGGTCGAAGAAGCGCAGCAGCCACGGCTTGCCCTCTTCGAACTCGGGCGTCACGCGATGCGTGTTCCACACCTGGCAGGTGCGGCCGAACAACTGGTAGCCTCCCGGACCTTCCATCCCGTACACGCACATGTACGCGCCCCCGATGCCCACCACGTTCTCCACCGTCCAGGTGCGGGCGGGGTTGTACTTGGTGGTGACCAAGCGATGACGGGGGTCGAGGGGCGTGGCCACCGGCGCGCCGAGGTACACATCGCCCAGGCCGAGCGTGAGGTACGAGGCGTCGAAGACCGTGCGCTTCACGTCTTCGATCGATCCGAGGCCGTTGATGCGGCGAATGAATTCGATGTTGCTGGGGCACCACGGCGCCCCCTTGCGGACGGTGGTCTGGTAACGCTCGATCACGCGATGGATGGCCTCGTCGTCCCAGCTCAGCGGCATGTGAACGATGCGCGAAGGGAAGGACATCGCGTGGGCCGGCGGCAAGAGCGCGTCGAGCGCGAGCACCGCCTCCACAAGGCGGGAGAGCGGGAGGCGGCGGGGGTCGAATCGCACCTGCAGCGAGCGGATGCCGGGCGTCAGGTCAAGCAGGCCCGGGGGCCCTTCGGCGCGCAAGGCCACGAGCAACGACTGCGCGCGCGCGCGCAGCGCAAGGTCGAGTTCCAGCGCGCCGTATTCCACCAGCAAACTGGCGTCGCCCTGTCGACGCAGGCACAGCCCCGGGTGATCGCCCGACGGCGCCACGCGTTCCAGCACCGCGGCGTCGGGATCGAACAGCGAGGAGCGCACCGACCCGAACGACCCGAACGAAACCGACACCGATTGCCGCTCGGCGGGAATGCGGCCCGTGGCGGCGATGGCGGCGATGGTGGCTTCCTGCTGCTCCAGCGATGAGGCCGCGTGCGCCGCGTCCCACCGATGAAAGCGCACGGTGTCACCGGGCCGCAACTGGCCCAGCTTCCACAGCTCGGCCTGCGCCGTCACCGCCGGGCAGACGAAGCCGCCCAGGCTCGGCCCGTCCGGCCCCAGCAGAATGGGCATGTCGCCGGTGAAGTCGATCGCCCCGATCGCGTAGGCGTTGTCGTGGATGTTCGACGGATGCAGGCCCGCCTCGCCGCCGTCGGGCCGCGCCCACGCGGGCTTGGGACCCATCAAGCGCACGCCCGTGCGGTTGCTGTTGTGATGCACCGTGTAGTCGGTCGCGAACAACGTGTCGATGTCGGCCGGCGCGAAGAAATCGGGAGACCCGTGCGGCCCGTACAACACGCCGATGTCCCAGTGGCGTGCCATCGACAACGGTGACACCGATGGCGATGCGGCCGACGATGCCGGGGGATGTAGGGCCGCAGCTTGCTGCGGCCGTATTGCCCCAATGTACAGAACGTCCCCAGGCACCAGCGCCCGCCCGAACGGGCCACCGAATCTACCGAGGTCGAAGGTGGAACGGCTGCCCAGGTACGGCGTCGCGGCGATGCCACCGCGCACGCACAGGTAGCCGCGCAGGCCCGCACCGCCTTCCTTCTGGTTCACCGGGCCGATCTTCAGGACCTGTCCCGCCTTCACGCCGAAGGCTTGCCACAAGCCCACCGGCGTCCCGTCGAGGGTCGCCCGGAAATCACCGCCCGTCAGACAGATCACCGAATCGGCGTGAAAACGGATCGTCGGCCCCGTCAGGGTGTACTCCAGACCCGCCGCGTCGGACGCGTTCCCCAGCAGCGCATTGCCGATCCGGAACGAGAGCGCGTCCATCGGCCCCGAGGGCGGCACGCCCACGTCCCACAGGCCCGTACGCCCGGGCCAATCCTGTACGGTGGTTTGCGCCCCCGCCTCCATCACCTCCAGCGCGCGGGGCGCGTAGGCGAAGCGGCCGAGATAGGCCGTGTCCACCGCGCCGTCGGCGAATTCCTCCGAGGCGGCGACGGCCGCGAGGTAATCGATGTTGGTCACGAGCCCTTCGATCGTCGTGGCGTCCAGCGCGTCCAGCAGGACGCGGCGCGCATCCTCGCGGTCGGCCCCGTGCACGATGAGTTTGGCGAGCATGGGATCGTAGTGCGAGGTGACTTCCGTCCCGCGCTCCACCCAGGTTTCCACGCGAACCTTGTGTGAGGGCGAAGGCACGGAAAGCGTGGGATCGGCCGTAACCGGCCCGAAGTCCGCGCGCGACAACAAGCCGGTGGAGGGTCGGAAGTCGCACAAGGGGTTTTCGGCGTACACGCGCGCCTGCAGGGCATGGCCGTCGGGTTTTTTCGGCCACCCGTCGAGCGGCCCCGCCACGGAGGCGAGCGACTCGCCGCGGGCGAGGCGGATCATCCACTCCACGAGGTCGATGCCCGTCACCTCTTCGGTGACGCCGTGTTCCACCTGCAAGCGCGTGTTGACTTCGAGGAAGTAGAACTCCTCGCGCGCCGCGTCATACAGGAACTCGACGGTTCCGACGGAGCGGTATTTGACGGCGGCGCACAGGCGCACCGCGCACTCGTGCAGACGCGCGCGCACGGCATCGGGAATGCCGGGTGCGGGCGCCTCCTCGATCACCTTCTGGTGGCGGCGCTGCGCTGAGCAATCGCGGTCGCCGACCGCGATCACCGCGCCCGTGCCGTCGCCCGCCACCTGCACCTCCACGTGACGGCCGCTCTCCACGTAGCGCTCCACGTACGCGCCCGCATCCTTGAAGTTCGCGGCGGCAAGGCGCGTCACGCTGTCCCACGCCGCCTCCAGATCCTCCGCGCTGCGGCACAGGCGCATGCCGATGCCGCCGCCGCCCGCCGTGCTTTTGAGCATCACGGGGTACCCGATGCGGGCGGCCTCCGCCAGCGCCTCGGCGGCATCCGCGAGCAACGCGCTGCCCGGCGTGAGCGGCACGCCGTGCAGAGTCGCCAGCTCGCGCGCCTTGTGCTTCAGCCCGAAGGCCCGCATCTGTTCGGCCGAAGGGCCGATGAACACCAGGCCCGCGCGCTCGCACGCCTCCGCGAAGTCGGCGTTCTCGCTGAGGAAGCCGTAACCCGGGTGGACGGCCCCCGCCCCGCTCGCGCGCGCGGCCTCCAGAATCAGGTCGGTGCGCAGGTACGAGTCGGCCGGACGCACCCCGCCGAGCGCGATGGCCGCGTCGGCGCCGACCACATGCAGCGACCCCTTGTCGGCGTCGGAATACACCGCAACGGACCGAAGCCCCATCGCGCGCACCGTGCGCTCCACGCGGCACGCGATGGCCCCGCGGTTGGCGATCAGGACGGTATCGAATGATGTCATCATCAATCCCAAATCAAAACCCGCACCGGCGTCGGGTTATAGGCGTTACAGGGGTTATTCAGTTGCGGGCAGTTGGAGAGGAGAACCACCACATCCATCTCGGCGCGGAGCTCCACATATTTCCCCGCCTCCGACACGCCGTCGGCGAAAGTGAGGCCGCCTTCGGGCGTCACCGGCACGTTCATGAAAAAGTTGATGTTGTGGGCAATGTCGCGCTTGCCCCAAGCGTGGTGCGTGTGATCGCAGATCACCAGCTCTTTCAAGTACGTATCGCGGCACGCGTGCATGTGTTTCTTGTCGAGCGCGTAGCGCGTGGTGTTGCTCTCCGCCGAACACGCGCCGCCGATGGTATCGTGCCGCCCGCACGTATCCGCCGTGATGGTCAGCAGCACGTTGCCGTCGGACGACATCAGTTTCGTGCCGGTGGTCAGAAACAGGTTTCCCTGTTCACGGATGGTGTCGGTCGCACTGTAGCGATCTTCGGGGTCGGCGGCGTTGTAAAACAGGGTGTCCGCGGCCTGATTGCCTTCCAGATCCACGATGCGCAGGGTCTGTCCTTTGCGTACCGTGTGCATCCACCCGTCGCCCGCGAGGATCACCTTGTCGTACGCGGCGGCCTCCGGCGCAAGAGGGCTTTCGACGTAGTTCAGCACGGGCATCAGGTACCCTCCCCGATCATGAGGTACGAGGCCGTATTGGCGAAGGCGCGCCCGTTCTCGGGGCGCGAAACGCGGCACGGATCGTCGGCCGCGGGCGCGGGAACCTCGCGGACGCTGATTCCGATCGCGGGCGGGTTCCACGCGCCCGCCGGGGCCATGGGGTGCGGCGTGTTCGACAACACCACCAGCACCTCCATCTCGGCGCGAAGGTCGACGGATTGCCCCGCCTTGGCGTGGCCCGGCACGAAGGTCAGGTTTCCTTCAATGTCCGCCGCCACCTTGCTGAAGAAGTTGACGTTGGCGTGCACGTCGCGCTTGCCCAGCCCGTGCTTGGCCAGTTCGATGAGGAAGTTGTCGCGGCCATTGCGGCGCCAGTCGTTGCGGTCGGCTTGGTAGGTGGTCGCCCCGAACTTCTCCGCCGTCTTCCGGGCGTTGAGGACGCCGCACAGCGTGTCATGCCACCCGCAGGTGTCGGCGGTGATCGACATGAGCGCGCGCCCCATGTCGCTGTGCAAGACGCGACCCGCCGTCAGGTACGCGGTGTATTGGGACTTCAGCGTGTCGGGCATGTTGTAGCCCTCCAGCGGGTGCCGGGCGTTGTAGAACAGCGCCGACACGTTGGCGCCGTCGCCCTGCGCCGTGAGGCGCATCGCGAGACCGCGGCGCAACACCAGCGAGGTCATGGCGCCGGGGCGGAGGGTTTCAGTGTGGATGGTTGTCGTCACGTTGTCTTGGCTTCCTCGGTGCTTCGACCGGGGCGAGCCTCGGCCTTGCGGTTGTAGTCGTCCGGCGGGTTGACTGCAGGGGCGAGCAGGAGCTCGCCCTTACTCCACCTCGTCCCCCACCTGCGTCAGGCGCAAGCGGGGCAGGTTCTCCTCGTACCCGTCCTCCCGCATCTCGGTGGTCGGCGCGTGGATCCATTCCTCCAGCCGTTTTTTGACGGCCATGAACTCGGGGGTGACGAATTGCTCATGCGAACGCGGGCGCGGCACGGGCACTTCGATGTGTTCGGCGATGCTGGGATTTCCGGGTCCGGGGCGCGGGCGCAGCACCAGAATGCGGTCGGCGAGATGGATGGCCTCGTCGAGATCGTGGGTGATGAACACGATGGTGACGTCGGCGTTCTTCCAGATGTGCAGGAGATGCCTTTGCATCTGGGCTTTGGTCTGCGCGTCGAGAGCCCCGAAGGGTTCGTCCATGAGCAGGACGCGCGGTCTGTTCGCCAGCGCCCGGGCGATGGCCACGCGCTGCTTCATGCCGCCCGAGAGTTCGTGAGGATAGGCGTCGGCGAAGGGCGTCAGGCCCACCAACTGGATCCACTGGTCGGCTTCCTCCGCGGCGGATTCCTGGCTCAGGCCTTTCATGCGCGGTCCGAACATCACGTTGCGCTTGACCGTGAGCCACGGGAACAGAGTGTAACCCTGGAACACCATCCCGCGTTCCGCGCCGGGCTCATCGCAGGCCGAGACGCCGTCGAGCAGCATGGTGCCCGAGGTCGGTTGCTCGAGCCCCGCCAAAATGCGCGCCAGCGTGGACTTTCCGCAACCCGACGCGCCCACCACGCACAAGAACTCGCGGCGGTGCACGTTGAAGCTCACATCCGCGAGCGCGGTGTTGGCGCCGAACCTTTTCCCCAGGCCCTTGACCTCCAGCACCACCGGGCGCTGCTTGAGCGCCAGAAAGCGCCGCGCCACGGCCTCCGATTGCGTGAGGTACAAGGCCGATGAGGCCGGGCCTCCCGCCGGGTTCTCATTCATGCGACACCTCCCGAGGCGACGCCCGCCCTCTCCTCCGGCCGCGGCTTCGCCGGCGCCGACCCCACGCGCCCGATCACCGACGCCATCAACCCCATCATTTTTCCGGCCCCGGTTTTTTTCCCGCGGTTCCGCTGCTGCCACGGGAACGCATGCCGGCCGATCAGCGCGAGGATCTGATCGACGAACAGTCCGATGATGCCGATCATCAGCATGGCGGCGTACACGTTGTCGAACTGCTTGTAGCGCTGCGCCTGGTACAGGAACGCGCTGATGCCCGACTTCGCGCCGATGAGCTCGGCCACCACGAGGTAGGTCCACGCCCAGCCGAGCAGAATGCGCATGTCGCGGTACAAGCCCGGCAACGCCGCGGGGATCACGATGTGCCGCAACAGCTGCCACCGCGTGCACCCGAGCGTCTGCCCCGCTTCAATGAGCGACCCTTCCACCTGTCTCGTCGTGCCCGCCACCACCAACACCATCTGGAAGAACGTCCCGATGAAGATCACCGCGATCTTGGGCGCGTCATCCAAACCCCAAATGGCCACCGCGAGCGCGCCGAACACCGGCGCCGGCATGTAACGCACGAAATCGACGAACGGTTCGGTCAGCCGCGCGAACACCCCGAAGGTGCCGCACAAAACGCCCAGCGGCAAGCCGATCAGCATCGAGAGGAAGAAGCCCCAGAAGATCACGCGACAGCTGTGCAGCAGGCTTTCGTGCAGCCACAGATCGCCGGAACGTGCCGGGGGCGTTTTGAACGCGGTGTAAAACGCGCGGGCCACTTCGTGCGGAGCAGGCAGATAGATGGGGTTCTTGGGCACCCCGCGCGCCAATCCCTCGCCCGCACTGCCCGCCGCGCTCAGCTCGTCATTGCGGGCCTCGAACACCGCGCGCTCCACCAGCATGTCGGTCGCCAGATAGTCGTAAGGGCCCGCGACGGATTCGTCGCCGGCATGCGTGACGAGAACGAGAGGGTGCCACAGGAAGGGCAGGTAGCTCACCGCCGACCACAGGCCCAGCGGCAGCACGAACGCCAGCGCCACCAGCAAACGGCTGCGGCGCGGCGGCGGGTCCTTACGGACCTGCAGCCACGGCGCGCGCGTCGTTTTCACCGGACCCTGCGGCACTTCAGGCACGTGCGATGTCATGGCGAAAAAGGCTCCAGGCGACGGTGACGGACCAACCAGATCGGAACACCGTTGCGCCTTGTACATCAACCGGGCCGTGGGCCCATCGCGGCATTCCTTACGGATGACGCACGCTTCGACGGTCTCGGCGCGAGCGCATCATCCCCCTGAGAACACCGCGACGATTTGATCCTTTATTTCGCGGCCTCGATCACCAGCGACGGATCGAGGTACGAAGGCAGATTCTGCGTGGTCTTGTACACCTCGTAATCGAGGTTGAACTTGTCGACCACCTTGTTGGAGTGGTACACCGAGGTCAGGTCGCCGCCCTTCTTGAAGTGCTTGAGGTTGCCGGCCTTGCCCAGGAAGAACGTGCCCTTCATCAGCTTGGCGTATTCGGGGCCCGAGAGCCCGACACGGGCCCCCATGATTTTGCTGGCTTCAGCCGTGTTCTTCGGATCGGCGAGATAATCGGCGATCTTGAACCACACCTTCACCACCTTTTTCCACTCGGCGCGCTTGGCGGCCAACGATTTCGGGCTCACGGCGAGCACGTCGTAGATGATGCCCGGCGCGTTGGCGCTGGTGTAGATGGCCTTCGAGCCGGGCAGGGCCTTCAGGGCCTGTCCGCTGTTGGGCTGCCACGCCACGATGGCATCCACCGTACCGCCGCCCAGCGCCTGCGGCGTCTGGTCGGTGGGCATGTTCACGAGGGTCACGTCGCTTTCCTTGAGACCCGCCGACTGCAGCGCGGTGAGCAGCAGCAGGTGGCTGACGAAGCCGACTTCCACGCCGATCTTTTTGCCCTTCAGGCTTTTCACGTCCTTGATACCGGGCTTGGCGACGATCATGTCGTTGCCGTTGCTGTAGTCGTTCAGCACGATCGCCACGCTCTTCGCGCCGGTCGCGCCGGTCACGAGCGCATCACCGTTGGTCATGGTGACCGCGTCCACCTTGCCGGCGGCGAAGGCGTCCATCGACGGCACATATTCGAACCAGAGGAACTCCACGTCCACGCCTTCGGCCTTGAACCACCCCTTTTGCACGCCGATGTCCCAGGCCACCCAACCGGGCCAGTCGCTGTAGGCGATCTTCAACGGCGCGGCATGCACCGGGGCGGGAGCCGCGGCGGTGAACAAACCCACGGCCAGGGCGAGCGAGGCGAACAACTCCACCGCGCCGGTTCTTTTGGCGGTTTTTTTGGAACGGGGCATGGCATCTCCTCGGTTTGGCGTGTCGCCGGGCACAGGGGCCGGCAGGATTTCCGAACCCACGGGGGGAGGAGAGAACAAAAAACGTGCCCGTGACGGAGTGTCAATTTTCCCGCTTTTTCACAATGGAAGCATGATTTTGTCATCCGACCGCGAATTCGCGTTGGCCAAAAGCGGACAATTCATCTTTTGACAGCAAATGTCACTGTGGTTGGGGATCCCCCGGGGGTTGGTCGGTCATCCCAATCGAGGGGGTGGGGAACACCGTCGACGGCGGGCCGCTCCGGGTCGGGCCGGTGTATTTTTGCCTCATGTCCGCTTGTTGCGAGTCCCATTGCGCCCCCGATGCCACGAATTCCCGTCAAAGACGCTCATTGACCTGGGTTCTGGCGATCAACCTCGTCATGTTCGTCGCGGTCGCCGTGGCCGCCCTGTTCGCCCGGTCGACCTCGCTGCTCTCGGGGAGCATCGACAACCTCGGCGACGCGATGACCTACGCGCTCAGCCTGTGGGCGATTTCACGCGGCGCGCGCGCGAAGGCCAAAGTTTCGCTCTTCAAGGGTTTGCTGATCCTGTTCGCCGCGCTCGCCGTTTCGGCGCATCTGGTTTACAAGCTCACCCACCCGGCCGTGCCGGTGTTCGAGCTGATGGGCCTCATGACGCTGGCGAGCCTGGCGGGGAACGTGGCGTGCCTGCTCATTCTGCGACGGCACCGCGGCGAGGACATCAACATGGATTCGGTGTGGGAGTGTGCGCGCAACGACGTGCTCGAGAACATCACGGTGCTGTTCGCCGCGGCGGGGGTGTGGCTCACGGCCTCGCAGTGGCCCGATACGCTGCTGGCCTTGGCGCTGGTGGTGTTGCTTTACCGCTCGGCTTTCCGCATCATCCGCCGCAGCGCGCGCGAACTGCGCGGCGCGGCGTGAACGTCCGGGTTCACGTCACGCGCGCGTCAGGCGGGTGATGATCTCGGCGTGAGCGGGTGCCAGACGCAGCAATTCTGCGCGCGCGGCCATCTCGAATATGTCGAACCGGAACGCGGGCGCCACGGCGCAGCTGACGAGCGCGAATCCCGTTTTTCCTTCGAGCTCTGCGGCGAACCAGGTGCCGGGTTCCACGGCGAACGAAAGATGCTGCCCCGCGCCGCGCCCCAGCGTGCGGGCGCGGTAGTTGCCCGCCGTGTCGATTTCGTGTACGGTCAATGGTTCACCGTCGTGGAAGTACCACAGCTCGGGGTAGGCGATGCGGTGAAAGGCCGAAAAGTCGGCGCCTTCGAGCAGGTAGCGGATCGAGGTGACGGCGGAGGTGAAGCCCTCGCCCACGGGCGCGACTTCAAAGGACGAGCGATAGGTTTCCGCGTAGTACCCGCCCTCGGGGTGAGGGACGAGGGAGAGGCGTTCGATCCATTCCTGCGCGGTTGTCATACCCTAATCCTTCGTCACCTGCGCCCCGAGCCAGGCGAACTGCGCCTGGTGCCAGTACGGGTACGCGCGCGGCCGCGCGCTGGCGGCGTCGAGCTTGGCCACTTGTTCAGGCGTCAGCGCCCACCCCGTCGCGCCGAGGTTTTCGCGCAACTGCTGCTCGTTGCGCGCGCCCACGATCACGGTTGAAACCGTCGGCCGGCGCAGCAGCCAGTTGAGCGCCACCTGCGGCACGGTCTTGCCTGTTTCTTCCGCCACAGCATCGAGCGCGTCCACCACGGTGTACAAATACTCGTCGTCGATTTGCGGGCCCTTGTCGATCACCAGCTGGCTGTTGAGCCGGCTGCTCTCGGGTTTGGGCGCCCCGCGCCGGATCTTGCCCGTGAGCCGGCCCCAGCCCAGGGGGCTCCAGATCACCGCCCCCACCCCTTGGTCGAGACCCAGCGGCATGAGCTCCCATTCGTAATCGCGACCCACCAGCGAGTAATACGCTTGGTGAGCCACGTAACGTGCGAGGCCGTGTGCGTCGGAGTGCGCGAGCGACTTCATCAAATGCCAGCCCGAAAAGTTGGAGCAGCCGATGTAGCGGATCTTGCCCGCGGTCACCAGGTCATCCAGCGCGCGCAGGGTTTCCTCAACCGGCGTCGTCGCGTCGAACCCGTGCATTTGGTACAGGTCGATGTGATCGGTGCCGAGTCGCTTGAGGCTGCCCTCGACCGCGCGCAGAATATGCCAGCGCGACGAACCGCCGTCGTTCACTCCCGTGCCGAAACGGAACGTGCCCTTGGTCGAGATCAGCACCTCGTCGCGGCGTCCCTTGATCGCTTGGCCCAGAATCTCCTCCGCCGCACCCGAGGAGTACACATCGGCCGAGTCGAACATGTTCATGCCGGCCTCAAGGCAAATGTCCACGAGGCGCGTGGCCTCCTTCACATCGGAGGCGCCCCACTGGGAGAAGAATCCGCCGACGCCACCGAACGTGCCGGTGCCAAACGTGAGTTCAGGAACGCGCAAGCCACTGCGGCCGAGTTGACGGTATTCCATGATGAAGTCCTGATTGAGGTTTCTGCGAGGCACAGGGAGTTGATGACGACAAACGAAAATTTAGGTGATCGCTCCCCACATGGCTCGTCCGATTGTGGAACAGATCAAAATCCAACGCAAGTCAATCGAAATAAAGGCTGCTGCAATACGCCTTTATGCTCTAGATATCCAACTCAGCCCCACGCGTCCGCAACCATTCCCGTCTTTCCCTGTAGTCTGGCATCACCTTGTCCACCTCATTCCAGAAGGCCTCTGTATGGTCTAGGTGATGGAAGTGACAAAGCTCGTGCACGATGACATAATCGATGATCGTCAGGGGTGCCATCATGCACTTCCAATGGAACGTCAATCTCCCTGAAGCTGAACACGACGCCCAGCGATGAGGTAACTCTCGGATCTCGACCACCTTGGGAGTAACGCCAACCTTGGATGCGAAGTAGGCCACCCGCTGCCGAATGCGCTCGTTCCCCTTGGCTGTGTAATATGCCCGAAAGGCATCCTGGGCAGCCTGCATCGAACCGTTATCTACCAAATCACGACGTAAGCAAAAGCGGCCGTTCTTGAGCAGGAGCGCCTCCACTTGATCCGACACCAGCGATAACCGGTAAGAATTGCCGAGATACAGAAACCCCTCTCCATTCCGATACTCACGCACAACACGTGTAGCATTGAGGTCACGCCACTCCGCCAAGTTCTTGAAAATCCAGTATTGCTTGGCGGCAACCAATTCTTCAATCTTCTCAAGGGGTAGCGATTCCGGCGCGCGGACTTGCACTTTGCCATCGCGTTCGATGATAATATCCGCAGTGGACCGCCGACTGCGGTGCAAGGTATACGAAACACCAATTTCCGGAAGTGTTGTGTTCATGCGAGAAGCTCGTTATGTCGCTTTTCGGCGAGTTTCATGATTTCTACAGCCAATCTTTCGTGCTTTTCCGAAAGCTCCGGGATATCAGCAAGCAAGATTTCGGTGTCAATGTCGCCACGAAGGCGCTTCACTTCCACCGGTTTTTTCCAAAAGTCCAGAATGGCGATGGCCTCTCGTAACTTGGAGACGACGCTGATGGACAATGCCTTCAAGGCATCCTGATGAAGCTCCGGAACCTCAATATCACCGAAAGCCAGATCCAAGATGAAGTCGTGAAATGCGCCTTCCTCACGCGACAGGCCGCGCTCGTCTTCGCGGCGGCGGCCTTCAGACGCTTCCATCCGCAATTGTTCGTACTCTTCGGCCAACAACTCCCAATTTTCGCGATGCTGCTGGATCAGTTTTTCCAGTTTTTCGCTAAGACGGCGATAAAAGGCGGGATCTTCATCGAAGTGTATGGTGCAGTGCTTGCGCAGGGCATGTTCCATCTCACTCGCCTTGGCCTCCGCATCCTCACCGGAGTGCTGCCGTACCCGCGTCATGAAATCCGGAGCCAACAACTCGACCGGGGGAATCTTGGGGTTGATGCCAAGGTCGATCAAATGCTCGTTGATCAGGGCCCGGACCTTCTCTCCGGCATCCGCGATGTCGAGACTATCGTCCTTGTATCGCTCCTTGGTCATGCGTAGCAGGTAACCAAAGCGCTTGGCGGGAACGCGGTAAGAATGCCCGGCCGCATGGGGCAAAATCATGTTCAGGCTTTGTAGAAACTTTTTGAAGAAGACGTCGAAATCAGCGCGACGTTTGATGTCGCCCAGGCTGCGCACGGCAGCATGCACAACTGGTACTTCGGCGGACGGTTCACGCAGGCCTCCCTGTACGAAAGCTTCGATTTCCCCGACTCCAGCGCTCTCGAAATGCTGAACAAGTCGGCGATACCGTTCTTCAAGGACGGGAACTTCGGTGAGCAAGTCCTTGAGCCCCTGCTGAATATCTTGCGGTTCTTCCTGGGAGTAGATCGCCAGCGCAACACTGAGGTGGTTGGCCAGACCGATGTAATCCACGATGAAACCGCAGCGCTTTCCCTTTTTTACCCGGTTCACGCGGGCGATCGCCTGCAACAGGTTATGCTCGCTCAGCCGTTTATCGATGTACATCACCTGTTCGATGGGTGCGTCGAAGCCCGTAAGCAACATGTCACAAACGATGAGGAAAGCGATTCCGGTCTCGGTTTTGTCCGGGTCGTCCCAATCGAAGGCTTTGCAGAAGTTTTCCACCGCATTCAGTCGCTTGGCCTCTTTGCGCGCCGCGGTAATTACGGCCAATTCGTTGGTAGCATCTGCCGAAACGACCACCACAGCCTGCAAGAAGCCGATGCGTCGCACCAATTCGGCATCAGGCTGCGCCTGCACCTTTTCGCACGCGAGCCTTTCGGCCAACGCCTCGCGGATCGCCTTCTGGTAACGAACTGCCGCGAGTTTTGAGTGACAAACCACCTGCGCCTTGAAGCCGTCCGGTAGAATGTTGTCCACATAGTGGTCCACCAGGTTGCGGGCAATGGCCTCGATGCGCTTCTCAGCCTCCAGAATATCACCGCTGGCGCCATACTTCTTCTTGATGGCGGCGATTTCAGCCTCGGTCCGGTGCTTGAACAGATCCTCGAACTTGACATCGAACCCGTGCTTGTCCTTGAGCGCGGTATCAGCGGTCCGCCCTTCGTACAGGATTTGCAGGGTCGCCCCGTCATGCACGGCATCCATCAGCTTGTAAGTGTCGATGTATTCCCCGAACCGCTTCACGGTGCGTTTGTTGCCGTGTTGTTCGGTGATGAGCGGGGTTCCGGTGAAGGCCACGCGGGTAGCGTTGGGGAAAGCCTCGAACAGGTTGTCACCCATATCGGAGCCTTGCGAGCGGTGCGCTTCGTCGATGAAGAGCAGGATGCGGTCGGATGGGTTGACGACCCCGAAAGTCTCCCCGGTCGGGAGGCTCCCGTATTCCTGCAAGGCCTCCGCCACAAGGGCCGGTAGTGGTTCGGCCCGATCGAGGAATTTATGCACCATGACCATGTTCACATCGGAAGCGCCGGTCGCTAGATGCTCGCGCAGTTCCCGCGTGCTGCTAATGACATTCACCCGTCCGCCAATAAGCCTCGCCGTTTCACCAAGCTGCTCCTCCAAGTCCACACGGTCGTTGACGAGAAGGAGTTTAAAGTCCTCAAGATCCGCAGATGCACGGATCATGCGGGCGGCGAAAACCATGGTGAGAGATTTTCCGGAACCCTGCGTATGCCATACCACACCGGAGCGCTCCTCAGGTGTATTTCCCGTCTGCAAGCGCTCGACGAGTTTACGTGCGGCGCGGTATTGCTGATAGCGGCACACCACCTTGACGCGCTTACCGTCGTCGGTGTCCATAAAAACGCTGAAGGAGCGCAACACATGGAGCAAAGTATCCGGGGCTAGCAGGCCTTGAATCAAAGTCTCCTGCTCGCGCACGACGCCGAGAGGCGGGGTGAACGCTTTGCGTTCCTGGGGCCAAACGTCTTTCCACGCGTAGAAGTGTTCATGCCCTGACGTGATGGTTCCGAACTCGGCCTTTTCGCCACAGGTACGAACGACGAGCATGTTAGTCTGGAACAACCGTGGCTCACCCTCACGCAAACCCGCCGCCTTGGTGGTGTCCCGACCATCTCGATAGCGCAGCAGTTGTTCGAAGGCGGCATGCAGGGGATTGGCGGTGTTGGCGTCACCGATCTTGGCCTCCACCACCACGAGCGGGATGCCGTTGACGAACAAGACGATGTCGGGGATGATACAGCTTTTGACGCAGCCCGGCGTGTCGATGCGAAACTGGTTGATGGCGTGGAAGGTGTTGCGTTCCGGGTGCTCGAAGTCGATGAGTCGCGCGACCGGGTCGGGTTCGCCGGTGACTTCGTTGCGATCAACTTGGGCTTTGAAGAGCATGGCCTGCGCGGCCTCGTTGGCTTCGAGAAGACTGCGGCCGGGGTGGCGCTGGAGCTGGCTTTTGAGGTCCTCGATTTGCCGGTCGGTGAGCCAAGGCGTTCCGTCCGCAAGCAGGTTCAGCCGGCGGATGGCTTCCCGAAACACCTCGGGGAGAATCCACTCTCGAAAATTGCCCCGCAAGCTCGCGTTGGCCGCGGAGGGTACCCCTTGCCCTTGATCCACGACCGTCCAGCCCAGCGCGGCGAGCTGGTCGAGGAAGGGCTTTTCAACGTGAAGGTATTCGGACATGCGCGTTCGTGTCTGCGAAGGTCAGAGGTTGGTGGGCCCGTGGGTTAGGACGTGTTCGAGTTTGGCGATGGCCTGTTGTCGTTTGGCCTTGTCCATTTTAGCCAAATTATGGGCCTTCCAGCGGATGGCGGGGAAGCTGGCCACTTGGGGGTACGGAAAGGCACTCCATTCCGGCACTCCGGCCTTGAAGGCAAGCAAAAATCTCCGATCGGCGTCCGTGAGCCGTTCGTGAAGTGTCCGGATCAAGGTCTGCCGGGCTTCCATCAGATCTTCGAGGGGAACCGCTTCAAAAGCCATCCCCCTGAATTCGTCTTCATAGGTGCCGCGGATATCCTTGGGTTTCGGGTCGAGCAGTTCCACCAACGGACGGTCGCTGCTCATGAGATAAACGAGGAAGGCATCCTTGAGTTTTTCGTTGATGTCTTCGTGTTGCAGCAGCAGGTGCACGTCGAACAAATCACGGGGATGTTGGCGATCGAGCGCCGCACAGAATTTACTGGCGTAAACCTCTTCGAAGGCGAGAACGGGAGTGCGCGCGCGCCCGTACCGCGCCTCAGCCGACACGCAAAGCTCACGGGTTTCGATGGGAAGAACATGCCCTCTGGAGACAGTGGAAACCTCAATCTTGATGGCGGTATTGCCGCGACGGACTGTGAGCTTGGTTTCCGAACCCGTGTCCCGCTGGATTTCTCCTTCCACATCGGCGCCGGGAACGAGACGGCTGATCTCGCGCCCGATCGCTTGCAGACCCTGATGAATTCCGGCGAGGCTGAGGGCCCGCTCCTCGATCGGGAGATAGACGAGGTCGATATCCACCGAGAGGCGGGGCATGTCGCGGAAGAACAAGTTGATGGCCGTGCCGCCCTTGAGCCCGAACTCGCCCCGCGCGGCTACGGCTGGAAGCGCCGCGACAAGCAGGTCGACCTGTTCAGAATAGCGATTGGTCGCTTCCATGTGCCATTTCCTTGGGGACGGTGATCTCATAGTCTTTATCGAGAGCTCCGCCTCTGACCAGCATGCGTTTGCCGCTCCCGAGGTTGGCGCGTTCTCGATCAAGTTCGCTGAACCACGGGTGGGCGTGCCGCTTTCCGAACCAGAAGAACAAGCGCTTGACCTTCACACTTTGACAGGCGGCAAGTATGTCATTCAGAAGCTCTGGCCGCAGGCGCCCAGCTAGTTCGAAATGCTTGTCTGCTAAATCGAAGTCTGCGGAATTTTCAACAGACTCGAGAAGTTCGAGAAAGGCGAGTTCGGGGGTGGAGTGCGGTATGAACCAGTCCCAGGTACCGAACAGCTTTTGGGTTATCGCGTTGGACGAGAGTTCCGTGAAACGTGGGCGGGTATGAACGTGGAAGAAGTACCGGTTCCAGCCTACCGTTCTGTTTTTGTCGATGACCTCGCCACCCTTATATTGGAATAACCACGTTGGCGCTTTGGTCGGGCCGTATAAATCGACGTCTTCCGAACGAGCGAATGCGACATAGTGCGCCATGCCCGCATGTTGCAATGCGCTATAGCCCCCGACGTGGAGGTTGTGCCCCATTTGGGTGAGCGAGTATACGACCTGTTCCCATTTAAGGGGAGGGCCGGGGCGGCGGTATACGCCATGGGCCACGGCTTCGAGTTTTTGGGACCGGAGGGCGGCATCTATCCGGGGTGCATGGAAACCTTGTTTCGCCAGCCAGGCACGACTGGCCAATTGGCCCTCGGGGAGGACTTTTTCGAGGGGAAGTAGATCTGGCTTTTTCATGGTTTACGAAGTAGCGATTTTACATATCATATATATGAAAAAATAGGTTTTTACAAACCATTGGTTTACAATATATCAATTTATCATATATATGATATGAATAGAACCCAGATATTAAACCTTCCCAATTTCCCCAAAATGACGGGAAATCGGGGTTTTGGTTTAAAGAACTGGCACGAAGGTAATCCTTGGGTTTGCAAGAAGCAGCTTGGTTAAACCGGGGGATAGGGCTTCGTTGGGCTAGGACGACGAGGTCCGCGGATCAGTCCCGATGCCGCAAGTTGCCGAAGGCTTACGCCTCTGCGGCATGGAGATAGCATTTGGCGAGGCCCAGATTCAAGCTGCACGAAATTGGCAACTTAGGAGCGGTTCGGAGACGGGGCGAAAAACCTACCTTGGCCGCCGTCACAAAGACGCTTCTTGGCGGCCAAGGTAGGTTTTTCGCCCCGTCTCCGAAATCATCTACTAGCTCAATCACGAAAGCACTCCTACCGGCACCTTGCCGGTGAGCAAGTCGTGCATCAACCCCTGCTTCTGTTGGCGGAGTTTGGCAAGATGCTCCTGCTCGTGGGTTATCGCAGTGTCCACCTCAAGTAACTTCGTTTCAACCTGGATCTGTTCTTCGCGCTTAGGCAGAAAAACAGGAAGGGACGCAATGGAATCGGTGGAAAGGCCGTAGCGTGTAGAGCCATTCGCCATGCGGCCAAAATATGAAGCGACGCGGGAGGTCCCGATTTGTTTCGCCAAGAAAACCTGAGAAACGGTTTTCGCATCCGGACGGATCATGGCCAAGTGATATCCGCACACGAGTCCTGGAATATCCTCGATCACAACAGCTGCCACGCCAATGTCATCAGGAGTTTCGGAATCTTTGGTAATGATGACGTCCCCAAACTTCACGCCGAAGCGTTCGATTTCCGAGGAAGCGCAAGTTGCCTCCATGAAGCGTAATTCAGACGTGATATAATCGTTCGCGTAAACATCCATGTAGTTGCAAAGCCAAACTGAACGCTCGCCGACATTCGACTTTTTATCCACATTGCTGAACCTGATGTCCGACACTTCGGACAAGGCTGCAAGCCCCCACTCCTTGGGAATCCACCCCAGCGGCGACTGCTTATACAGCTGCGGCGCCTCGTCGCGTGTGGGGCGGAGCTTACCGTCGGGGGTGACGCCACGGGTGAACAGGTCGTGCATCAATCCAGCCATTATCTGCCGATGCTTGGCGATCAGCGCCTCGGTGTGCTCGATGGTCTCGTCAAGGGTGGAGAGAATCTCGGCGATGCGGGATTGTGCAGGTAAAGGGGGGAGATCAATTTCATACTTCACAAGGTCATCGCGAATAATGCCATTGATACTTGTACCCTGATTCAGTTTCTTCAGATCATCGACACCCACCTTAAGCCGGTGAAAAAGAAAGTCAGGATCGGCCGCAGCTTTATCGACAAAGAAACCAGTAATATCCTGACTTATCGCAACATCGCAAGGCGTTACCGCAATTTTACCCACGCCTGTGCGCGTTACAATGAGAATTTCACCCTTGCTTACGACATTGGTTGAGGATGAGGAAACCGCTTCATCGGATATATACCGACGAAAATCCCCCAGCCCTGAGGCGGTGAAATCGGCACCAGTGATCCAAGGTATTTTCCCTGTCCAGAACTTGGGAATTGTAGTCGGTGGAGTTCCCCCATTAACCAATTTCTTGGCCAGCCTTCCCAGCGGGATTTTAATCCATGCTGAGGTGCTATTCATACCCCAACTCCTTGAGGAACTCTTTCAGCTTCGCTGCAGCTTTATCTCGATCCGATTCGATGTCTTTCGCGGTCACAGCGTACTTATCATGCAAATTCTCCACCGCCGCCAGTACGGCACGTTGGTGAGCGCGCAGGTAGCCTTCGTAGGTCTCTCGCAGCAAACGGTGCAGCCGGGCGAGGATGACCGTGCGAGCCGCGACGCCGTCGATCTTGGCCCGGGCGGCGGTGACGAGATTTTCTTTGTGCTTCTCGACGGCCCGCAGTTCCGACTTTAGCCCCCGCATTTCATCCTCAAGTGCTTTATGCCGCTCCTGCCGCTTCTCCGCTGCTTCAATGGCGGATTCCAAAGCCTTCGTGCCACCCTTTTCCTTCTTCGCCACCTTCAACTGACCGCGCAGCTCTTTCAGCTCCGCCTTCAACGCCCGCGCCTGCTCACCAGACATGACGCCCGTATCATCGGTATCCTCGTAATCATCTTCATCCGCCGCAGCGAACAAGGCTTCCAGTTCGGCAATGCGCTGCCGCTTGCGCTCCAAGTCCTCAAGGATCTCGGGGAACTGGCTCTGCAGAATCTCGTCGTCGGGAATCAGTTCGGCTCCCCAACCACTGGCAGCGATGGACTTGAGATCAGCTTTCAGCTCGTCCACGTACCGCGCGAAAGCGCCGCGCACCTGGAATTCATTCAGCAAAGTCTGCTTTGCGAACGTGGCGGAAATATCCTCCAGCAGATCGCGCCGCAGGTCGTACACATTGCCCTTTTTCTTGCCCTGCGGCGCCAAGGCCTCCACGCGAGCCAGGTTCTTCGCCCACCACGCGTCAAGGGTTTTCATGAATTCCGCGTGAGCCTTCGCCAAGCCCGGGTCATCCTTCACAATCCCCGCCAAGGCCCGCTTTTCCGTCACGGCCGCATGAAAATCCGCATACTTCGCATCACCCTTGCGGGGCGTGAACAGACGCCCTTCCAAGCCGGGGTAGTTTTTCCAGAACGATTCCAATGAACGGATTTCGGCTACCGGAACCCCGCCCTGCAAGTGCGCCCGCACGTCGTGCGGCTCCGGCGGCGGAGCATTGTCGACATAACGGCGGATATTACAGTTGAAATCCTCCGCCTCAATCTCCTTCACCGGTACCAACCGCGCATAACCCGGCACATCCTTCATCTCCCGGTACACCTGCACGATCTTCGAGATGTCTTCGGGCCTCAGGAAGTTCTGCGCCTTGCCTTCGCGATACTCGCGGTCTGAGTTGATGAACAGCACCTGCTTGCGGGTAGCTGCATCCTTCTTGTTCATCACCAGCACGCAGGCCGGGATACCCGTACCGTAAAACAGACCAGCCGGCAAACCGATCACCGCCTCCAGCCACCCCTTTGCAATGAAATGCTTGCGCGCTGCCCGCTCCTCTCCACCACGAAACAGCACACCATGCGGCATCACCGTGGCCATTTTTCCGTCGTTCTTCAGCACTGCGAGCATATGCTGCACGAACATCAGGTCAGCCTTTTTTCCTTTCTCTGGGAGCCAAACCGAGAATCTTCCTGGGTAGTCAATGTCTTTCTTGATGTAGTTCTGACTGAAGGGTGGATTGGCTAGAACCCGATCATACCGTTGCAACTCACCGTTATCGGTCTTGTGCTGGGGTTTTCGCAGCGTATCTCCCTGCCGGATATCGGCATTGGGAATTCCATGTAAAAGCATGTTCATCTTGCAGATAACCCATGCCGTACCCCCACTATCTTGACCTTGAAGAGTAAGGTCATCCGGATTCAAACCACACTCACGCACATAGTCAGCAGCTTGAATGAGCATCCCACCTGAACCACAAGTTGGATCATAAATTCGCATTTTAGACTTAGGCTCGACGATTTCAACTAGGGTTCTAACCACGTCGCTTGGCGTATAAAATTCACCCGCCTTTTTGCCCGCCGAATCCGCAAACCATTTTATAAGTGCCTCATAGGCAGCACCTAAAAGATCTGGAAACTCAAAGTTTTCGTCTCTGAGCGGTATCTTTGACCTGCCCCCTTCTAGGGTACCACCTGCAATGAGAGTCTTTGTGGTTTGAAACTAGCCTCGAATTGCTCCGGCGGCACGTAGCCCAGCGAGCTATGCGGCCGGATTGTGTTGTAAAAGGTTC
>Ga0209594_1000037_pt1 | contig 105850 bp, 84 predicted proteins | sample AshMeaCrysSpring_FD_184126 | JGI IMG/M metagenome (GOLD analysis project Ga0209594, IMG submission 184126) | Groundwater microbial communities from Big Spring, Nevada to study Microbial Dark Matter (Phase II) - Ash Meadows Crystal Spring... | ecosystem: Environmental > Aquatic > Deep subsurface...
CGATGAAGCAGGCCCCGGCCACCAGGAGCCCGCAGCCGCCTTGCTGCTCCCGCCCGATCTCGATGGCCAGCTCGGTGCTGTTGGGCCCGGGCACGAGGTTCACGGCCGAGGCCTTGTCGAGGAACTCCTGGTCGTCCATCCAGCCCCGACGGCGCACCACCTCGTCGCGCATCATGGCGATGTGGGCGGCAGGCCCGCCGAAGGCGATGGTGCCGAGCTTGAGGAACAAGAGCGCGACGTCGCGCAGCGAACCGGACGGCGTCGTCACGGCGGCGACGGTACCGGCGGCCGCCTCGCCGGGCGGGCCCCGTTCACCCGCCGTTCATCGGCCGGCGCGCCGAGGGCGTGCGCTCGCGGCGCACGCCCTCGGACCGGTGGAGGCGTCGTCAGTCGGTGAGGCAGCCGAGCTGCCCGCCGTTGGCGAGGTTGCTGCGGCACACCTGGGCCGAGCCGAAGCCCATCTCGATGTCGAGCTCGAGGCGACCCGAGCCGCCGGCCACCGAGTCGTCGACGACGCGGACGTCGACGTCGAAGCCCGACTCGCTGCGCCCGAGCACCTTGGCCTCGCCAGCGCTCACCCGCACGTCGGCCTCGACGGTGACGCTGTCGGGCACGACCACCTCGACCTCGCCGAGGTTGTGGTCGATCGAGATGCGCACGGGCGACTCGCCGAACTCCACCGCCGACAGGTCGAGCACGCGGCGGCCGGCGAACATGTCGTAGGAGGAGCGGACCTCGTCGAGCGACTCGGGCTGGTTGATGCGCTCGCCGACGCCACCGTCCCAGTCGACGAGGGCGAGGGTGAGCACGCCGGCCCCGGCCACGAGGGCCAGCGAGGCGAGGATCGGCCCGGGGGACTTGGCGGCGGCCGACGTCCCGACGAGGGACACGATCGAGGCGAGGGCGACCCCGCCGGCCAGCACCGGCAGCCGGACGTCGATGGCACCCAGGGCCACCGCGAAGGTGAAGGCAGCGGCGCCCATGATGGCACCGGCGACGGCGAGCCAGCCGATGATGCGGGCCGCGAGGAGGGCGCCGCTCGTGCGGCGGGGAGGAGGACCGGCAGCCGGCTGCGGGGTGGGCAGCGGCTCGGTCGGAGGGGTCGAGGGCGGGGCGGGTGGGGCGAAGGGCGCAGTCACGGGAGCTCCAGGGGTGGGAGGTGCGGTCCAAGCGGGGGTGCCGGCGGGGGCGCCGGCGGCCAGGGGCGTGGCGGTGTCGCGCCGGCGCGACCAGAGGTAGCCGGCGCCGGCGGCCAGCAGGACGAGGCCGAGGAAGAAGCCGGGCTCGTCGCCGCCGAACGGGCCGCCGAGGAGCCCGGCCAGGCCGAGGGCCGCGGCGGCGACGAGGACGATGCGGATCCAGCGGGCGGTGTCCGGCGCGGCGAGGGTGAGGGTGCGGCCGGCGGCCGGGTCCTCCTTCGGCACGAGGATCCACAGGAGCACGTAGGCGATGACACCCAGCCCGGTGAGGCCCGAGACGATGAACGCCAGCCGGACGAGGGTCACGTCGGTGTCGGTGGTGCGGGCGATGCCGGTGCACACCCCACCGAGCAGGTGGTCGTCGGCTCGCAGCAGCTGCCAGCGGGGTCGGGGCGGGGTCGGCGGGGGGAGCGCGCCCGAAGGGGGTTCGTGGAGGTGCTCGCTCATGGCTGCATCGTGCGGCACCGGGCGGCGCCACGGGATCGGGGACCACCCTGGTCGGACCCTGACCCGGTGGTCGGGGAGGGTCGGGGGTCGGGCCGGATCCCGACGCCGCCGGCCAAGCGCGAACATCCTTGCGATGGCCGCTTCCCGTCTCTGCCGCCGCCGCCACGGGCGCTTGGTCGCCGGCGTGGCGTCGGGCATCAGCCGGTCGTGGCGGCTCGAGACGAGCCTGGTCCGCTTCGCCTTCCTTGCGCTGTCGGTCGCCGGCGGGTTCGGCGCACTGCTGTACGTCGCCCTCTGGCTGCTGCTGCCGCTCGACCTTGACGACGACGGGTCGTTCGAGGAGCCGCGCCGTGACCGCCGGGAGGGCATCGCGCTGCTGGTGGCCACGGCCGGCGCCCTGCTGTTGCTTCGCTCGGCTGGGTTGTGGTTCACCGACGAGGCCGCGCTGCTCGGCCTCGCCGTGGCCGGTGGACTGGCGCTCGTGTGGGGGCGGGCCGATGGCCGGGCCGCCCTCGCTGCCGGTGGCTCGTCGGTGGTGCGGATCGTGGTGGGCGCGCTGCTGGTGGCGGCCGGCTTCGGCGTGCTCGTGGTGCGGGGTGGCGACCTCGAGGTGCTGGCCCGCAGCCTCGTCGCCGCGCTGGCCGCCGCCGCCGGCGTGGCCCTCCTGGTGGGACCGCGCGTCGTGCGGCTGGCCGACGACCTCGCCGCCGAACGGCGGGCCCGCGTGCGCAGCGAGGAGCGGTCCGAGATCGCCGCCCACCTCCACGACGGCGTGCTGCAGACGCTGGCGCTCATCCAGAAGCGGGCCGGTGACAACCGCGAGGTGGCCGCCCTGGCCCGCCGCCAGGAGCGCGAGCTGCGGTCGTGGCTCTACGAGGGCGCGCCGGCCGACCCGGCGTCGCTGGCGGCCACGCTTCGTGCCGAGCTGGCGACGGTGGAGGACGACCACCAGGTGCGCGTCGAGCTCGTGTGCGTCGGTGACGCGCCGCTCGACGACGCGGTCCGAGCGCTCGTGGCGGCCACGAAGGAGGCGGCCACCAACGCCGCCCGCCACGCCGGAGTCGGCGTGCTCGACGTCTACGTGGAGGTGGAGGACGACGCCGTCGAGGCCTACGTGCGCGACCGCGGCCGCGGGTTCGACCGAGCGGTCGTGCCGGCCGACCGACGCGGGCTGGTCGAGAGCATCGAGGGGCGCATGCAGCGCGCCGGCGGCACGGCGGAGGTGCGCAGCCGCCCGGGTGAGGGGGCCGAGGTACGGCTGAGGGTGCCGCGCGACCGGGCCTGAGCGCGGCAGGCTGTGCCCATGCGCCGCGTCTTCCTCGTCGACGACCACGGGCTGTTCAGGGCCGGCGTGCGCACCGAGCTGGAGGGCGTGCACGAGGTGGTGGGGGAGGCGGCCGACGTCGAGCAGGCGGTCGCTCGCATCCCGGCCACCCGGCCCGACGTGGTGCTCCTCGACGTCCACCTGCCGGGGGGCGGCGGCACCGAGGTGCTGGCCCGGCTCGTGCCGACCCACCCCGATCTGAAGTTCCTCGCCCTGTCGGTGTCCGACAACCCCGACGACGTGATCGCGGTCATCCGCGCCGGAGCCCGTGGCTACGTCACGAAGTCGATCAGCGGCACCGAGCTGGCCGACGCCGTCGAGCGGGTGGCCGACGGCGATGCGGTGTTCTCGCCCCGCCTGGCCGGGTTCGTACTCGACGCCTTCGCCGGCCCCGGCACGCCGTCGGACCCCGAGCTCGACCAGCTCACCGCCCGCGAGCGTGACGTGCTGCGCCTGATCGCCCGCGGCTACACGTACAAAGAGGTGGCCCAGGAGCTGGTGCTGTCGGTGAAGACGGTCGAGACCCACGTGTCGGCCGTGCTGCGCAAGCTCCAGCTCTCGAACCGCCACCAGCTCAGCCGCTGGGCCACCGACCACCGCATCGTCTGACCCAGCCCTGAGGAAGGTGGCTGGTCAGGGGGCGTCGACGGAGGCGCGGCGGGCCAGCCAGTCCCAGAACGACTCGGCCGTGCGGGGCGGGCTCACGACGTAGCCCTGGGCGAGGTCGCAGCCCATCGCCGTGAGGCGCTCGAGGGCGTCGAGGCTCTCGACCCCTTCGGCGACCACCTCGAGGCCGAGCTGGTGGCCGAGCTCGACGACGGTGGCCACGATCGCGGCACCGGGGTCGTCGACCGCAAGGCTGTGCACGAACGAGCGGTCGATCTTCAGCTCGGCCACCGGCAGGCGCCGCAGGTAGGCCAGCGACGAGTAGCCGGTGCCGAAGTCGTCGATGGCCAGGCGGACGCCGAGCTCATGGACCTGCGACAGGATGCCGAGCGTCCGGCGCACCTCGGTCATGGCCAGGCTCTCGGTGAGCTCGAGGATGAGCGCGTCGGGCGGGAGGCCGGCCGACACGAGCAGGTCGACCACGTCGCCGGGCAGCGACGGGTCGAGCAGGTTCTGCATCGACAGGTTGACTGCCACCGACAGCTCGTGGCCGTGCTCGCGCCAGCGGCGGCACTCGGCCAGCGCCACGCTCATCACGTGGAGCGTCAGCGTGTGGATGGTGCCGGTGCGCTCGGCGATCGGCACGAAGGCTCCGGCCGGCAGCAGGCCCCGCTGCGGGTGCCGCCAGCGCACGAGCGCCTCGGCCCCCACGACGTTGCGGTTCTTGAGCGAGACGACCGGCTGGAACAGCACCTCGATCTCGCCCCGCCCGATGGCCTCCCGCAGCTCGCCGGCCAGGGCGAGGCGCTGCGGCGTGAACGGGTCGTCCTCGGGCGCGTACACCGCGATGCCGCTGGCGCTCATCTTGGCCCGGTACATGGCCACGTCGGCCCGCTGCAGCAGGGTCTGCGGGTCGGCGCCGTGGTCGGGGTAGAGGGCCACGCCGACGCGGGCGCCGACGGCGATGGTGAGCTCCTCGTTGCGGAAGGGGGCGGTGAGCGACTCGAGCAGGGCCGCGCCAACGGCGATGGCGTCGGTCTCGCCGGTCACGTTGGGGAGCATCACGACGAACTCGTCGCCGCCGAAGCGGGCCAGGACGCCGGTGGCCGGCACCTGGCCCTGCATGCGCTTGCAGACCTGGCGCAGCACCTCGTCGCCGGTCTGGTGGCCGAGCGTGTCGTTCACGTCCTTGAAGCCCTCGAGGTCGATCACGAGCACGCCCACCTTGGCGTTCGAGCGGCGGGCCTCGTCGAGGGCGACGCGGAAGCGCTCTTCGAGCTGGGTCCGGTTGGGGAGGCCGGTGAGGCCGTCGTGGAGGGCCTGGTAGGTGCGGCGGTCGGCCTCGCTCTTCAGGCGGTCGTACAGCCGGCCGTTCTGGAGCGCGATGCCGGCCTGGTTGGCCAGCGTCTCGAGCAGGCGCACGTCCTTGGTGTCGAAGGTGCTCACCGTCGTGAGGCGGTTGGCGACCACGAGGGTGCCGACCGCCTCGCGATCGAAGGCGACCGGCGCGCACACCATGTCCTTGTAGCTGGTGCCGAACCAGGCCGGCAGGCGGCCGACGTCGACGATGTGCGCGTGGTCCGGGTCGAGTGCCGCGAGCAGCTCGGGACCCTGCGGACCGGGCAGCGGGCGCTCGACCACCTCGGTGCCGAGGTCGCGCACGAGTCGGGGCCCGCTCGGGGTGCCCACCCCCTGGGGCACGAGGAGCCACGCCTGCTCGCAGCGCAGCAGCTGGCGGGCCGACTGCAGGATCGTGCGGGTGGCGATCCCGAGGTCGAGCGAGCTCGTGACCCGCTCGGTGAAGCGGTGGAGGGCCTCGAGCTCCTCGTACCGCTGCGTCACGATCACGTAGGCCCGGTAGAGGAGGTAGAGGAGCACCGCGCCGAGGGCGATCGGCACGGCCAGCCACGGGTCGTGCACGACGGCCGCGACGCAGCCGAGTCCGAGCGCGGCATTGACGACGAGCGTGATCAGGTGGACGAGGGCCGCCTTGGCCGTCACCGCCGCCGTGGGACGCCCCGAGAAGAACGTCATGGCGACGGTGACGGCACCCAAGGCGAGGGCCCCGCCCGCCAGCACGGCGGCGAACGTGGCCAGGATCCCTTGGAGGCTGGTGACCGAGGCGTCGCCCAGGACGGCCCGGTACACGATCACGGCCACGACGGTCTCGGCCGCGAACATCGAGAGGTTGAACAGCAGCTTGCGCAGCGGCAGGCGCCGGTACAGCCAGAACGTGAGCCCGCTGCCGACGAGGCGGGCGATCAGCAGGCTCGTCGGGTCGGCCAGCGCAAGGCCGATCACAAGCGGGACGTCCGCGAACGCGATGCTGAACGCCTCGCCGCGCGCCGCCAGGTGCACCACCATCACCTCGGATGCTGCGAACAGCAGCACCAGCACGAGGAAGCCGAGCGGGACCTCGACGGCGCGCGCCGGCCCGAGGTCGCGCAGGAACACGACGTAGAGCACCCCAGCCACGAGGGCGAGCGCGCCGGACAGCGCGAGCACCCGGGTGGCCGGAGACCCCTTGGGGTTCATGGGGCGCCCGCTGCGTTCACGTCACTTCTTGGGCTTGCTCCAGGAGATGTTGCGGTCGTCGGCCGGCTTGCTCCAGGAGATGTTGCGGTCGTCGGTCGGTGCGCTCACCGAGGTCTTCTCGCCGCCCTTGGGCTTGCTCCACGAGATGTTGCGGTCGGCAGCGACCGCACCCATCGTGACGCCCGCCAGCGAGAGGACCGCCGCGACCGCGGCGATGCGGCGACGGCGTCCGCCGCCCCATTCGACGCTGCGTCGGTGCTGGTTGGTCATGTCGGCCGTCTCCTCCGGTAGCAGGTAGGGGTGGCACCCGACCCATGAGGTGAATCGTACGGTACGTGGTGCCGGTGACACAGTGCGAGCGGACCCCCTGGTCGGCAAGGGACGAATGACCCCGAACATGGTTCAGGTGAGGGAGCCCCACATCACCCGATCGGGGGAGACGTACGTGAGCGGTTGCTGCACGTCGACCACGTCACCGACCGACGGCACCGCCTCGCCGGCGGCCACCCAGACGACGGAGGTGTGCATGTGGGGTGGCTCCAGCAGCGGGAGGCGCCGGCGGGCGTGGTGGAAGGGGCTGCGCCCGTCGGGCAGCGGATGGACGCCGTGGGCCGTGCCGGCGCCGACCATCACGAGGTACCCGTCGCCCGGCACCGGCGCGGCCCGGTAGCCGGCGGTCTGGCCGGTCGTGACCGGCTGGACCTGGACCACCTCGGCGCCGAGGTGGGTGAACGACTTGTCGCCCAGCCACAGCGCGGTGCCGAGCCGCAGGTACCAGCGCCGCTCGGGGTGGGCGTCGCGCAGGGCGGCGAACGCTGCTGGCGAGAGGTGGCTGACCCAGACGTCGACCGAGGCCGGGAGCTGGGGCAGCCAGGTCTCCACCTCGGCCCGGCGGTCGGCGTCGTCGCCCGACAGCGGCAGGTGCAGCGAGGCGCCCGCGACCGCGAGGCCGGCGGCGTCGACGGCGGCGAGCAGGGTGGCGAGGTGGTCGGGACCGGCGCCGTAGCGGCGCATCGAGCTGCGCAGCTTCACGAGCACCGGCGACGACCAGCCGGCCGCCCCGAGGGCGTGGACGTGGCCGGGGTCGCCGACGGTGAGGAGGTCGCCGGGCGCCGCCAGGGCGACGTCGGCGCCGAGCGCCGGCGTGAGCACCACCCGCCGGGCGCCGGCCGGCAGGCCGGCCAGCTCGTGGACCGTGCCCACGCACAGCGTCGTCGCGCCGAACCGCTCGACGGCCAGTGCGGCCAGCGTCGCTCGCCCGAAGCCGTAGCCGTTGCCCTTCACGACCGGCACCACGCCTGCGCCCAGGGCCGACCGCACGTGGGTCTCGAAGGCGCCGGCGTCGACGGTGAGCGTGAGCGTCATCGGCCTGGACCGTACCCAGCCGGCCCGGTGGCCGGAATCCTCATAAATCCGAGTGGATCAATCGGGATTCGGTGGGTAGCGTCGTCTCCATGGCCTCGGTCTTCACGTTCCCGAACCCGGTCAACGAGGTGTCGGCCCGGCTGGTGGCAGCCGGCGTGGTCGTGATGGCGGTGGCGTTCGCGGTCACGGGGCAGACCTGGCTGCTCGTCCCGCTCGCCTACGGGTTCGCGGCCCGCGTGCTCGCCGGGCCTCGCTTCAGCCCGCTCGGCCTGATCGTCACGAAGCTCGTGACCCCGCGGCTGGGGGTGCAGGCGCGGTTCGTGGCCGGACCGCCCAAGCGCTTCGCGCAAGGCATCGGTGCGGTGTTCTCGGTGACGGCGCTGGTGCTGGCGTTCGGGTTCGGCGCCGTCGATGCCGCTCGTGTGGTGGTCGCCCTCCTGGCCGGTGCCGCCGTTCTCGAGGCCGCCCTCGCCTTCTGCCTCGGCTGCAAGGTGTTCGCGGTGCTCATGCGGGTGGGCGTGGTGCCGGCGTCGGTGTGCGCCGAGTGCAACGACCTCAGTGCCCGCCTCGCCGCAGCCCGGTCCTGACCTTCAGCGCGGTCGCCGGCGGCGCCGGGCCCAGGGCGGCGAGCCGTTGAGCTCCGGGAGCAGCGGAGCCGCCGTGCGGGCCCGCCAGGCCCCCTGCCAGAGCCCCCAGCCGTAGGCGCCGTCGTCCAGGAGCCGCAGCGCCACTGCCACCGCCGCGAACCCGAGCGGGTGGCGACGGGCGCCGGCGACGGCCGGCCCGGGATCGCGCAGGCGGCGGTCGGTGAGGGCGGGGGCGACGACGGCGGCCAGCAGGGCGACCCGGGCCCGGCGCCACCGCAGCGCCGCCAGGACGGCGAGGGGCCACCAGGCCCGGGTGAGGGCCGACCCGAGCTGGCGGCCGGCGAGGACGTGGCCGCGCCCTGCGAGGCGCACGGCCTCGCGAGGCGTGAGCACGTCGGACCGTGCCGCCAATGCTGCGGTGGCGGCGCCGAGGGTGACGCCGGCGGGGACCGACCAGGCCGCGCCGACGGCCCACGCGGCCGCGGTCCACACGTTCACCCGCACGGGCGCCAGCGCCCCCGGGTGGCGGCGGGCCAGCGGTCCGGCGCTGCGCCCGTAGCCGGCCCGCTGGGCCAGCCAGGCCGCCAGGGTGGCGCGGGGCTCGTGGAGAACCACGGAGACCGGCTCGTAGCGGCACCGCCACCCGGCCTCGACGAGGCGCCAGACGACGTCGACGTCCTCCCCGGTGGCGAGCGACTCGTCGAAGCCGCCGATGTGGCGCACGGCGTCGGTGCGGGCCACGAGCACCGCCGCCGGCACGTACGACACCCGGGTGCCGGGCCGGATGCGAGCGGGCTCGGGCCCGAGGTCGAGCGGCGAGGAGCCCGCCTCGTAGCGAGCGAGCCATCCGGGCCCCGGGCTGCTCGCCACCCGGGGCGCCACGAGTGCCACTCGGGGGTCGGTGTCGAGATGGGCCACGAGCGGCTCGAGCCAACCGGGCGAGAGCTCCACGTCGCTGTCGACGAAGGCCACGTAGGGCGTGTCGACGTGGACGAGGCCGGCGTTGCGCGCCGCGCCCGGCCCGCTGCTGCGAGGACGCCGCACGACGACTGCGCCGTCGACGGTCAGCGGGGGCGACGACCCGTCGTCGACGACCACCACCGGGAGCCCCCCCAGGGCGGCGACGAGAGGGCCGACGTCGCGGTCGCGGGCCGGCACGACGACCGTCAGCGCCGGGCTCGCCGCGCCCGACACCGGCTGCGGGTGCACCACGCCGGCGTCGACGAAGCGGTCGAGCAGGCGGCCGGTGGCGCCGGCGGTCGTCACGTCGTCGCCCCGCTCGAGGGCGTCGACGAAGCGGGCCCCGGCCTCGGTGAGGCGGTAGGCGCTGAGCGGTGAGCCGCCCAGCACGAGCCGCCCGCCTTGGAGTCGACGCACCGAGCCGTCGAGGCGGTACCTCACGACGCCCGCCAGGCGCGCACGGCGGCCGTGAGGTCGTCGGCCCAGGCATCGAGCAGGGCGGTGCCGGCGTCGGCGCCGGCAGTGGTCGGGTCGCCGAGCACGCCGTTGGGCGACACGGCGGCCACGCCTCCCTTGCGCAACAGCGGCCACAGCTCGTCGAGGGGGCGGGGGTCGCCGGCCTCGGCCCGGTGGAGGCGCACCAGGTGGGGCGCCAGCGCCAGCAGCACGGAGGTCTCGGCGTGCCCGGCGTGCAGGTCGCCGCCGCGAGGCGACCACGCCAGCACCTTGCGCCCCTCGCCGGTGAGCGTGCGCCTCGCCGCTCGCAGGGCGGCCTCGTTGCCGCCGTGGCCGTTCACCAGCACCACGCCGGCGAACGCGTCGGCCGACCGGACGAGCTCCACCACCATCGCCCCCAGCACTGCGACGCCGATCGAGAGCGTGCCCGGGAAGCCGCCGTGCTCGCCGCTGGCGCCGATGCCGACGGCCGGCGCGACCAGGACCCCCGGCTCTCGCGCCGCCAGCGCAGCTGTGAGGGCGACCGCGATGCGGGTGTCGGTGTCGAGCGGGAGGTGCGGGCCGTGCTGCTCGCACGAGCCGAGGGGCACGGCCAGCACGGCGTCGGGCGGCACGTCGGGCCACGCCAGCTCGCCGAGCTCTGTCACTCCAGGTAGCCCCACTGGCGCAGGGCGGCCACGATGCGGGCGGCCGCCTCGGCCGGGTCGAGCGCCACGGCGTCGCCGCCCCCGGCCGGCACCGCGTGCGCCTCGGTCAGCTGCACCACCCGCTCGAGCGCTGACGAGCCGGCCGGCGCGGCCAGGGCGCGCGGCCGAGGCCGGAACGGGCGGGTGACCCGGGCCGCGTGGGGTGCGGCCACCGGTGCCACCCGCACCGGCACCGCCTGCGCGCGCGCCCGCAGCGCGGCCGCCAGCGGTGCCCGCCGGAGCCGAGCCGTCGCTCCTTCGACCGACAGCACCGCCGGTGCCTCGATCGCCAGCCGTTCGCGGCGTCCGCCGTCGAGGCGGCGAACGGCGTCGACGTGGCCGGCGTCGCCGGGTTGGAGCTGGACGAGTCCGAGGGCCTGCTGGGCACCGAGGCGGGCGGCCAGGTAGGCCGGCACCGAGCCCGACCCGCGGTCGAGGGAGTAGTCGCCGCACACCACCACGGCGCACCCCTCCATCGCGTCGGCCAGCGCGGCGGCCACCGCCTCGCTGTCGGCGCCGGGGTCGAGGTGGACGCGCAACGCCTCGTGGGCGCCAGCCGCCAGCGCCTCGCGCAGCAGCGCCTCGCCGCCCGGCCCGCTCGCGCTCACCGCGAGCACCGACGCGCCCCACGCCTCCGCCAGGCGCAGCGCCCACTCCAGCGCGGCCTGGTCGGACGCCGACGCACCGAACCACCGCTCGTCGTCGTGCACCGCCGCGGTGAGCTGGTCGACCTCCGGGCGCCGGTCGACCAGCTTCAGCGCCACACCGATGCGACGGACGTCCATCACGTGCGCCGGAAGACGACGCCGTGGCCGCCCTCGGGGTAGCTCCACGAGATGGCGCCTTCGACGTTGCAGACCATGTAGCAGGTGCCGCACTCGAAGCACTGCTCGTAGTTGAAGACGATGCCGCCGTCGGCCGTGGGGACGAAGAGGTTGGCCGGGCAGGCGACCACACACGCCCGCGTCGAGCAGTCGAGGCACTTGCGCCCGTCGACGACGATGTGGGCGTCGGGCGCGACCCGGAAGTCGACCGTCGCCATGCGGTCCTCGAACGAGACCTCGGGCCAGCGCTCCCTCACCAGAACTCCGCCCCGCCCCGCAGGCCGTCCTTGGCGAGGTGCCGCAGCTTCACGCCGGCCCGCTTGGCCTCCTCCCGCAGCACCCGCGTGAGCCCCGGCTTGGGGGCCGGGTTGTCGACGCGGAACATGCGTTCCACCACGTTGCAGACGAGCTCGGGGTACTGCTGCTGCACCCGCTCCGACAGCACGAGGCTCGGGACCTCGCGCAGCTTCTCGTGGTCTTGCAGCACGAAGCTCGACGCCAGTCGCTGGCGGTAGCCGGCCAGGCCCGCCTCGCTCGTGTCGCCACGCGTGATGGCTTCGACGGCCGCCGCGCCGGCGGCCATGCCGGCCCCCATCGCGAAGTTCACGCCCTCCAGCCACAGCCCGGCGGCCAGGCACATGGCGGCGGCGTCGCCGGCCACGAGGAGCCCGTGGGTGCTGAGGCGCGGCATCATCTTCAGCCCGCCCTCGGGGATCACGTGGGCCGAGTACTCCTTCAGCTCGGCACCCTCCACGAGCGGGGCGATGGCAGGGTGCTCCTTGAGGCGGGCGATGATCACCTCGGGCCGCGAGCGCTGCTTGGCCAGCGCGGGCAGCTTCAGCACCACGCCCAGCGCCACGGTGTCGAGGTTCGTGTAGAGGAAGCCGCCGCCCGGCACGCCCTGCGTGCAGCCGAGGATCTCGATGTCGACGCCGTGGCGGCCGCGCACGTTGAACCGCTCGTCGATCACGTCCTTGGGCAGCGCCAGCGTCTCTTTCACCCCGACCGTGTAGTTGGCGGCGTCGAAGCCGTCGTGCAGCCCGGCCTCCTTGGCCAGGAAGCTGTTCACGCCGTCGCAGGCGATGACGACGTGGGCGGTGAGCTCGCCGCCGGGTCGGTCGGTCCGCACGCCGACCACGCGGTCACCGTCGCGCAGCAGCCCCGTGGCGGTGGTGCTGCACACGACCGTGGCGCCGGCCGCTTCGGCCTTGCCGGCCAGCCAGCTGTCCCAGTCGGGCCGGTACGCGGTGGCGCCGTTGTAGGGCGGCTTGCCCCACGCTTCGGTGCGGAAGTCGACGTTCAGCGCCTGTGTCGGCGTGAGCACCATGGTGGAGCGGCGGGTGACCCAGCGCTGGATGGGCGCCTCGTCCCACCAGCCCGGCAGCAGCCGGTCGAGGATGCGCGGGTAGACGACCCCGCCGTACATGTTCTTCGCGCCGGGGAAGGGTCCCCGCTCGAGCAGGCACACCGACTTCCCGGCGCGGGCCAGCTCGAGGGCGGCCGTGGCACCGGCCGGGCCGGCACCCACCACGACGGCGTCGAAGTCGGGCATCGCACCGCAGGCTAGGCAGTCGGCCGGGAGAGCCGACAGCCGAAGGCTCAGTCGATGCGCACGGCGGCGGCGCCGACGGCCGCGGCCACCGCCACGTCGTCGCCACCGAGGGCGAGCGCAGCCGCCAGCGCCGTCGCGGCGTCGTCACGGATCTTCGCGCCACCGCCGACGATCTGGTGCCCGCTGGCGCCGTCGCTCACGACGCGCGTCACGATGAGCTCGCCCGCTCTCGTGGCGGTTGATGCAGCGACGTCGGCGACCGTCACGGGGTCGCCGCCGGCGAACGGTTCGAGCGTGATGCCCTTGCCCCGCTCGACGTGGACGACGCGCTGCAGCGTGCGGGGTGTGGTCGCCCACGCCTCGGCCAGCGCCCGCTCGTCGGCCGGCAGCAGCACGCCGCGGGCGGCGAGGAACCGCTCGAAGCCCTTCCCCTCGTGCAGCACGAGGTCGACCACCACCGTGTCGCTGAAGGCGAGGTTGAGGACGGCCCGGTTGCGGGCCTCGGGGCCGAGGTAGGCCCGGGCGACGTCGAGGAGGCGAGGCGCCTCGGTGGGGCGCTGCACGTACGACGCCGCCTTGTTCCACAGCCAGCCGACCCGCCGCTCGATGGGCACCTCCTCGCGCCCCTGGTGGCAGTGCTTGTACTTGCGGCCCGAGCCGCAGTGGCACGGCTCGTTGCGTCCCTGGCGGTCGCCGCTGTGGGCCACGATCTCGCGCAGGTCGAGCACGGCGGCGTCACGGTTGGGCGCGCCGGCTCGCAGCAGCAGGTCGAGCGCCCGTTTGGCGTCACCCCGGTCGCTCGCATAGGTGGCGAGGTCGTCGGCCGCCGGCGGCCACTGCGGCGCCAAGGTGACGGCCTCGTGCAAGAGCTCCTCGGCCCGCAGCACGTCGCCACCCTGCTCGGCCACCCTGCCCTGCAGCCAGCGGGCGGCGGCTCGCTCGCGGTCGTGCTCGGCCCGGCCGTGCAGTCGGTCGGCGACTGTCTCGAGACCGGGGACGGGATCGCCGGTGAGGAGCTCGTCGACGACGAGCGTGGCCAGGTCGGGCTGGGCCAGGAGAGCGACCGCTTCGGCGAGGTCGTCGTCGGTGGGTGCGTCGGACCCGAGCACCTCGAGGAGGCGGCGGGCCTTGTCGGCCTGGCCGTCGGGCAGGCCGTGCACCCGCACGAGCCGGCGCAGCTTCTCGAAGCGCTCCCATGCCGCCCAGTCGAAGCCGGGCAGGGCGATGCGGTCTTCGTGGATCTCCAGCCCGGCCGCGGCGGCCACTTCCGACACCGGCGCCGTCACCTCGGGCCGGTCGTCGCGGGCGATCCAGGCCCTCGTGACCATGTCGAGCGTGGCCGGTACGTCGGCGAGGTGGTCGTCGGCGAGGGCGGCCGCGATGTCGTCGAAGGCGGACCGCAGCGCCGCGCCGTCGTCGTCGGCGCTGTCGACCGTGGTCAGCGTGAGGTAGCCGTCGGCGTAGCGCACCGCCACCAGGTCGCCCGGCGCCAGCGCGTCGAGCCAGCCCTCGGGCCCGGCCCACGCGCAGGCGGTGGCACCGAGGTGCCGGTGGTCGAGCAGGTCGCCGCCGTGCAGCAACACGGGCACCTCGTCGTCGAGCGCCTTGAAGGGCCACAGGTCCGGGGCGAACGCCAGCATGCCGGCGTCGCGCTCCTGCTCGGTGAGCCGGTGCGTGAGCGTGATGCCCTCGAGCAGCTCGTCGATGGCGTTGAGCGGGATCGTGGGCGGGAGACTGCCTGGTGCGTCGGCCATGGTGGGCCGACGCTACCGACCGGCGGTGTCCCCGGGGGCGGCGCCCAGCAGCCGCTCGAGCTCGTCGAGCACGGCGTTGGCGTCGCTCACGATGGCGAGGTCGGCGAGCTGCATCATCGGGCAGTGGGCCTCGGTGTTGACGCTCACGATGTGGTCGGGCTGGCCGAGGCCGCTGGTGTGCTGCACGGCGCCGCTGATGCCGAACGCGAGGTAGAGGCGGGGGTCGACCACCACGCCCGTCGTGCCGATCTGGCGCTCGTGGGCGACCCAGTGGCGATCGGTGACCACGCGGGTGGCACCCATGGCCGCGCCGATGGCATCGCCGATGCGCACGAGCTGCTCGAAGCGCTGCTCGCTGTCGAGGCCGGCGCCGCCGCCGACGATCCGCGGAGCCTCGGCCAGGTCCATGGTCGTCACGTCGGGCGCCAGCACGGCCACCACGGCGGCGTCGCGCCGCTCGGGCAGCGACAGCTCGGTCGCGGTCGCCGAGGCGCCGTGGCCGTGGGTGTGCTCGGCCCCCCGGACGCCCGGCTGGAGGGTGGCCACGAACGGGCCGTCGGCCACGGCCTCCTCCACCACGAGGCCGCCGAGGCGGGCGAGGTGGGCGCCCCGCTCGTGCACCACGATGGCTCCGGCCAGCAGCGGCCGCCCGAGCGCGTGGGCCAGGCGGGGTGCGAGGTCACGCCCGTCCGGCGAGGCGGGCAGCACCACGACCTGGTCGTCGGCCACGAGCGGCGCCAGAGCGTCGGCCCAGGCGGCCGGCGCGAACGGGCCGGCCTCCCAGCAGCGCACATCGGTGGTGGCCAGATCGAGGGCGGCGGTCGCCGTGTCCTCCCCGACGAGCAGGCAGCGGCCGCCGGCCTCGGCCACCGCCTCCGCGCCGCCGCTCGGGAGCGCACCTCCTCGCACCGGGACCACCGCGATCACGGGCCGGGAGGGTACGTCGCCGACTCCCGCGCCGGGCAACTGCGCCGGAGGTACGTGACAGCGGCGGGAGGGCGACGTAGCCTCGGCATCGGGCGTTGGCCATCCCCCGATCGGGGGAGTGCCGGCTGGACGGAGAACTTCGGTTCAGCGCGGCATGGGAGGACCAACGATGGCAGGCAGCAAGCTCGGAGCACGGCGGGTGCGCACGTGCGCGGTGGCGGCTGGTGCAGTGGTGGCCCTGGCTGCGCTGGCCGCGCCGGCCGGTGCCCAAGGCGCGGCCGCGCCGGACGTCACGATCGCCGCTGCGACGTCCTCCGACGCGGCCGTTCCCGGGGGCACGGTCACCTATACGCTCACGGTCACCAACGCCGGCAGTGCGGTCGCGTCGGACGTGCGCATCGTCGACGTCGCACCGGCGCCCCTGTCGATGCGGTCGGTCACGGCCGCGGCGGCGTCGTGCGCGCTGAGCACCACCGAGCTCGGGTGCGCGGTCACTTCGATCGAGCCCGGCGCGTCGTTGTCGCTCGAGGTGGTGGCCGACGTGCCGCCCGACGCACCCAACCTCGTGCGCCTCGCCACGGCGGCCTCGGTCAGCGCGCCCGGCGACACGACGCCCGGCAACGACAAGGCCTCGCTCACCTTCACCGTCGTCGGGTCACTCCCGGCCGACACCCTGGCGGCGGCACCGGTGCTCGGCGCCACCGACACACTCCCCGAGACCGGCGCACCTCGTGACACCGCGGCCACCGCGGCCGTCGCCCTGGCGGCCGCCGGCGGCATCCTGCTGCTGCTGGGCCGGCGGTTCGTCCACTGACCTACACGGTGGCGCCGGCCCGCTCGCCCTCCACCACGGCGGCGTGCGCCCGGCGGGGTGCCACGCAGTCGCCCACCCGCTCGACGCTCACGCCCTTGGCCTTCAGCTCGGTGTAGAGCCACTCCACCGGGTTGGCCGGCACGGCCAGCACCACCCAGTCGGGGTGGCGCTCGTGCATCTGGCCGGTCGGGTGGTGGAGCAGGTTCAGGGTGGTGCCCTCCATGCCCATCGGCACGAGGTCGGTCGACTGCACGATGCCCTTGGCCAAAGCCCGGATCCACCACGTCTCCATGTCGAGCGTGATGCCGAGGTCTTGCCCCACCACCATGCCGTTGGTGACGATCTCCACCCGGCAGCCCCGGTCGGCCAGGAGCTCGGCCACCGAGGTGGCGTGGTGGAAGCCGATCTCGTCGACCACCACCACGTCGCCGAAGGGCTGCGCCTCGCCGGTGAGCACGTGGCGCACGTCGCACACGTTCGCGGCGTCGGCCGGCACCCACCACGGACGCTGCGGTTCGGCGCCGGTGGCCACGATCACGTGGTCGGGCCGCTCCTGGTCGACCAGGCCGGGCCACACGCCGCTGCCGGTGCGGATGGTGACGCCGAGGCGGGCGCACTCGGCCAGCTGGTTGCGCACGAGGTCGCCGAACTCGGCCCGGTTGGGCACGCTGGCGGCCAGCTTCACGGTGCCGCCCGCCTCGGCCTCCTTCTCGTGCACCGTCACCCGGTGACCGTTGCGGGCCGCGGCGATGGCGGCCTGCAGCCCGGCCGGCCCGGCCCCCACCACCATGACGGTCTTCGGCCGCTTCGGTGTGGGCAGGCCGACGCCTTGGGCCTCGCGCCCCGTGCGGGGGTTCTCGATGCAGCCGAGCCAGCGGTTCAGGCCCATGCGGCCGACGCACTCCTGGTTGCACGACAGGCACAGGCGGATGGCGTCGGTGGCGCCGGCGCGTGACTTGGCGGTGAAGTCGGGATCGGCGATCTGGCCCCGCACCACGCCGACGAGGTCGCAGTGGCCCTCGGCCAGCGCTCGTTCCGCCTGCAGCGGGTCCTTGAAGCGGCCCACCCCGATCACCGGCAGGTCGACGGCCTTGCGGATCGCGCTCGGGATGAACAGGGCGTAGCCGGGCGGGATGTGCATCGACGCCTCGATCATGAACAGGCTCGCGGTGGCCACGCCGATGGACGTGTTGATGTAGTCGACCTGGCCGCTCGCCTCCACCAGCTCGGCCACCCGTACCGCCTCGTCGATGGTGGTGCCGCCCTCGATGAGCTCGTCGCCGCACAGGCGCACGCCGAGGGCGAGGCGGTTGCCGATCACCTTGCGCACGGCGGCCACGATCTCGAGCAGCAGGCGGGCCCGGTGCTCGAGCGAACCCCCGTAGCGGTCGGTGCGGCGGTTGGTGGCGGGGGAGAGGAAGCCGCGCACGATCGACGAGTGCGAGCACTGCAGCTCGATGCCGTCGAAGCCGCCCTCGGCGCAGTGCTCGGCCACCAGCGCGTAGCCGGCGACGATCTCGGCGATCTCGGCCTCGTCGACGGCCTTGGGCACCTCGCGAAACAGCGGGTCGGCCACCGGGCTCGGTGCCCACACTGGCAGGCGGGTGTACATGCTCGGGGCCTGGCCGCCGTTGTGGTTGATCTGGGCGAAGATCGGCACCCGATGGCGGTGGACCGCCTCGGTGATGCGCCGGTAGCCCGGGATCACGTCGCGGTGGAAGCCGTGGATGAGCTTCTCGTAGGGCCAGTCGGTCGGGTGGGTCGAGTGCTCCTCGGTGACGATCAGCCCGGCGCCCCCAGCGGCGCGCGCCTCGTAGTAGGCGGCGTGCTGCTCGCTCGGCATCCCGTGCTGCGTGGCGTAGTTCGTGAGGTGCGCCGAGAACACCACGCGGTTGCGCACGGTGACGGGGCCGAGCTGCAGGGGCGACCACAGGTAGCGGTAGGCCATCACCCCCGACCGTAGGCGCTCGTGTGGCCGTCCGGCCACGTCTGGGCCGGATGATCACGCTTCGCGGTCGAACCACTACGAGTGGCCAACTGTCAACCCTCGACTGAGGGTTCAGGGCGGCCATGTGACCACTCATCGTGCTGCCGGGCTCACCCGGACGGGTGAAGTGTGCTGGTCGTGACACTACGAAGCGTGAGATTTGGGCCGATCGGCCCACTTGCCGTGAACTCGGGTCGATGTCACGCTGCGTGGCGAGACCTGGCTCGGCGGCCGAGACAGGTGTCGGAACAAGGGGAGAGCGAGCACCGACACCGGGACCCGACCAGGGCCCCGGTTCCTCGTTCGGTCGCCCTGCACGCCGGTGGCACGCGCACAAGGGAGCAACGGGGATGCGAGCAGCAGCGAACGGAAAGAAGGCCTGGGGACGCCAGCGCCGACTCGTAGGGGCGTTCGTCGCCACCGTCCTGGTCGCCCTCAGCGGCACCGTCTTCAGCCCCCAGGCGCAAAGCGCCGGCCTGGTCGAGCCGGCGGCCGCCGATGCTGGCGGATCGCTCACCACCGTGTTCAACGGCGGTGACAACATCCCCGACAGCAACACGACGCTGTACCTCGACAGATTCACCGTCATCTGCGGCGAGGGTGACGACGACATGCCCATCAACGGCTCGGCCTACCAGCTCGGTGAGATCGACGACGCCGCCCCGAACATCTTCAACTTCGACCGCCCGCCCACACCAGCGAAGTCCGACATCTGCAACGTGCGCATCGGAACGGCCGAGCAGAACGGCGACGTCTTCCTGTACGCGGGCTTCGCCCGCCGTACCGGCGGCAGCGGCACCGTGTACTACACCCTCGAGTTCCACCAGACGCAGCCCCTGTGCGGTGGCTTCACCGACTTCTCGACCTGCAACCCGTTCAGCCCGCGCATCGGCGACGGGCCCGGTGGTCCGCTCCTCGACGACTTCATCCTTGTGTATGACTTCGAGGGTTCGGCGACCCCGGTGATCTACGTCCGGTACTGGAACCAGAGCCTCGATGGCGGCGACGGCGGGTTCACGGCACCGGTGGCCGTGAACGACGTGGCGGTCGAGGCAAGCATTGGTAGCGACTTCGGCGAGGCCGTCCTCAACACCACGCTGCTCGGCCTGCTGCCGAAGCAGCAGGAGGCGACGACCTGCAAGACCTTTCCCTGGGTCATCCCCGGCTCGGTCACCGGCAACAGTGACACCGCCGACTACAAGGACGTCGTCCTCGGCGACTTCCGCGCCTCGGGTCTCTCGAACTGCGGGAACCTCGTCGTGCGAAAGGTCACGGTGCCGTCGAGCGAGCCCGGGACCTTCCCCTTCTCCGTCACCCGGCCGGCGTCGGGCCAGGTCCCCGCGCTCAACGTCGGCGGCAGCCTCCTGGCCGGTGGATCCACCACCGTCACGAACCTGCTCGCCTCGCAGAGCTACACGGTCACCGAGCAGGCGCCACCCGGCTACTCGGTGAGCTACGAGTGCACCGGCCCCAACGGGCAGGTCACGACCGGCACCACCGGCGTGACGGTCGCAGTGGCGAGCACCCGCACGTCCACCTGCACGATCACGAACGTGAGCCAGACGCTGTCGCTTACCAAGGCGGTGAGCACAGGTGTCGCTGGTGGGACCGCGGTCGCCGCCAACCTCTGGACCCTCACGGCGTCCGGCCCGGTCACGGTGTCGGGCGCCGGCAGCGTGCCCGCCACGCGAGTGCCGGTCGGCACCTACGCGCTGTCCGAGGTCGGCAACGTCCCCGGCTACCAGAACGGCAGCACCTGGCTGTGCACCGGCGCGGCGTCCGCAAGCGCCAACGCCGTCACCGTGGCTGCTGGTGAGAACGTCAGCTGCACCATCACGAACACGGCGATCCCGCCGCGGCTCGTGCTCAACAAGATCGTCACGAACAACGACGGCGGCACGCTGGCCAACACGATGTGGACGCTGAACGCCTCCCGCCAGGGTGGCGGCACCTCGGTGTCCGGCACCTCTGGCGCCTCGGCGCTCGTGGCCCTCGGCACCTACGACCTGAGCGAGAGCAGCATCCCGGGCTACCGGCTCACCGGCTGGAGCTGCATCGGCACCGGCGCGTCGATGCCGACGACCACTTCGGTCACCCTCGGTGCTTCGGCGCTCGGCCAGACCGTCACCTGCACGGCCACGAACGACGACATCGCGCCCCGGCTCACGCTGAACAAGGTCGTGGTCAACGACGACGGCGGCACTGCCGCCACGTCGGCGTTCACCCTGTCGGCCGCCCGCAGTGGTGGACCGACGATCACCGGCCTGAGTGGGACCACTGGCGCGGCTTCGATCGGCACGTACGCCCTCAGCGAGACCGGCCCGACCGCCGACTACGACCTCACCCTGTCGTGCACCGGCCCCGGCGCCAGCACCAGCGGCACCAACCTGACGCTGGCCCAGCTCGACGCCGACGTCACCTGCACGTTCACCAACAACGACAAGCCGAAGCCGTTCTCGATCAGCGTCACGCCCGAGACCGACACCAACCCCATCGGCCAGAACCACGTCTTCACCGTGACCCTGCTGACCGGGCCGGCCGGTGGGTCGGCCAGTTCGCCGGTGGCCAGCGCCACCGTCAGCCTGTCGTGGAGCGGGAGCGGCAGCGGCATCATCGCCGGCGCCAACGGCACGGGCACCAGCACGACGTGCATCACCGACGGCAACGGCCAGTGCAAGGTCACCGTGGCGGCGCCGGCAGGTGGCGGCACGGGCCAGGGCTCGCTCACCGCGACCTATGACCTGCCGTACGGGAACGCCGTCGAGGTGGTCCCGACACCGTCGAACACCAACAACATCCGGCCTGGCGACGTTCGCCCCGAGGCGATCCAGGACAGCGGCCTGAAGATCTGGAAGGGCTGGGGCGTCACGATCAGCAACGACGCCACCAACTACGTGAACGACCCGCACCCCTTCACCATCACGGTCGTCGAGACGGCGCCGGACACCGCGGTCACCACGCCGGCCTCCGGCGTGACGGTGTCCTACACGTGGACCGGCCCGGCCAGCAGCAGCGCCAGCCCGGCCACCTCCTGCCTCACGAACTCGCTCGGCCAGTGCACCGTCACGGTCTCGTCGCCGAACACCGGCGTCGGCACGGTCACGATCACGCAGCTCAACGGCACGATCGCCGGCAAGGCCGCCACCCAGACGATCACCGGCCTCGACGCCCAGAAGACCTGGGCGGACTTCGCACTCACGGTGACGCCGGACGAGGCCGAGAACCTCTTGCCGGTCGACGCCGACCATGAGTTCACGGTCCAGCTCACCACCTCGCCGGCCGGTGTCATGCCGATCGCCGGCCAGAACGTGTCGGTCAGCCTCGCCACGCTCACCGGCGCCACCGGCGCCTCCATCAAGAGCATCGGCGGCGTGGCGCAGCCGGCCGGGACCACCTCGGCCACCTGCTCCACCAACGCCTCGGGCGCATGCACCGTGATCGTCACCTCGGCCAACCCGGGTGAGGTGCGCCTCACCGCCACCTACGGCAAGACGATCAGCGACATTGCCCGGTCGTTCAGCGACATCGGCGACAAGACGTGGGTGCGCTACGCCCTCGACGTCACGCCGAACACGGCCCGCAACTGGGTCGGCACCACCCATACCGTCACCGTCACCCTCACGAAGGACTCGGGCACCGGCCCGGTCGCCGTCGTCGGCGCCAAGCCGGCGATCCAGGTGACGAACGCCTCGACCACGCAGAACACCTGCGCCACGAGCGGCACGAACGGCTCCGGCCAGTGCCTCGTGGTGATCCAGTCGTCCACCCCTGGCACCAGCACCGTGACCGCCACCTACGAGGCCAGCGCTGCCCAGAGCATGCAGACGGAGCTTCTGGCCGAGACGGTCGAGAAGGTCTGGGTTGACTACGCAGTCGACGTCACGCCGGACACGGCGACGAACCTGTTCCCAACCGACGCGCTCCACGAGTTCACGGTGACGCTGTCGTCGTCGCCGAACCTCACAGCCGCCCCGGTCGACGGCAAGACGATCCAGCTCACGCTGAGCTCCGCGGTCGCCAAGATCGTGAAGGTCAACGGCGTCAGCGTTGCGGCGACGCTGAGCACGACCTGCGTCACCGACGACGGCGTCTGCGCGGTGGTCGTCGAGTCGACCGGCCCCGGCACCGCCAGCCTCCAGGCCCAGTACGGCGCGGAGATCGACGGCGTCACCCAGACCCGCTCGGACAGCGCGGCCAAGACCTGGCAGGCGTTCTCGATCGCCGTCTCGCCGTCGCTCGCCTCCAACTACGTCGGTACCACCCACACCGTGACCGTCACCGTGAAGCGTGACACCGGCAGCGGCTTCCAGCCGCTGGCCGGCGCCGTGCCGAGCCTGTCGATCACGAACGCCTCGACCGTGTCGAACACCTGCCCGGACGGCACCGACGCCGCCGGCCAGTGCGCCATCACCATCACGTCGTCGACGCCCGGTACCTCGGTGATCACCGCCTCCTACCAGGCGAAGGCGGCCGACACCTCGTCCGACAAGTGGCAGACCCTCTCGGCCACGGCCTCGAAGGTGTGGCAGGACTTCGACCTCGACGTCACACCGGAAACGGCGACGAACCTGCTGCCCGGTGACCCGAACCACACCTTCACCATCAAGCTGACGGCGTTCCCGAACGCGACCGACGCCGCCAGCCGGACCGTGACATTCTCGCTCGACTCGAGCGTGGCCACCGTCACGAACGTCGTGGGCAAGACCGGCGCGGCCACCTCACCGCAGTCGTGCGTCACCGACGCCAGCGGCGAGTGCAAGGTCACCATCACCGGAACGGCGCCGGGCACGGCGGTGCTGAACGCGTCGTTCGGCTCGACGATCGAGAAGGTGAACCGCACGTTCAACGCCTCGGCCCAGAAGACCTACGTGTCGTTCCGGCTGAACATCACCCCAGAGACCGACCAGAACCTGGTGAACACCGACCACGTGTTCACGGTGGCGGTCGAGCAGAACCAGGGTGACGGCCTCGGCTGGCGCGCCCTCACCGGCGCCAAGCCCGCCATCGAGGTGTCGGCCGGCGCCACGGTGAAGGAGAACCTCTGTGCCGACCCCGGCACGGCGGGACCGAACGGCACCTGCACGCTCACCATCACGAGCGCGCTGACCGGCACCACCTCGGTGACGGCGACCTTCCAGGCGACGGCGGCGAACAGCGCCACCCCGCAGAGCTTCGCCGACACCGCCACGAAGACCTGGCAGGACTACCGGATGCTGATCAGCACGCCGGTGGCCCTCAACGCCATCACCGATCCGCACACCTTCGAGTTCACGCTCCAGAAGGACAGCGGCAACGGCCAGGGCTTCCAGGCGCTCGGCAACACGGCGCCGGTGACCGTCACTGTCGTCGGCACCGGGCTCATCACCGCCATCAACACGGTGCCGGTGTCGCCCGCGGCCACCCAGGCCGTCTGCACTACTGATGCCAACGGCAAGTGCTTCGTGACCGTGCTGTCGAACACGCCGGGCGCGCTCGACGTGACCGCCAGCTACCTCGGGCTGTCGGGCAACACCAGCAAGACCGTGTCCGCCACGGCCACCAAGACGTGGGAGAAGGGCGAGCTCGACATCGACAAGAGCGATGCCGGCGCCGTCACCCGCCCCGGTGGCACGTTCGACTACACGATCGTGGTGTCGAACACCGGCGACACCTTCGGCGTCAACGACGTCACCGTGGTCGACCCGCTGCCCGCCGGCCTCACCACCACCGCGGTGAGCGGCACCGACTGGCTGTGCTCGCCGTCCATCGGCGCCACCTTCACCTGCGTCTACGGCAAGACCCTCCTGCCGGGAACGAGCGCCCCGACCCTCACCGCCACGGTGAAGGTCGCCGACTCGCACCCGGCCACGGTGGTGCTCGTCAACACCGCCACGGTCACCGGCCGCGAGGCGCCCGACCCCGTGGCGGACACCGAGCAGACGCCGCTCGTCAACCTGGCCGTAGACAAGAAGGCCGAGAGCGAGACGGCAGTCGCCGGCCAGACCGAGCCCGTGACGTACACGATCACCGTGTCGAACGCCGGCTCGGCCGACCCGACCGAGGACGTGATCCTCGAGGACGAGTTGCCGCCGGGATTCACGCTCGTGAGCGTGACGGGCGTCGACTGCACCGAGGCCTCCACCTCGTTCAGCTGCACCATCCCCGCCGTGTCGCTCGAGCTCGGTGAGTCGGTGACGCTGACGGTGCTGACCACCGTGCCGGCCACCGTCCAGCAGAACCAGGGCTACGTCAACAAGGTCACCATCGACTCGCCCGAAGACCCGCTGTGCCCCGGCGAGGAGTGCCTGCCGCCGCCGCCCAGCTGTCCCGAGGGCGTCGTGTCGGTCGGCTCTGCGGCCGACAACACCGACTGTGCCATCGTCACCGTCAGCGGGATCGTCGACACGGCCATCGAGAAGACGGCCAGCAAGTCGACGCTCATCGCCGGCGCCACGCTCACCTATGCCCTGACGATCCAGAACCTCGGCCCGTCGGCGGCGTCGAGCGTGCAGGTGACCGACACCATCCCGGCCGCCTTCGAGATCGACGGCGTCACCACGAACGACGACGACCTCGCCTGCGGCGTCGACGGCAACGAGATCACGTGTGACCTCAGCGGGTCGCTCGTGAAGGGCCGTCTCCTCACGGTCACCGTCGACGTGACCCTCGTGGCGACCTCCGTCGACCCGATCACCAACCGCGCCGACGTGTCGAGCGCGCAGGACCCGAACAACTGCGACCAGGACACCAACGACTGCGACAGCGTGACGACGCCGATCCGCAAGATCGACATCGCCAAGACGGCGTCGGCCACGTCGGTGCTGCCGGGCAGCACCTTCAGCTACACGCTGCTCGTCAGCAACCTCGGCAGCACCGCCCTGGCCACGGTCAACGTGACCGACGAGCTGCCGTCCGAGCTCTCGCTCGAGGTCGTCACCGCCGACGAGTGGGCCTGCACCACGGTCACGGGCTTCGGTGGGTCGCTCGACTGCGACCTGGCAGGCGGCCTCGGCGTCGACGAGACGAAGGTGATCACCCTCGACGTGCTCGTGAGCACGGCGGCGGTGGCCGGCGACATCCCGAACACGGCCGTGGCGAAGGAGACCGTCCCCGCCGATCCGCGTGACGACGTGCTGCCGCCAGTCGACGACACCGAGGTCGTCACCGTGCAGCGCGTGATCTACGTGAACGCGCTCGCCAAGTGCGAGGCCGACACGCCCTTCTACGACTACTCCGTCGTGGCCAACTTCGACCCGTCCGACTTGCCCATCGTGGCCACCTGGAACAGCACCGGCTTCGACGCCGAGTTCGTCCAGACGCTCACGAGCACCGGCAACACCACCTCCGACCGCACACCGCTGCGCTCGGCCTGGCAGCCCTACACCTCGAAGCAGGCGGACGATCCCGACCAGGCGCCGGCCTCGGCCGACGGCTGGTACCGCTCGTCCAGCTTCGTCAGCGGTGACTCGGTCCTGTGGCCCGGCACCGCCCTCGGCCCCGACGGCAAGGCCGTCGACTGGCCGGGCTGGAACTTCAACAGCACGACCGGGCAGTGGGAGTTCGACAGCACGCCGGACACCGATCCCTTCGCCGGCGGCAACCTCCGCGGCCCGGACACCTTCGTGGTGTTCTCCGTGAACCCGGCCGTGCAGATCGGCCCGGACGGCGTGCTCGTCTACCCGTCGGCCACGCCGAACTGCCTCCTCGATCCGCCGGCCACCATCAAGGTGGTCAAGGCGGCTGACGCGACCGAGCCGGCCACGTTCGACTTCGAGCTCACCGGCTCGGTCACCGAGTCGTTCTCTCTCACCGCGGGTGCCTCGCAGACGTTCACCGTCCGGCCCGGCACCTTCGCCGTCAGCGAGCAGCCCCCCGCGTTTCCGTGGCGGCTCGACGACGTCGAGTGCAGCACCGTCGGTTCGGTGATCAACGGAAGCACGACCGTCGTCAACGCCTCGATCGTTGAGCTGTCCGTGCACGCCGTCCTCACTATCGGCGAGCAGATCACGTGCACCTTCACCAACGAGTACGAGCCTCCGCCTCCACCTCCGCCGCCGCCCCCGCCGCCCCCGCCGCCGCCGCCCCCGGACTTCCCGCGGACAGCGGTGGTCGACCTGGCCATCGTGAAGTCGGCGGTCGTGTCGGCCACCAACGGGGCCACGGTCACCACCGTGCTCCCGGGTGGGCTGTTCACCTACAAGCTCACCGTCACCAACGTGGGCCAGGACCCGGCGATCAACGCCTCGGCGACCGACACCTTGCCGGCAGTGCTGGCCATCAAGAAGGTGACCCCGTCGACCAGCGGTGTCACCTGCACCACGGCCGGCCAGAAGGTCACCTGCGCCAAGCAGGGGCTCAACCCGGGCGAGTCGTTCGACGTGTACGTCGACGTGCAGCTCGCCACCACGGGCCTCACCAACGGCCAGGAGATCGTCAACATCGGCGACGTGACCGGTCAGGACCCGGATCCGAACCTCACCAACAACCGTGACGACGCCCGCATCCGGGTGAACGTCCCGGTGCAGGTGCCGATCGAGCTGCCTCGCACGGGCTCCGACCCGCACCGGGGCGTGCAGCTCGGCATCGTGCTCACGATGCTCGGCATGCTCTTCGTGCTCGTCACGAGGAAGCGGATGGCCCCGGTGAAGGTGAAGCGGTAGCCGAAGCCGACACAGGCGTCACGAGGGCCGGTCCGCAAGGACCGGCCCTCGCCGCGTCCCGCCGCTGCTGCCGAGCCGTGCACCGACGGGTGCGGTTACCGCCTCCCAGGGTGCGCGGCTCCATGGGGTGGGATTGGGCGACGAGGTGGGTGGCTGTCAGCGGTGGGTGTCGATGGCCAGGGCGGCGCGGCGGCCTTCGAGGACCGCCTCGTGCACGGTGCGGGGTGCCACGCAGTCGCCGGCCCGCAGGTCACGGCCGCCTCTCGCCTGCCACAGCGACTCGTCGGGCAGCCGGAACCCGCAGTCGACCACGGCCGCCGCCTTCACCGTGCGGCGGGTGCCCGTGAACCGGTCCTCCAGCTCCACCACGAGCTGACCTCGATGCGACCGGACGCTGCGCGGGATCGTGCGGCGCTCGATGCGCACGCTCCGCTGCTGCAGCCGCACGTTGGCCGGTGCCAGGTCGCCGGTGCGCGAGAGCTCGTTGCCGGCGATCTGGTCGTGCGTCACCAGCACGGCCCGCTCGCCCAGCTCCTCGGCCAGTGCCACGGCGATGGGCCCGCCGATCGGGTCGAGCACCACCACGTCGCCCGCCTCCGGCAGCGACACCTCGCCTCGGCGCAGCGCAGCCACGTCGACCACACGGGCACCGCGGCCCACCTCGTAGGGCGGCAGGCCCGGTCGGCTGCCCGTGCACACCACCACCACGTCGGCGTCGAGCTCGGTGGTGGCGGTCACCTCCACGCCGGTCTCGACGGCCACGCCAAGCTGCTCACACTGCGCCACGAGCCAGGCCACGAGCGGTCCCGCCGGCCCGGCCACCGCCGCCAGACCGCCGGGCGATGCCGACCGTTCGACGACTCGCACCCGGTGGCCCCGGATCGCGGCGAGCCGAGCGCACTCGAGGCCGGCCGGCCCGGCCCCGACCACCACCACCGAGCGAGGGTGCAGCACCGGCCCGTACCAGTCGGGGTCGGTCGTCTCGTGGCCGCTCGTCGGCTCACCGATGCACGACACGATCGGGTTGCGGGCGTCGCGCACCTGGCACGTCTGGTTGCAGCGCACGCACGGCCGAGGTGCCCGGCCCAGCCGGAGCGCCTGGACGAGGTCGGGGTCGGCGATCTGCGCCCTCGTCATCTCCACGGCGTCACAGGTGCCGTCGCGCACGGCCTCCTCGGCCATGGCCGGGTCGACCACCGAGCCCTGGAGCACCACCGCCACCGACGGCGGCAGGGCGGCTCGCACGGCCCGGCACACGTCGCGGTTGACGCCCTCCGGCTCGTGGAAGTCAGGCCGCGTCTTCTCGGCCGAGTAGATGGCACCGCGGGTGACCACTACGTAGTCGACCGACTCGGCCAGCGCGGCCGCCAGCTCGGGTGCCTGTTCGGGCGTGATCCCGGCCCACGGCGCCAGCTCGTCGCACGACAGGCGCAGCCCCACCACCCGGTCGCCGGCGGCCGACCGCACCGCGGCCAGCACGTCACGGGCGAAGCGGAGCCGGTCGCCCCACTCGTCGCTGCGGTGGTTGGTGAGGCCCGACAGGAACTGGCGCACCAGGCTGTGCTGGCCGGCGTTCACCTCCACGCCGTCGCAGCCGGCATCGACGGCCAGCTTGGCGGCCGCACCGAACCCGGACACCACCGCAGCGATGTCGTCGGCCTCCATCCACTTGGGCACCTCGCGGGTGTTCACCTCCGGCACGCGCGAGGGGGCCCACAGCGGCCGCTGCGAGTACGCCGATGAGCCTTGGCCTCCGGCGTGGCCGAGGGCGGCCACCACGAGCGACCCCTCGCCGTGGCAGGCGGCCGCGATGGCGGCCCACCCGTCACCGCACTGCGATGCCAGCGGCGACCGCTCGTAGGGCCAGTCGCTCTCGTGGACGCTGGCCTCCTCCACCACGATCACCCCGCACCCGCCGGCGGCCCGACGCCGGTAGTAGGCGGCGTGCCGCTCCGACAGCGCCCGCCCCTCGCCGAGGTTCGTGACGTGGGGCCCGAACAGCACCCGGTTCGAGGCCGTGCGGTCACGCAGCGTCAGGGGGTCGAGCAGGGCGGTCATGGCGGAGCCGCATCGTACGGCGATCGCTGGCGGGCACGGCAGCCGGTGTCCTCCGGGTGAACTTTCGTACTAAATGTCATCCGCTGGTCGGGGTGGACTCGTCGAGCAGCCGACCGGGGTGGCCGGTCGCCACGACCTCAACTCGACCCGAAAGGACTCGCCATGACCAAGAAGCTCCTCGCCGGCGCCGCCGTGACCGCCGCCGCCCTCGCCGCCCTCGTCGCTCCCGCCGCCGCCAAGGGCGGCCCGAAGATGGCCGACGGAACCTGCGTCGCCAAGGGCGTCGCTGGTCTGACCGGCCCGCAGATCGCCGGTGCGGCCCAGGCCGGGCTCGTCAGCCTCGTCATCCTCGACCATGTGTTCAACGCCGCTGGCGACACCGGCGGCATCACCGGCGCCGACTGCTGACCTCCTGATCTCGGGTCTGCGGGGGCGGGTGGTTGCCCTCGCAGACCCGATGCTCTTCGCCGAGGCCTCGGCGCCGCGTGACCGTCAGGCGGTACAGGGTTTGCGGCGCAGGAAGGTGACGGGCCTGGTGTGATCGACCGACGGCTTCGGCGCGGCGGCCGGTAGGGCCACGTCGCCGCCGACGCACTCGGGGTCGGGGCCGTCGAGGGGCAGGCCGGTGAAGAACTTGGCCGCCATGCAGCCGCCCTGGCAGGCGTCCCACGCTCCGCACGAGCCGCACGCCCCCGGCGACTGCGGCTCGCGCAGCGACCGGAACAGCTCCGACGTGCGCCACACCGACGTGAACCCGCCGAGGTCGCGCACGTTGCCGGCCCGAAAAGTGTCGTGGATGACGAACGGGCAGGCGTACACGTCGCCCACGGGGTCGACGAGGCACACCACTCGGCCGGCGCCGCACATGTTGAGCCCGGGTAACGGCTCGCCGAGCGCGTTGAGGTGGAAGAACGAGTCGCCGGTGAGCACGCCCTCGCCGTGGGCGAGGAGCCACGCGTAGATCTTGCGCTGCTGCGCGTTGGTGGGGTGCAGCTCGCGCCACGTGTCGGCGCCGCGGCCGGCCGGGCGCAGGCGGGTGACCCGCAGTTGGGCGCCGTAGGAGTCGGCGAGGGCCTTGAAACCATCGAGCTGGGCGACGTTGTGGCGGGTGACGACCACCGAGATCTTGAACGGCCCGAACCCGGCACCGGCCAAGGCGTCCATGGCACGGCGGGCCAGTGCGTACGAGCCGTCGCCCCGCACGGCGTCGTTGGTGGCGGCGTCGGTGCCGTCGAGGCTGATCTGGATGTCGAGGTAGTCGAGGGCGGCCAGCTCGGCCGCCTTGCGGTCGTCGATGAAAGCACCGTTGGTGGAGAACTTCACGCCCACGCCGCGCGACACCGTGTACGCGACGAGCTCCATGAAGTCGCGCCGCACCATGGGCTCACCGCCGCCGATGTTCACGTAGAACACCTGGAGGTCGTGCAGCTCGTCGACCACCGCCATCGCCTCGGCCGTCGAGAGCTCGCGGGGGTCACGCGTGCCCGACGACGACAGGCAGTGCACGCACTGCAGGTTGCACGCGTAGGTGAGCTCCCACGTGAGGCAGATCGGCGCGTCGAGCCCACCCTTGAGCTGCTCGACCAGCGAGCCCCTAGGCGACGGCGCGGGCACGCACGATCTCCGATGACTCGAGCCCGTCGAGGGCGGTGAGGAACGACGGCCAGCGCCGCTCGTCGACGCCGCAGGCCCGCAGCGCCTCCTCCACCGACGGCGAGGAGGCGAGGGCCTGCACGACCGCTACGACGTCGGGATGGCGCAGGAACACGAGCCGGCGGTTGCCGTAGTGGTAGGCGAGCGCGCCGAACCGCTCGGGCCGCAGGGCCACCTGCGGGTGCAGCTCCAGCGCGGTGGTGCGGTCGATCAGTAGACCCCGCACATCCCGTCGATCGAGATCTCCTCCACGAGGAGCTCCTCTTCGACGAGCTCCTCGTCGGCCTCGGTCTCGGCGACCTCGTCGATCACGGTGGTGTTGTGCTCCATGGATGTGGAGCGTAGACGCGTCGACAGATACGGTCGCCGTCGTCGTCCGTGAACGAGGGGGTTCCACGCGTGAAGACCAAGGCCGCCATTCTCTGGGAGACCAACACGCCCTGGAGCGTCGAGGAGATCGAGCTCGACCCGCCCAAGGCCGGCGAGGTCTTGGTGAAGCTGGCCGCGTCCGGCATGTGCCACTCCGACGAGCACGTGCTCACCGGCGACCTCGCCGGTGCCACGGCGCCCGCGCCCTGCATCGGCGGCCACGAGGGCGCCGGCGTGGTGCTCGAGGTGGGTCCCGGCGTCACCGACCTTGCCGTCGGCGACCACGTGGTGTTCGGCTTCCTGCCGTCGTGCGGCAAGTGCTTCAGCTGCGCGCAGGGCATGCAGAACCTGTGCGACCTCAACGCCGCCACCGCCACCGGCCTGCAGATCACCGACGGCACCTCCCGCCACCACGCCCGCGGCCAAGACCTGGCGCTGGCCATCGGCTGCCTCGGCACCTTCGCCCACCACACCGTGGTGAACCAGGCCAGCTGCATCAAGATCGACAAGGAGATCCCCCTCGACCGGGCCTGCCTGCTCGGCTGCGGCGTGGTCACCGGCTGGGGCTCGGCCGTCTACGCCGCCGAGGTGAACCCGTCCGACATGGTGGCCGTGGTCGGCATCGGCGGCATCGGCGCCAACGCCATCCAGGGCGCCCGCATGGCCGGCGCCCGCCTCATCGCCGCCATCGACCCGGTGGAGTTCAAGCGGGAGAAGGCGATGGAGCTCGGCGCCACCCACACCTTCGCCTCCATCGAGGAGGCCATGCTGGCCATGGGCGACACCACCTGGGGCCGGGGCTACTCGAAGGTGATCATGACGATGGGCGTGGGCGACGGCGACGCCCTCGGCCAGGCCTTCCACCTCGGTGGCAAGAAGTCGAAGATCGTCGTCACGAACATCCACCCGACGGCCGAGCAGTCGATCGCCGTACCGGCGGTGTTCCTCACGCTGTTCGAGAAGCAGCTGATCGGCTCGCTGTTCGGCTCGGCCAACCCCCGCTTCGACATCCCCCACCTGCTCGAGCTCTACAGCCTCGGCAAGCTCGACCTCGACGGCCTGGTGACCAACACCTACACGCTCGACGACATCAACCAGGGCTACGACGACATGCGCAACGGCAAGAACATCCGCGGCGTCCTCGTCTACGAGTGATCAGGGTCGTCGTATGAAGACCCGCGCTGCCGTCATCCACGGCCACGGCCAGGACTGGGTGATCGAGGAGATCGACGTCGACCCGCCCAAGGCGGGCGAGGTGCTCGTCGAGTGGAAGGTGGCCGGCCTGTGCCACTCCGACGAGCACTTCCACACCGGGGTGTTCGTCCCGCCGCAGGAGGTGCTCGACGCCTTCGGGATGCCGCCGATCTTCCCGATCGTGGGTGGCCACGAGGGTGCCGGTGTGGTGGTGGAGGTCGGGCCCGGGGTCACCACGGTGAAGCCGGGCGACCACGTGTCGGCCAGCTTCGTGCCGAGCTGCGGGCGCTGCCCGTCGTGCGCCCGCGGCCGCTCGAACCTGTGCGACCTCGGCGCCGGCACCATGGTGCGGGGGATGATCACCGACGGCACCGCTCGCCACTTCCTGAACGGCGAGGAGATCACGGTGATGGCCAAGGTGGGCACGTTCGCCCAGCACATGACCGTGGCCGAGGCGAGCGTGATCAAGGTCGACGACGACCTCCCGTTCGAGGCGGTCGCCCTCGTGAGCTGCGGCGTGGCCACCGGGTGGGGATCGGCCACCAAGCGGGCCGGCACCGAACCGGGCGACACGGTGGTGGTCGTGGGCATCGGCGGCATCGGCATCAACGCCGTGCAGGGCGCCAAGGCGGCCGGCGCGAAGTACGTGATCGCCGTCGACCCGGTGGAGCTCAAGCGCGAGAAGGCGATGGAGATGGGGGCGACCCACACGTTCGCCTCGATGGCCGAGGCCTTGCCGGCGCTGGCCGAGCTGAGCTGGGGCCGCATGGCCGAGCGGGTGGTGCTGACGCCCGGCGAGCTCCACGGGCACATGATCGAAGAGGCCATGCAGCTCACCGGCAAGGGCGGCACGTGCGTGGCCACCGCCATGGCACCGATCATGCAGACCGACGTGACGATGAACCTCCAGCAGTTCTCCCTGTGGGAGAAGGAGCTGAAGGGCACGATCTTCGGCTCGCTCAACCCGCGCGCCGACATCCCCAAGCTTCTCGGCCTCTACCGCGAGGGCCAGCTCAAGCTCGACGAGCTCGTGACGCAGCGCTACTCCCTCGACCGGATCAACGACGGCTACCAGGCCATGCGCGACGGCGAGAACATCCGCGGTGTCGTCGTCCACGGCTGACCGCGAGCTGCTCGAGCGGCTGCGGGGGCGCGTCGTCGGGCGCACCCGCGAGCTCGAGCTGGTGGTGGCCGCCCTCGCGGCCGGTCGCCACGTGCTGCTCGAGGGCCCGCCCGGCACCGGCAAGAGCACGCTGTTGCGTGCCGTGGCCGACGAGCTCGGCATCGGCTTCGCGTTCGTGGAGGGCAACGCCGAGCTGACGCCGGCCCGCCTCGTCGGCCACTTCGACCCCGCCCGCGTGCTGGTCGAGGGCTACAGCCCCGACATCTTCGAGGACGGCCCGCTGGCCACCGCGCTGCGCGACGGCTGCCTGCTCTATGTCGAGGAGATCAACCGCATCCCCGAGGAGACGCTCAACGTGCTCATCACCGTGATGAGCGAGGGCGAGCTCCACGTGCCCCGCCTCGGGCGGCTGGTGGCGGCGCCCGGGTTCCGCCTCGTGGCGGCCATGAACCCGTTCGACGCCGTGGGCACCGCCCGCATCTCGAGCGCGGTGTACGACCGCACGTGCCGGCTCCTCATGGACTACCAGTCGGCCGGCGACGAGGCCGACGTCGTGGCCCGCGAAGTGGGCGAGGCGGCCGCCGACGGCGCCTGGATCGCCAAGGTGGTGGAGGTGGTGCGCCTCACCCGCACGCACGCCGACCTGCGCATCGGTTCGAGCGTGCGCGGCGCCATCGACACCGCGCTGGTGGCCGCCCGCCTCGGCGCCCTGCGAGCGATGGCCCCCACCGAGCCGCTGGTCGGCCTCGACGCGGCGCTGGTGGCGCTGAGCGGCCGGGTACGGGTGCGCGAGGGCTCCACCCGGTCGGCCGAGGACATCGTGCGCGAGCTGTGGACCAAGGTGTTCGGCACCACCACGGAGCTGCCGTCGGGAAAAGCCGCGGCCCCGGCGGGGGCCACGGCGGCCACGGCCTGATCAAGGAGGGGGTGGCAGCAGAGCAGGCCGTGCAGGAGGCCTCCCGCCGCACCCGCAGCCGCCGCGAGCTGGCCCGCCACGAGCACTTCGACGACGTGTCGCCCGAGGTGGGGGTCCTCGACGAGGAGGCCCTCGACCGGGCCCTGGCCGACGACCCCGACGCCGCGCTCGCACTGCTGGCCGACCTCACCGGTGCCACCGACCCGAAGCTGAAGGAGCTCGCCCGACGGTCGGCCGGGCGGATCGTGGTCGACTTGGCCCGCCGGGGCAGCGTCACCCGCAGGGGTGTCGGGCGCATCGTCCGCCAGCGCTACCGGCCGGGCGAGGGCACCGGCGACCTCGACCTCGAGGTGGCGCCCGAGACGTTGGCCCTGGCCCGGCGGGTGGCGCCCGATCCCGACGAGCTGCGCGTCCGGGGCTGGGTCCGCCCCGGAACAGCGCTCGCCCTCGTCGTCGACCGCAGCGGCTCGATGGGAGGCGCCCCGCTGGCGGCCGCCGCCGTGGGCGCCGCCGCCGTGGCGTGGCGGGCGCCGGCCGACCACAGCGTGCTCGCCTTCGCCGGCGACGTGGTGGTGGTGAAGCCCCAGGACGTGCCGATGCCGGCCGAGCGGGTGGTCAACGACGTCCTGGCGCTGCGGGGGTTCGGCACCACCGACCTGGCGCTGGCGCTGCGGGCCGCCGGCGAGCAGCTCCAGCGCAGCCAGGCCGGCCGCAAGGTGACGGTCCTGCTGTCCGACTGCCGGACCACGGCCGGCGCCGACGCAGGCACCGCGGCGGCATCGCTGGACGAGCTGTGGATCGTCGCCCCCGAGGGCGACAGCGCCGACGCCGAGGCCCTGGCCGCCCGGGTCGGTGCCCGCCTCACCACCGTCGCCGGCCCCGCCGACATCCCCGCCGCCCTCGCCCGCCTCCTCGACCAGTAGCCGGGTGGGGTCAGCGGCAGGTGGGATCGTCGGGGGGGTAGATGCCGTCGTTGTTGTCGGTCACCTCGACCGACGGCAGCAGCGTGGTGGGAGCCAGCGTGGTGGTCGGTGGCGCCGTGGGAACCGGGATCGTCGCCGCCGCCGAGGTGGTAGCGGGCGTGTCGTCGGCCACCGTGGTGGTCGTGGCGTCGGGCTGGTCGGGCAGGTCGGCCAGGAACGCCTCGCCCCGGAACACCTGGAACAGCCGCTTGGCCGACCGCGAGGTCGTGTCGGGGATGATCACCTGGGCGCCGCCGATGACGGTCGGGGTGCCGTCGAGTCGGAACGTGCGCACCGTGCGAGGGTCGAACGTGCGCAGCTGGCTCGACAGGCCGAGGAGATCGCGGATGGTCAGCTCGGTGTCGACCCGCACGTTCTCGAGGGCGGCGTCGAGCAGGTCCTTGGCCACCGCCGGCCGCCGGGCGCCGAGGTCGATGGCCCGCTGGAGGGCCCGCTTCATGAAGTCCTGCTGGCGCTTGATGCGGCCGAAGTCGGAGCTGTCGTCACGGCGCCACTTCTTGCCGTCGAACCACTCGTAGTGCCGCGACCGCACGTAGGCCAGGGCACCGTCGCCGGTGAACGTGACGCAGCCGGCCGCCACGTTCAGGCCGGTGTTCTTGTCGCGGGCCGGGTACTCGAACGGCACCCGCACCCCGCCGACGGAGTCGACGATCGACTTGAAGGCGCAGAAGTCGACCTCCACGTAGTGGTCGATCGGGACCTTGAAGTTGAGTGCGATGGTGCGCACGAGGCCGGCCGGGTCGTCCTGGTCGAACGCCTGGTTGATGCGGCCCTTGCGGTTGGTGCCGTCGAGGCGCACCCACAGGTCACGGGGGAACGACAAGATGGCGGCCTGGTTGGCCTTGGGGTCGACGCGCAGCACCATGATCGTGTCGGTGCGGCTCCCGTCGAACTCCTCGTCGGTGTTGAGGAAGGCGCCGGCGTAGGGCGAGTCGGGGTCGATGCAGTCGCGGCTGTCGCTGCCCACCAGCAGGAAGTTGCGGGCGTCGACGTCGGCGATCACCGGCAGGGTCTCCTCGGTGGTGGGCACCCCCGAGCCACCGGCCGACAGCACGCTCGTGAACGTCGGCGCCGGCTGCGTGGTGATGTCAACGCGCTCCAGGGCGCCGAGGCGGTTGTTGCCGTACCACACGATGGCGGCGGCCGCGAGGCACGCCAGCACCAGGGCGGAGTTCAAGACGATGACGAACCGCTGCGGCCAGGTTCGGCGGAGGCGGCGGCGGGCCATCAGCGCAACGCTACTGGTGACCTGCGTCGAGAGGGCACCGGGCTACGGCAGGACGACCACCTTCGTGCCGATCCCCGCCCAGTCCCAGACCACGAGGATGTCGCGCCGCGACATGCGCACGCAGCCCCCCGAGAGGCCGCCGACGCCGAGCTGTGCCTCGCTCTGGACGGGCCGCCCGTTCTGCAGCGGGATCTGGTGGAAGCCGATCGAGCCGTTGCGGGCCGAGGCGAAGCGCACCATGTACTCCCAGCGGATCGACGGGTTCTGGACGGCGTAGGTGTAGCGGGACTTCGAGAACACCCGGTAGGTGCCCGGCCCCGGCTTCTCGAACCGGCCCGACACGGCCGCCGTGAGCCGCACGCTGCCGTCGTCTTCCACCAGCCAGACCCGCATCATGCGCCGGGAGTAGACGATGCGCCGGCCCGTGCCCGAGCCGGCCGGCGGTGCGACCCCGCCCGACGGCGGCCGGGGCGTGTCGTCGCCGGAAGCCGGTGGCGTGCTCGGCGCCGCCGTGGTGGTGGTCGTGGTGGTGGGCGGCGGGACGAACTGGGCGTCCTGGAAGATCGCGTCGCGGTTGGCGGCCTCGACGAGCAGGCGCCAGGGGCCGGGGCCGAAGCGCCGTGCCCCGAGCACGAACGTGCCGTCGGCCTTCAGCCGGGTGCCGGTGAGCGTGACGTAGCTGGGGCCGTAGAGGCGCTGGAGCTTGATGAACGCGCAGCCGGCCGGGGGGCACAGCCCGGTCATGTCGGTGACCGAGCCGGCCACCGTCACCCGGTCGCCCACCTCCCACGCCTGGAAGTCGAGGAACGGGCGGGGGGCAGCGACGGTGGCGGTGGTGGTCGTCGTCTCGGCGGTCGGGTCGACCGGCGGTGCGACGGTGGTCTCCACCGAGGTGGTCGGGTCGGCGGGGGGTGCCTCTTGGGCCGCCGCGGGGAACGCGAGGAGCACGATCGCCATCGACGTCACGACTCCACGCATCACGTGACGGGGGTTCACGAACCGGACTGTACAAGTGACGCATGACCGCGTGGCTGACCGGTTCGGGGGACTCCCCCTGCCCCAGTCGTGGTGCTGGCGAGTGGCGTGCCGGCCTAGCCCTCGGTCAGCGCCAGCACGACCTCCACGGCCGTCTCGCCGGTGCCCTCCACGAACGTGAGGTCGGCGACGTTGCCGGCCTCGCGCAGGTCGCGCTCGACCAGCCGGGCCGCCTTCAGCACCGGGCCCTGCGCGGTGACGGTGGCCCGCTCCACCGCGGCGCGCATCGACACCTTGGCCTCGGTCTTGGCCTTGCGGATCCGGGCCAGCACGTCGCAGGCGGCGTCGAGCACGGCCTGGTCGTGGCCGCCGTGGTGCAGCTCGGCCGGCAGCGGCCACGGTGCCCGGTGCACCGAGCCCTCCTGCCACCAGCTCCACACCTCCTCGGTGGTGAAGCACAGCGTCGGGGCGAACAGCCGCTGCAGCACCGACAGCGCCGTGCGCAGCGCCACCAGCGCCGACTGCGTGGCGGCCGTCGACGCGTCGGCGTAGGCCCGCCCCTTCACGAGCTCGACGTAGTCGTCGCAGAACCACCAGAAGAAGCTCTCGGTGCGCTCGAGGGCGCGGGCGTAGTCGAAGTCGTCGAAGGCCGCAGTGGCCTCGTCGACGAGGCCGGCCAGCCGCTCGAGCATGGCGAGGTCGACCGGCTCGCTCACGACGGCGCCGGCGGACGGCGTGCCGAACCCGAGCACGAACTTCGTGACGTTCAGGATCTTGATGGCCAGCTTGCGGCCGATCTTCATCTGGCCCTCGTCGAAGGCCGTGTCGGTGCCCGGACGGGCGCACGCCGACCAGTAGCGGACGCCGTCGGACCCGTAGCGCTCGAGCAGGTCGATGGGCGTGACGACGTTGCCCTTCGACTTCGACATCTTCTTGCGGTCGGGGTCGAGGATCCATCCGCTGATGGCGGCGTTGGTCCACGGCAGCGAGCCCCGCTCGAAGTGGGCCCGCACGACGGTGGCGAACAGCCACGTGCGGATGATCTCGTGGCTCTGAGGGCGCATGTCCATGGGGAACACGCGGGTGAACAGGTCGGCGTCCTCTTCCCAGCGGGCGGCGATCTGGGGGGTCAGCGACGACGTGGCCCACGTGTCCATCACGTCGGGCTCGCCCATGAAGCCGCCGGGCACCCCTCGCTGGTCGGCCGTGAAGCCGGGCGGGACGTCGCTCGACGGGTCGACCGGCAGGGCGTCTTCGGTCGGCGCGATCGGGTCGGCGTAGTCGGGCTGGCCGTCGGGACCGAGGCGGTACCACAGCGGGATCGGCACGCCGAAGAAGCGCTGGCGGCTGATCAGCCAGTCGCCGTTGAGGCCCCCCACCCAGTTCTCGTAGCGGTGCCGCATGAAGTCGGGGTGCCAGTGGAGCTGGCGGCCCCGCTCCTGGAACGTGCGCCGCAACGCCTCGTCGCGTCCGCCGTTGCGGATGTACCACTGGCGGGTGGTGACGATCTCGAGCGGGCGGTCGCCTTTTTCGAAGAACTTCACCGGGTGCGTGATCGGCCGTGGGTCGCCGAGCAGCTCGCCCGATTCCCGCAGCAGCTCCACCATGCGGGCCTGCGCCTGCTTCATCGTCTTGCCGGTCAGCTCGCCGTAGGCGGCCTTGGCCGCCTCCGACGCGATCCACTCGGGCGTGGCCAGCACCCGCCCGTCCCAGCCGACGATCGGGCGGGCCGGCAGGTCGAGCTCGCGCCACCAGGTGACGTCGGTGACGTCGCCGAAGGTGCACACCATGGCGATGCCGGTGCCCTTGTCGGGGTCGGCCAGCGGATGGGCCTTCACCGGCACCTCCACGCCGAACAGCGGCGTGGTGACGGTGTGACCGAACAGCGGCTGGTAGCGGGCGTCGTCGGGGTGAGCGACGAGGGCCACGCAGGCCGCGATCAGCTCGGGGCGGGTGGTGTCGATCACCACGTCGGGCTGGCCGTCGTGGCGGTGGAACGCGATCTGGTGGTACGCGCCGGCCACCTCCCGGTCCTCCAGCTCGGCCTGGGCCACCGCGGTGCGGAAGTCGACGTCCCAGAGCGTGGGGGCCTCCTGCTGGTAGGCCTCGCCCCGGGCCAGGTTGCGCAGGAAGGCCCGCTGGCTGGCCCGGCGGCTGCGCTCGTCGATGGTGGTGTAGAGGTAGCCCCAGTCGACACTGAGCCCGAGCCGCTTGAACAGCGCCTCGAACACCTGCTCGTCCTCGGCGGTGAGCCGCTCGCACAGCGCGATGAAGTTGGGCCGGCTGATGCTGCGTTGCTCCTTGCCGGGCTGCTCGGGCGGCTCGAAGCCAGGGTCGAACGCCAGGCTGGGATCGCAGCGCACGCCGTAGTAGTTCTGCACACGCCGCTCGGTGGGCAGGCCGTTGTCGTCCCAGCCCATCGGGTAGAAGACGGCCTTGCCCCGCATCCGCTGGTAGCGGGCCACCAGGTCGGTGTGGGTGTAGCTGAACACGTGCCCGACGTGCAGCGAGCCGCTCACGGTGGGCGGGGGCGTGTCGATGGCGAACACCTCGCCGCGGCCCTTCGACCGGTCGAACACGTAGGTGCCCTCCCGCCCCCAGACGTCCATCCACCGGTCCTCCAGACCGTCGAGGGTGGGCTTGTCGGGGACGCGTGTCATAGAGCGGAGAAGGTAGTGGCGGCGCGACGAGGCCCGGCAGCCCAAAGGGCCACCGGCCGGAGGCTGGCCGGGGTGCTTCGGTACCCTGGCCCGGATGCGCCTGTACGACACGGCCACCGGGGAGGTCCGCGAGCTCGCCCAGCGCGAGCCGGGCACGCTGAGCGTCTACCTCTGCGGCCCCACCGTCTACGGGCCGCCGCACCTCGGCCACGGGCGGGCCACCATCGTCTACGACATCCTGCGCCGCTACCTCGAGTGGCGGGGGGTGCGGGTGCGGCTGGTGTCGAACATCACCGACATCGACGACCAGATCATCAACCGGGCCAACCGCGAGGGCCGGCCGTGGGAGGAGATCGCCCACAAGTGCGAGGACGTGTGGTGGGACGCCATGGCCCGCTGCGGCGTGGCCAAGCCCACCGACACCCCCCACGCCACCGACTACGTCGACGCGATGGTGGCCCTCATCGGCGAGCTGGTCGACCGGGGCCGGGCCTACGTCACCGACGACGGGGTGTACCTGTCGGTGGAGACGGTGGAGGACTACGGCCTGCTCACCCACCAGTCGCTCGACCAGATGCTGGCCGGCGGCGGCGACCGGGAGGTGTTCGGCGCCGGCAACAAGCGCCACCCGGCCGACTTCGCGCTGTGGAAGCTGGCCAAGCCGGGCGAGCCGTCGTGGCCGTCGCCGTGGGGCGAGGGACGCCCGGGCTGGCACACCGAGTGCGTGGTGATGTCGCTCGACCTGCTCGGCGAGGGGTTCGACCTCCACTGCGGCGGCATGGACCTGCGCTTCCCCCACCACGAGAACGAGCGGGCTCAGGCGGCCGCGCTCGGCAAGCGGTTCGCCAACCACTGGATGCACCACGCCTTCATCACCGACACCGCTGGCGAGAAGATGTCGAAGAGCCTCGGCAACGTCGACAACCTGCTCGACCTCACCGACAAGTGGGACCCACGCGCCTACCGCATGGTGCTGCTGCAGGCCCACTACCGCTCGCCGGCGCAGGTCGGGCCCGAGACGCTCGAGCCAGCCACCAAGGCCCTGGCCCGCCTCGACGCCATGGCCCGCCGGGCCGCCGACCTGCCCGATGCCCCGCCCGACCAGGGCGTGCTCGACGCGTTCAGCGCCCGCATGGACGACGACCTCGACACCCCGGGGGCGATGGCGGTGCTGTTCGACACGCTCACCAAGGCCAACGCCGCCATCGACACCGGCGCACCGGGCGCGGCCGGCCTGGTGGCGGCGGTGCTGTCGATGTGCCGGGCCGTCGGCTTCGAGCTCCGCGCCGGCGACGAGGTGCCCGACGACGTGGCCGTGCAGGCGCGCGCCCTCGACGAGGCGCGGGCGGCCAAGGACTTCGCCACCGCCGACACGATCCGGGCCGCCCTGCAACATGAGGGCTGGGTGGTGGAGACCACCAAGCAGGGCACCACCGTCCGCCGGGTCCGCTGAGCGCTTCTCCTGCGATGGCACGGCGCGAGCGCGGCCAGCCGCTGCCTCCGGGCTTCGGCACGATCTGGACGACGGTGGCCGTCGACCTGCTCGGGTTCGGGATCATCCTGCCCGTGCTGCCGCTCTACGTGGAGCGGTTCGGGGCCGGGCCGATCACGGTGGGCCTGCTCGTGGCCTCGTTCTCGTTGGCCAACTTCGTGTGTGCCCCGATCCTCGGGCGCTGGTCCGACAAGGTGGGCCGCAAGCCGGTGATCCTCGTGTCGCTGTTCGGCACGGCCGTGGGCAGCTTCGTCACCGGTGCCGCCGTGGGGGTGTGGATGCTCTTCGTCGGGCGGCTCCTCGACGGTGCTTCGGGCGCCAGCGTGTCGGTCGCCCAGGGAGCCGTCGCCGACGTCGCTGCCCCGCAGGATCGGGCCCGCCTGCTCGGGCTGCTGAGCGCTGCCTTCGGCGTCGGGTTCGTGCTCGGCCCGGCCCTTGGCGGCCTCGCCGCGCTGGCCGGGGAGCGCGTGCCGTTCTACGCCGCCGGCACGCTCGCGCTGGTGAACGGGCTCGTCGCCCTGCGCCGCCTCCCCGAGACCCACCCCCGCCTGCGCCCCCCGCCCACCCCCGTCACTGCTTCGGGGAGGGGGGCGGCGGGGGAGCTGCGGCGGCTGGTGATGGTGTTCTTCGTGTCGGTGGCGGCGTTCAGTGCCTTCGAGGCCACGTTCGCTCTGTTCGGCGAGCGCCGCTTCGACCTCACCGAGGGCTCGGTGGCCGCCGTGTTCGTGGGCATCGGCATCACGCTGGTGGCCGTGCAGACCCTGCTCGTGCGCCGGGTGGTGGAGCGCCTCGGCAACCTCGGCACGCTGCGGGTGGGTCTGGCCTGCACGGCCCTCGCCCTGGCCCTCCTTTCCGCCGCCACCACATGGTGGTTGCTGGTGCCGGTGCTCGTGGTGCTCGTCGTGGGCCAGGGGCTGGCCGGCCCGTCGCTGTCGGCGTCGGTGGCCGACCGCAGCGCGCAGGAGCGGCGGGGTCGGGCCTTCGGCGTGCAGCAGTCGGCCGGGTCGCTGGCCCGCATCGTCGGCCCGGCCGCGGCCGGGCTGCTGTTCCACTGGGCGGTGCCGCTGCCGTCGCTCGTCGGTGCGGTCCTCGTGCTGGTGGCGCTGGCCCTGACGGCCACCCTGTCGCCGTCGGTCGCCCGCACGCCGGGCTGATCGGCCTACGGCGCGGGACGTCCGGGCCTTGGCGAGCGGGGTTACTCGCGGGTAACTTCGTAGTGACCGTTCCCCCTCGCGGCCGAAGGGACATGCCATGACCGACTTCTCGCTCGAACTCTCCGAGGACGTCCAGCAGATCCAGAAGTGGATCCACGACTTCGCCGAGAACGTCGTGCGACCCGTTGCCCACGAGTGGGACGAGCGAGAAGAGTTCCCGTGGCCGGTGGTGGAGGAGGCGGCCCGCATCGGGCTCTACTCGTTCGACTTCATCGCCCAGGCCTTCGCCGACCCGAGCGGCCTGCTCATGCCGGTCGCCCTCGAGGAGCTGTTCTGGGGCGACGCCGGCATCGGCCTGGCCATCTTCGGCTCGGCGCTCGCGGCCGCCGGCATCTCCGGCAACGGCACGCCCGAGCAGGTGATGGAGTGGATCCCTCAGTGTTACGGCACGCCCGAGAAGGTGCAGCTCGGGGCGTTCTGCGTGAGCGAGCCCGACGCCGGCTCCGACGTGAGCTCGCTGCGCACCCGGGCCGTCTACGACGAGGCCAAGGACGAGTGGGTGCTCAACGGCACCAAGGCGTGGATCACCAACGGCGGCATGGCCGACATCCACGTGGTGGTGGCGACGGTCGACCCGGCGCTCAAGGGTCGCGGCCAGGCGTCGTTCATCGTGCCGCCGGGCACCAAGGGCCTGTCGATGGGCCAGAAGTACAAGAAGCACGGCATCCGGGCCTCCCACACCGCGGAGGTGGTGCTCGACGACGTGCGGGTGCCGGGCCGCTGCCTGCTCGGTGGCAAGGAGAAGCTCGACGCCAAGCTGGCCAAGGCAAGGGAAGCGGCGCACACGGGCGAGAAGCAGCCGGCCATGGCCACCTTCGAGGCCACCCGGCCTGCCGTGGGCGCCCAGGCCATCGGCGTCGCCCGGGCCGCCTACGAGTACGCGCTGCAGTACGCCAAGGAGCGCTACGCGTTCGGCAAGCCGATCATCATGAACCAGGGCATCGCGTTCAAGCTGGCCGACATGAAGATGGAGATCGACGCCGCCCGCCTGCTCGTGTGGCGGGCTGCGTGGATGGGCCGCAACGGCAAGCGCTTCGAGGCCGGCGAGGGCTCGATGAGCAAGCTGAAGGCCGGCGAGACGGCCGTGCGCGTCACCGAGGACGCCATCCAGATCCTCGGCGGCTATGGCTACACCCGGGAGTACCCGGTGGAGCGCTGGCACCGAGACGCCAAGATCTACTGCATCTTCGAGGGCACCTCGGAGATCCAGCGCATGGTGATCGCCCGGGCCATCTCGGGTCTGCGGATCGAGTAGCGCACCGTCGCGGTCGCTCGCAACGGGTGCATGAGCGGGCCTGTCCGCGTGGTGTCATGGGGTGATGGCAGAGCCGGCACCTTCGGAAGGCGACGGGAGCGAGGGGCGTCGGCGGGCGCTCGCTGACTGGGTCAAGGTCACCACCGGCTCAAAGCGATCAGCGCTGGCCACGCGGCTCGACCGCTGGCGAGCGGCCAACCCGGTGCTCGACGCCGGGCTCCTCGTCTACGACCGCGACCGGCAGATGGCGGGCACCGTCGTGAGCAGTGCCTTGGCGTTCCGGCTCTTCCTGTTCTTCGTTCCGACGGTCCTTGCCGGTGTCGGCCTGCTCGGGTTCGTCGTCTCGTGGGCCGACGCCGAGGAGATCAACGAGACCTCCGGCCTCACGGGCACGCTCGCCGGCTTCGTGCGCGACGCGCTGGCCCAGTCCGGGTCGGCCCGCTGGATCGCGATCTTCACGGGCCTGTTCGGCATGGCCACCGCCGGTCGCTCGCTGGCCAAGGTGCTCGTCGCGTCCTCGGCGCTCGCATGGGGCACCGAGCTTCGCCAGAAGGCCCGGGCCCGGGTGGTGGCCACCGTGATCGGGCTGGTCACGGCGCTCGTCCTGATGGCGACGATCGTCAACCGGCTGACCAAGGAGAGCGTGGCGCTCGGGGGCCTTGGGCTCGTGTCGGCGGCGGCCGTCTACGGCGTCGGCTGGCTGATCCTGGCGCGCCAGCTGCCCCGCACCACCTCCGATCCCGGGGCCGGGATCCCGGGCGCCGTCCTCGTTGGCGTCGCGGTCGGGTTCCTCCAAGCGCTCACACAGCTGGTCCTGCCGGCCCGCATCAGCAGCGCGTCGTCGCTCTACGGTGCTCTCGGCGGCGCCGTCGCCGTGCTCGGCTGGTTCTTCATCGTCGGGCGCACGATGGTGCTCTCATTCGCCGTCGACGCCGTCGCGTACGAGCGCTTCGGCTCGCTGTCGCGCGTCGTGTTCGCCCTCCCGGTCGTGCGGGTGCTGCCACGACGCTCACCGGCCGTGCGCCGCTTCTTCGACCTCGACGCCGGCGACGAGCCGGACCCGTCGGCCGGTGCCGCCGACCGCTCCGACGAGGCGTGACGCCCGGCGCGCGCTCGTCGAGCCTGTTGCTGACCATGGGGTCGAGCCGCGGTGAGGGAAGCTCGACCCGCAGCACCCTCCGGGGCTCGATCGAGCGGGCCCGGACTTCAGCTCGTGGAGCTCACGGCGATGGGGCTGGGCTCGGCTGCCGGTCGGCCGGCTGCACGGGCGAGCCGACCGCCATGGTGAGCCCGGCGCCGAGGGCCACGCCGATGGCGCCGCCGCCGACGACGTCGAGGGGGTTGTGGGCGCCGAGGTAGACGCGGGCGACGGAGTTGAGCACCGCGACACCCACGGGCACCCACCGCCATCGCCCCGGCAGGTACGGCCACAGCAGCGTGGCCACCGACCAGGTGATGATGGCGTGGCCCGACACGAACGAGAGGCCCTCGAGCGGCACGTCACGGAAGTTCCCACACGTCGTGTCGAGCTCGCAGATCGAGGTCCCGGGCCGCTGGCGCTCGACGAGCTGCTTCACGACCGCCTTCTCGACGAGCAGCTTCAGCGGGACGAGCAGGACGAGGGCGAGCGCCAACCGGAAGCGTCGGAGCACGGCCGCCACCACGGCGATCCCGATCGGTACGAGCAGGAGCCCGGCGAGCTGGAAGCCCCACATCGGGGCCTTGAGCCAGTCGGGCAGGTCGTTGATGGCATGGAAGATCGCCTCTTCCCAGCCGGGGACGTCGCCAGAGCTGGCGACGGCACCGGCCAGCACGGCCACGGTGACGCCTCCCACGAGTGCCCACAGGGGCCAGCCGCGGACGTCGTGCTCGTACTCGATCGTCATGTCTCTGGCTCCTTCGGCCTCAGGCGATCGACCAGCAGCACTGCCCCGAGGCCGAGCAGGGTGCCGAGGGCCCAGCCGCCGGTGACGTCGGCGGGGAGGTGGACCCCGTGGACGATGCGGCCGATGCCGACGAGGGCTGCGAGCACGACCGCGACCGGCCGCCATCGAGCCGGCAGTGCGGCCATGGCCAGCACCGCGGTGGCCGCCGCGACCGTGGAATGCCCCGACACGAAGCCGAGGCCTGTTCCCTCGCCTTCGCGCACCACGATCTCCGGCAGGTAGCGCAGCGGACGTCCCCGCTCCACCACCTGCTTCACACCCTTGGCGACGAACCAGGCCACCAGCCCGGTGACGACGGTGGCCAGCGCCAGGAGCCAGTCACGCCGGAACACGACGATGGCCAGCGCCACCCCGACAGGCGCCCACACGGTGCCGAGCTGCATCACGGGGTACAGCACGTCGGCGACCCACTCGGGGACGTCGTTGATCCATCGCGTCGGTCGCAGCTCCCACGCCGGCACGTCGTCGAGCCGAGCGACGAGGTACGAGGCCACGAGCACCGCGGCGGCCGCGGTGGCGATGCGGCCGGGGTGCGCGAAGGTCGGCCCGCTGGCGCGGACGCCGCTCAGATGAACTCCTCCCGCCGGAGGTAGGTGAAGCACAACCAGCCGGGCAGGATCGGCATCCAGAACGTCGCCAGCCGGTAGAGGAACACCGACGGCACCGCCACGGTGTTGTCCATCCCCGCCGCCACGAAACCGGCGATCAGCGCGGCCTCGAGAGCACCGAGGCCACCTGGCGTTGGCGCGGCAGTGGCCACGGCCGACCCGGCCAGGTACACCGCTCCCACCTGGGCCAGCGTGAGGTCGCCACCGAACGCCTTCGTGGCGAAGTACACCGCGAAGATGTAGCTGAGGGTCACCACGGTCGAGCCACCGAGCAGGAGCATCACCTTGGTCGGCTGGCGGAACACCGCCAGGAACCCGCCCAGCGAGCGACGCAGGATCGGGAAGAGCTTCGTGCGCAGCAGGAACCGCACCCGGGGGATGGCGAGCACGATGGCCGCCAGCACCAGCACTGCGAGCACGCCGTACAGGAAGATGTGCCAGTCGGGCAGCTGGAATGAGTCGAACGCCGAGCGGCCGGCCCACACCACGAACACGATCAGCAGCGTGACGTGCATGACGAAGCCGCCCACCGAGTTCAGCCCGACGCCCGCCACCGCCACGGCGGGGTCGACCCCCGACTTCTGGAGGTAGCGGACGTTGAGCGCCATGCCACCCACGGCGGCAGGCGCCAGCTTGCTGGCGAACGACGACGCAAGCTGGGCCAGGAAGGTCGGCACGACGCGGAGCCGATCGGGTACGCCACCGCTGATGCTGAGACCGGCGCCGATGTAGGTGAGCACCGACATGAACAGCACCGGCACGAACCAGCCCCAGCTCGCATCCTTGATCTGGTCGATGATGCCGGGGATGTCGGCCAGCTGCGGCAGGAGGAAGTACGTGACGGCGGCCAGCATCACGATGGTGAAGATGGTCTTGCCGCTCACCCGCTCCAGCTCGACGTAGGCAGGCGCGTCCACGCTGCAGCGCTCCATCACCGTCGCCTGCAGCTCCTTCAGCAGGCTCTTGCGCTCCTTCAGCGCCGCCCGGGTGGCGCCGCTCAGCGCGTTGGGCTGCAGCCGTGACAGCGACGCCCCCACGGCCTCGGTGCCGAGCACGGCCACCGCACTGTCGACGGCGCGCACGGCGCCGACCTTGATCGACAGCGCGGCCAGCAGCTGTGCGACGTCGGCATCGAGCAGGCCCTGCCCTGCGGCAACCTCGCTGAACCCGAAGTCGATCACCCAGGGTTCGCCGTCGGCGCCCACGAAGATGTTGGCCCGCCGAAGGTCACGGTGGGCGATCCGGTGCCGCCGCAGGAGGGCCACCTGCTCCCAGAGCCTCCGAAGCAGGTCGTCGGACACGTCCTCGTCGGGGATGCGGTCGAGCGACTTGCCGTCGATCATGTCGTAGGCGAGCAGCATCGAGTCGCTGCCGATGTCGGCGATCGCTCGCACACGCGGCGTGCGCACACCGACATCGCGGGCATGCAGCGACACGAGTGCCTCGTGCTCCACCGTGCGGCGTAGCGACGAGAACGGGCGCTCATCACCCACGTTCTTCAACCGCACGTACCGGTAGAGGCGGAACAGCAGGTCGGCCGACCGCTCCTCCGGGCTCAGCGCCTTTGCGAACACCCGGCTGCCGTCGGTGAGCGCGGCGAAGTACGGCGTCGAGCCGCGGGCGTCGACCGATGCCCGCTCGAGGCTGGCCAGGGGCAGGCCGCTGTCGGCAAGGCCGGCCCGGACCGCAGCCATGGTGGGCCGCTCGTCAGGGCGGCCGAAGGCGAGGAGCACGGCTGCGCCGACGAAGGCACCGAGGGCCACCGACAAGAAGACCTCAGCGGGGAGGTGCACCGTGATGGTGAGGCGCAGCACGACCAGCACGGCCAGCGTCACGGCGCCGGCTCGCCGCCAGCGGCGTGACACGAAGGGCGCCAGGATGACGAACGAGGCGGCGATCGCGCTCAGCCCGACGGGGGTGAGGACGTTGTCTCGGAGGCCCGCTCGCTCGGCCACCTCGTTGACGATCGACTCCGGGTCACCCCGGTCGAGCCACCACAACGCCGCCATCATGACCAGGGCGCTCACGGCGTTGCCGGCGACGATGTAGCCGATGAGGCGGTAGCGCTTCAGCACGAACGCAGGGAGCAGGACGGCCACGCTCACCACGACGACGAGCACCGTGGCTGCCCCGGCCAGGATGCGCTCGGTCGTCGGGTTCAAGAAGCTGAGCAGCGCGACGATGTCTTCCTCGAGGCCGAGGATCGCGTCCTCGGCCCAGCGGGTGAGCGCCAGGAGCACGAGCGTCACCCCTCCGTAGAGGAGGAGCCGCAGCACGTCACTGGGCGATCGGGTGTAGCCGACGACCTCGTCGGCCTCGTGGCGCGGGTCGGCGGCCACCGTGGGCAGCGCGACGACGGCCGGGTTCGCAGCAGACATTCGTTTCAGTGTGCCACCTGCGGGCTCCTTCGGCGCGGCACAGGGACACCGCTGCCGTGCCGTCAGGAATCGGGCGCGCTGTGTACGGTGGTCGCCGTGCCGAAGCGCTCTGCCCCGACGCGTCGGCCAGCTCGCCCTGCGCGGTCCACCTCGGTCGAGCGTGGCGACGTGGGAGCGAGCACGGAGCACTAGGCGATGTCGTGGCTGGCCGACCGGCCCATGTGGTTGCTCGTGGTCGGGTTCGTCGGCGGTCTCGCGCTGGTGGCGCTGACCGGGCGGGCCGCCGGTCGACGGCTGCTGCGGGGCTCGGAGGCATCGGCGAGCTCGGTCGCGGCACCGCTCATGCCAGCGCTCGGAACGGCCTTCGCCGTCCTCGCCGCCTTCGCCGTGGCGAACGCGGCGACGGGTCTGCGCAACGCCGAGACCGACGTCAGCCGAGAGGCCAACTCGGTGGCCCGGCTCGCCTGGGCGTCCACCGCCACGGCCGACCGTGGCAGCGCCATCCAGGCCGCCCTGCTGGCCTATGTCGAGGCCACCCTTGCCGGTGAGTGGCGCGGCATCGACCGCATCCCGCCCGGCGAAGGGCCGGCGTTCGACGAGCTCAACGCGCTCCAGCAGGTCGTGCGGGTCGAGGCCTCGGCCGGGCAGCTGGCGACGCCGCAGACGGGCGAGCTCCTCGCCAGCATCGACGACCTGAGCAGCGCTCGCCGAAGCCGCTTCGCCGAAGCCACCCCCGTGGAGGTCGGCGTCGTGGTGCTGCTCGTGCTGTCGGCCATGGCCCTCGTGCTCAACGCCACGATCCTCACACTCGAGCGCGGGCGCCGCGCCGCCGCCGTGCTGACCAGCTTGGTCGTGGTCACCGGGCTCAGCATCGCCTCGGTGCTCACGCTGGGGGCGCCGTTCTCGGGGTCGTTCGGCGCCAGCCAGCGACCGCTCGCCGACGTCGCCGACGACCTGGCCGCCGACCGGTTCCGGCTCGACCCATGACGGCTCGCGCCCTGGCCCGGCGGCCACCGATCGAACCACTGCGGCGGCTCAGCTTCCGTGAGCGCATCGCGCCGTCGCTGTGGTTCGTGCCGGGGCTCTCCGTCGTCGGCTCGATCGTGCTGTCGAAGATCACGATCGCGATCGACCGGTCGATCGCCGCCGAGGCGGCCCCGCGCTGGCTGCTGGGAGCCGACGCCGACGCCGCTGCCGCCCTGACGTCCACGGTGGCCGCGGCGATGCTGTCGTTCGTCGCCGTCGTCTTCACCACCACGCTGGTGGCCATCCAGCTCGCCGGCGGCCAGTACTCGCCTCGCGTGGTGCGGGTCTTCGTGCGCTCGCGCCTCACCCATGTCACCATGGGGCTGTTCCTGGCCACGTTCGTTTTCGCGCTCGACGCACTCGTCGAGATCCGGGCCGACGAGCCCCCGCTCGTGCCGACCATCACGGTGTCGGCGGTCTACCTGTTGCTCCTCGCCACGCTGGCCGCCTTCGTCTCCTTCGTCCACGGCATGTCGCGGATGCTGCGGGTGCAGTACCTGCTCAGCCACGTCACAGCCGACGGCCGTCACGCCGTCGTCGAGGCATTCGCCGTCGACCCCGGGGCCGTCGAGGTGGAGGTGCCCGACCTCGGGGCGGGTCCGGTGCTCGTCAGCCGCAGCCGCGTCGGCGTCATCCAGGCCATCGACCGGGAGCAACTCGTGGAGCGGGTCCGAGCGACGGACGCGGTGATCGAGCTGCTCGTCGAGACCGGCGAGTACGTGGGCGTCGGCACCCCGGTGGCGCGAGTCGTCTCGGGCCCGGTCGACGCGTTGACCGGCGACGACGTGGTCGCATCCTTCCTCCTGGGCGCCGAGAGAACGCTCGTGCACGACCCTGGCTTCGTGTTCCGCCAGCTCGTCGACGTCGCCATCCGAGCCCTGTCGCCGGCGGTGAACGACCCGACCACCGCCGTGCAGGTGATCGACCGCATCAACGACCTCCTCGGTGACGTTGCCGGTCAGCCCGATCCGACCGGCTGGTATCTCGACACCGACGGCGTGGCGCGGGTCCATCTGCTGGAGCCGGGCTTTGATCGGCTGCTGCTGCTCGCCTACGTCGAGATCATCCGCTACGGGGCCGACAGCCCACAGGTGACCCGCCGGCTGCGGGCCGCCTTCCAGGTGCTCGACGCGCTGGTGCGTGACGACGTCGCCCCCGTCCTGCGCAGCCTGGGCACCATGCTCGACGACGCCAGTGGTGCCGCGCTGCCGGCACCGTTCGCGGCGGTGGCCGGCGTCGCCGATCGCCACGGTCTGGGGTAGCGGGGTCCGAGGCGACGATCAGCGCGCTGGCAGGCGGGCCGCGCCGTCATGGTCAGCCGGCGGGGGCCAACGACGCGCGGCGCTCGGTGAGGCGCCGGGCCGCCCGGCCGAGGCGGTCGACGAAGGCCAGCACGGCATCGCGGGCCCGCTCGGCCTCCGCGGTCAGCCCCTGGAGGTCGGCGATGTGCCACCGGCGCGTCACCATGGGCTTCACGATCAGCTCGTGGTGCACGGCGAAGTCGTAGATGCCGGCGCGGGCGATCGCCTTGGCGTGCCGCTCGAAGTCGACGATGCCGGTGCCGGGCATCTCGAAGCCCATGAGCTGGCGCTCGAGCGCGATGACCATCGCCGAGGGGTCGAGCTCGAAGGCGACCGAGCAGAGGTCTCGGTAGAAGAGGTGGTGGAGGTTCTCGTCGGCGGCCACCCGCTTCATCACCTCGTAGCCGGCCGGGTCGTCGAGCTGCTTGCCGGTGTTGAAGTGGGAGATGCGGGTGGCGAGCTCCTGCAGGGCGACGTAGAGGATCGCGTCGTGGGGTGTCGGCGGCTCGGGCACCTGCCCGCAGGTCACCTGGGCCATGCGGGCCCGCTCGAGCGCCACCGGGTCGACGGCGCGCGTGACGGTGAGGTAGTCGCGCAGCACGATCGAGTGGCGGCCCTCTTCGGCCGTCCAGCGCCGCGACCACTCGCCCCAGGCCGAGTCGCGCCCGAACATCGCCTGCATGGTGCGCAGGTAGTAGGGGAGGTTGTCCTCGGTGAGCAGGTTGACGACGAGGCTGCTGCGCACCGCCTCGGGCAACGCCACCTCGCTCGGGTCCCAGGGCTCGCCGGCCTCCACGTCACGGCCGCGGCCCCACGGCACGAGCGCATGGGGGAACCACTCGGTGGACTGCTCGAGGTGACGGTCGAGGAGCCGGCCCACTTCGGGCTCGAGCTCGTCCAGCAGCGCGGTCGCGGTCATGACCGACAGCCTACCTACTGGTCGGTAGGTCGCGTGCTCGATCCCGAGAGTCTCAAGGCTGCACGTAGGGACCGAGCACTGCGGTCGTGCGGGTGAGGCTGGCCCGTAGCGGCTCGTGGAGCGGGGCCAGGGTGGGGTCGGTGAGCGACGGCTGCACCAGCCGGACCCGGCCCGACTGGGGGTCGTACCACGTGGGCCGCACCGCCGGCACCGACGCCTCGAAGCGACCGTCGAGGCGCTCGGTGAACGTGACGGTCACCACCGCGCCGTCGTAGGTCGACGGCCGGTCGCGACCCTGGTTGGCGACGAGGTTGCCCAGGCTCATCAGCACCCACTTGCCCTGCCGCTGCTCGATCGGCTGCAGCACATGGGGCCCGTGACCCACGATGAGGTCGACGTCGGTGGAGGCGAGCAGCCGGTCGGCCAGCGCTCGTTGCTCGTCCACGACGCCTTGGTGCTCGACGCCCCAGTGGAGGCTCACCACCACGAGCCGGGCACCGGCCGCTCGGGCGGTGGCGGCGTCGGCGAGGATGCGGTCGGGGTCGATCACGTCGGCCATCCACGGTTCGGCGACCGGTGTGCCGTTGAAGCCCCACGTGTAGGAGAGGTGGGCCACGGGCACCCCGCCGGCGTCGACGATCGGCGACGCGGCCGCCTCCTCGGCCGACCGGGCGGTGCCGCGGTGGCCCACGCCGGCGGCGTCGAGGGCGTCGAGCGTCGCCCGGATGCCGGCCGTGCCGCGGTCGTTGCTGTGGTTGGAAGCGGTGGAGCAGCGGTCCCAGCCCCCGGCCTTGATGCCGGCACCGATCTCGGCCGGGATGGCGAAGTCGGGGTAGCCGCTGAGCGGGGTGCCCGACGGTGCGACCGGCACCTCGAGGTGGCACACGGCCAGGTCGGCCGCCGAGAGCAGCGGCGCCAGCTCGGCGAACATCGGCGAGAAGTCGAAGGGGGAGCCGCTGGCCGCCCCGGCCCGGCCGGCGTGATCGACCACGGAAGGGTGCGGGAGGATCTCGCCGGTCGCGGCGATCGTCAGCGTGCGGGCTGCGGTGGCGGTGACCGATGTCGGGACCACGGCCTCGCCGCCCCCGGCGCACGCCCCCAGGGCGAGCGCGCCGACAACGACCGTTGCCAGCGGCAGACCGCGGCCCGCCGTCCCAGCGGCCCGCCCGACCATCGCCTCAGCATGCCCCGACGACGCCGAGCGGTCGCGGATGGTGGCCAATCGACCCGCGAGCCGGTGGGGGAGGCGGCTGGTCTCCGAGGTCGGCGGTCGGGGCGTGGTACGACCGGTCGGTCGAAGGGGGATCCGATGCTGGCGTACGGCTTCTCGCTGAGGAGGCTGTTCTGGTCGATGCTGATGCTTTGGGTGCTCGTGCTTGCGGCGTTCGCAGCGATCTGGTCGTTCATCGACAGCTTCAAGCGCTCCGATCACAGCGGCTGGGCCAAGGCGGCGTGGGCGTTCCTCATCCTCGCCGTGCCGATCGCCGGCTCGATCGTGTGCATCGTCGCCCGGCCGATCCGCTTCGACTGAAGCGCCGCGCGGCGGAACCGGCGAGGGCCTCGGTACCGTCGAAGAGCTGTGTCCGTCGCCTTCGTGCCCCCGCCCCCTCCCGCCGTCACCGTCGAGACCGCGCCGCTTCGCGCCCTTCCCGCCAGCCGGCTCCGGCGTGACGCGCTGCTCGCCGTCCGCCGCCCCTGGCGGGAGGCCGTCGCCCTCGCTGGCACGGTCGTGCTGGTGCTCACGGTCCCGCTGGCGGCGTGGACGGTGGCAACCACCGGGGAGCAGCTGGCCCGGGTCGAGCGGGCCGCCGCCACGCTCGAGGAGGTAGGCCCGCAGGCCGCCGAGATCTCCGCGACCCTGGCCGACGTCACCCGCCGCCTGGCCGACCTCGGCGAGGAGCACGGCCCGGCCATCAACGCGGTCGGCGAGCAGGTCGTCGCCGTCACTGAGGGGCTCCAAGACGTCACCGATCGCCTCAAGCCCCTGTCGTCGACGCTCGGCACGGTGGCGCGCGCCCTCGGCGAGAACGGCGCCGGAGGTGGGCTCGGCGACGCCCTCGCGCAGGCCCAGGGAGCGCTCGACACGGTGACCGGCACGGTCGACGGGGTCGCCACCACCACCGCCGACGTCGCCGAGCAGGTGCAGGTGCTCACCGCCCCCGAGACATTGGCCGTGGTGGCCACGGCCGCCGACGCCATCGACGGGCTCTCGGTCGCTTCCGAGCGGGCCGCCGACCTGGCCGGCACCTACGTCGACCATGCCGGCGCGATCGCCCTCGGGGCCCGCGTGCTGGCGGTGGTGTCGCTCGTCGGAACCCTGGCCTGGCTCGCCTGGCGCGTGCGCGAGCACCGGCGCTGGCAGCGCCTGCGCCGTGCCGGCGTCGGCGTCGCCGTGCTGTCCGCGGTAGCCGGTACCGCTCGCTGAACGAACGTTCCCCTGGCGGTGGCCGCCCGGGGGCGCGAGGGTGCTGTGATCCGGGGGGGCGGAGGTCGCGATGTTCGTCCAGGTGATCAGCGGGCTGATCGGTGACGTGTCGCAGGTGCGGGTGCTGACCCGCCGATGGCAGACCGAGCTGCGGCCCGGTGCCCGTGGCTACCTGGGCTCCACCATCGGCGTCACCGACGACGGCGTGCTCGTGAGCGTGATGCGCTTCACCTCACGGGAGGACGCGCAGGTGAACGCCGAGCGGGTCGAGCAAGCGGCGTGGTGGGAGGCGCTGGTGGCGTGCTTCCTCGACGGGATCAACGTGCGTGACAGCGACGACGTGGTGGTGTTCGGCGCTCGTGACCGGTTCGACCACGCCGGTTTCGTGCAGGTGGTTGAGGGACGCGTGCACGACCTGCCGGCGGCCAGGCAGCTGCAGCGCGAGGTCGAGCCGTTCCTGGCCGCCGAGCGGCCCGACCTGCTCGGTGGCGTGGTCGCCATCCACCGTCTCGGCACGTTCACCGACGTCAGCTACTTCGTCGACGAGGAGGCCGCCCGTGGCGGCGAGGCCCGCCCGCTGTCGCCCGAGCTGCAGCGGCTGCTCTCCCACTTCGGCGGGGTGTACACCGTCGAGCACTTCCGCGACCTGCGCGACCCGTGGTGCTTCTAGTGCGCGGGGTTCACACCGCCTCGAGGCGGGCCGGCACCGACTTGTGCCACGGCGTGCCCGCCCAGGGGTCGCGGTCGCTGCTGCTCGTGAGCTCGTTCGGGGCCACCCCCGCAGTGACCCGGCCGCCGTCGTCGACGTAGTCGACACCGAGACCGTTCGGCAGGGCCACGTGGCCCGGGAGCATGGCGTCGTGGAGCTCGACGGCGACCACGGCCGAGCCGCGGCGGGTGGTGAGCCGGGCCGGGTCGCCGTCGGCGAGACCGAGGCGAGCGGCATCGTCGGGGTGCACCCGCAGGGCGCCGTCGGCATCTCGTTTGCGCCACGCGCCGTCGCGGATGATGGTGTTCGCCGTGAACGATCGGCGCTCACCGGCCGAGAGCACGAACGGCCATTCCGGGTCGTTGCCGGGGGCGGTGGCGGGGTCGAGCGACGCGAGCTCGTCGAGCAGCTCGGGGACCGCGAGCTGCACCTTGCCGGTGGCGGTGCGGATGCGCCGCCACGTTGCCTCCTGCTCGTCGTCGGTGATCACCACGCCCGAGGGGTGCGACAGCACGGCGTCGAACAGCGCCTCGCCCGCCTCGAGCCCCTCGCCGAACCCGGCCCGGCGCACGCCGTCGGGGTTGGCCCGCGCGCAGCGGTGGCAGGCGCCCCACAGCAGGGCCGCCGCGGCGGCGCCGTCGGGCAGGGTCGGCCCGAGCGTTCGGTACAGCAGCACCGGCGCCAGCGCCGCCAGCTCGGGCCGCTCGCTCGTGGCGCTGAGGAACGCGGCGGCGAAGTCGGCCCGGCTGCGCTCGGCGGCCGTCCGCAGCGGCGCGTAGACCGACTCGTCGAGCGCGCCGGTCGCTTCGACGAGGCGGGCGTGGATCTCCGGCTCGGGCAGCGGTCCGTCGGGCGCCGGCAGCACCGGCCGGCGGAGGTGGAACACGTTGCGGGGGAACTCGAAGTTGAAGAACGTGGCCTCCCACTTCTCGTATTGCGTGGGGGCCGGGAGCACGTAGTCGGCGAGGCGGGCCGTCTCGGTCAGGAAGACGTCGATCACCACGACCGTGTCGAGGGCGGCAATGGCCTCGCGCATGCGGGTCGAGTCGGCCAGCGAGTGGGCCGGGTTGCCGCTCTCCACCACCAGCGCCCGGAAGCGCTGCGGGTGGTCGGTGAGGATCTCGTCGGGGATCACATTGCACGGCACGAGGCCGGAGATGATCCGTGCCCCGGTGACCGGCGTGGCGGGTGTGGCGCCCCGGTCACGGTTGGACCCTGCGATGGCCACCATGGCTGACGGCGCGTACTGCGCGCCCGGCTTGGCCAGGTTGCCGGTGAGGAGCCACAGCAGCTTCTCGAGGTAGCTGCACAGCGTGGAGTGGCGGTTCATCTGCACGCCCAGGTCTTCGGCCACCGCCACGCTCTCGGCCTCGGCGATGCGGCGGGCGGCGGCCCGCACGAGCGCCTCGTCGACGCCGGCGATGTCGCAGTGCTCGGCGACGTCGATGCCCGACAGCGCGGCGCCCACCTCGTCGACGCCGTCGGCGTGGTCGGCCAACCAGACCCGGTCGAGAAGGCCCTCCTGGACGATGACGGCACCCATCGCGGCGAGCAGCCACGCATCGCGCCCGGGCCGGACCTGCAGGTGGTAGTCGGCCAGCTCGGCGGTCTCGGTGCGGCGGGGGTCGATCACGATGATGGAGCGGGCGGGGTCGGCGGCCAGCTCCTTCAGCGTCGTGCGGGCGTGGGGGAAGCCGTGGGAGTGCCACGGGTTCTTGCCGACGAACACCGCCACTTCGGCGTGGGCGACGTCACCGCGCACCGGGGTGCCGAGCAGCTTGGCGTTCACCCAGAACTCGCCGGTCTTCTCCTGGGCGAGCGCGTTCGAGCGGTAGCGGGCGCCGAAGGCCCGCAGCATGGCGCCGCTGTAGCCGCCGCCGAGGTGGTTCCCCTGGCCGCCGCCGCCGTAGTAGAGGATCGACTCGCCGCCGTGCGTGTCCCTCACCGCCAGGAGGCGGGCGGCCACCTCGCCGATCGCCGTGTCCCAGTCGATCTCCTCGAAGGTGCCGTCGGGTCGGCGCCGCAGCGGGTGCAGCACCCGCTCGCCGCGTCCGTTCTGGTAGTGGTCGAGCCGGAGGGCCTTCTCACACGTGTAGCCGCGTGAGCCCGGATGGGCCTTGTCGCCGCGGATGCGCTCGAAGCGCCGACCGTCGCCGCCGCCGAGGCGAACCTCGATGCCGCAGTTGCACTCGCAGAGGATGCAGGCGGTGGGCTGCCACTCGCCGGTGGTGGGTTCCGTCACGGAGCGGACTGTACGGCCCCTCAGGCGTTGCGGCGCCCGCCCTCGCGCACCACCGCGGCCTCGCCCCGGTGGAACCGGTTCGGGCCGTTGGCGCCGGCTCCCGTCTGGCCGGCGTCGACCACGAGGCAGGTGGCGTTCACGTAGCGGGCCTCGTCGCTGGCCAGGAACACCGCGGCGTTGGCGATGTCGACGGGGAAGCCGGCGTAGCCGAGCGGCGACGCCTTGGCGATGAACGCCGCGGTGCGGTCGTGAGCGGTGGGGTCGGCGGTGATGGCGGCCGCGGTCATGGCGGTGACGGTGTTGCCGGGAGCGATGGCGTTCACGCGGATGCCGTGGGGGGCCAGCTCGGCCGCCACCGACTTGGTGAGCCCGATGACGGCGTGCTTGGCCGCCGTGTACGCGTGGGGCCCGAGGCCGCCCTGCACGCCGGCGGTGCTCGACGTGGACAGGATCACGCCCGAGCCCTGCGGCACCATCACGCGGGCGGCGTGCTTCATGCCGAGGAACACGCCCCGCAGCAGCACCGCCATCGTGGCGTCCCAGGCTTCGGCTGTGGTCTCGGCGATCGGGCCGATCGCGCCGAGGATGCCGGCGTTGTTGAACATCACATCGAGGCGCCCGAAGCGGGCCACGGCGAGGTCGACCGCCGCAGCGACGTCGGCCTCGGCCGTCACGTCGGTCCGACACGCAGCGGCGGCGTCGCCCAGCTCGGCGGCCAGCGCCGCTGCCGCGTCGTGCTGGAGGTCGGCCACCACCACGCGGGCGCCCTCCTCCACGAAGCGCCGTACGGTGCCCGCGCCGATGCCACTGGCGCCCCCGGTGACGACCGCGACCTTTCCTTCGAGCCGGCCTGCTCCCATCTCGTTGCCTCCGCTCCTGGTGGACGACGGGCTCGTCCCCGCTCACGTGCGCCCCCGGTCACCGAGACGGCGGCACCGTCGCCCGCCCGATCGACCGGTTCAGGATCGCAGCTGCCGGAGGTCGGCCAGCACCACGTCGGCGTGGCCGGCCGGGTCGCTCACCTCGTAGGCCTTGCGGATGATCCCGTCGGGGTCGACGAGGTAGCTGATCCGCTCGGGGTAGGCCTCGAACGGGTGGCCGTCGTCGCGCTTGGCGCCGTAGACGGTGCCGACGGCGCGGTCGACGTCGCTCAGGAGCGGGAACGGGAAGTCGAACTTGTCGTGGAAGGCCTTGTTCTCCTCGGGAGTGTCGAACGACGCCCCGAGGATCAGGCAGCCGGCTGCTTCGAACTCGCGGGCCTGGTCACGCAGGCCCTTGCCTTGCAGCGTTCAGCCAGGGGTGTCGGCCTTCGGGTACCACCACAGCAGCAGCCAGTGGCCCCGCAGACCGTCGAGCGCCACCGGCTGGCCGTCGTGGTCGGGCAGCGTGAAGCCGGGCGCCTCGGATCCGATGTCGAGCATGGCCGGACCGTACACCTCGCCCGCAGGTCGACACGCCGGTCGGCCCGGGGCCTACGGTGCCAGCATGGAGCACAGCGCGCTGGGCTTCGACCATCTCGTGCTCGTCGTGCGCGACGTGGAGGCGTCGCTCACCTGGTACGAGCGCCACCTCGGCCTCACCGGCGTGCGGGTCGAGGCGTGGCGGCGGGGCGAGGTGCCGTTCCCGTCGCTTCGCGTCGACGAGGGCACGATCATCGACTTCGTGGGCGGTGAGCACCGCGAGCGCGGCCACCTCGACCACGTGTGCTTCGTGGTGACGGTCGAGCACCTGGTGGCGGTGAAGGCGTCGCTGGAGGTGCTCGACGAGGGGGAGCGCTTCGGCGCCCGGGGCGTGGCGCACTCGATCTACGTGCACGACCCCGACGGCCTGGTGGTGGAGCTGCGGGCCTACCCCGATGCGGCCACCACCGCCAGCACCTCGTCGCCGTAGCGCTCGAGCTTGGCCGGGCCGAGGCCGCGGACCCGGGCCAGGGCCGGCAGGGCGGCCGGCCGGGCGTCGGCGATGGCCCGCAGCGTGGCGTCGTGGAACACCACGTAGGCCGGCACGCCGTCGGCCTTGGCCCGGGTGGCCCGCCACGCCTTGAGCGCGTCGAACAGCGGGTCGGCGGCGTCGGCGGCCCGTGCGAGCCTGGGTGACGTGGTGGCGGTGATCGTGCGGGTGGCCGCCGTGGTGCTCGGTCGCTCGCTCGGTGGCTGCGACAGCTCGGGCAGGAACGGCGAGGGGCGGCTGCGGTCGGCGACGATCGTGACCGACGCGCTGGCACGGGTGATGCCCACGTGGAGCACCCGCCGCTCCTCTTCGACGTCGAGCGACAGCCGGTGGGGCACGATGCCCTCACTCACCCCGAACAGCACGACGTGGGGCCACTCGCGCCCCTTCACCTTGTGCACGGTGGCGAGCGTGACGCCGTCGGCCGCCGGTGCGCGTCGCAGCACCGATGCCAACCACGAACTGAGGGTCGCGGGGTCGGGGTGGAGGCCGGCCACCTCGATGAGGGCCTCGAGGTCGTCGAGCTGGCTGGTGCCCTCCCTGCCCTTCGACCGGTCGAGCTGCTCCATGGCGGCGCCGAGGCCGACGTCGTCTCGCACCAGCGTGAGCAGGCCCTGGGCGGCGCTACCGCCGGCGGCGTGGCTGGCGAGCAGTCGGAGGTCGGCGGCGAGATCGAGCACCTTGTCGGACACCTTGGCGTCGTCGAGCCGCTCGGCGACGCGGGCGAGGTCGTCGAGCGACATGCCGTCGCGGAACCACTTCTGGATCCACTCCGGCAACCCGCGCGACGGGCGCCGGTAGACCTCGGCGAGGTCGTCGCGGCCGAGCCGGCCCGGGCTGGCGGCGAGGCGGAGGTAGGCGAGGGCCGCCCGCACGCCGGTGCGCTGCAGCACCGTCGCGTCGAGGCCGGACGCCACGGGCACGCCGGCCTCGCTGAGCGCGACGAGGGGGGCGAGCAGGAGCGAGTTGACGCGGGCGAGCACCGCGACGTCGGACGGTGATGCTCCGGCGCGCAGGTGTGCCTCGACGGCCTCGCGGGTGGAGGCGGCCAGGCCGGCTGGGTCGGCCAGCACGACGCGCAGGCGGTCGGTGCCGGGTGCTGCGTCGGGGCCGGGGAGGATCACCTTGGGAACCCGACGCCGGTTGTGCTGCAGGAGCACACCGGCCGCTTCCACGACCGCGACCGGGCAGCGGTAGTTCACCTCCAGCGCGTGCGACGCAGCGCCGGGGAAGAACTGCTCGTAGGCGACGAGGAACCGCGGGTCGGCACCCGCGTGCCCGTAGATCACCTGGTCGTCGTCGCCCACCCCGAACACGTCGCCGAGGGGTCCGGCCAGCAGGCGCACGAGCAGCACGTGGGCCGGCGTGAGGTCCTGGAACTCGTCGACGAGCAGGCGTCGGCACCGGGCTTGCAGGCGGCGGCGCAGCCCGCCGTCGGCCAGGAGCACCTCGACCGCCCGGTAGACCTGCTCGTCGAAGTCGACCGCGCCCATCGAGCGCAGCCGCTCGCGGTACGGCCCGACGAGATCGGCCAGCCCGGCCACGTCGTCGCGCTCGTCTTCCACGTCGGCCGGCTCGCGCAGGCCGAGCCGGACCTCGCCGAGCGCCTCGACGTAGGGGGCGACGGGGTCGGTGTTGGCCCGGCGGGGGAGCCGGCGAGGCAGCAGCGCCTCGACGAGGCGGCGCACGTCACGCTCCTCCAGCACGCGCAGGTCGCCGAGCGCCTCGCGCAGCACCCAGAAGCCGAGCCCGTTCAGCGTTTGGATGCGGGCCCGGACGTCGGTGGTCCGCTCGACCATCTCGTCGCGCGCCTTCACGTTGTACGCGACGGCGAGGACGCCGTCGCGCTCGTCGCCCCGGTCGACGAGGAGGTGGCGGAGCCGCTCGGTGAGGACCCGGGTCTTGCCCGAGCCGGCCGGGGCCAGCACGCGCGCCGAGCCGGACCGGTGGGCGACGGCGTCGAGCTGGTCGGGGGCCAGCTCGGCCCGGGGTGGCTTCGGCGCCGGCAGCGGGCTGAGCCGACCCGCCTCGACGGTCTCGCGGTGCACGACGGCGTGCTCGGTGGCGAGCGGCTCACGCGGGCCACCGTCGACCCAGGCCGGGGTGCCGTCGGCCAGTACCACGTCGGCCGGGCCGCCGAGACGGGCGCCGAGGCGCTCGGCCTTGCGGGCCCACCACCACACCGGGTCGCCGCCGCGGGCGTCGTAGGTGTTGGCCCACACGAGGGCGTGGAGCCGGTCGGCCCACAGCTCGAGGTCGGGCTCGAGGGTGAAGGGCTCGGCGGCGAGCGAGACCGGCTCGCGAAACGACGCCGGGTCGACGGTCAGGCGCACCACGACCGGCGTGCGGGTGCTCCAGGCGCGGTGGAGGGCGTCGACCGTCGCGGCAGGGTCGGCCAGGGCCGCCTCGTCGATCAGCACCTCGGGCTCGCCCACCCAGGGTTCGGGCACCGGCTGCCCGCGCTCGACCACGACGCCACGGCCGAGCACGGTCTGGTCCATGCCGGCGAGCCTACGGAGCGGGTGCGCGCCCCTGTCCTCCCGAGCACCGTGGTGCTACGTGAGCGCCTGGCCCACGTAGCACCACGGTGTTTCTCGACGCCGCCGACTGTGGCGCCCGGTGAGCGCCTGGCCCAGGTGGCGCCACAGTTGGTGGGCGGAGGAGCGGCTGCTCAGGCGGTGACGAGGATGCGGGCGCTGGCGAAGGCGCCGACGCCGACCACCCGGCCCTCGATCTCGACGGTCATCGTGCCGTCGGGCGCCGTGGCGGTGACCGTGCCGGCGCGGCCCGGCAGGATGCTCGCCGACTCGAGGAAGTCGAGCAGGCCGGGGGTGAACTCGAGCTCCTCGGGGATGCGCGTGACCGTGAAGTGGTCGCCGATGCCGAGGTCGACGAGGCGCTGCGCATCGGGGGCGACGTACTCGCTGCCGGGGATGGGGTTGCCGTGCGGGCAGGTGGTGGGCGACCCGAGCAGGCGGTCCATCGCCTCCTCCACTGGGCCGGAGATGACGTGCTCCCACTTCCCGGCCTCGCGGTGGGCGTCGGCCCACGACAGCCCGAGCACGTCGGTGAGGAACCGCTCGGCGAGGCGGTGACGGCGCACCACCTGCTGGGCCAGGGCCTCACCCTTGGCCGTGAGCCGGATGGTGCCCTTGGCCACGGTGACGAGGCCTTCGCCCTCCATGCGTCGGATCATCTCCGACACGGCGGGACGGCTCACGCCGATCCGCTCGGCCACCCGGGCCTGGATCACGTCGAGCTCGTCTTCGTGCAGCTCGAAGATGCACTCGCAGTACTCCTCGAAGGCGGGGTGGTACTCGGGCACGGGCGCCAGGCTACCGGCGTGCCGGCGGGCCGGGCCGTCCGGAGCCGCGTCGCGCACCCCCTGGATAGCGTGCGCGTCCATGGTGCTCGAACCGTTCTCGCCCGCCGTGCGGGAGTGGTTCGCCACCACCTTCGGCGAGCCCACCGCGGCCCAGGCCGAGGGCTGGCCGGCCATCGCTGCCGGCCAGCACACCCTCATCTGCGCGCCCACCGGCAGCGGCAAGACGCTGGCGGCGTTCCTGTGGGGCATCGACCGGCTCGTCACGGCGCCACCGCCGGAGCCGGCCCGCCGAACGCGGATCGTCTACCTGTCGCCGCTGCGGGCGCTGGCGTTCGACGTCGAGAAGAACCTGAGGTCCCCGCTGCTCGGCATCCAGCTGGCGGCCGAGCGGCTCGGCCTCCCGTTCACCGCGCCGGTGGTCGGCGTGCGCACCGGCGACTCGTCGAGCAAGGAGCGGGCCGCCCTGGTGCGCCGCCCGCCCGACCTTCTCATCACCACGCCCGAGAGCCTCTACCTCATGCTCACGTCGTCGGCGCGAGAAACGTTGCGGGGCGTCGAGGCCGTCATCGTCGACGAGATCCATGCGCTCGCTCCCACCAAGCGCGGCGCCCACCTCGCGCTGTCACTCGAGCGGCTCGAGGAGCTGTGCGACCAACCACCCCAGCGCATCGCCCTGTCGGCCACGCAGCGCCCGCTCGAGGAGGTAGCACGCTTCCTCGGGGGGTTCTGCGAGCCGGGCGTGCCGCGGCCGGTCGCCATCGTCGACGCCGGCATCCGCAAGCCGCTCGAGCTCGAGGTGGTGGTCCCGGTCGACGACATGGGCGACCTCGGCCAGCCGGTCGAGGAGCTGCGCAGCGGGCCGGCCACTGCGGCGCTCGTCACCACCCGCAAGAGCATCTGGCCGTCCATCTACCCGCGCATCCTCGAACAGGTGCTCACCCACCGCAGCACGATCATCTTCTGCAACGCCCGCCGCTTGGCCGAGCGCATCGCGGCCCGGCTCAACGAGCTGGCCGAGAGCGAGGGCCACGTCGAGCCGGGCGGGCCCGAGCTCGTCAAGGCCCACCACGGCTCGCTGGCCCGTGAGCAGCGCGTGGTCATCGAAGACCAGCTGAAGCGGGGTGAGCTGCGGGGGCTCGTGGCCACGTCGTCGCTCGAGCTCGGCATCGACATGGGGGCCGTCGACCTCGTGATCCAGGTCGAGTCGCCGGGCGCGGTGAGCCGCGGCCTGCAGCGCATCGGGCGGGCCGGCCACCAGGTGGGCGAGCCGTCGCGGGGCACGATCTACCCCAAGCACCGAGCCGACCTGCTGGAGGCGGCGGTGGTGGCGCGGCGCATGCGTGACGGCCTCGTCGAGGCCACCCGCTACCTCCGCAACCCGCTCGACGTGCTGGCCCAGCAGGTGGTGGCCATGGTGGCGGTCGACGACTGGGAGCTCCCGCGGCTGGCCGCCGTCGTGCGCCGGTGCGCCTGCTTCGCCGAGCTCTCCGACGACGTGCTGCACAGCACCCTCGATCTGCTGGCCGGCCGCTACCCGAGCGAGGAGTTCGGCGAGCTGCGGCCTCGGCTCGTGTGGGACCGGGTCGCCGGCACGCTGCGCCCCCGCGAGGGGGCCAGGCGCCTGGCCGTCACGAGCGGCGGCACCATCCCCGACCGCGGCCTGTTCGGCGTGTTCCTCCCCGACGGCACCCGGGTGGGCGAGCTCGACGAGGAGATGGTGTACGAGAGCCGGCCGGGCGAGACGTTCCTGCTCGGCGCCAGCACGTGGCGCATCGAGGACATCACGTTCGAGCGGGTGGTGGTCACGCCGGCGCCCGGTCAGCCCGGGAAGATGCCGTTCTGGCACGGCGACCGGCCGGGTCGGCCCCTCGAGCTCGGCCGCGCGCTCGGCGCGTTCGTCCGCGAGGTGCGGGCCCTGCCCGACGAGGCGGCGGTCACCCGGCTCATGGAGCACGAAGGGCTCGACGAGCGGGCCGCCGCCAACGTCGTGCTCTACCTGCTCGAGCAGGCCGAGGCGTCCGGCGCCGTGCCCGACGACCGCACGGTGGTGGTCGAGCGCTTCCGTGACGAGATCGGCGACTGGCGGGTGTGCCTGCTCACGCCGTTCGGCACGCCGGTGCACGCGCCGTGGGCCATGGCCATCGAGCGCACGTTGTCCGATCGCCACGGCATGGACGTCGAGACCATGTGGAGCGACGACGGCATCGTGATCCGCCTGCCAGAGGCCGCCGATCAGCTCGACGACGCCGACCTCCTGCTCGACCCCGACGAGATCGACGAGATCGTGGTGTCCACGCTGCCGGGCACCTCGCTGTTCTCGGCCCGGTTCCGCGAGGCCGCCGCCCGCGCGCTGCTGCTGCCTCGGCGCCGTCCCGATCGCCGCACGCCGCTGTGGCAGCAACGGCAGCGGGCGTCCGACCTGCTGCAGGTGGCGGCCCGCTACCCCACGTTCCCGATCCTGCTCGAGGCCTCGCGCGAGTGCCTGCAAGACGTCTTCGACGTACCGGCCCTGCGCGAGGTGCTGCGCGACCTGCGCAGCCGCAAGGTGCGCGTCGTGCGGGTCGACACGGCCAAGGCGTCGCCGTTCGCGCAGAGCCTGCTGTTCAGCTGGATCGCCGCCTACATGTACGAAGGCGACGCGCCGCTGGCCGAGCGGCGGGCCGCCGCGCTCGCCCTCGACCGTGACCTCCTGCGCGACCTGCTCGGCGCCGAGGAGCTGCGCGAGCTGCTCGACCCCGAGGTGCTGGCCGACCTCGAGCTGTCGCTGCAGGCCCTCGGCGACCACCGCCGGGCCCGCTCGCCCGACGAGCTCCACGACCTGCTGCGGGTGCTCGGCGATCTGTCGCTGGCCGAGGCCGACGTGCGCACCGCCGCCGAGGGCGTGGCCGAGGGCTGGCTGCAGACGCTGGTGGAGGAGCGGCGGGCCATCGCCGTGCGGGTGGCGGGCGAGGCGCGCTGGGCCGCGGCCGACGACGCCGCCCGCTACCGCGACGCGCTCGGCGTGGCGTTGCCGGTGGGATTGCCGGCCGCGTTCACCGACCCGGTCGAGCGGCCGCTCGAGCACCTGGTGGGCCGCTACGCCCGCACCCACGGCCCCTTCCTGGCCGACGCCTGTGCTCGCCGGTTCGGCGCGCCCGTCGAGCGGGTGCTCGGCGCGCTGGCGGCGCTCGAGCGCGACGGCCGCGTGGTGCGGGGCGAGTTCCGGCCCGGCGGGGTGGAGCGGGAGTGGTGCGACGCCGACGTGCTGCGCCAGCTGCGGCGGCGGTCGCTGGCCGCGCTGCGCCGGGAGGTGGAGCCGGTGGAGCCGGCCGCCTTCGCCCGGTTCCTGCCGGCCTGGCAGGGCGTCGGCTCCGGGCGCCGCGGCCTCGACGCGCTGGTGGAGGCCGTCGGCGTGCTGCAGGGCGCACCCGTGCCGGCCTCCGTGCTCGACACCGACGTGCTGGCGTCGCGGGTCCCGGGCTACCGGCCGGCCGACCTCGACGGGCTGTGCACCTCGGGCGATCTCGTGTGGCTCGGCGCCGGTGCCATCGGCAGCGGCGACGGGCGGGTGCGCCTGTTCTTCCGCAACCAGGTGGCGCTGATGGCCGGCGGCGTGGAGCCCGACGAACGACCCACCGGCGCCCTGCACGACGCGCTGCGCGCCCACCTCGGCCAGCGGGGCGCGTCGTTCTGGCACGACCTGATGGCGGCCGCCCCGGGCACGTCCGACACCGAGCTGCTGGCCGCGCTCTGGGACCTCGTGTGGAGCGGCGAGGTCACCAACGACTCGCTGGCACCCCTGCGCGCCCTCGTCGGGGGAGCGGCTCCACGGTCGTCGCCGGCCACGCGGGGTCGGCCCCGTCCCGGGCGGCTCACGCGCCTCGGCCCGCCCGCCGGGGCCGGTCGGTGGTCGCTCACCGCGTCGCTGGTCGAGCCGGCGCCACCTCCCACCCAGGCCGCGCACGCACAGGCGCTGCAGCTGCTCGAACGCCAAGGCGTGGTCACGCGCGAGGGCGTGCTGGCCGAGGGCGTCCCTGGCGGCTTCACCCAGGTCTACGGCGTGCTCAACGTGCTCGAGGAGCGCGGACAGGTGCGCCGGGGCTACTTCGTGGCCGGCCTCGGAGCGGCCCAGTTCGCGCTGCCCGGTGCCGTCGACCGCCTGCGGGCCGTGCGCGAGCCCGACCCGCAGGCGCGGCCCGTGGTGCTGGCCGCCACCGACCCGGCCCAGCCCTACGGGGCGGCGCTGGCGTGGCCCGAGTCGGCCGGCCGCCCGGCCCGGTCCGCCGGTGCCGTGGTGGTGCTCACCGGCGCCGGCGAGGCGGCGGCATGGCTCGACCGGCGCGGCCACCACCTCGTCACGTTCCCGGCCGCATCGGCCGACGACGGGTGGGTCGATGCGGTGGTGTCGCTCGTCAAGGACGGGAGGACCCGCAGTCTCGACGTCCGCAAGGTCGACGGCGGCCCCGTGGGCGACTCGCCCTGGGCGGCCACGTTGCGGGTCGCCGGCTTCGCCGACGGCTACCGCGGCCTCGTCCTGCGCGGCTGACCCTGGGCCGGCCTGCTCCGGCTCGTCCCCGACCCCCACCCCGGGCGTTCTCACTGTGGTGCGTGGTGGTGCGGGTGCTCAGGTGGCACCACGGTGCTGGTGCGCGGTTGGCGCTCCATGCGCCACTTGGCGCGCGGGCGCTCGTAGTCTCGGCCTCGTGCCCGAGGGGGACACCATCCATCGCACGGCGGCCGCGCTGCGAGCGGCGCTGCTCGGCAAGCCGATGACGGCGTTCGAAGCACCGCGCCTCACCGGCCTCCAGCCGAGCACCGGGGCGGTGATCGAGCGGGTCGACAGCAAGGGCAAGCACCTCGAGATCGGCTGGGACGATGGCGTCGTCCTGCACACCCACATGCGCATGACCGGCTCGTGGCACCTCTACCGCCCGGGCGAGAAGTGGCGCAAGGGCCACGCCGCCATGCGGGTCGTCATCGAGGTCCCGGGATTCCAGGCGGTGTGCTTCTCGGCGCCGGTCGTCGAGACCTACCGGGCCCGCACGTTCACGCGGCACCCTGGCCGCGGTGGCCTCGGCCCCGACCTCTGCCTGCCCGACGCCGACCTCGACCGCTGCGTCGAGCAGATGGGCCGGTTCTGCGAGCGCGAGACCACCGTGGCCGACGCGCTGCTCGACCAGCGGGTGGCCTGCGGCGTCGGCAACGTCTACAAGAGCGAGATCCTCTGGGCGTGCGAGCTGCACCCGTTCACGCCGATGGGAGCCCTCGACGACGGGCAGCGCCGCCGGCTCGTCGAAAAGGCCGCCGAGCTGCTGCAGGCCAACCTCGACGGCCCGGCGCGGGTCACCGCTGCGGGCGCGCCCGACGGCCTCGCGGTGTACGGCCGCTTTGGGAAGCCGTGCCTGCGCTGCGGCCTGCCCATCGAGGTGCGCAAGCACGGGGAGCAGGCCCGCGTCACGTACTGGTGCCCCGGGTGCCAGGTGCTGCTCGGCCTCGACCCCGACGAGCCGGCGCCGCCACCCGAGAAGGGCCGCCGCTTGTTCGGCCGTCGCCGCGGGCCGGTGGCACCCGAGGGGCCCAGCGGTCCCGACGAGTCGGTGTCGTTCGTCGACGTACCGCTCGAGGTGACGCCCGAGCCGGTCGTCGTGCGCGGCCTCGACCCGCACCCCGCTGCGCAACGGTTCCTCGCGACGCGGGTCAACCGGCTCGAGCCCGACTTCGTCGACCCCCTGCTCGCCCAGGGCGGCTGACCCGGCGCGCCTACGCGACGACCCAGACCACCCACAGGATCGCCATCACGACGGCGGCGGCCAGCTGGGCGGCGGCAGCCCAGCCGAAGCCCTTCAGGGTGGCGAGGGTGGCCGGCCAGGCCGCTCGGACCTGGCGGGTCTGCCATAGCTCGGCCGCGAAGATGCCGGTGACCATCCCGACGAGCAGGCCCACCACGGGGATCACGAAGAACCCCACGATCCCGAGCGCGGTGCCCACCCAGATCGACGACCGGGCCGCACCACCCGAACCGGCGGCCCGGTGTGGCAGCACCGCGCCGGCCACGATCCCGGCCACGGCCACGACCGTCGAGAGCGCGAACGCCATGGTGCCGACCGTGCCGAACTCGACCGCCAGGCCGTAGACCAGCGTGGCGGCCCACACGAGGACGAGCCCGGGCAGCAGCGGCACCACGGTGCCCGCCACACCGATGGCGATCGCCACCGCCACCAGCGCGGTGACCACCTCGTCGGACATCACCGCAGCCTGCCAGCCGCGGCGCGGCGACCGGGATGGTCGTGACCGCTGGCAGCCGGGGCCGCACCACCGGGCGTGCATCGAGCGTCGCCGCGGGGGGTGGGTCAGGCGCGGCCCAAGATGCGGTCGACCTGGATTTCGATGGCGACACGGTCGGGGCGCTGCTTGGGCTCCCGGTAGCGCTCGGTGTAGCGGCGCACGGCCTCGCCCACCGCGTCGGCCTCGTCGACGAGGCGAACGGTGCCTTCGAGCGCCAGCCAGCGCCCGCCGTCGACCTGGCACACCACCGCGCGCCCACCTCGGGCGGCGTTGCGGGCCTTCTGTGACGGGCCGAACGTGATCACGCGGGCCAGCCGTCGCTGCGGGTCGTAGGTGAAGCCGACGGCCACCACGTGGGGGGAGCCGTCGGCCCGCAAGGTGGTGAGCGTCGCGAGATGGCGCTCCCGCAGGAAGTCGAGGACCTCCTGCGGGAGCGCCGCGGGATCGAGGGCCATGGCCCGGGTCTACCCCGGGCGGCGGCGGTGTGCGCTACTCGCCGGTGGCGATGGCCTCCAGCACGTCGAGGCGGGCCGCTCGCCGGGCCGGCCGCACGGCGGCCAGCACGCCGGCCACGACGGCCAGCGCCAGCACGACCACGAGCGACGTGACCGGCAGCGTGAAGGTGTTCAGCCCCTCGTCGCGCAGGGCGATGATCACTGCGTAGCCGAGGAAGATGCCGATCACGACGCCCTGGATGGCACCGAGCAGCGCGGTGATCACCGACTCCCACCGCACGGTGGAGCGGACCTGCGCGCGGGTCATGCCGACGGCACGCAGGAGGCCGAGCTCGCGGGTCCGCTCGAACACCGACAGGCTCAGCGTGTTGGCGATGCCGAACACGGCGATCACCACGGCGAGCGCCAGCAACCCGTAGACCAGGTTCACGAACTGGTTGACCTGGGCGGCCTGCTCGTCGACGTACTCCGAGCGGCTGAGCAGTTCGGCGTTGGCGTACTCGTCGGTGATCGGCTCCATCGCCGCTCGGGCCTGGTCCTCGCTCACGCCTTCGGCCGACTGGACGAACACCGCGAAGTCGAACTCGTCGGTCCCGCTCTGGCGGTAGAGCTCCTTGGACACCGTGAAGGGTCCGGCCAGCTCGTCGTTGGCGTAGATCCCTCGCACGGTGACGGTGCGCTCGAGCCCGTCGAGCATCCGCAGCGACATGGTGTCGCCGACGGTGACGTCGCTCGAACCGGCCTGCGACTCCGACAGCGCGATCTCGTCCTCGCCGATGTCGCCGTCGCCGGCCACGTATTGCAGGTCGAACACGGTGTTGGCCGGACCGGGGTCGACGACTGACAGGACCTCCTCGTCGCCGTCGACCAGCGCGAAGCCGATCTGGACACCGGCTGCCGCGCCCACCTCGTCGAGCTCGTCGAGGTCGGACGCCAGCTGCGGTGACAGGCCGCCGAAGCCGAAGGTGTTGGTGTTCACGACGAAGTCGCCCGTGAACTGGTCACCGATGATCTCGCGGATCGAGTCCTTCACCGACGCCGCCAGCACGGTGATGCCGGTGACGAGGGCCACGCCCACCATGAGCGCGGCGGCGGTGCGAGCCGTGCGCTTGGGGTTGCGCACCGCGTTCTCGCGAGCGAGCGTGCCCGTCATCCCCTTCACCTTGGGCAGGGGGGCGCCGAGGAAGCGCCCGACCGGGCGGGCCAGCAGCGGGCCGAGCACGAACACGCCGATGAACAGCAGCGGGATGCCGAGCCCGAGGAAGGCCACCTGGCCGGTGAGCCCGAGCACGGTGAGGGCGGCACCGATGCTGCCGACCAGGAGGCCGGCCACCAGGCGGCTCTTGGTGCGATCACGGCGCTCGATGGCGACGTCGCGCATGGCGGCCACCGGCGGCACCTTGGCAGCCCGGAAGGCCGGAGCCAGGGAGGCCACGACGGTGACGCCCACGCCCACGATCAGCGACACGACCAGCGTGCGGGAGCTGAGAACGAGCCCACCGGCAGGGATGTCGATGCCGACCGCGGCCAGGAGTGCCTCGAGCGCCTGCGCGGTGACGATGCCGCCGAGGAAGCCGAGCAGCGAGGCGATGACGCCGACGATCAGCGCCTCCACGAGGAGCGTGGCGGTGATCTGGTTGCGGCTGGCGCCGACGGCCCGCAGCAGCGCGTTCTCGCGCGTGCGCTGGGCGACGATGATCGAGAAGGTGTTGTAGATGATGAACGACGACACGAACAGGGCGATGCCGGCGAACACCAGGAGGAAGGTGTTGAAGAACGACAGGCCGTCCTTGATGGCGCTGGCGCTCTCCTCGGCGATCGCCGTGCCGGTCAGCACTTCGACGCTGTCGGCCGACGGGATCTCGGCCTTCACGCGAGCCACCAGCTCGTCCTCGTCGAGGCCGTCGGTGGAGGCAGCCAGCACGCCGTCGACCTTGGTGCCGGCGTTCAGGAACTCCTGGGCCGTGGGCAGGTCGAAGAGGGCGAAGGTGGCCCCGCCGGGGGAGTCGGCGCCGGCGAAGCGGGCGGCACCGACGAGCGTGTAGGTGCGCGACCCGGTCTGGCCGAGCACGGTCACCTGGTCGCCCAGCTCGAAGTCGCCGGACTTGAACGACGAGCGGTCGAGGGCGACCTCGTCGGGACCGGTGGGCGCGCGGCCCTCGGTGAAGTCCCAGGGCTGCAGGAACTCGTTGGAGACGGACTGGGCGGCGGTGGGCGCCCCGTTCTCCTGGCCGAGCGGCTTGCCGTCCTTGCCGAGGATGCGGGCGAAGCCGAAGATCTCGCCGGCCACCTCGTCGACGCCGTCGACGGCGGCGACCTCGTCGATGACGCTGTCGTCGATGCGGCCGCGCTGGGTGCCGGCGAAGCCGGCATCGATCGACTGGTTGCTGCGGACGTAGGCGTCGGTGGTGGCGTAGACCTCGGTGAAGAGGGTGTCGAAGGTGCGCTTGATGGTGTCGGTGAACACGAAGGTGCCGGCCAGGAAGGCGATGCCGATCACCACCGACAGGGCGGTGCCGATCAGTCGGCGCTTCTGGGCCAGCGTGGTCTTGAGGGCGATGCGCAACATGGCGACGTCACTCCCCGAAGTGCGCGAGACGCTCGAGCACCTTCTGCGGCGTCGGCGCCGCCATCTCGTCGACGATGCGGCCGTCGTTCAGGAACACGACATGGTCGGCATAGGACGCCGCGCCGGGGTCGTGGGTGACCATCACGATCGTCTGGCCGAAGTCGGTGACCGCGCGGCGCATGAAGCCGAGCACCTCGGCACCGCTGCGGCTGTCGAGGTTGCCGGTGGGCTCGTCGGCGAACACGATCTCGGGCCGGCTGGCCAGCGCCCGGGCCACGGCCACGCGCTGCTGCTGCCCGCCCGACAGCTCGGAGGGCCGGTGGGTCAGGCGGTTGCGCAGGCCGACGGTGTCGATGACGCCGTCGAGCCAGGTCTGGTCGGGCTTGCGGCCGGCCAGCGCCATCGGGAGCGTGATGTTCTCGCTGGCGGTGAGCGTGGGCACCAGGTTGAAGGCCTGGAAGATGAAGCCCACCTTGTCGCGACGCAGCCGCGTCAGGTCCTTGTCGTTGAGCGTCGACAGGTCGACGTCGCCGATGAACACCTGGCCGTCGGTGAGGCGGTCGAGGCCGGCCTGGCAGTGCATCAGCGTCGACTTGCCCGAGCCCGAGGGGCCCATGATCGCGGTGAACACACCCCTGGCGAACTGCACGGTCACGCCGTCGAGCGCGCGGACCTCGTTCTCGCCCTCGCCGTAGACCTTGGTGGCTCCGACGGTGCCGGCGGCGGGAACGATGGTGGCATCGGGCGGCGGGAGCGTCGTCATGCTCGTACTTTCGTCCATGGGTCCGTTGTCGCGCCGGGCGGTCTCCGCCGGCGTCCCCCCGTGGCACCGTCGCCGTCCTCCCGGGGGAGGATCGTCGACGACCAGCGCTATGCCCCCGGCACCACCACGCCGGCCTCGTAGGCCATCACCACGGCCTGCACGCGGTCGCGGGCCCCGAGCTTCATGAGCACCCGCCCGACGTGGGTCTTCACCGTCGTCTCGCCGAGGTAGAGCTCGTCGGCGATCTCGGCGTTGGTGCGGCCTCGTGCCATCAGCGTGAGCACCTCGAGCTCGCGCTCGGTGAGCTGGGCCAGCCACGGCGGCGGCGCGACGGCCGACGGCCGCGAGGCCACGAACTGCCCGAGGAGGCGACGGGTGATGCTCGGGGCCAGCTCGGCGTCGCCGGCGGCGACGATCCGGATGGCGTCGACGAGGCGCTCGGGGGGCGTGTCCTTCAGGAGGAAGCCGCTGGCCCCGGCCTGCAGCGCGGCGTACACGTACTCGTCGAGGTCGAACGTGGTCAGCACCAGCACGCGTGCGTGCGACCGTGCCGACATGATCCGCTGCGTCGCTTCGACGCCGTCGAGCCGGGGCATGCGGATGTCCATGAGCACCACGTCGGGAGCGGCCCGCTCGACCAGCTCCACGGCCTCGATGCCGTCGGCGGCCTCGCCCACCACCACGAGGTCGTCCTCGGCCTCGAGGATCATGCGGAACCCGGCTCGCACGAGCGCCTGGTCGTCGACGACGAGGACGCGGATCACGGCGTGGTGAGGGCAGCGTGGGTCGACGAGCTGGCGGCCGGGTCACGGGGGAGGCGGGCCCGCACCCGCCACCCTCCGCCGACGCGAGGTCCGACGAGCAGCTCGCCGCCGCACAGCGACACTCGTTCCCGCATGCCGACGATGCCGTGGCCGCCCTGCGGGGCCGGGTCGGCGGCGGCGCCGCGGCCGTCGTCGACCACCTCCACCTCCAGCGCGTCGGGCTGGTAGCGCAGCGTCACCTCGGCTCGTGCGGTGCCGGCGTGCTTGCGGACGTTGGTGAGGGCCTCCTGGACGATGCGGTAGGCGCTCACCTCCACGCTCGGCGGCAGCGGGGCGGCGTCGCCCTCGACCGTGAGCGACACCGGCTGGCTCGGATCGGCCTGCACCAGGTCGGCCAGCGCGGCCAGCGTGGGCTGCGGCGCCCGCTCGGCGGCGGGGTCGTGGTCGCGCAGCACACCCACCACGCGGCGCAGCTCGCCCAGGGCCTGGCGGCCGGTCTCCTCGATCACGGCCAACGCCTCGGCCGCCTTGTCCGGCCGGGTGGCGACGATGCGGCGGGCCGCGCCGGCCTGCACGGTCATGACGCTCACCGCATGGGCCACCACGTCGTGCAGCTCGCGGGCGATGGCGGCCCGCTCGGTGGCCACCGCGTCACGGGCCAGGAGCATCCGCTCACGCTCGAGCATGGCGTTGCGGACCTCGAGGTCGGCCAGCCGCTGGCGGCGCCGCCGCAGCGTCTGGCCGATCAGCCAGACCGAGCCGAGCACGATGTAGTTGGCAAGAAGGTTGGCCGCGGTGGCGCCGCGGCCCCCCACGAGCCAGCCGGCGAAGAAGAAAACGCCCAGGATCGGGATGAACGCGCCCAGCACGATCCGCGACCGCCGGGCGTCGGCGTAGGCGGCCACCGAGTAGGAGCACACGATGGTGGCGAACCCGCTGCCCGTGTCCGGGTAGTCGAAGCCGAGGAGCACGAAGAGCCCGGCCACCGAGGTGACGAACGCGGCGATCGGCTCGCTGCGGCGACGGGCGATCGGTAGCACCGTCACCAAGGCGAGCAGGAACCACCAGAGATCGACGTCACGGGTCTGCGCGTCGGTCTCGGCGTCGAGCAGCAGCGCCGACGTGACGACGACGGCGAGCACGCCGACGGCGAGCAGGGTGTCGGCCGACTGCGGATGGGTTCGCAGCCACTCGGTCGCCCGCCGCACCAGGTCTCGCATGACGGGCCGACCGTACCGCCAGGCCGGCCGTTGCCGGGTCGTCCCCAGGGACCTTCCCCCGTCCTCCCCGGGGAGGATTGCCCTACGCTGCGGCGCGGAATGACCTGTCCCTCGTGCGGCCACGACGCGCCCTCCAGCGCCCGGTTCTGCCCTGCCTGCGGGCACGGGCTGTCGCCGACGCGCGGCGAGGAGCGGCGGGTCGTCACCGTGCTGTTCGCCGACCTCGTCGGCTTCACGGCCCTGTCGGAGTCGGAAGACCCCGAGAAGGTGAAGCTGCTCGTCGACGGCTGCTTCCAGCGGCTGGTGGCCGACGTGAACGCCTTCGGTGGCCGGGTCGACAAGATCCTCGGCGACGCGATCATCGCCCTCTTCGGCGCACCCATCGCCCACGAGGACGACGCCGAGCGGGCGGTCCGAGCGGCGCTGCGCATGCAGCGCACGCTCCACGACCACGCCGCCGACCTGCCGACACCGGTGCGGATGCGAGTCGGCGTGAACACGGGTGAGGTGCTCGTCGGCGCCCTGCGGGCCGGCGGCGACTACACGGCCATGGGTGACGTCGTGAACACGGCCAACCGCCTGCAGACGGTCGCCCCGCCGGGCGGTGTGCTCGTGGGTGCCGCCACCCACGCCGCCACGTCGGCCGCCATCCGCTACGACCACGTCGGGCCGGTCGAGGCGAGGGGCCGTGAGGAACCGGTCGACGCGTGGCTCGCGCTGGAGGCGGTGGCACCCCCGGGGCGGCGGCCCCGCCGGGCCAAGGCGCCCCTCGTCGGGCGCGACACCGAGCTGACGCTGCTCCTCGACGGCATCCGCCTGGCCGTGCGCCACGACCGACCGTTCCTCGCCGTGGTCGAGGGCGAGGGCGGCGTCGGCAAGAACCGCCTCGTCGAGGAGGTGTGCCGGGAGGCCGAGCGCCAGCTCAGCGCCATCGTGCTGCAGGGTCGCTGCGCGCCCTACGGCGAGGTCAACCCCTGGTGGCCCATCGCCACGGCCCTCTCGGGCGTGTTGTGCCTCGACCCGTCGATCCCGGCCGAGGAGTCGACCCCCCGGTGCGCCGACGTGGTGTCGGAGCTGCTCGACCTCCCGCCGACCGACGACCGGGTGGGCACGGTGGTGGAGGGACTCCTGCAGATGGGCGGGCACCCCACCCGGCTCGACGACATCGAGCCGGCCCGTGCCCGTGAGCACGTCCAGCACGCGGTGCTCGCGCTCCTCGAGGGCCTGGTGCGCCGGCGCCCGCTGGTGCTGGCCGTGGCCGACCTGCAGTGGGCCGACCCGATGGTGGGTGGGCTGCTCGAGCGGGCGCTCGGGCAGCTGTCGGGCTCGCCGTTCACGCTCCTCACCACCCAGCGGCCCGACCGCGCCAACACGTGGCCGCCGGCCACCGGCCGGCACACCGCGCTCGTGCTGCGCCTCGACCCGCTGCAGCAGGAGGCGGCCGACCAGCTGCTCCAGCTCCTGGTGACCACCGCCGTCCCCGAGGAGCTGCGCCAGCGCCTCATCGACCGCAGCGGCGGCAACCCGTTCTTCATCGAGGAGCTGGCGACGCTGGTGGAGGAGGGCTCGCCGGCCGTCGAGCTGCTGCCCGACACGTTGCGGGGTCTGGTGGCGGCCCGGCTCGACGCCCTGCCACCGGCCCAGCGGGCCATGCTCGACAACGCCGCGGTGCTCGGGTCGTGGGGGTCGTGGATCTCCCTGCAGAAGTTCGGTGCCGCCATGGGTCAGCAGGCCGACGTGGCCACGCTGGCCGAGCTGGCCGACGCCGACCTGCTCGACATCGAAGGCGACCAGTGGAGCTTCCGCTCCGAGAGTGTGCGGGAGGTCGCCTACGCCACGCTCACCAAGACGGCCAGGGCCCAGCGCCACGCCGGCGTGGCCAACGAGCTGCGGGCCTCCTTCGCCGACCGCCCCGAGCGGGCCGAGCAGATCGCCTTCCACTATGCGGCGGCGGCGGAGCTGGTGCAGGGCATGGGGTCGGTGCCGGGCGTGCCCGGCTCGATCACCGGCCAGGCCGTCACGTGGCTGCTGCACGCGGCCGAGTGGAACGTCGACCAGCAGGTGCTCCCGACGGCCGAGCGCCTGGCCACCCAGGCCCTCGAGCTCCTCGCCAACGAGGGCCGCGTCGCCGCCGACGACCCGCAGCGGGTGCGGGCCCTCATCGTGCGCGGCCGTGCCTACGGCGAGCAGCGTGACCTCGATCGGGCCCGTCAGGACATCGTTGCGGCGCTCGACGGCGCCCGCCTGGCCGGCGACCCGGGCGCCCTGTCACGGGCCCGCACGGTGCTCGGCAACCTCGAGCGTGCCGCCGGGCGGATGGAGAGCTCGGTGCGCGAGCTGTCGCACGCCGTGCAGCTGGCCCGCCAGGCCGGCGACGAGCTGGCCCGGGCCGACGCGCTGCGCCAGCTCGGCATGACGGCGCTGTTCTCGAGCGACCCCGAGGGGGCCGAGCGTCACTTCGACGAGGCCGACCGGATCTACAGCTCGCTCGGCGACCGCCGGGGCCATGCGTGGATCGAGCAGCACCGGGCCTGGATCAGCTTCGTGCGAGGCGAGACCGGCGAGGCCGAGCGGCGCCTCGCCGGCGCGGCCGCCGCCTTCGTCGAGCTGGGCGACCGGGGCGGTCTCGGGTGGGTCAACGGCCTCCTGGCTTACGTCCGCTTCCAGCAGGGCCGGCGGGCCGAGGCCAGGGCGCTGGCCGAGGAGACGGTCCGCGAAGCCGACCAGCGGGGCGACCGCTGGGCGGTCGGCATGATGCGCACGCTGCTGGCCGCCCACCACCTGTGGGAGGGACGGCCCGACGAGGCGCTCGGCCTCGCCACCGAGGCGCGCGACACCTTCCGGGCCATCGGGGAGCGCTACGGCGAGATCCAGGCCTGCGCGCCGCTGGCCCGGGCGCTCGTGGCCAAGGGCCGGGTGGCCGACGCACTGCGCCTGGCCGAGGAGGCCATGCGGTTCGCCGAGCCGTTCGGGATGGAGCGCTTCGGTGCCACCATCGCCGCGGGCGCCGCGGTGCACGCCGGCGACGGCGAGCGGGCCGTGCGCCAGGCCCGCCTGGCCCTCGACAGCGTCGACGACTTCGAGGGCTACGACCTCGAGGCTCGGGTGGCGCTGGGGTTCGGCCTCGTGCAGGTGGGCCGGCCGGCGGCCGCCATCGACGTGCTCGAGGACGCGGCCGCACACCACGCATCGCGCCCCTACCTGCTCGTCGCCCGGGCGCTCGCGCTGGCCGCCGCCGGCAAGCCGGCCGAGGCCGTGTCGGTCGCCGCCGCCGTCGTCGACGACCCGGCCGCGTCCTATCTCGACGCGGTGATCGCGTCGTGCGTGGTCGGCCTGGCCAAGGCCCAGCAGGGCGACGAGGACGGCTCCCGCGACGGCATCGCCGAGGCCGTCCGCCGCTCCGACGCCTCCGGCGACCTCGTGGCTCGTGCCGTTGCCCGGCTGGCCCGGGCCGAGGCGCGCGTCGCGCTGGGCGACCCGGAGGCCGACGAGCTGCGCGGCCGCGCCGCGGCGCGGGCGTCGCGCTTCGAGGGTGCGCTCCACGGCTGGACGACGGCGTTCGCCCTCGCCGCCCACTTCGACGGCGAGCCAGAGGTCGTGGCCTGATCCGGCTGGGTCAGGCGCCCGGCTGGGGGAGCACTCGCAGATAGGGCTTCACGGTGGTCCAGCCCTGTGGGAACTTCTCCTTGGCCTCCTCGTCGGTCACGGAGGCGCCGATGATCACGTCCTCGCCGTTCGTCCAGTTGGCCGGCGTGGCCACGCTGTACTTCGACGTGAGCTGCAGGCTGTCGATCACCCGCAGGATCTCCTCGAAGTTCCGTCCGGTCGAGGCCGGGTAGGTGATCGTGAGCTTCACCTTCTTGTCGGGGCCGATCACGTAGACCGAGCGCACCGTGAGGGTGTCGTTCGCGTTCGGGTGGATCATGTCGTAGAGGTCGGACACCTTCCGGTCGGCGTCGCCGATCATCGGGAAGTTGACGGCGGTGCCCTGCGTCTCCTCGATGTCCTTCTCCCACTCGACGTGGGAGTCGACCGGGTCGACCGAGAGCCCGATCACCTTCACGTTGCGCTTGTCGAACTCGGGCTTGATCCTGGCGACGTAGCCGAGCTCGGTGGTGCAGACCGGGGTGAAGTCCTTCGGGTGCGAGAACAGCACGCCCCAGCTGTCGCCCAGCCACTCGTGGAAGCTGATGGTGCCCTGGGTGGTGTCGGCGGTGAAGTCGGGGGCGATGTCGCCCAGTCGGATGGCCATCTGCGTCACCTCGTGTGTCGAGCGGAGAGGCCTCCAGGCTAGCGGCAAATCCCGACTCGACACGTCGGGATTCGGTCAGCGGCCGTTCGTGCTCCAGTGCCAGGGCTCGCGCGGGTAGTTCTTCAGCCCGTACTTCCACGCGTTGGCCTTCAGCCAGCGGAAGCAGCCGCTCGATCGGCTCGTGATGAGCGCGCCGTTGCACGTGAAGTCGATGGCCAGCCCGCGCTCGTGCATCGACTTGCCGGGCCGGGCCGCCGGCGGCCGGCAGCGGCTCGGCGGCATCGAGTAGATGGCGTAGCGGCTCGAACCGCAGTTGGCGCGGCGCACGGCGACCTGGCCGGCCGGCGACCGGTAGCCCTGACCCGACAGGACGAGTCCGCTGCGAGCGGCGTCTTGCACGAGGTCGGTCACCGACCCGGCGATGGCGCGCGCGACGCGGATCCCGGCCACCGACACGACGGCCGCCTCGGCCAGGTCGAGCCCCGAGCCGAGCGCGAGGTCGCCGAACCCGCCGCCGGCGCGCGAGCTGAGGGCCTGGGCGGCGGAGAGCCGGGCCGCCAGCTCTGCCTGCTGGCGGGCGTACGACGCCGACAGGTTCGCGTCGAGCGCGGCCAGGCTCTGCGCCTCGACGAGCGCGGCGTCGAGCTGGTCTTCGATGTCGGCCACCACCTGGCGCTGGCGGGCCAGCGAGGCCTGCAAGGTCTGCAGCCGGGCGTTCGCCGCCTCCTCGGCCGCGGCCGCCTGCTCGGCCTTCCGGTCGGCCTGGGCCCGGAGGTACGACAGGTCGTCCCTCGCGGCCTGGTAGTCGTCGAGGAGCGAGGTGGCCTGGCGCGACACGACCCCGGCCACGGTCCGGCGCACGACGGCGTCGGTGGCCACCGAGATCGACAGGGCGGCGCCGAGGTCGTCGGGCGGGTCGACGTAGGCCTGCAGCGCCGCCGACCGCGCGTCGCGAGCCAGACGGTCGATCTCGGCCTCCTTCTTCACCTGCTCGGTCCGGGCCTGGGCGGCGGCGAAGCCGAGCTCCTCGGCGCTGCGCTTGGCGTTGGCGTAGAGCACCTCCTGCCCGGCGACGTCGGCGTCGAGCGCGTCGAGGGCATCCTTCGTCTGGTCCTCGGTGGCCTCGAGCACGTCGAGGCGGGCGGCGGCGGCGGCCCGCTGGGCCCGGACCCGTTCGAGGCGCGCTCGCTCGTCACCGAGGTCGCTGGCGCGCGCCGGAGCCACGATGGTCAACAAGGTGGCCGCCGCGACCGTGGCGGCCACCGCGGTTCGACGTGTGCGCGCGGCCAGGACACACCCCCAAGGGGCCCCACGGCTCCGCCCGCGGAATGCGGCAACCGTAGCAGTGCCACCGCGGCCCCCGTCATGCCCCGCGCGGGGGACCCACGATCAGGCGCCGCCGGCCTCGTCAGAGGTCGAGCTGGCGCTCCAGCAGCTGGTGGAAGTGGCGCAGCTTCGTCTCCTGGTAGGAGGCGAACGTCGCCATCTCCATGGTGCCGGTCATCAGGCCCTGCTGCACCCTGGGCAGGTTGAACGCGTCCTGGTTGAACACGCGGGCGAGCAGGCCGAGCTCGGGCGCCGCCGTCCAGTCGTCGTCGATGTCGAGCCAGTGGATCGGCGCCGCCGGCGGCTTCTCGGTCCCCTCGGGCCACGGGGCCAGGTACATGCACTCCATGATCGCCATGGTGTGGTCGTTGCCGTAGGGGCGGAACCGATAGCAGATGCGGTTGTAGGCCCCCCAGGGGTGCAGGTTGGGGAACAGCGTGTAATAGAACGAGTCGAGGATCTCGGCGTCGCTCAGCGCCTCGGCCCCCTGTTCGCCGAGCACGGCGGCCATCGCCGGCCGGCGGGCGGCCGCCACCACGTCACGTGCCGTCGCACCGTCGGGCACCGTGAGCATCGGGTCCCGGTCGAGGGACCGGTCGAGCATGGCGTCGAGCTTGTCCTGCTCGGTCGGCTCCCACTTGAGGTGCGGGCTCGGCGTGCCGTTGGGCGTGATGGCACGGCTGAACGTGGTCCAGGCGTCGTACTGCGAGTTGGCGTCGCCGATGCCGGGCAGCAGCTGCGGATGGGTGGCCACCACGTGGAAGGCCTCCATGAAGGCCTCCTGCAGCACCTTCCAGTTGCAGCGGATGATCTTGGCCACGTGGGCCTGCTTGAAGCGCTTCTCGAGCGGCCAGCGCTCGAAGTGCTTCGGCAGGTCGCCGAGGTGCTCCTCGAGCGGGCGGCAGCCGGGGTCCATGTTCACGAACACGAAGCCGCCCCACGTGCCCACCCGCACCTCGGGAAGGCGGTACTCCTGTGCGTCGACGTGGGGGAAGTCCCACTGGCACGGCACCTGCTTGAGGGAGCCGTCGAGGTTCCAGCAGAAGCCGTGGAACGCGCAGCGCAGCTCGTGGGCGCTGCCCTGGTGCTCTTTCAGGATGCGGCCCCGGTGGAGGCACACGTTGTAGAAGGCCTGGATCTGGTCGCGCCCCGAGCGGACCACGAGGATGGAGATGCCGGCGATGTCGTAGGTGATGTGGTCGCCGACGTTCGGGATGTCCTCCTCGCGGCAGGCCATCTGCCACACCTTCTTCCAGAGCCGTTCCACCTCGAGGTCGTGGAAGGCCTTCGACGTGTAGCGCTCGGCCGGCACCGTGAGCGGAGCGCCGTCGAGGCTGCTCTCGAGTCGCAGCACCGCCGGCACGTCGTGGGTGTCGGTGTCGAGCAGCTCCTGGTAGCTGACGCCGCGGCTGCGGGCCGGTGGCTGGATCGTCGCGGTCATCAGTCCCTCACTTCTTCGTGGGCAGGTCACGGTGCGACACGGACAGACCGGCGGGTAGCTGCGGGCCCGCCAGCCACAGGCACAGGTGCGGGTCGGCGTGCTTCAGCTCGCCCGAGACCCATCGGCCCTCGTGGTCGAAGACGCCGGTGGTGCCGTCGAGGTCGACGTGGACCAGGCCGTCGTCGCGGACGTCGTAGAGCGCCCCGCTGAGGGCGTGGCGGCGTGTGCGCATGGGCTCCCCCAAAGAGCTCGTCGTGCGAGCGCGACCGTACGCCGCAACTGACCGTCCGGTGAATTCCGGCTACGTGCCCCGGGACCAGGGAGGCCCGAGCGCCGCGATGCGGTCGTGGACCGGGCAGGTGGCCACGTGAGCACCCGGGAGGTAGCCCAGGCTCATGAGGAACTCGCCGGTGATCTCGCCCCCGGTGAACCGGAACGTCCGCTTGAAGAGCTGCACCCAGGCCGCCTTGTCGAGCGGGTGGTGCGCGTCGAGCCAGCCGGCGAACGAGCCATAGGAGGCGGTCAGGTCGACCACGGTGGCCGCGTTGGCGATGGCGGCGTCGACCTTCAGGCGGTTGCGGATGATGGCGGCGTCGGCCAGCAGGCGGGCCCGGTCGGCGTCGTCGAAGCCGGCCACCGCGGCCGGGTCGAAGCCGGCGTAGGCCCGCCGGAAGCCGTCACGCTTGGCGAGGATGGTCTGCCACGACAGCCCGGCCTGGTTGATCTCGAGCACGAGTCGCTCGAACAGCACAGCGTCGTCGTGCTGCGGGAACCCGTACTCGTGGTCGTGGTACGGCCCGTGCAGCGGGTGCCCCGGCGCGACGTCGCAGTAGGTGAGCGGCTCGTCCACACGCCGATCCTCGCGGATCGCCGCGCGAAGCCCAGGCATCTCGGGCCGCGCCGGTGATCAGGCTGCCCGCGCCGGCCGACCCCGGTACCAGGCGACGGTGGCGGCCATCACCTCGTCGACGGGGGTGTGGTCGAGGCCGAACGTGGCCCGGGCCGCCGTGTCGTCCATCACGAACGGACGGTCGAACTGGTACAGCACCTCGGGCAGCTCCCGCATGTCCTTGCTGGCCAGACCGCCCAGCTTCAGCACGAACGGCGGCACCGACTTCACCGCCACCGGGGCCACGCCGGCGGCCCGGCACAGGGCGTGGACGGCCTCGCGCTGGGTGAGCGCCGGCATCGACGGCACGTGCCATGCCTTGCCCCAGGCTCGCTCGTCGGTGCCCAGCACCACGAGGGTGCGGGCGACGTCGGGCACGTAGCTGAAGGCGTGGGGGGCGTCGGTGGCCCCGATCACCGAGACCGCCTTGCCGGCCAGCACGCGTGGCACCACCCGCTCGCCGAGCGACGAGCCGGTGACCATCGGGCCTACGTAGTCGCCGGCCCGGGCCTCGGTCACCCGCACCCGCCCGGCCTCGTGGGCGGCCAGGGCCTCCTCCCACATCCGGGCCCGCACCCGGCCCTTGTCGCCGGTGGCGGCGAGGGGATCGGTCTCGCGCATGGGGTGGTCGACGGGGCCGTAGCCGTAGAGGTTGCTCATGGTCACGAGCACGGCGCCGGTGCGCTCGGCCGCCGCCAGCACGGCCGCCGATGCCGGCGGCCAGTCGATCGGCCAGCGGTGGTACGGCGGGTTGATGCAGCTATAGATGGCGACGGCGCCCTGCGCGGCGGCCAGCACCGCGGCGGCGTCGGCGGCGTCGAGGCGCACGGCACTGGTGCCGGGCACCGTGGTGCCCGATCGAGTGGCCACCACCACCTCGTGGCCTTGGTCGGCCAGCAGGCGGGCGGTGGTGTGGCCCACGGGTCCGGCGCCGATCACGAGGTGCTTCGACACGTCGATCTCCTCTCCGATGCGAGAGCGGTGCTCTCTGTTTCTGGTGGAGATCGTCGCGCTGGTCGGGGACCCATGTCAAGAGCAGTGCTCTTGGTTCTTTACAACGCTCTCGGATGAGAGCAGGATGGCGCCGTGGACAGCGCACCCCGTACCGCCCGGGCCAGGGCCCGCATCGAGCTGACCCGTGAGATCAAGGAGGCCGCCCGCCGCCACCTGGCCGATGAGGGCGCGGCCGCGCTGTCACTGCGAGCCGTCGCCCGGGAGCTCGGCATGGTGTCGTCGGCCGTCTACCGCTACTTCCCCTCGCGCGACGACCTGCTGACCGCGCTCATCGTCGACGCCTACGACGCCGTCGGCGAGGCGGCCGAGCGGGCCGATGCGATGCGGCGGCGCAGCGATCTCGGCGGGCGCTGGCGGGCGGTGGCGCGGGCCGTGCGGGCGTGGGCGGTCGAGCACCCGCACGAGTACGCCCTCGTGTTCGGCAGCCCCGTGCCGGGGTACCGGGCCCCGGACACCACCATCGGCCCGGCCACCCGGGTGCCCGCCGTGCTGCTCGCCATCCTCACCGACGGGGTCCACAGCGATGCGCTGGAGGTGCCGGTGCGGCCCTCCCGGCGGGTGGAGGCGGCGTTGGCGCCGGTGCGTCAGTACGCCCCCGACGTGCCCCCGGCGCTGCTCGAGCGGGGGATCGGGGCGTGGATGCAGCTGCTCGGCGCCATCAGCCTCGAGCTCTTCGGCCACCTCCACAACGTGGTGGAGGAGCCCGAAGCGTTGTTCGAGCACCTCATGGCGGCGCAGGCCGAGCGCCTCGGCATCCGCTGACCTGGGCTCTTACCCGGCTCTCACCTGGGGGTCGTTGGATGAGGGCATGACGGGACGGGTCTTGGTGGTCGACGACGACCGCGCCATCCGCACGGCCGTGGGCCGGGCGCTCGAGCTGGAGGGCTACGAGGTGGTCGCAGCACCCGACGGCGCCCAGGGCCTGGCCGCGGTACAAGAGCACCAGCCCGACGCCGTGGTGCTCGACCTCATGATGCCGGTGGTCGACGGCCTCACCATGTGCCGCGTGCTGCGGGCCGAGAAGGACCGCACCCCGATCCTGATGCTGACGGCCCGCACCGAGACCTCCGACCGGGTGGCCGGCCTCGACGCCGGCGCCGACGACTACCTGCCCAAGCCGTTCGAGCTCGATGAGCTCCTGGCCCGGCTGCGGGCCCTGCTGCGACGGACCCGCCCGGAGGCCCCCGCCGACGCCAACCAGCTGCAGGTGGCCGACCTCCGCCTCGACGTGGCCGCGCGCCGAGCGTGGCGGGGACGGCGGGAGATGGAGCTGTCGAAGACCGAGTTCGACCTGCTCGAGCTGCTCGTGCGCAACGCCGGGATCGTGCTCGACCGCACCACGATCTACGACCGCATCTGGGGCTACGACTTCGGCCCCGACTCGAAGAACCTGGCGGTGTACGTCAGCTACCTGCGGCGCAAGCTCGAGGCCGAGGGGGAGCCCGGCCTGATCCACACGGTCCGCGGGGTCGGCTACACGGTCCGCCAGCCATGAGCCTGCGCTGGAAGATCGTCGTCGCCCTGGCCGCGCTCGGTGCCGTGGTGACGGTGGCCATCGGCTGGTTCTCCTACGCCACGACGGCCGACCGCCTCGCAGCCGAGGTCGATCGCTCGCTGGCCCAGGTGGCAGGGCGCGACCTCTTCCGCCGCCTGCGCGAACCACAGCCTCCCGACGGTCCGGCGGGCGAGTCATTGGTGGTCGTCCAGCTCGTCGACCCCGACGGACGGGTCTACGTCTCGCCCGGTGCCACCGTGCTGCCGGTCGACGACGGCGACCTCGCGATCGCGTCCGGCGACACGCGCCAGCCCCGGTTTCGCACCGTCGACGTGGACGGGTCGTGGTACCGGATGCTGACGACGCCGGTCGAGCGGGGCGAGGGCGCCGCCGTGGTCGGTCGCAGCCTGGCCGAGAACGAACGAGTGCTGGCGTCGCTGCGCAACCGGATCCTCGTGGCCGGCCTCGTCGCCGTCGTCGTCGCACTGGCGCTCGGCTGGCTGATCGCCCGCCAGGTCACCCGGCGTCTCGTGCGCCTCACCGGCGCCGCCGAGGAGGTGGCCACCACCGGCAGCCTCGACGTGCCCGTGCCGGTGCGGGGCCACGACGAGGCCGGCCGGCTGGGCGTCGCCTTCAACGAGATGCTGGTCGCGCTGGCTCGCTCGCGTGACGGCCAGCAGCGCCTGGTGCAAGACGCCGGCCACGAGCTGCGGACACCGCTCACGAGCCTGCGGGCCAACATCGCCGTCCTCCGCCGCCATCGCGGCCTCGACGCCGCCACCGTCGACAGCGTCGTCGCCGACCTCGACGAGGAGTCACGCGAGCTCACCGACCTCGTGAACGAGCTGGTCGCGCTGGCCACCGACCAGCGAGCCGACGAACCGGTCGAGGACGTCGACCTCGTGGCGCTGGCCGAGCGGGTCGCCGAGCGGGCCCGCCGTCGCACCGGACGCGACGTGCAGGTCGACGCCGTGCCCACCGTGCTCTCCGGCCGGCCGGCCGCGCTCGAGCGCGCCGTCGGCAACCTCGTCGACAACGCGGCCAAGTTCGCCGACGACGGGCCGATCGTGGTGGAGGTGCGGCCCGGTCGCCTGGTCGTGCTCGACCGAGGCCCCGGGCTCGACCCGGTCGACCTGCCCCACGTGTTCGACCGCTTCTACCGGGCCGTCTCCGCCCGCAGCCGTCCCGGCTCCGGCCTCGGCCTGGCCATCGTCCACGACGTCGCCGCCTCCCACGGTGGGAAGGCCGTGGCCGCCAACCGTGACGGCGGTGGCGCCGCCATCGGGATGGAGCTCCCGTCGCGCTCGCCGGTGCTGCCGCCGCCCACGCTCTCACCTTCCTCTCACCCTGGCCCGGCCCTCGCCTAACCCTCGACCCGCATCGTGTGCGTTGCCTCCCCCGAGAGGCCACACGAGACAAGACCTCCCTGGAAAGGAACCACGATGTCGAACAAGAAGATCGCCGCCATCGGCCTGGCCGCCGGCCTCGGTGCCGGCACCCTCATGGGCTTCGCCTTCGGCGTGCCCGGCTTCGCCGGTGCCCAGTCGACCACCACGGCACCGTCGACCGACACGACCACCGCCACCGCCGACGACACCGACCGTGACAGCTGGCTGCAGGACGTCCTCGACGACCTGGTCGCCAAGGGCACCATCGACCAAGGCCAGGCCGACGCCGTCCGCGACGCCATCGTGGCCGCCCGGCCCGAGCGCGGCCCCGGTGGTCGCCACGGCCGTGGCCCCGGCCTCGAGGCCGCCGCCACCGCCCTCGGCATGACCGAGGACGAGCTCCACACGGCGCTCCACGACGGCCAGACCATCGCCGAGATCGCCGCCAGCAAGAACATCGAGGTGCAGACGGTGATCGACGCCATGGTCAACACGGCCAAGCTCGAGCTGGCGCAGAAGGTCAGCGACGGCACGCTCACCCAGGCCGAGGCCGACGAGCGCCTCGCCGACATCACCGAGCGGGTCACCGCCATGGTCAACGGTGAGATGCCGGCCGGCGGCCCCGGTGGCCGTCACGGCGGGCGCGGCCCGTGGGGCGGCGCCGACGACGCCGACGACGCGCAGGCCGAGACCCAGGCGCTGAGCGCCTGATCCGGTTCGGCGGTCGCGGGCCGGTCTCCTCCCCCCGGCCCGCGACCGCCCCGAGATCACCCTCCTCCCATGACCGATCTCGCCCCCCTCACCCGGATCGGTGACCCGCCACGGGCGGCGGCCCCGCCGCCGCCCGTGCGCCGTCTCCCCGCCCCGCCCGCCTCGCCGCTCCTGGGCACCGACCTCGTCGCTGGGGTCGCCGCCCTGGCCCTGGTCGTCGTGGGCACCTGGGCTCGCCACGGCGGCGTGCTGGCGCTGCGCGGTGGCGGCTCGGCCGCCTGGTCGTCGCTGGCCTCCCTCACCGGGCTGGCCGCCTCCGCCGTCGGCCTCGCCGGCCTCGTGCTGGTGGCCCGGCCCCGCAGCCTGGAGCGCCGGGTCGGCCTCGACCGGCTGTTCGTGTGGCACCGCTACGCGGGCGAGGCCATGGCCCTCCTGGTGGCGGCCCACGTGGCCACTGCCTTCGTGGCCTGGTCGTCCGACCTCGGGTTCGCCGTCGCGCTGCGTGAGCTGACGGGCGGTCAGCCCTACATGGCGGCGGCCACCGTCGGAGCGCTGCTCGTCGGTGTGGTGACGGTGACGTCGCTGCGCTCGCTGCGGCGCCGGCTGGCCTACGAGACGTGGTGGTTCGTCCACCTGACCGCCTACCTCGCCCTCGCGCTCTCGTTCTCCCACGAGATCGTGCTCGGCACCGCGCTGGCGGCCGACGACGTCGCCCGCGCCCTGTGGATCGCCCTCCACGTTGCCGTCGCCGCGCTGCTCGTCTGGCGCCGCTGGGGTGCCACCGTGGCCGCCGCCGCCCGCCCCCTGCGTGTCGTGCAGGCCCGCCCGGTCGGCCCCGGCACCGTCGAGCTCGTGCTCGCCGGCCGCCCGCTGGCCCACGACCGGGGTGAGGCGGGCCAGTTCGTCCTCGTGCGCCCGCTGCGGGCCGGGCTGTGGTGGCAGGCCCATCCGTTCTCGCTGTCGGCGGCGCCGACCACCGCCGGGTTCACCCTCACGGTGAAAGACCGCGGCGACGCCAGCCGTGCCATCGCCGCCCTGCCGCTCGGCAGCCGTGTGGCCGTGGAGGGGCCGTACGGCGCACTCGGCCCCGAGCTGCTCGCCGACCGCAAGGTGCTGTTCGTGGCCGGCGGCGTCGGCGTGGCCCCGGTGCGGGCCCTGCTGCAGCGGCTCGACACCTCGCACGAGCCGGTCGTGCTCTACCGCGCCCGCAGCACCGACGACCTCGTCCACCTCGACGACCTCCGCCGGCTGGCCGGCGCGCGGGGCGGGCGGGTGCTCACCCTCGTCGGCCGCACGGCGACGCTGGCGATGCGCGACCCGTTCGGCGCCACCGCGCTGACGGCGGCGGTTCCCGACCTCCGCGACCGGGTGGCCGTGGTGTGCGGCCCGGACGCCCTCCTGCACGCGGCGCGAGCCGGGCTGCGGGCCGCCGGCCTGCCGCCCGCCGCCGTCCACGTCGAGACCCCCTGGTGGTGACCCCATGACCGCAACCCCCCGCCCCGCCTCGCTCGCTCGCCGCGCCCTGCCGGCCCTCGTGCTCACCGGCGCCAGTGCCGGCGCTGTCGTCCTGATGGACCGGCCCGTCCCGGTGGAGACCGGTGTGGCCGGCGAAGCGCTGCTGTCGCCCGTCACCGCCGCAGCCACGGCGCCGCCCACGGTCGTGGCGGCACCCGACACGACGGCAGCCGCCCCGTCGGACACCACCGCGCCGGCGGTCACCGCGACACCCGACACGGCGGCGGCGCCCGACACGACGGCGAGCACGGCGTGCACGGGCGAGTCCGTCACCGGGCCGGCGGTGTCGACCCGGTGGGGCATCGTGCAGGTGGCGGCGGTCGTGTCGGCCGACGGCCGGCTGTGCGACGTCGAGGCGCTGCAGGCGCCCTTCGACGACCGCAAGTCGGCCGCCATCAACACGCGGGCGCTGCCCGTGCTGCACGACCGGGCCGTCGCCGCACAGGGGACGGGGTTCCAGGCCGTGTCCGGCGCCACCGTGACGTCCGAGGGCTACCGGGCGTCGCTGCAGGCGATCCTCGATGCCGCCTGAGGCCCGCCTCGCGCCCGCGGTCCGGTGCCATCGGTGCATGGGCACCGTCGCCAGCCTGCACGTGCAGGGCGAGGTCACTCCTGCGCTCGTCGACGAGGCGGCCGGCGCCGCCTTCGCCGAGCTCGATCGGCTCGAGGCGGTGTTCTCGACGTTCCGGCCGGCGTCGGCGGTGTCGCGCATCAACCGTGGAGAGCTCCACCCGCTCGATGCCGGCGACGAGGTGCTCGAGGTGCTCGACGCCTGCACCTGGCTCGAGCACGCCAGCGGCGGCGCCTTCCGCAGCCGCCGGCCCGGCGACGGCTCGCTCGACCCGGCCGGCTTCGTGAAGGGCTGGGCCGCCGAGCGTGCCGCGCAGCACCTGGCCGGGCTCGCCCACTGGTACCTCTCCCTCGGCGGCGACCTCGTCGCCCACGGCACGCAGGCCGACGGCTCCCCGTGGCGGGTGGCCGTCGCCGACCCGCTCCACCCGAACGAGATCGTCGCCGCCGTCGACGTCGTCGACGCGGCCGTGGCCACGTCGGGCACCGCCGAGCGCGGCACGCACGTGTGGGACGGCCGGACGATGGCACCGGCGGCCGGGCTCGCGTCGATGACCGTCGTGGGGCCGTCGCTGGCGTGGGCGGACGCCTTCGCGACGGCGGCGTTCGCCATGGGCGCGGCCGGTCTGTCGTGGCTGGCCGGCCTGGCCGACCACCACGGGCTGGCGGTCACCACCGACGGCCGCGTCCTCACCACGCCCGGCTGGGCCTGAGCTCTCACCGAGCTCTCACCCTGCTCATGCCGCCGTCACGTCGGGCCGGCGCATCGTCGGGCTGACCGAGGAGATGACGATGCACGAGCCCGCTGCCCACCCCGCCCACCCGGCCTGCGCCGATCCTTCAGGCCTCCCGCTGCCGCCCCCCTGGGCGCCGCCCGCCGCGGCCACCAACCCCGAGCAGTTCGAAAGAAGTGACACTCCCACACCACGTCCTTCGAACAGTTCGAGAGTTGTGGTGGGGTGGGGGAGGGCGGTGGTGGCGGCGGTGGCGGTCAGCGCCGTCGTGGCGGGTGCGGTCGGGGCAGGGGCGGGGTGGCTGGCCGCCCGCTCCGTCGAGTCGGTCACGGTGGCCATCGACGACCCGGCGGGCACGGCCCTGTCGGTGAGCGCCGGCCTCGACGTCGGCGCCGTGCTCGAGGTGGCCGGGCCCTCGGTGGTGGCGGTGCAGACGACCGTCGAGTACCGCCAGGGTCCGTTCCGGGCCACCGGCCAGAGCGCCGGGACGGGCATCGTCCTCACCAGCGACGGCCAGGTGCTCACGAACGCCCACGTGGTGGAGAGCGCGACGAGCATCACGGTCACCCTCCCCGGTGAGACCGATGCCCGGCCGGCCCGCCTCCTCGGCGCCGACACCGCCGCCGACGTCGCGGTGATCCAGGTGCTCGACGCCTCGGGCCTCACGACGGCGGTGATCGGCGACCCCGATGCCTTGGAGGTGGGCGACGACGTGGTCGCCATCGGCAACGCCCTCGACCTGGGAGCGGAACCCACCGTCACCCGCGGCATCGTGTCGGCGCTCGACCGCAGCATCGAGACCAGCGGCGGCGTGCTGACCGGGCTCATCCAGACGGATGCCGCGATCAGCTCCGGCAACTCCGGCGGCGCGCTGGTCGACGCCCAGGGTCGCCTGGTGGGCATGAACTCCGCCGGGGCCGTGAGCGGTGGCGGCGTGGCGGCCGAGAACATCGGCTTCGCCATCCCGATCGACGTGGCCCTCGAGGTGGCGGCGGGTCTCGGCGCCTCCGTGAGCGCTTCGCCGTCGTGACGCGCGCCGCACCTGAGCGGCGTATCGTCTGCGCCCGGTACCTTTCGGCGGAAAGGGCTTGCGAGTGCAGCCAGACGAGAGCAACGGTGATGTCGGTCCCCTGACCGACGGCCTGCTGCGATGGGTGCGCGGGGTCAACGGCGACTTCGCCGCTTCACCGACGGTCTCCACCGTCTTGCGCTCGGTCGTGTCCCGTGGCCAGGTGCTGCTCGGCGTGATCGGGGCCGTGGTCTGGGTGCTCCGCCAGCAGCGCCTGGTGCTGGCGGGGGCCCACGGCTACGAGGAGGGCGCCGTGAACGGCTTCGAGGCGGTCCCCCTCGCCGCGGTGCTGCCCCTCACCGACGCGGTGCGCACGTCCATGCCGGTGTACCTGGGATCGCTCGAGGCGACCCGTGAGCTCTACCCGTCGATCCTCGGTCTCGACCCTGCCGTGGTGGCTCTGGCGGCGGTGCCTCTCGACCGCGGCGGCGAGACCGTCGGGGTCCTCGGGCTGAGCTTCGACCGGCGAGTCGACTTCACGGCCGAGGTCCGCTCAGCCCTCGAGGCGAGTGCGGCGATCTGCACGGCGTCGCTCGGCGTCAGCGACCACGATCCGCGGCGGCGCGACGCCGACGAGACGCTGGTGACGAGGGTCGCCGAGCTCGAGCGGGAGATGGCCGCCATGCGCGAGCTGCTGCGCTTCATCGGCGACATCGCTCAGCGCCAGCTCGGCTGAGCCGGGTCAGCGCTTCGACTGGCGCACGGCCGCCTGGTAGGCCGCCAGCAGCAGCTCTCGCCGGGGTGGATCGAGCCGGGTGTCGGCCGCGATCACCTCTTCCGCGGTGACCGTCTCGCTCACGAGGCCGGCCGTGCGCAGGATGTGGCCGCGGGTGAGGCCGCACGCCTGCTCGATCTCGAGGAGGTCGGCCAGCGACGGCTCCACGTCGCCGGTCGACCACCGGCTCACCGTGTTCTGGGCCACCCCGAGGAGGCCGGCCAGCTCGGTCTGGGTGAACTTTCCCGTGTAGGCGGCCCGGATCGCCTGGCCGAGGGCGCGGCGCACCTCGCTGCGGTCGGGCCGTGACACCGATCGGTCGGCCGTCGCCGGTGTGAGTCCCCGGGCTGCCATGGAACGCTTGACCATATCGCCGTCACCTCCCCCGCTCCGACCAGGTGGGCCCTCCGACCGATCCGCCTCGGCCGGAGGACCCGCCACGGGCTGCGGACGGAGTCCGACCAGGATCCCGCCGGCTTCCGGAGGGTCATCCGCAGCACGTATGGGTCTATTCATGGCACGGCTGAACCCCGCGAGGCAAGAGGGCCGGACGTTCGCCCGCTGCCGGTGTGCAGAGACCCCGGGCAAGCCTCCCTGCTTGGGCCTCATTCGTCGTCCGGGCATGATTGCTGGCCAGGCGACCGACAAGGGGGAGACGCCGATGACCGAGGAGACCACCTCGACCTCCGAGCTGAAGGGCACCGGCTACGAGCTGTTCATCGCCGCGCTGTCGGTGCTGTCGATCGTCAACATCGTGCTGCTCTACGCACTGCGAGACGACGACCTCCGCACGGTGCTGTTCGTGATGAACGGCGTGCTGAGCGCGATCTTCCTGGTCGACTTCCTCTACCGGCTGCTCACCGCGCCGTCGAAGTCGCGGTACTTCTTCCGCGAGTTCGGCTGGGCCGACCTGCTGGCCAGCCTCCCGTTCGAGCAGGCCAAGGTGCTGCGCGTCTTCCGCCTCTTCCGGGTCGCCCGGCTGATGCGGACCTACGGTGCGAAGAACATCGCCCGCAGCCTCGTGAAGGACCGGGCCGGCAGCGCCCTGTTCATGCTGTTGCTCATGGGCCTGCTCGTCATCGAGTTCGGCAGCCTGGTGATGCTGCGCTTCGAGCAGGGCACCGGGAACATCGAGAACGCTTCCGACGCCATCTGGTACACGATCGTCACGATCTCGACGGTGGGCTACGGCGATCACTTCCCCGTCACGACCTCGGGCCGGGTGCTCGGCTCGATCATCCTGGTGCTCGGCGTGGGGATCTTCGGCGCGTTCACCGGCTACCTCGCCAACCTGTTCCTGTCGCCGAAGAAGCCGGCGCCGGCGGTCGCCGACGACCCGGGCCGCCGGCTGGCGGAGCTGAAGGAGCTGGTGGCCCGCCAGCAGGCCGCCGTCGACGAGCTCGAGGGATTCATCGGGAGGTTCTGACTCCCAAAGTGGCTGCTGGGGTAGCCACTTTGTCGGCCAGAACGGCGCAGGTGCCGGTCGTTATCCTCCGAGGGCGTCAGGGCACGCACGGCATGAGGGCCGCCGCGTGCGCCTGCCCTCGTAGCTCAGGGGATAGAGCGTCGGTTTCCTAAACCGTGCGTCGCAGGTTCGAATCCTGCCGAGGGCACCATCAGGCCAGGTCAGGCGATGTGTCGGCGCTCCGGCGTGACCTGCCGAGGAGGGTCGTGTGGTAGCAAGCCCTGCTCACGTGGTTGTGCGGACCCGGTTCGTGATGGACAGCGTGGCCCCGGTTCCTGGGCGACAGCTCGCCGAACCACGCGAGAAGCCGGCCAAGCCGCTCACCACCGCTGGAACAGTGGCGGCAGGGCCGGTGACGACGCGGCGGGTCAGTGCGAAGGGCACGATCGGGTTCGCCACCGTCGTCTACAAGGCCGGGGCATGGCTGGCCGGGCAGACCGTCGAGGTCACGTGCGAGGGCGGGCTGGTGCAGATCCATCACCGCGGTGTGCTTGGGTACCGGGGCTTGACACCCTGCTCACGTGGTGTCCGCAAGGGCTCAGGACTGGTGGGGTCGGACCCGGTCAGTCGAGTCCGAGCACGGTGGCCAGAGCGTCGTCAACGGCCCACATCTCCTCGGGGGTGAGACGCCCGACTCGACGTCCGAGTCGCCGGACGTCGACGGCGCCCAGCTGTTCGACGAGTACGCGAGTCCCACCACCCGCAACCTCGACCACCGGGCGGAACGACGCAGGCTTGGCACTGCGCGAGGTCGGGGCCACGAGCACAACCGAGCGAGGAAGCAGCGCATCCGACTGGACCACCACCCCGTACCGCTCGCCCTGCTGCTCGTGCCCGAGTCCCTTCGGCACACGGAAGCGGTAGACCTCACCCCGCTGCACGCATCGACTTCATCAGCGCCGCGACGGCGAGCATCTCGGCACGATCGGCGTCGTCCGCCTCGAGCGCAGCGACCTCGCGAGCGACCTCGCGGCGCCTGCCCATTCGTTCGGCGGACGCCACGAGTGAAGCACGGATCGCCTCGGAGCGGCTCAAGCCCGTGGACTCGAGGATCCGAAGAGCCCGTTGCGCATCATCGTCCAGTCGGACCGAGATCGCTTTGGCCACGGCACCAGTATCACTGAACGTCATACGGCTGACAACCGGAGCGACGCATCTTCGGACGCGAGGAGTTCGGGGGCGCACTGCCGGCCGGGATGATCGGCCCCAGAGGTTCACGAGCGGCACGCGCAGCTGATCCACCTCTCAGCGGAGCTGTTGGGCCCCATGTGAGGCGGGCGACTGGTGCGCTGTGGGCCGTCTCGAGGCTGAGCCTGCCGATGCGGTACCGGTGGTGGCGGTCGGTGAGGCGATCAGTCTGGCTGAGGTCGCCGGCCAGCGGGTTCTCCAGAAGCGCTCAAGACCGCCGGCTGCCTGGCCATCACCCGAGGCGAGGCCGTCTCCGCGGGAGCACCGCCGCGAAGTTTGAGTCGTTCTTGAGCGGGCGCACGGATGGTGCTCACCGTGGAAGCCCCGCGGACGGCCCGGCTCGGCGCGAGTACGGTCGCGGCCTTGGACTACCGGGTTCTCGGCCAGTTCGAGGTCCTCGCGGGTGGGGCCGCGCTGCCCCTTGGCGGCCCGAAGCAGCGTGTGGTGCTCGCGGTGCTGGTGGCGGCGGCGGGGCGTGCGGTGTCGGTCGACAGCCTGCTCCAGGCGATCTACGGCGAGGACGCCGCTCCGACGAGTCGGGCGACGCTCCAGACCTACGTGTCGAACCTGCGACAGGTGCTCGGTGGCGTGATCGTCCGCCGGGGAGACGGCTACCTCATCGACGTCACCGACTCGTGCATCGACGCGATCGAGTTCGAGGACGCCTGCCGCGCGGCGTCGTCCTCGAGCGACCCCGAGGAGGTCTCGGCCCGCTTGCGGGAGGCGTTGGCGACCTGGCGCGGCCACCCCTACGCCGACATCGAAGCGCATGGCCTCCTCGACGGCGAGATCACCAGGCTCGCCGAGCTCCGCCTGGCCGCCATCGAGATGCGCATCACCGCCGACCTGCAGCTGGGGTGGCACCGCGAGGTGATCGCCGAGCTCGAGGCGTTGACCATCGAGCACCCTTACCAGGAGAGCTTGCGCGGCCTGCACATGCTGGCGCTGTATCGATCAGGACGACAGGCAGAGGCTCTGCGGGCGTTCAGCCGGACGCGAGAGGAGCTCGTCGAGGGCTTGGGCATCGAGCCGTCGCCTGACCTCCAGGATCTGCAACGACGCATCCTCAACCAGGACCGGTCGCTGCTCGCCGCCTCCCGCCCCGAGGTGCATCGATGGGCGGTCGTCGTCGCCGACGTCGATGACGCCGGCTGGCCGGATGCGGCTGAGCGCGAGAGCGCCTTCGTGCGGCGGGAGTCGATCCTGGCCGCCGCCGCCGAGCAGTCCGACGGTGTCAAGCTGGCCCCGAGAGGCACCGCCGGATACGCCATCTTCCGCGAGCCGATCCAGGCGGTGCAGGCCGCCCGGCAGGTCGTCGACGCGCGCACACGCGTCGCGGTCGACTTCGGCGACCTCGAGATGCGCGAGGGCGAACCCGTCGGTCCGCCGCTGGCACGGGCCGCACGGCTGGTTGCCGTCGCGCACACGGGCCAGGTCCTGCTGTCGCACACCGCCCACGACGCACTCACCGCCGCGGGGCTCTCGGGCTGGGCCGCGGAGTCACTCGGTCGCTACGACATCATCGGGCTCGACCCCGGATTGCAGATCTACCAACTCGTCGGTCGCGGGTTCACCACGGACTTCCCCGACCTGATGGTCGACCGTCTGCCGCCGGCGGTGCCCGGCGCGCTCGAGCGTTCGATCCCCGGTTACGAGCTGCGAGCGCTGATCGGTGTCGGAGACGTGGGTGAGGTCCATCGCGCCTACGAACCATCGATGGGGCGAGAGGTCGCGCTGCGAGCCTTCGGGGCCGGGGTCGTCGGGCATCCCCAGTTCGTGCGCAGGTTCGAGACAGCGCTCCAGCGCGTCGCTCGCGTCGAGCACCCCTACGTCGTGCCGCTACTCGACTACTGGAGGGAGCCCAGCCGGGCCGTGACGGTCAGTCGGCTGATGACGGGGGGACACCTCGGCCAGCGCATCCCCCAGAAGGGCTTCGGCAACGAAGACGCCATGTCCATCTTCGAGGCGGTGGCGAGCGGTGTCGCGTCGGCCCACCGTCACGGCATCGCCCACGGTCGGATCCGACCGCAGAACGTCCTGTTCGACGCCGAGGGCCACGCCTTCCTCGCCGATCTCGGGATCGACGAGATCTGCACGGGCATCGTCACGTTCGCGACGGGCGTCTACGACGCACCCGAGCGCCTCGGCGGTGCCCTCGCCACGACGGCGACCGACGTGTACTCGCTCGGCATCCTGCTGTACCACCTGCTCGGTGGCTCCCCGCCGCCCCAAGACGCCGGCTTGAACCTCGGCGCTGGCGCCATCGACGGCGTCATCGCTCGTTCGGTCGACGCCGATCCGCAGCGGCGGCAACGATCGGTCGACGAGCTGGTGGCGGAGGTTCGAGAAGCGCTCGCCGTCGCTGCCGGCCCGACCTCCGCGTTCACCCCGACCGAGCTGTTCACGCCGACACGCAATCCCTACCGCGGCCTGGCCGCGTTCGAGCTCGCGGACGCCGACGACTTCCACGGCCGCGACCGACCCGTCGCCGAGATGGTGGAGGTGCTGCGGCACGAGCGACTGCTGGTCGTCGTCGGGCCGTCAGGCATCGGGAAGTCCTCTGCGGTGAGGGCCGGGCTGCTCTCGGCAGTCGCCGGCGGTGCCCTGACCGGGTCCGAGCACTGGCTGATCACCGACATGGTCCCCGGCCGAGAGCCGTTCGAACAGCTGGCCGCGGCCCTCGCCCGAGTGGCGACCTCCGAGCTTCCTGACGTCGCCGGAGCGCTCGCGCTCGGGTCGAGCTCGCTGGAGGCTGTCGTCGAGGAGCTTGCGCCCGGGCACGCCGGCATGCTCATCGTGATCGACCAGCTCGAGGAGCTCTTCACCCAGACGACGGACGAGACCCAGCGACAGGCGTTCCTGCAGATGCTCGTCGACATCGCCGGCGCCCCTGATGCCAACGTGCGCGCCGTCGCCACGCTGCGGGCCGACTACTTCGACCGGCCGCTCGCGCATCCCGGCTTCGACGACGCGATCCAGGGTCGAGCCGTCGCCCTGGGAGCGATGTCGTCCGACGAGCTGGCCGACGCCGTGCGGCTCCCGGCGCGGTCCGTCGGGGTGGAGATCGACTCGGGCGTCGTCGAACGCATCGTCGGTGAGGCGGCGACCCAACCGGGCGCGCTGCCGCTGGTGCAGCACACCTTGTCAGAGCTCTTCGCATCGAGGAGCACCGATGCGATCACACCGGCCGACCTCGACGCGATCGGTGGTGTCTCCGGTGCGATCGGGCGTCGAGCCGAGCAGATTTTCCAGTCGCTCGACCAACCCGGCCGCGAGGCCGCCGAGGCGGTGTTCCTCCGGCTCGTCAGCGTCAGCGAGGAGCACGGTGACACCCGCCGGCGCGTCCGGCGCAGTGAGCTCGAGCAGGCGGGCATCCCCGCCGAACGTCTCGACTCCGTGCTCGGCGAGTACGGCCGCTACCGGCTGCTGACCTTCGACCGCGACCGGGCCAGCCGCACGCCGACGGTCGAGCTGGCCCACGAGGCGCTGATCACGGATTGGGCGAGGCTCCGGGAATGGGTCGACGATGCCCGCGAGGATCTGCTGGCCCGGCGCCGGCTGGAGTCTGCGGCGCAGGAATGGGTCGACGCCGGCACCGATGCCAGCTTCCTGTTCAGCGGTGGACGCCTCGAAGTGGCCGAAGCCTTGGCCGCCTCGACCCGCTTCAGGCTCGGTGACGACGAACGTCGGTTCTTGGCCGCGGGCAGGGAGGCGGCCGAGCGGAGTCGGATCGTGCGGGCGCGGCGGCGTCGCTGGATCACCGGCGTGCTCGCTGGCGCAGCGGTCGTCGCGCTGGTGCTGGCCGGTGTCGCCTTCGTGCAAGGGCGCGATGCGAGCCGCCAGGCCGCGATCGCCGAGGAGCAACGGCAGAGCGCCGATCGCCAGAGAGACCAGACGCGTGCGGGCGAGCTCGCCGGCCTGTCGTTGCTCGCCATCGACGAGGACCCGGAGCTGGCGATCTTGCTCGGCCTTGCGGCACTCGAGCGCACCGACGAACCGTCCGCCGAGCTCCTCTCGGCGCTGCACCGAGCGACGCAGGCCACACGGGTGAGATCCACGATCACGGGTGAGTTCTCGAGTGACATCGTGCAGCGCGCAGACGGGTCGATGATCGCGGCGGTGCGGGCCGACCGCAGCGGCTTCGTGTTGATCGACCCGTCGTCCGGCACGACGGTCTCCGACGTCACGACGGCCGACGAGATCAGCGAGTACGGGCTTGCGTTCGATCCGACCGGCTCGACCCTGGCGGTGGCCGAGAGCCCCGACGACGAGTCAGGGGCAGCGGTCGAGCTGTTCGACGTCGACTCCGGTCGACGCATCGCGTCACTGCCGGGTGTGCCGGGCCAGTACTACTGCTGCACGCAGTTCGACCCGTCCGGACGATGGTTGGGGGGACTCGACCTCGAGGGCGCCGTGGTGTGGGATGCCACCGCAGGCGGTCCGCCGGCCTCGTTCGGCCCCGCCTACGACTTCGAGCTCGCTCCGGACGGCACCTCGATCGTCGTGGGCATTGGCTCGAAGCTGACCATCTCCGACATCGCGACCGGCCGTCGGCTCCGCGAGGTGGACACACCCGCAGGGGTCGAATACTGGGACTTCGAGCTGGACTCGACGGGGACCCTTGCCGCGCTCGTCTCCCGTAGCGAGTTCGCACGCCGCGTCGACGTGGTTGCCATCGATTCCGGTGACCTTCGGGCGACGATCGACCTCCGCGACCCGCTGTTCGCCCAGTTCAGCCCGGACGGTCGCCTCCTCGCCGTCTCGGCCGAGGACAGCATCGTGCGTCTCTACGACACCGACCGCTTCGCGGAGGTTCAGCAGTTGGCCGGTACGCCCGGCCCACCGTCGGCGGTCATGTTCTCGCCCGACGGCACTGACGTCACCGCAGCCGGATCGGGCGAGATCCGGATCTGGGACATCACCCCGTCCGGACCACGTGCCCTCGGCAACTTCATGGTCGAGGGAGGACCGCTGGACCGCCTCGTGGTGTCGGCTGATGAGTCGACGGCGTACGCCTCCGTGTACACGGACTCGGGCCTTCGCAGCTCGATCCGCCGGATCGACCTCGCCACCGCGGAGGACGACGAGCTGTTCGGCGACATGCCGTTCTACTTCTCGACCCGTCCTCTGGTGAGTGGCGACACGTCAGTGATGGCGAAGATCGAGGACGACTTCGTCAGCACGCTGCTCCGGCTCCCCAACGGCGGCTCGACCCGACTTGGTCAGTGCGAGTCCGTGCGGGCATTCGACGCCGACGGGCGGGTGGCTGCGGTCGACTCACACCTCGTCTGCGAAGAGCGGGGCGAGGAGGCGGCCGACGCCAGCCGGATCATCGACGTCGACTCGGGTGACACGATCCTCGACCTGCCGGACACGGTGATCTACGCCGCAGCCTTCGGCCGGCCCGGCGACGACGGCCTCCCGCAGGTGGCAGCCGTCGTGGACCGCGACTCCGCTGAGCTGACCGTCTACGACCTGACCACGGGCAGTGCCCTCGGGTCGTATGCCCCGGATGCATGGCCGGCGAGCATCGCCCTGTCGCGTGACGGCGGACGACTCGCGCTGCTGCTGGATACCGGTCGACTGGTGGTCCTCGACGTGGCGAGGGTGTCGAACGGCGACGGCAGCGCGGACCCGGTGCTCCACGACATCGTCGCCCACGCCGCGGGCAGCAAGGCGGTGGCCTTCTCGTCCGGTGGCCTGATCGCCACGGGGTCGTCGCTCGACGGGGTGCGCATCTGGTCGCGAGACGGCGAGCTCCTCGCGAACGTGCCGACCCGGCAGGCCGACACTCCCACCTTCGCCTTCGCATCCGGCACCGACACCCTCTACTACGAAGACGCCGACGGGCTCGTCCGGCGGTTCGAGATCGACCGCGAGCGCGTCACCCAGCTCGCGCGGTCCGTTCTCACGCGAGGCTTCACACCGCAGGAGTGCGCCCGGTACTTCCCGGGCGAGGCCTGCCCCGTCGTCGCCGCCTGATCCGAGACGGCACTCGCTGCCTGCAACCGGCCGCTACGGATCGTTCCGCCGCGCCTGCCAGCGGGTCTTGGCTCCCGTCCTGGCGGCTTGAGCAGTTCTTGAGCGTCCGGCGGTCGGCTTGACCTCGACGCCGGGCGGGACGACTCCGAGAGAACCGGCAACGACACCCACCGAAAGGAACGTGAGATGACACCGAACCTGCACGTGCGGCGAGCACGGCGACCGTTGGCGTGCATCGCTGCCGGCCTCGCAGCGCTCGTCATGGTCCCGAGCGCGGCCGCCTCGGCCGGCGGCCCTCAGTTCGCCGCATGGACGGTCGTCGGCAAGATCGACGACATCGCCGGCAACGACGCCGATCTGAACACTGGATCGGCAGATGGGTGCCCGATCCAGTCGCCGGACGGGCTGAGCCTCTTCCTGGCCTCCAATCGGCCAGGTGGCAAGGGCGGCCTCGACATCTGGATGGCGACGAGGGAGCACACCAACGACGCCTGGGGCGCACCGGTGAACCTCCCGGAGCCGATCAACTCGGCGTCCAACGACTTCTGTCCGACACCACTCGAGGGCGGCAGTCTGCTGTTCGTCAGCAACCGGGTGGTGGAGGGAGTGACCTGCGGCATGGGCGACATCTACGTGGCACGTCGCAACCCCTCCCGCGACTGGGGTGACCCGGAGCACCTCCCGTGCGCGCCCAACGGTCCGAACAGCCCGCTCGACGAGCAGGGCCCGTCCTACGCCCAGGGGCGGCTGTACTTCTCGAGCAGCTCCCCCACCGTGCCGGGTGATCTGTTCGTCAGCACGAAGGCCGGTGACAGCTTCGGGCCGGCGAGTCCGATCGTCGAGCTCAACGACCGGGGTGCCAACGACATCCAGCCGAACGTGCGCAAGGACGGTCGAGAGCTCGTGTTCTCGTCCAACCGCACCGGCGGCGCAGGGGGCCAGGACATCTGGACGGCGACGCGAGCGAGTGTCGCCGACGCGTGGTCGACCCCCGTCAACGTCAGCTCCGTGAACACGACACTCGGCGAGACCCGGCCCTCGCTGTCGTCGGACGCCGAGCAGCTCCTGTTCGGGCGCGCAGGTCCGGCGGGAACCGGCGAGGGGGGCTCCGGCGCCTCCGACATCTACGTGGCCACACGCTCGAAGAACCCCTGACCCTCGGCCCGAGGTAGTGGGTGGCGCGCCTCCCGGCGCGCCACCCACCCGCGTCCCCGGTCGGTCGAGCAAGGGCGAGGCCGTCAGCCCGCGGTGCACAAGAAGGACCTGGCTAGGCTAGGTCCATGACGACGCGGGTGGTGAACACGCACGAGGCGAAGAGCCGCCTCTCCGAGCTCATCCGGGAGGCCGAGGCCGGGGTCGACGTGATCCTGGCGAGGAACGGCCGGCCGGTGGCGCGCATCGTCCCGTGGCCCACTGGGCGGCCGGCACGGACCCTCGGCACCTGGAGCGGGCGGGTCCGGTACCACGCCGACATCGTTGGTCCCGACGCCGAGGTCGCCGCCCTGTTCGACCTGGACGCCGATCGCCCGTGAGGCTCCTCGTCGACAGCCACGTTGCGCTGTGGGCGCTCGAGGCGAACCCGGCCCTTGGCCCTCGGGCCCGCAGCACGCTCGAGCAGGCCGATGAGGTCTTCTTCTCGGCGGTCACACCGTGGGAGCTCGGGATCAAGCGGGCGCTCGGGAAGGTCGACTTCCCCGACGGTCTCGTGGAGGCGCTCACCGCCGCGGGGTTCACCGGAATGCCGATCACCGTGGCGCACGCATCCCTCGCTCCCGTCCTCGATCCGCACCACCGGGATCCGTTCGACCGGATGCTCGTGGCCCAGGCGCGCCTGGAGGGCCTCGCCATCGTCACGGCCGACGGGGCGTTCGAGCCCTACGGCGTCGAGCTCGTCGACGCCCGCCGGTGATGGGCCTCGCCGGGAGCCGGCCGGTCGTGGCAGGCTGAGCCCCGCCGCCCATGCGTGAGCCGGGCCCGGCTGGCTGTTCGCGGAGCTCGGCCCCGGGGCCGACGATGCAGGCACCGATCAGCTTCGTCCAGCCGGCTTCGGCGCCTCGGAGCTCGTCGCGTCGGGCGGGGCGGATGGCCAGGACATGATGGCGGCGCCGACCACCGGGCGATCGTCGTTGCGGCACATCTCCAGCGGTGACCGCGCAACGGCGGTGTGCGAGCATCGGCCGCCCGGACGCCGGCGCGATGCGTGGCGGCCGGGTCCATCGATCAGAGGGTGAGGAGCCTCGATGAAGGTTCTGCTCGTGGGCGTGGGCACCGTGGGGGAGGCCATCGCGCGGCTGAGCGCAGGTCGGCCATGGCTGGAGCAGATGGTGCTCGCCGGCCGCGACCTCGACCACCTCTGCAGCATCGCGGGTGAGCTCGGCGACAGCTCGAGCCACCCCACGGCGCTCGTCGACGCGTCAGACGCTCGCGCCGTGGAGGAGCTCGCACGGGCCTACGGGGTGGACCTCGTGATGAACGCCGTCGACCCGCGCTTCGTCATGCCGGTGTTCGAGGGCGCCCTCGCCGCTGGCGCCGACTACATGGACATGGCCCTCAGCCTGTCGGTGCCGCACCATGACCCGGTTCGGGCTTCAGCCCGTCGCCTGGCAGACGGGCTTCAACCCGGTCGTCGCCATGGAGCTGCTCGCCGAGGGTGTGTGGCAGGGGAGCGGCGTCCGCTCGGCAGAGTCGTTCGATCCCGATCCCTACCTCGCCGTCATGGACCGCGACGGTATCCATCACGCCACGATCGACATCGCGCCGGGCGAAGCCTTCGCGTAGCGCGAAGAGCTTCGCCGGCGGCTCTGGTATGCGAGCGCGGGGCCGCGCGTGAGGTGTGTCGTCAGTAGCTGATCGTGCCGGTGAGGCTCGCCGACCACGGCCACGGGACGGTGAAGTCCAAGTACACGCCGTCGTCGACTTCGAAGCAGAACGGGTCGGTGGTGCAGTTGGTGGTGATCCTCGGCTCGGTGCTGTACGCAGCCTCCACCGAACCGGAAGCGCCGTCGAACCGTCCCGTCCCACCGCTGAAGGTGACGGGGATGACGTTGGTCGTGTCGAACGGGTCGTAGTCGTACGTGCCGTGCAGCTCGTCGCCGTCAGCGGCAACGATCACCAGACGACCGTCCCCGATGTATTCGGGCAGGGCCGGGCAATGCGACCAGGAAGCGGTGATCTGTCCCAGGTGGCTCGCCTCACCGGTCGGCTCGGTGAACGTGGCGATCGGTCCACAGTCGGGCCGGGTCTCGCTCGGCAGCTCCCAGCGCGCCTCGCCGACCATCGTGGCCCGGAGGGGCCGGTCGGTTCCGCCCGTACCGGCGGATGCAACAGGGACCGCCACCAGGGTGGCCAGCGCCACCGCGGCAACGGTGAGTGGGACCCGGCTTCCGCAGTTGGTGGGCAGACGGGGTGCTGGTTTCGGGGGTGTGAGCTGGGGTGACGTGCTGGTCGGGTGGGAGTGCGTGTGTGTCCACGCGCGCTGATGCCGGGTTCGGGCGTGAAAGGCCTGCTCAGGCCGGGTTCAGGTGCGTGATCCGTGGCGGGGCGGGGGCGCCGCAGGCGTCAACAATGCTCTGTTGGGCGGTGGTGAGCGGGGTGGTCTGAACGACCGTGCCGGCCGTGCTGGTGAGGGTGACGGCGTGGACGCGGCCGAGTTCGATCGCGATCCGTCGCCAGGTGAGGCCGGTGCGTCGTTCGGCGACGCGGATCAGCAGCAGGGCGAGCCAGCAGAGCAGGACGTGGGCGCGGATGCGTGGTTCGATGCGGTGGAACACAGGCCGGAGTTCGAGGGTGGACTTGAGGTCGCGGAACCCGCGTTCGGCTTCGAGCAGGTTCTTGTAGCCGAGCGCGACATCCTCCGCGGTGAGGTCGGGGTCCGAGGTCGACAGCAGATACTTGCCGTCGAGTCGTTCTTCGGCGGCGACCTTCGCCCGGTCGATCACGAGCCGGCCGGAGGGGGTCTGGCGGAGCCAACGCCCGAGCGACGGGTGGTCACGCAACGCGCATTCGGCGAGCCGGTGCGGTTCATCGCTCGGCCGGCGCGCACCCTTGGTCTTGGCCTTCTTCGCGTCGCGTTCACGGCCTTGCCGGATGCGTTCGAGCTCGGCCTCGATCCGCTCGATCGCAGCCTGTCGTTGGGCGGCGTCGCGTTCGGCTTCGAACGGGTTGTGGCACACGATCCACCGCTTGCCGGTGTTGCCGTCGAGCCGGACTTCCTTCACGCGCAGGTTGTCGCGCACGGTCTGATAGCGGCCCTGCCTCGACAACGCGGCTTGGGCGTCCGCCGAGCCGTCGCGCATCTTCTCACCGGCGATCCAATGCCCGCCGGCGCGACGCAGGTAGTCCAGGTTCTTGTCGGACGAGAACCCGCGATCGACCACGGTGACGACACGGCCGAGCCGCCACCCGCGCAGCCCATCTTTCACTTCCGGCAAGATGCTGTTGTCGTTGGTGTTGCCCGGCCACACCCAACACCGAACCGGGATCCCCTCACGTGTCACCGCGAGACCGATCACGATCTGCGGGAGATCCGGACGGGAGTCTTTCGACTTGCCGTGCCGGCGGAACTCGTCCGCATCTTCGGTCTCGAAGTAGGTGGAGGTCGTGTCGAAGAACAACAGATCCACCTCGAGGTTCAACAGGTCGGCAACAGCGAAGAACACCGCTTCTTGGACCTGGGCCTGTGCGTCCGCGGCGACGAGCAGGTCCATCGCCCGATACGCCTGATCCTCATCCATCGCATCGAGCCCGGTGATTGCAACATCGTGAGAGGCCCACTCCGCAGCAGCCAACTTCGAGGCCGGGTCGATCGCCCGGTTCGCGACCAACGCGAACAGGACTCGTTCGACATCGGTCGTGAACCTCCGGCCCCCGAGCACCTTCGCCAACGCAGTGTCGACACCGAGCTGGCGCCACAGGCCGTCGAGCAACCAGGCCACACCCATCGGGCGTGACGCGACGATCGACAACCCGTCACCGACACCGACATCACCGCCACCGGTGGTGTCGGGTTCGCCGAGGTAACGGTTGATCGACCCGACCAGACGGTGCAGGCCGTCACGATCGAGGAGATCTTCGCGGCCGAGGTTCAACAACACCTCCGCTTGCGTCACCCCATCGACACGACGGTTGTGCGCCAACGACAGATACCTGACGATCGACCCGTCACGGTTCTTCCGCCGCGTCGACCGCAAGTACATGCCCACACCATCGCGGAACCAACCAACAAAAGCAACGACTCTACGCAAAGTCGTGTGCCCACGTTTTCGGACCCCTCAGACCACCCGCAACCCGCTGACCAGCATGTTCGCGCGCCGAACACCCCTCATGTGCCCATCAACTGCGGAACCCGGGCGTTACCACGGAGAGGTTGCGGAACGTCCTCGTCGAGCGCATGGAGATCCTCCCGAGATGCGTCTCTTGCCGCGACGGCGGCTCGATACCCATCCCACCTG